>JACDJC010000037.1_pt1 | contig 174241 bp, 162 predicted proteins | sample 7454191 | NCBI WGS metagenome assembly JACDJC01 (sample SAMN14253291, study PRJNA609438) | sludge metagenome | isolation source: sludge after 25d culture with pyrite and EDTA | collected 2018-12-20 | reverse complement strand
GATGAAGCCGACCCACCCCAGCGCCCCGGAGTGCACGTGTCCGATGGTCCAGTCGGTGTAGTGCGACAGCGCGTTGACCGTCTTGATCGACATCATCGGGCCTTCGAAGGTCGACATGCCGTAGAACGACAGCGACACGACGAGGAACTTCAGGATCGGGTCTTCGCGCAGCTTGTGCCATGCACCCGACAGCGTCATGATTCCGTTGATCATGCCGCCCCACGACGGCGCGAGCAGGATCAGCGAGAACACCATGCCCACGCTCTGCGCCCAGTCGGGCAGCGCCGTGTAGTGCAGGTGATGCGGGCCGGCCCACATGTACGTGAAGATCAGTGCCCAGAAGTGCACGATCGACAGCCGATACGAGTAGATGGGCCGCTCGGCCTGTTTCGGAATGAAGTAGTACATCATTCCGAGAAAGCCCGCGGTGAGGAAGAAACCCACCGCGTTGTGGCCGTACCACCACTGCACCATCGCGTCCTGCACGCCGGCATAGGCCGAGTACGACTTCGTCCACGTCACCGGCAGCGCCATGCTGTTGACGATGTGCAGCACCGCGATCGTGATCACGTAGGCGCCGAAGAACCAGTTCGCCACGTAGATGTGCGGCGTCTTGCGTTTCGCGATCGTGCCGAAGAAGACGATCGCGTAGGCGATCCACACGAGCGCGATCAGCACGTCGATCGGCCACTCGAGCTCGGCGTATTCCTTCGTCGTCGACAGCCCCATCGGCAGCGTGATCGCCGCGGCGACGATCACCGCCTGCCAGCCCCAGAACGAGAAGGCGGCGAGCTTCGGGGCGAACAGCGGAACCTGGCAGGTGCGCTGCACGACGAAGTAGGAGGTGGCGAAAAGCGCGCTGCCGCCGAAGGCGAAGATCACCGCGTTCGTGTGCAGCGGGCGCAGCCGGCTGTAGGTGATCCACGGGATGTCCATGTTCAGGGCCGGCCAGGCGAGTTCGGCGGCGATCCACACGCCGACCAGCATGCCGACGACGCCCCAGACGACGGTCATCACGGCGAACTGGCGCACCACCTTGTAGTTGTAGGTCAGCGCCACGTCCGAGACGCCGGAGGCGCCGGGAGCGCCGGAAGAAGCGCCGATCGCGACTGTGGTCATGCCATCTCCCTGAACAAGCATTGAATTATCGGAAACAGGATGTCGATTGAAGTTGCCTTCGATCAAACACGCGCGTCTTCGTCGACCGGCGGATCGGGCACCGGGCGGTCGTCGTCGTGCAGGATGCTGTGCGCGGGTCCGTCGAGGTCGTCGAATTGTCCGCTGTCGGACATCCGAAGGAAGATCCAGGCGGCCACCGCGACGATGCCCAGGCTCAGCGGCACGAGCAGGAACAGCGCTTCCATTTCGGGCGCGTGATTCAGGCGTGGGCGGCGGCGCGCACGGGCGCGGCGTGCGCGCCGGCGTCGTGTCGCGTCGCCGGGCGCGCGGCGGGAATCAGACGAAGCGCGTTGAGCACGACGAGCAGCGAACTGGCGGTCATGCCGAGCGCCGCGAGCCAGGGTGGCACCCAGCCGATCGCCGCGGCCGGGATCGCGACGGCATTGTAGGCGAAGGCCCAGCCCAGGTTCTGGCGCACGACGCGCCGGGTTCGCGAGGCGAGCGCCTGCAATGCGACGAGCTCGCGCAGCGAGGCGCCCATCAGGACGATCGACGCCGCCGTGCGGGCGAGCGTGCTCGCCTGGCCGACGGCCACCGAGACGTCGGCGGCGGCGAGCACCGGCGCGTCGTTGATGCCGTCGCCGATCATCGCGACGCGCCGGCCGTCGCACTGCAGCGCGCGCACGTAGGCGAGCTTGTCGGCCGGCGTCGCCTCGGCCGCCACGTGCTCGATGCCCAGTTCGCGCGCGACGGCAGCGGCGCCGGCCGCGCGATCGCCCGACAGCAGGTGCACGCGCAGGCCGCGGGCGGCGATCGCCTCGACGACCTCGCGCGCTTCGTCGCGCAGGCGATCGTCGAAGTGCAGGCGCGCGATCGGACGATGCTCGTCGACCAGCCAGACCTGCGAGCGAGGGGAGGCGGGAAGGGCAAAGGGCGATGCGACCGGTGCGGCTGCGCTCGCCCAGGACGCAGCGTCGTCGCCGGCGAGCGACGGGTGCCATTCGGCGACCCAACGCTGCGCGCCGAGGCGATAGCGGCGTCCCCTGATCGTGGCTTCGACGCCGAAGCCGGCGACGGTGACGGGCGGCGCGTCGGCATGCAACGCCGTGCGGTCCGCTTCCTGCGCCGCGTGCAGGATCGCACTCGCCAGCGGGTGCGCCTGGCCCGCTTCGAGCGCCGCGGCAATCGCGAGCGCGGCGTCGGCGCCGTCGCCCGTGGCGCCGGCGAAGGCACGAGTCGCTTCGCCCGCGTCGGGGCCAGGCGCTTCGCCGGCGCCGGCATCCGTCGCTTCGCCGGCGTCGGCACGAGTCGCTTCCCCCGTATCGAGATCGAGACCGGCGCCCGCGCCCGCCGTCAGCGGCACGACGTCGACCAGTACGGGGCGGCCCTCGGTAAGCGTTCCCGTCTTGTCGAAGACGACGTCGGTGCAGCCGGCGATGCGCTCGAGCGCGTCGCCGCGCGCCACGAGGATGCCGCGCCGGATCGCGGCGCCGCAGGCGGCGGCCAGCGCGGCCGGCATCGCCATCGACAGCGCGCAAGGGCACGAGACGACGAGCACGGCGATGGCGATCGGTGCGGCCCGCGAAGGATCGATCTGCATCCATGCGAACCAGACACCTGCCGCGAGCAGCAACAGCACGGCGACGAACAGGCGCGCGACGCGCTCGGCAACGCCGGCCAGGCGCGGCTTGTCGGCGGCGGCACGATCGATCAGCCGCTCGATCGTCGAGATGGCGCTGTCGCTGCTCGCGCGCAGCGCCTGCGCAACGAAGGCATTGCCGGCGTTGACCGCGCCGCCGGGTACCTCGTCGCCGCGCTCGCGCGGCACCGGATTCGACTCGCCGGTCAGCAGCGACGCGTCGATCGCGGTGCGTCCGTCGACGATGCGCGCATCGACCGCCACGCGCTCGCCGACCGAGACGCGAAAACGGTCTCCCGGCGCCAGCCGCGTGGCCGGCACGCGTTCGATCGCGCCGCTGACCGGGTCGATCCGGTCGGCCGCGTCGGGCGCTGCGGCGGCGACCGAATCGATGGCGCGGCCGGCGCGCCGACGCGCGATCCACTCGACGTAGCGCGCGGCGAGCAACAGGCAGACGAACATCGTCACCGAGTCGAAATACACCTCGCCGCGGCCGACGGCCGTGGCGTGCACGCTCGCGGCGAACGCGGCGAGAACGCCGATCGTCACCGGGACGTCCATGCCGAGGCTGCGCGCCCGAAGATCGCGCCAGGCGCCGGCGAGGAACGGCGTAGCGGAATAGAAGACGACCGGCACGGTGAGCAGCAGGCTCGCCCAGCGCATCAGCGACGCGTGTGCCGGCTCGATGTCGCCGGGCGCTGCGACGTACGACGGAAAGGCGTACATCATCACCTGCATCATCGCCAGCGTGGCGACGAACAGACGTCGGAACAGCGCTTTCGTCGTTCGCTGGATCTGCTGCTCGCGGCCCCGTGCACCGGCGGGATGCGCGGTGTATCCGATGCGCCCGATCGCCTCGAGCAGGCGCGACAGCTGCGTTGCCGCAGGGTTCCAGCGGATCGTCGCGCGCTCGGTGGCGAGGTTGACCGATGCGCCGAGCACGCCGGGCTGCTGGCGCAGCGTCTTCTCGAGCAGCCAGACGCACGCGCCGCAGCGCATGCCGTCGACGAGCAGCGTCGCTTCGCGCTCGTCGTCGCCGGCGCGCACGAAGCGCGACTGCACCTCCTCGTCGTCCCAGACGCGCAGTGCTTCGAGGCTTTCGGGCAGCGCCGCCGCCGCGGCGGCCGGTTGCGAGCGCGTGCGGTAGTAGTCGGACAGTCCGGCGGCGACGATCGCGTCGGCAACCGCGCGACAGCCCGCGCAGCACATTTCGCGCTCGATGCCGTCGACCGTCGTGCGCCACTGGCCCGCCCGATCGACGTCGTCGCCGCAGTGAAAGCAGGCGAGCTTCTGCGTCATCGGAACCACTGCACGCAGACGTCGACCGCCTGGTGCAGGTGCGCGATCGGGTCGATGCGCGCCAGGCCGGCGACGCCGAAGGCGACGATCAGCAGGCCGGCGACGAGGCGCGCTCCCGGTCGCCCGAACCAGCGCGATGCGCGGTTCGCGGCGAAACCGAGCGCGAGCAGGTTCGGCAGCGTGCCCAGGCCGAAGGCGAGCATCAGCAGCGCGCCGTCGCGCGCGCTGCCCGAGACGAGCGCCGCGGCCAGCACGCCGTAGACCATTCCGCACGGCACCCAGCCCCACGCGGCGCCGGCAGCGAAGGCGCCGGGCACGCTGGTCGCACCGAGCAGCCGCGAGGCGAAGGGAGCAACGCGTCTCCACGCGGCAGCGCCGATGCGCTCGAGCGTTCGCAGCCGACGCAGCCCCCCGGTGAGCGCCAGGCCCAGCGCGATCAGCACGATGTTGGCGGCGACGAAGCTCAGTTGCTGCACCGGCAGAACGCGTTCGGCCATCCACGCCGCGGAACCCACCGTGCCGGCGAGCGCGCCGGCCATGGAGTAGCTGCCGATGCGGCCGGCGTTGTATGCGAACTGGAGCAGCGCACCCGATGGCATGGCCGCCGTGGCGGCGCCGTCGGGCTGCAGGTGCACCGGCATCATCCGATGACGCGTGCCGAGCAGGGCGACGATTCCGCCGCACATCGACGCGCAGTGAACGCCGCCGAACAGCCCGAGGAGGAACGCTGACATCAGCGAGAGACTCATGCGCGGATGTCATCGATTAGACTGGAACGCAGCGGATGGTACTCAATCCGGGCGAAGGATTCCTGAGCCATGTCAAGGACTTTGTGGAACGACGCCCAGGGCGTGCCGCACACGATCGACCAGCGCTTCCTGCCCTTCGAACGACGCGAGATCGAGCTGCGCACGTGCGCCGACTGCGAAGCCGCGATCCGCGAGATGCGCGTGCGGGGCGCACCGCTGATCGGAGCGGTCGGCGCCTGGGGGCTTGCGCTGGCGACCGGGGCCGACGCCTCGGACGATGCGCTGCGAAAGGCCTACGAACGACTCGCCGCCACCCGGCCGACGGCGGTGAACCTGCGCTGGGCGCTCGATCGGATGATCCGTCGGCTCGCGCCCGCGCCGCCCGCGCAGCGCGCCGCGCTCGCGCGCGACGAGGCCGCCGCGATCTGCGACGAGGACGCCGCATGCAACGCGCGCATCGGCGAGCACGGCGCGCGCCTGCTGCGCGTGCTCGCCGAGCAGCGCTCGGCGCTCGCCGGCATGGCGGGCGCCGAGACCGCTGCGCTGAACCTGCTCACGCACTGCAACGCCGGCGGCCTCGCGACGGTCGAGCACGGCACTGCGCTGGCGGTCGTGCACCGCCTGCACGAGCAGGGAGTCGCCGTGCACGTGTGGGTCGACGAGACGCGCCCGCGCAACCAGGGCGCGCTCACCGCCTGGGAGCTGGCCGGTCGCGCAATTCCGCACACGGTGATCGTCGACAACGCCGGCGGCCTGCTGATGATGCAGGGCCGGGTCGATGCGGTGATCGTCGGCGCCGACCGCGTAGCGGCCAACGGCGACGTCGCGAACAAGATCGGCACCTACCTGAAGGCGCTTGCCGCGCGCGACAATCGCGTGCCCTTCTACGTTGCGTGTCCGACGTCGACGATCGACGTCGACACCGTCGACGGCGCCTCGATACCGATCGAGGAGCGCGATGCGCGCGAAGTCACGCACGTCGCCGGCCGCCTCGATGCGGGCGGGATCGGCGCGGGCGGGATCGACGCAGTGCGGGTCGTTCCCGAAGGCAGTCCGGTCGCCAACCCCGGCTTCGACATCACGCCGGCGCGGCTGGTCACGGCGCTCGTCACCGAGCGTGGCGCCTGCGAGCCGACGCACGCCGCGATCGCGGCGCTGATGCGCCGCGATGCACCGGCGTGCGGTGACGAACGCGAGCGCGAACTCGAGCGCGATGCGCATCGCGCGCGCGCCGCCGCCGCCGGCCGGCAGCAGCCCGATGGGTCGCATGCCGGCCCAGCGGGCGCACGATGACCGAGAACGACGCGCGTGCGGCGCTGCTCGACGCGGCGCGGCGCATGGCGCCGCTCGGCATCAACACGGGCCGTGCCGGCAACGTCTCGCTGCGCTGGGATCGCGGCGGCGAGGACGGGCTGCTCGTGACGCCGAGCGCGCTGGCCTACGCGCAGACGACGGTCGACGATCTCGTCTGGCTCGCGCTCGGGTCGCCCTAAAACGCCGAGCCGGGCGCGCCGGCGCCGCCGCGCGCCCACGGCCGGCGCCTGCCTTCGTCCGAATGGCGGCTGCACCGGGACGTCTACGCGACTCGCGCCGATGCGCAGGCAATCGTGCACGCCCATCCGCCGTACGCGACGGCGCTCGCCTGCCTGCCGCGCATCCACGTCGAGGGAATCCCCGCCTTTCACTACATGATCGCCGTCGCCGGCGGCAACGACATCCGCTGCGCGCCCTACGCGACTTTCGGCACGAAGGCGCTGTCCGACCATGCGCGAACGGCGCTGCACGAACGGCGCGCGTGCCTGCTCGCGCAGCACGGCACGGTGGCGCTCGGGCCGAGCCTGGAAGCGGCGCTCGAACTCGCGGTCGAGGTCGAGAGCCTCGCGCGCATGTACTGGCTCGCGCTGCAACTGGGCGAGCCTGCGCGGCTCGATGCGCAGGAAATGGCGCAGGTGCACGCGCGCTTTGCCGGCTATCGGCCCGACGCTGCGACGTAGCGCTGCGCAGCGCCTCGCTGGTTGCGGTGCGCTGCGCGACTCGCGGCCTGGCTATTGGCCGGCCGCGTGGCGTTCGGCGGTGCGCGCCGAGGCGCGACGCGCTTTCGTCGCCGGCGTGCTGCGCGCTGCGGGCAGCACGCGCGCCAGGTACTGGCCGGTTGCGCTCGCCTCGCATCCGGCGACCTGCTCCGGCGTCCCGGTTGCCACGATCTCGCCGCCGGCATCGCCACCGCCCGGCCCCAGGTCGATGACCCAGTCGGCGGTCTTGATCACGTCGAGGTTGTGCTCGATGACGACGACGGTGTTGCCGCGGTCGCGCAGCGCGTGGATCACCTGCAGCAGCAGCGCGATGTCGTGGAAGTGCAGTCCGGTGGTCGGTTCGTCGAGGATGTACAGCGTGCGGCCGGTGTCGCGCTTCGACAGCTCCTCGGCGAGCTTCACGCGCTGCGCCTCGCCGCCCGACAGCGTCGTGGCGCTCTGCCCGAGCCGCACGTAGCCCAGGCCCACTTCGAGCAGCGTCTGCAGCTTGCGGCGGATCGTCGGCACCGCGGAAAAGAAGAGGGCCGCCTGCTCGATCGTCATCTCGAGCACCTCGGCGATGTTTCGTCCCTTGTACTGGACTTCGAGCGTCTCGCGGTTGTAGCGCCGGCCGCCGCAGACGTCGCAGGCGACGTAGACGTCGGGCAGGAAATGCATCTCCACGCGCAGTACGCCGTCGCCCTGGCAGGCCTCGCAGCGCCCGCCGCGCACGTTGAACGAGAAGCGCCCCGGCCCGTAGCCGCGTTCGCGCGCCGTCGACGTTTCGGCGTACAGCTCGCGGATCGGCGTGAACAGTCCCGTGTAGGTCGCCGGGTTCGAGCGTGGCGTGCGTCCGATCGGGCTCTGGTCGACGGCGATCACCTTGTCGAGCGCCTCGAGGCCTTCGATCGCGTCGTGCGGCGCGGCTTCGGCCGACGAGCGATGGATCGCGCGCGCCGCCGCTGCGTACAGCGTGTCGTTGACCAGCGTCGACTTGCCCGAGCCCGACACGCCGGTGACGCAGACGAGCAGGCCGACCGGAATGTCGACGTCGACGTTCTTCAGGTTGTTGCCGCGCGCGCCGCGCACGACGAGCCGCTGCTCGCCCGGCGGCTTGCGTCGATGCGGAACCTCGATGCGCATCGCCCCCGACAGGTAGCGACCGGTGAGCGATTCCTCGCACGCCTCGATCGCCTGCGCGGTACCTTGCGCGACGACGGCGCCGCCGTGCTCGCCGGCGCCCGGCCCCATGTCGACGACGTGATCGGCGGCGCGGATGGCGTCCTCGTCGTGCTCGACGACGATCACCGAATTGCCGAGGTCGCGCAGTTGCTTCAGCGTTTCGATCAGCCGGTCGTTGTCGCGCTGGTGCAGCCCGATCGACGGCTCGTCGAGGACGTACATCACCCCGGTCAGTCCGGAGCCGATCTGCGACGCCAGGCGGATGCGCTGCGATTCGCCGCCCGACAGCGTCTCGGCGGGCCGGTCGAGGGAAAGGTAGTCGAGGCCGACGTTGTTCAGGAAGCGAAGACGCGAGGCGATTTCGCGCGCGATGCGCTCGCCGACGGCGCGCCGCGCACCCGGCAGCTCGAGCGATTCGAACCACGCGAGCGCAGTGCGCAGCGTCCACGCCGACACCTCGTAGATCGCCTTGTCGGCACCGCGCGGCCCCACGCGCACGAAGCGGGCGTCCAGGCGCAGCCGCGTGCCGTCGCAGGCGGGACAGCGCCGCGTGTTGACGTACTTCGACAGCTCCTCGCGCACGTGCGGCGAGTCGGTTTCGCGGTGACGGCGTTCGAGGTTCGGAATCACGCCTTCGAACGCGTGCTCGCGCACGGTCGGCTTGCCGCCGTCGCCCACGTATGTGAACGCCAGCTTCTCGCTCCCGGAGCCGTAGAGGACGACGTGACGCGTGCGTTCGGGCAGCGCCTCGAAGGGCGTTTCGACGTCGAAGCCGTAGTGAGCGGCGAGATCGCGGATCAACTGGAAATAGAACGCGTTGCGGCGGTCCCAGCCCTTGATCGCGCCCGAGGCGAGGCTGAGCGCCGGGAACGCCACGACGCGCTTCGGATCGAAGAACGGGACGAATCCCAGCCCGTCGCATTCGGGGCATGCGCCCAGCGGATTGTTGAACGAGAACAGCCGCGGCTCGAGCTCGGCGAGCGCGTGATTGCAGATGGGGCAGGCGAAGCGGCTGGAGAACATCTGCGCGTCGCCGCGATCGATGTCGAGTGCGATCGCGCGTCCGTCGGCCAGCCGCAGCGCGGTCTCGAAGGATTCGGCCAGCCGCTGCCGCGACGCCGGTGCGGCCTTGATCCGGTCGACGACGACGTCGATCGAATGCTTGCGATGGCGTTCGAGCTTCGGATACGAGCCGCCGTCGTTCAGTTCGACGATGCGTGCGTCGGCGTGCGCCGCATCGGCGCCTGCGCCCGCCGCATCGACGTCCCGGCCCGCTGCACCGGGTTCCAGTCCCGCCTCACCGGCTTCGAGGCCCGCCGCTCCGAGGCCCGCCGCATCGGCTTCCAGGCCCGCCGCGTCGGCTCCGGCGCCGATGCGGTGCGTGCGGATCCGCACGCGCACGAAACCCTGTGCCTGCAGCGACTCGAAGAGATCGACGTGCTCGCCCTTGCGGCCGGTGACGACCGGCGCCAGGATCAGCACGCGCGTGCCTTCGGGCAGCGCGAGTACCGCGTCGACCATCTGCGAGACGGTCTGCGCCTCGAGCGGATGCTGCGGGTGGTACGGGCAGTAGGGCGTGCCGGCGCGCGCGAACAGCAGGCGCAGGTAGTCGTTGATCTCGGTGACCGTGCCCACCGTCGAGCGCGGGTTGTGGCTCGTGGCCTTCTGCTCGATCGCGATCGCCGGCGAAAGTCCCTCGATCAGGTCGACGTCGGGCTTTTCCATCAACTGCAGGAACTGGCGTGCGTACGTCGACAGCGATTCGACGTAGCGGCGCTGCCCCTCGGCGTACAGCGTGTCGAAGGCGAGCGACGACTTGCCCGATCCGGACAGGCCGGTGATCACGACGAGCCGGTTGCGCGGCAGGTCGAGATGGATGTTCTTCAGATTGTGGGTCCGGGCACCGCGGATCCGGATCGATTCCATGCGCGAAGCGGGCGGCGGGCAGCCGAAGGGCAATCGACTAATATACCCGGTCGCTCACGGCCGCCCCATGCCCCCCGCTTCCCCCCGTCCCGCTCCCCGCCACGATCGTCCCGAGGGCTCCGTCAGCTCGCCGGGCATCGGCGCCGAGCAGGACGACCGGCACATGACGCCGCTGGAATTGCGCGCCAGCGTCTCGCTGGCGTCGATCTTCGCTCTGCGAATGCTCGGCCTGTTCCTGATCCTGCCGGTGTTCGCCGTGCATGCGCGCGGCATTCCCGGCGGCGACGACGCGACGCTGGTCGGCCTTGCGCTGGGCATCTACGGCCTGACGCAGGCGGTGCTGCAGTTGCCCTTCGGCATGGCTTCCGACCGCTGGGGCCGCAAGCCGGTGATCGTCTCCGGGTTGCTGCTGTTCGCTTTCGGCAGCTTTGCCGCCGCCGCGGCCACCGGCATCGTCGGCACGATCGTCGGGCGCGCGCTGCAGGGCGCGGGTGCGATCTCGGCGGCGGTCAACGCGTTCGTCGCCGACAGCACGCGCGACAGCCAGCGCACGAAGGCGATGGCGATGGTGGGCGCTTCGATCGGCGTCACCTTCGCGCTGTCGCTGGTCGGCGCGCCGCTGCTGTACAAGGCGATCGGCATGGGCGGGATCTTCTCGCTCACCGGCCTGCTCGCACTGGCGGCGATCGTCGTCGTCGTCTTCGTCGTGCCGCCGGCGCCGCGGGCGGTCGTAGCCGACGCATCGCGCACGCCGCTGCGCGATGTCGTGCGCGAGCCCGACCTGCTTCGATTGAACTTCGGCATCTTCTCGCTGCACGCGGTGCAGATGGCGATGTTCGTCGTGCTGCCCACGTGGCTGGCCGATCGCGCGGGCATCGCGGTGAGCGATCACTGGAAGATCTACCTGCCGGTGGTCGTGCTGTCGTTCCTGCTGATGCTGCCGCCGCTGTTCTGGAGCGAGCGCCGCGGCAAGCTGCGCGCCGTGTTTCTCGGTTCGATCGCGATGGTCCTGCTCGTGCAGCTCGCGCTCGTCGCCCAGCCGAGCGGCCTACTGCCTTTTGCCATCTTGCTGCTGGTGTTCTTCGCGGGGTTCAATGTGCTGGAGGCCAGCCTGCCGTCGCTGATCTCGCGGCTCGCGCCGGTCGACGCCAAGGGTGCTGCACTCGGCGTCTACAACACGACGCAGTCGCTCGGGCTGTTCTTCGGCGGCGTGCTCGGCGGCTGGGTGCAGCAGGTCTGGGGCAGGCCGGCGGTGTTCGTCGCCTGCGCGGTGCTGATGGCGCTCTGGCTGGTCGTCGCGTCGGGTCATCGGCGCTGGCCGCGTTCCGCGCGCGGTCCGGCTGCGGGCGCGGCGGCCTCGGCGAACGAACCGGCATGACACAATCGTCTCGACGCTTCCGGGAGTAACGCATGGCTTCGGTGAACAAGGTGATCCTCATCGGCAACCTCGGCCGCGATCCCGAATCGCGCTTCACGCCGTCGGGCAGCGCCGTGTGCAACGTGCGCATCGCGACCACGCGCAACTGGAAAGACAGGGCCTCGGGCGAGAAGCGCGAGGAAACCGAGTGGCACAGCGTCGTGTTCTACGACCGCCTGGCCGAGATCGCCAGCGAGTACCTGAAGAAGGGCCGTCCGGTCTACGTCGAGGGGCGCCTGAAGACGCGCAAGTGGCAGGACAAGGAAGGCCACGACCGGTACACCACCGAGGTCATCGCCGAGGCGATGCAACTGCTCGGCTCGCGCGACGGCGGCACCGCGCCGATCGACGACGGCGGTGGCTATGCCCGCGAGCGCGAGCGTGAGCGCGAACCTGACCCGGCGGCGGCGCGCGCGCCGGGTGCGGCGGGAACTGGCGCGAGCGCGGGCGCCGGCGCTTCGGCGACGCGCAAGCCGGCGCACGACTTCGACGACATGGACGACGACATCCCGTTCTGATCTCGCGTCAAGCCGCGGGGTCCGCGCCCCCTGCGGTCGACGAGCGGATCCGCCGCAGTTTCCCGCTGGTGCGATCGACCTGCGGCGCCCCGTCCTCCAGGTGCAGGCGCACCGGTTTCGCCACGCCCTGCTGCGACAGGAATCGGGTGAGCGCCTTCTGCGCGCGCTCGAAGGCGCAGCGCCGCTCGTGCGGATCGCCCGCCTCGATCCGAAGACGCAGTTCGTCGCGCGCCGTCTGCGTCAGCTGGAAATGCGACAGGCCGCTGTTCTCTTCGAGCACGGTCTCGATCGCCAGCGGGAGCACGCGCACGAATTCGCCGTGTCGCGCGTCGAACTCCAGCACGTCGTCGGCGCGTCCGCTCACGCGCAGCGTCGGGCGCTCGTCGCCGCACTCGCAGGGCTCGGCTTCGATCGTCACGCTGTCGCCGAGGTCGTAGCGCACGATCGGCTGCACGTGGTTCGCGAGATTCGTGACGAGCACGGTGAAAGACGCCTCCCCGGGAGGCAGCGGCTGCATCCGTTCGTCGACGGGCTCGAGCACGGTCCACGCTTCGTTCAGGTGCAAGCGGTGTGTGCGGCAGCTGTGCGCGATGTTCATGCACTCGGAGGCACCGTAGTCCTCGACGACCGGGCAGCCGAAGGTCTCTTCGATCGCGCGCCGCTCGGCGCCGCACAGCGCCTCGCCGCCGCTGAGCAGCGTGCGCGGGGCCAGCTGCAGGCGGCCGGCGCGCTGCTCGGCCGCCAGCTGGGAGAGCACGGTCGGGTAGCTCGCGATCGAGGTCGGATCCCACTCCTCGAGCGCGTTGCGCAGCGCATCGAGCGGCTCGAGGATGGAGAAAATGCGCGCCTGTGCAGCGAGGAGCGGGTACATGCGACACAGCCGCTGCCACCAGACGACTCCGGCGAAGTGACCTCCGGTGGCGGCGACGAGCGCGAACCGGGCGGGACGGCCGACGAAACCGTGCGTATCGGTGGTCGGTGCGAAGTCGGCCTGCGCGCCGAGCACCGCACCGTAGACGGCGAGTGCGTCCTCGTCCTGCACATAGATGCCGGGCACGCCGGTGGTGCCGGAGCTCGTCCAGACCGCGTAGCGGCCGAGGAACGCTTCGCCGATGCGCGCGGGGTCGGCGACGAAACGGCGCACGGCGTCCAGCCGGATCGCCGGATCGGTGACCCAGTCGTCGAAATTCGCCATGAGTTCGCTGCGCGTGGTCGGGGGCAGTGCGTACAGGGGCGCGTCGGGACCGGTGCCGCTCCAATGGCGCGCGAGAAAGCGCGAACGGGCGCGGGCATGTGCCAGCAGCGCCGCGAGTCGCGCCGCGCGCTTGGCGCGTCGGGCCTGGGCGCTGCCCAGGCGGTCGGTCCACATCTCCTGCATCCGCGCGCTGCAGCGCCACCATTGCAGGCCGCCGCGCCACCAGTCCAGCGGGTCGGGCGCGACGAAGGATCCGGACGACGGCTGACTGACCATCGTTCGAATCTAGCGCGCTGGGCACCCGGAGCCTTGACGCGGATCAGCACCGGCGTGGACGCTGCGACCCGGTCGGCGCATTTCGCAGCAAGGCGCGCGCGAGACGTGCGGGCGCTGCGCTACCATGGCGCCCGCGCGACGCCGGGCGGCGTCGGCGAAGCGGGGGCCGTGCGATGCAGGTGGTATGTCTCGATCTGGAAGGCGTTCTCGTCCCGGAAATCTGGGTCGAGTTCTCGCGCAGGACGGGCATTGCAGAGCTGTCGCGCACGACGCGCGACGAGCCCGACTACGACAAGCTGATGAGCTTTCGCATCGGGTTGCTCGCCAGGCACCGGCTGGCGCTTGCCGACATCCAGCGCGTCATCCAGGCAATGGGGCCGCTGCCGGGCGCACGCGAGTTCCTCGACGACCTTCGCGCTCGGTACCAGGTCTTCATCCTGTCGGACACCTTCTACGAGTTCGCCGACCCGCTGATGCGCGCGCTCGGCCGGCCGACGCTGCTGTGCCACCGGCTCGACGTCGACGACGCGGGTTTCGTTCGCGGCTGGCGCCTGCGCATGCCCGAGCAGAAGCGCGCCGCGGTCGAGGCGCTCAAGGCGCTGAACTTCCGCGTCATCGCCGCGGGCGACTCGTACAACGACACGGCGATGCTCGGTGCCGCCGACGCCGGGTTCTTCATCCATCCGCCCGAGGCGATCGCGAAGCAGTTTCCGCAGTTCCCGGTGACGCGCAGCTACGAGGAACTGCGCGAGGCGATCGACGCAGCGGCGCGGCAACTGCGCGACTGAGGTCGCCTGCGTCGCGGGACCGCCGCGGACTCAGCGGCCGATCACGTCGCCGAAGCGTACCCACGACTTTCCGTCGAAGCGCATGAGCTGAAGCGACTCGAACGGCGCGTGGTCGTCGGGGCCGGTGGTGATCGTGACGCCCGGCAGCATCATCGCGGGTGCGTACTCGTGCAGGCTCGTCGCCTGCCGCATCACGTTCTCGCGCGTGAGTTCGTCGCCCGCCTGGCGCAGCACCTGCGCGAGGATCTGCGCCGTGACGTAGCCGTAGACGTTCAGGTAATCGCTCGCGTCGCCTGCGGGATAGTACTTTCGCATCCATTCGCGCCACTCGCGCATGGCGGGCGCGTCGGCCCATTCGGCATCGCCCGGCGTCATCAGGTACGCCGACGAGACGATGCCGACGCCCTTGTCGAAGCCTGCGGACCGCATCACCGAGTTGACGCTTACCGATACGCTCGCCAGGTATTGCTGCGGGCGCCAGCCGATGTCGTACGCCTTGCGGATCGCCTGTGCGGCGAACTTCGGCGTCGTGACGTTCACGAAGACGTTCGCGCCGGCGCCCTGCAGCAGCGTGATCTGCGAATCGATCGTCGGGTCGCCGACCTGGTACGAAGCTTCGGCGACGATCATCGGCCCGGCGCGGGCGCCAAGCCCCTCGCGCAAACCAGACAGGTAGTCCTTGCCGAAATCGTCGTCCTGGTACAGCACTCCGATGCGCGCATCGGGTCGGGTGCGCAGGATGTGCTGCGCGTAGATTCGCGCCTCGGTGCGGTAATCGGGCTGGCCGCCCATCGTCCACGGAAAGCGACGCGGGTCGTTCCACTTCGATGCGCCGCTGGCAACGAAGAGCTGCGGAACGTGCCGATCGTTCAGATACGCTCGGATCGCCGAATTCGACGGCGTTCCGAGCGTGCCGAACACGAGGAGCACGCGGTCGTGCTCGACGAGCCGGCGCGTCATTTCGACCGCCTTCGCCGGGTTGTAGCCGTCGTCGAGCGAGAGGAACTCGATGCGCCGGCCGCCGATTCCTCCGCGCTCGTTGATCATCCGGAAATACGCCGCCTGCGCCTTGCCGATCGTGCCGTAGGCCGACGCCGGTCCGCTGTACGGCATCGTCTGACCGATGCGGATCGTCGCGTCGGATGCGCCGGGGTCGTAACGCTTCTGTCCGAGAGCGCTGCCTCCGGCCACGGCCAGCGCGAAAGCAGCGACCCAGGATGCCAGTCGCTGCGGGCGCGAAGCCGGTTTGCGCCGGCGGCGTCGCGCGAGCGCATCGTACGTGCCGTTCATGTCGATCTCCGTGCAACGGGTGGGTTCCGGGGGTTGCGCCGCCGTGTCGCCAGTTTCGCCCGTAACCGATCGATCCCTCCGGCGATGCCGGAGGGCATCAGGTAGACGAAAGCGAGCATCGCCAGCCCGTAGATCGCCCACGGCGCGGCGGTGGAGAGGTCGCCGGCGAAATTCGGCACGAACTGCAGGAACAGCGCGCCCCACAGCGCGCCCTGGATCGACGCCGCGCCGCCGATGACGCTGCCGACGAAGAAGACGATCGACAGGAAGACCGGAAAACCGTCGGGGGCGACGAAACGCACGACGAGCGCGCCGAGCGCCCCGGCAACGCCGGTGAACGCCGCCGACACGCCGAAGGTGGTCGACTTGACGCGCGCAGCGTCGACGCCCATCGCCTCGGCGGCGACGGGATGATCGCGGATCGCGACGATCGCGCGGCCGATGCGACCGCGCAGCAGGTTGCAGGCGACGGCGAACAGCACGAGCGCGATCGCCAGGACCACGAAATACAGCCACTGGTCCACGCTCAGCGGCAGGCCGAAGGGCACGGCGGGCTCGGGCAGCACCAGACCCTGCACGCCGCCGGTCCATCGTTCGAGGCGCGGATGCTTGAGCAACTGCGGCAGCGCAAGCGCCAGCGCGAAGGTGGCCAGCGCCAGATACGGGCCTTCGAGCCGCAGTGCCGGCAGCCCGAACAGGAACCCGGCGATGCCGCAGGCCAGGGCGGCCGCCGGGATCGCGATCCACCACGCAAGGCCGCCGTGCATCGTCGCGATCGCAGCGGCATACGCCCCGATCGCGTAGAAGGCACCGTGCCCGAGCGAGATCTGTCCGTTGAATCCGATGAGCAGGTTCAGCCCGAGCAGCGCGATCGCGTACACCAGCACCATCGTCAGCTGGAACAGGCGGTAATCGCTGGTCACGAAGGGCAGCGTGCAGGCGAGAACCGCCGCCGCTGCAACGACGCGCGCATTCATGCGCGCGTTACCGTGCAATGACGCGCGCATTCATGCGCGCGTCACCGTGCGCGAGCCGAGCAGTCCGCTCGGGCGCACGAGCAGTACGCCGACGATCAGCGCGAGCGCCATCGGCAGCTTCAGTCCGGTTCCGATCACGTACGCGCCGAGCAGGTTCTCGACCACGCCGAGCGTCAGGCCTCCGAGGACCGCGCCGAGCGGGCTGTCGATGCCGCCGAGCAGCGCGGCGGCGAACGCGTACAGCAGGATGCCGCCCATCATGTTCGGCTCGAGATAGACGATCGGGGCGGCCATCATGCCGGCAACCGCGCCGATCGCGCCCGCGAGCGCCCAGCCGAGCGCGCGCATGCGGCCGACCCGGATGCCGACCAGCCGGGCCGACGTCGGGTTCTGCGCGGCGGCGCGCATCGCCAACCCGAGCGGCGTCCAGCGAAAGAACGAGTACAGCAGCCCCAGGACGACGAGCGTGACGCCGAGCGTGCCGAGTTCATGACCGGAGGCAAGCGTCTGGCCGAACACCGGGGTCGACGGGAACGGGCTCGGAAAGCTGCGGATCGTGTACGACCAGAGCCAGCCGGCGACGCTGTTCAGGATCAGCAGCAGGGCGATGAACACGACGACGACGGTGAGCACCGGCGCGTCCTCGACCGGACGGATGACGACGCGTTCGATCGCCGCACCCAGCGCGAAGGCAGCGGCGACGGTGAGCAGGAAGGCCGGCCAGTACGGCAGGCCGGCGTCGATCATCGCCCATGCCAGATAGGTGGAGAACATCGCCATCTCGCCCTGCGCGAAATTCACGAAGTGGGTCGAGCGGTAGATCATCACCAGCGCGAGCGCCAGGCTCGCGTAGATGCTGCCGGAGGCAAGACCGGTGAACAGCTGGTGAAGCAGCGCCTGCATCAGGGCTCGCCGAGGTACGCGCGGCGCACGGTGGCGTCGCGCCGGAGCTCTTCGGCGCGCCCGCCGAGCACGATGCGCCCGGTTTCGAGCAGATAGGCGTGGTCGGCGATCCCGAGCGCCAGCGACGCGTTCTGCTCGACCAGCAGGATCGACACGCCTTCGTGCTCGTTGATCCGGCGCAGGATCGCGTAGAGCTCGTGCACGATGCGCGGCGCCAGTCCGAAGGACGGTTCGTCGAGCAGCAGCAGTCGCGGGCGCGACATCAGCGCGCGCGAGACCGCAAGCATCTGCTGCTCGCCGCCCGAGAGCGTCCCCGCCTGCTGCCGGCGCCGCTCGCGCAGCCGCGGGAAATGACGGTAGACGCGGTCGAGGTCGGCTGCGACCGCATGGCGGTCGCGTCGCGTCCAGGCGCCCAGCCGCAGGTTTTCCTCGGTGCTCAGGCCGAGGAAGGTGCCTCGGCCTTCGGGAACGTGTGCGACGCCGAGGCGGGCGACCTCCTCGGTGCTTCTGCCGTCGATCCGTTCGCCGTCGAGACGCACTTCGCCGCGGGTGCGCACCGACATCGAGCAAAGTGCGCGCAGCGTCGTCGTCTTGCCCGCGCCGTTGGCGCCCAGCAGCGCGGTGACGGACCCGCTCGCCATCTGCAGCCGCAGGCCGTGCAGCACGGGCGCCGGGCCGTAGGCGGCAGAAAGGTCGCGCACGTCGAGCAGCGGCGCCGGCGCGGGGGCGGGCTGCGCAGTCAAGGCGCCGATGCTCCCAGGTACGCTTCGACGACTTGCGCATCCGCGCGCACCTGCCCGGGATCGCCTTCGGCGATCTTGCGCCCGAAGTGAAGCGCCACCACCTGGTCGGAGACGTTCATCACCAGGTCCATTCGATGCTCGACGAGCAGGATCGTCAGTCCGAGGCGGTCGCGTAGCGCGCGGATCGAGCCGGCGAGCGCCTCGACTTCCTCGTGATTCAGTCCGCTCGCGGGTTCGTCGAGCAGCAGCAACCGCGGTTCGGAGGCGAGCGCGCGCGCGAGCTCCACGCGCTTGCGGATGCCGAACGCAAGCTCGGCCGCGCGTGCATGCATCACGCTCGACAGCCCGAGGAGTTCGATCTGCTGCGCTGCGCGGCTTCGCGCCGCGCGTTCCTCGCCGGCCACCCGCGGCAGTCGCAACGCACTGGCGAGAAAGCCGCTGCGCATGCGGCTGTGCGCGCCCAGCAGCACGTTGTCGAGCACGCTCATCGTGTCGAACAGCGCCAGGTTCTGGAAGGTGCGGCCGATGCCCAGCGGGGCGATGCGGTGTCGCGGCAGCGCACCGAGGTCCAATCCGTCGAAGCGCACGCGCCCGGTGTCCGGTTCGTGCAGGCGCGACACGCAGTCGAACAGCGTCGTCTTCCCGGCGCCGTTCGGACCGATCAGGCTGCACACCGTGCCGCGTTGCACGGCGAAGGAGACGCGGTCGAGTGCGACGATGCCGCCGAAGCGCACGCTGACGCCCTCGACGGCGAGCAACGGTTCTTCCCGGCAGGTCGTCATCGCGCGAATCCTCGCATTCCGGCGGGCGGGCAGGCAAGGCGCCGACGTGGTCGTCGTGTTTTCCCTTATAATTCAAGGTTTTCCTCGTTTTCCCGCTGCCGCTTCGCGGCGGCGACTCCCGAGCCGAAGAGATGCCGATCTACGCGTATCGTTGCGCTGCCTGCGGCGCCGAGAAGGACGTGCTGCAGAAGTTCTCCGACGCACCGCTCACGGTCTGTCCGGTGTGCGGCGCCGAGTCCTTCCACCGTGTGCTCACCGCGCCTGCCTTCCAGCTGAAGGGCAGCGGCTGGTACGTCACCGACTTTCGCGACGCCGACAAGTCGAAGAAGGCCGCGGCCTCCGGCGGCGGCGACGGCGCGGCGAAAGCCGGCGACGCCGCTTCGCCGGGGTCCGAAGGCGCGAAAGCCGATGTCCCGAAAGCCGACGGCGCAGCCACGAAGGCTCCGAAGACCGAGTCCTCGAAGAAGAGCGGCGACTCGGCGTCGAGCAGCGGTGCGGGTACGGGAACGGGCGCAGACTGAGTATCCGGCCCGGGAGCCGACGCGATGCGCCCGGCGAGCCTGCGGCGGCGAGGAAGGCGCGCCGCCGAGGCGTTCACCAGGCCCGCGGCGCGCGCGGGACAGCGAGCACGAATGCGCAAATACCTCGTCACCGGGCTGCTGATCTGGATTCCGCTCGTCATCACGATCTGGGTGCTGAACCTGATCGTCGCGACGATGGACCAGAGCCTGCAGCTGCTGCCGGCCCAACTGCACCCGCGCAGCTGGTTCGGCCACGACATTCCCGGCCTGGGCGCGCTGTTGTCGGTGGCCGTCGTGGTGCTCACCGGCGTCGCGGCGCGAAATTACATCGGCGAGCGCCTGCTGCTCTACTGGGAGAGCCTGCTCGGTCGCATCCCGATCGTGCGCTCGATCTATTCGAGCGTGAAACAGGTGAGCGACACGATCCTGTCGCCCAGCGGGCAGGCGTTTCGCCAGGCGCTGCTGGTGCAGTACCCGCGCACCGGCGTCTGGACGATCGGCTTCCTCACCGGCGCCCCGGCCGACGAGGTGCGCCGGCACGTCGACGTCGACATGATCTCGGTCTACGTTCCCACCACGCCGAACCCCACGTCGGGTTTCTTCCTGATGATGCCGCGGGCCGAGACCGTCGAGCTGAACATGAGCGTCGACCAGGCGCTGAAATACGTCGTTTCGATGGGCGTCGTCGCGCCGCACGACCGGGGCGCGTCGATGCCCCGGTCGCCCGGCGCGCAGCCCCGGCCCGGCGTCGAACCCGTCGTGCCCAGCGTGGCACCGCCGCTGAACCGGAGAACCTGATGCGGACCTGCTATACCGGCGAGATCTCGATCGAGCACCTGGACCGGACCGTGACGCTGTACGGCTGGGTGCATCGCCGGCGCGACCACGGTGGCGTGATCTTCATCGACCTGCGCGACCGCGAGGGGCTGGCGCAGGTCGTATGCGATCCCGACCGTCCGGAAGTCTTCGCCAGCGCCGAACGCATCCGCAACGAATACTGCGTGAAGATCGTCGGTCACGTTCGTCGGCGTCCGGAAGGAACCGTCAATCCGAACCTGCGCAGCGGCGAGGTCGAGGTGGTCTGCGAGGCGCTCGAGATCCTCAACGCGTCGGTCACGCCGCCGTTCCAGCTCGACGACGAGAACCTCTCGGAGACGACGCGCCTAACGCATCGCGTGCTCGACCTGCGTCGCCCGCCGATGCAGCAGAACATGATGCTGCGCTATCGCGTGGCGCGCGAGGTGCGCCATTACCTCGACGCGCAGGGCTTCGTCGACATCGAGACGCCGATGCTCACGCGCTCCACGCCGGAAGGCGCGCGCGACTACCTCGTGCCGTCGCGCGTGCACGCGGGCGAGTTCTACGCGCTGCCGCAGTCACCGCAGTTGTTCAAGCAGATGCTGATGGTTGCCGGATTCGACCGCTATTACCAGGTCGTCAAGTGCTTCCGCGACGAGGACCTGCGTGCCGATCGCCAGCCCGAGTTCACGCAGATCGACTGCGAGACCTCGTTCCTCGACGAGGGCGAGATCCGCGCCATCTTCGAGCAGATGATCCGCGTGGTCTTTCGCAACGCGATCGGCGTCGAACTGCCCGATCCGTTCCCGACCATGAGCTACGCCGAGGCGATGCGCCGCTTCGGCTCCGACAAGCCCGACCTGCGGGTGAAGCTCGAGTTCACCGAACTCACCGACGCGATGCGCGACGTCGAGTTCAAGGTGTTTTCGGCGCCGGCGAACGCCAGGGACGGCCGCGTGGTCGCGCTGCGCGTACCCGGGGGCGGTGCACTCACGCGCGGCGAGATCGACGCCTACGGCCAGTTCGTCTCGATCTACGGCGCACGCGGCCTGGCCTGGATCAAGGTCAACGAAGCCGCGCGCGGGCGCGACGGGCTGCAGTCGCCGATCGTCAAGAACCTGCACGACGATGCGATCGCCGCGATTCTCGGGCGCACGGGCGCCGCCGACGGCGACCTGCTTTTTTTCGGCGCCGACCAGGCGAAGATCGTCGACGCGGCGATCGGCGCGCTGCGCACGAAGATCGGCCATTCCGATTTCGGCCGGCGCACCGGCGCGAGCGTTCCCGGCTGGATGCCGCTGTGGGTCACCGATTTCCCGATGTTCGAGTACGACCCGGAGTCCGCGCGCTGGGTTGCGATGCACCACCCGTTCACGTCGCCGAAGGACGGCCACGAGGACCTGCTCGAGACCGACCCGGGGCGTTGCCTGGCGAAGGCCTACGACCTCGTGCTCAACGGCTGGGAGATCGGCGGCGGCTCGGTGCGCATCCACCGCGAGGCGGTGCAGAGCAAGGTGTTCCGTGCGCTGCGCATCGACGCCGAGGAGGCGCAGGCGAAGTTCGGCTTTCTGCTCGACGCATTGCAGTACGGCGCGCCGCCGCACGGCGGAATCGCCTTCGGCCTCGATCGCATGGTCGCGATGATGGCCGGTGCCGATTCGATCCGCGACGTCATCGCGTTCCCGAAGACGCAGCGCGCGCAGGATCTCCTCGTGCAGGCGCCGTCGCCGGTCGACGAGCAGCAGTTGCGCGAGTTGCACATCCGGCTGCGCAAGGCCGAGGTGAATGCGGCCTGAGCGTGCACGGTAGCCGACCGATGGGCGCGAAGATCCCCGAGTCGGTGCTCGTCGTCGTGCACTCGGACGACCTGCGCGTGCTGCTTCTCGAACGCGCCGATCACCCGGGCTTCTGGCAGTCGGTGACCGGCAGCCGGGCTACGCTCGACGAGCCGCTCGTGCAGACCTGCCGCCGCGAGGTGCTCGAGGAAACGGGCCTCGACGTGGACGCCTTCGAGCTGTGCGACTGGCGACACGAGAACCGCTACGAAATCTATCCGCACTGGCGCCATCGCTACGCCGACGGAATCACGCAGAACCTCGAGCACGTGTTCGGCCTGCGCCTGCCGGCGCCGTGCGAAGTGACGCTCGCGCCGCGCGAGCACCTGCGCTTCGAGTGGCTGCCGTGGGAGCGCGCGGCCGAGCGCTGCTTCTCGTCGACCAACGCGCAGGCCATCCGCGAACTGCCGCGGCGCATCGCACAGTGCCGGCGATGAAGTCTGCCGCGCATCGCAAGGCAGCGCAGGCGAAGGCCGCGCGGCTGCACCCCACGGCGCGCGCAACGCGCCCGCCGGCTGCGCCGGCTTCCCGACGAGCCGGGCCGGCCGCCGCGAGAGCCGCGCCGACGCCGGCCGCAGCCGAGGCCGAACGCCGGCTGCGCGTCTCGACCTACAACATCCACAAGGGCGTGCTGCGCGACTTCACGGGGCTGCGGCGCGTTGCGCGCATCCACGAGCTGCGCGCGCGCCTGCACGAACTCGACAGCGATCTCATCTTCCTGCAGGAGGTGCAGGGCCAGCACCAGCGCTACGCGCGTCGCTTCGCGCAGTGGCCGGTCGAGTCGCAGGAGCTCTTCCTGTCGAAGTCGCCCACCGCGCAGCAGGCCTTCCAGACCGCCTACGGACGCAACGCGAGCTACCTGCACGGGCATCACGGCAACGCGCTGCTGTCGCGCTTTCCCATCGTCGGCCTCGAGAACCGCGACGTCTCCGACCACGCGCTTGAGAAGCGCGGCGTGCTTCATTGCACGGTCGACGTCGCCGGTCGGCAGGTGCACTGCTTCGTCGTGCATTTCGGCCTGCTCGCATCCAGTCGCGAACGCCAGCTCGACGCGCTGCTCGAATGGATCGATTCGGAGGTGCCCGGCAACCAGCCGCTGATCGTGGCGGGCGACTTCAACGACTGGCGCAACGCACTGTCGCAGCGCCTGTGCGCGCGCGCGGGCGTCGCCGAGGTGTTCGACGCGGTGCATCCTCGCCTGGAGTCGCTGCAGCGCGCCGCCTACTTCGTTCGCGACCGGCTCGCCGAGGTCGGTGCGATCGAAGCTGCGCCGATGTCGCGACTGCCGCGAATGGTGCGCACCGCGCGCACCTATCCGGCGCTGGTGCCGTGGTTCCGCATGGACCGCATCTACCAGCGCGGCTTTCGCGTGACCGCCGCGCGGGTGCTGCGCGGCCTGGAGTGGGCTCGGCTCTCCGACCACAGCCCGCTCGTCGCCGACCTCGAGCTGCCCGAAGATCCGGCATGAACGCTCGCCGCGCGGCTGCGTCACGCGAGGCGCCGCCGCGCGAGGGCGGGGGGCGTGCGGCGGCACGCGACGACGAACCGGACTCGTCGCCCGGCGGCGCCGAGGCGGTGTCGCTGCGCCTGTACGAGAGCCTGAAGCCGCGCATGAGACGCGGCCACCACGTCGAGCTGCTCGAATCGGGCGGCGAGTACTTCCCCGCGCTCGAGCAGGCGATCGACCAGGCGTGCACGAGCGTCTATCTCGAGACGTACCTGTTCGAGGACGACCCGACCGGGCAGCGCATCGGCGCCGCGCTCTCGCGCGCCGCCGTGCGCGGCGTACGCGTGCACGTGCTCGTCGACGGCTTCGGCACGGCGTTGCTCGACCCGCGGCGCGCGCAGGCGCTGCGCGAAGCGGGCGTGCTGCTGGAGGTCTTCCGCCCGGAGTTGCGCCGCTATTCGCTCGACCGCCAGCGACTGCGCCGCATGCACCGGAAGATGGTGGTCGTCGACGGCGTCGTCGCCTTCGTCGGCGGCATCAACGTGCTCGACGATCGCCACGACCCGAATCACGGCGTGCTCGAGCATCCGCGGCTCGATTACGCGGTGCGCGTGCGCGGGCCGCTGGTTGCCCAGGCGCACGTCGCGGCGGCGCGGCTGTGGTGGGAGACGGCGACGGTGAACCGGCTTGCGCACGGCGGCAAGGAAGCGCCCGCGCGCGAGTTGCTGCAACTGACGCAGCGGGTGCTCAGCGACGTCGCTTCGGCGGGGCAGATGCGCGCGGCGCTGATGCTGCGCGACAACCTGCGCCACCGGCGAACGATCGAGCGGGCGTACCTGCGCGCAATCGGGCGCGCCCGCAGCGAGGTGCTGATCGCCTGCGCGTATTTCTTCCCCGGCGGGCGCTTTCGCCGCGCACTCGAGTCGGCCGTGCGCCGCGGCGTGCGCGTGCGCCTGCTGCTGCAGGGCCGCGTCGAGTATCGCCTGCAGCACTACGCCTCGCAGGCGCTGTACGAAAAGTGGCTGCGCGCCGGCATCGAGATCGTCGAGTACCGGCGCAGCTTCCTGCACGCGAAGGTTGCCGTGATCGACGACTGGGCGACGGTGGGTTCCTCGAACATCGATCCTTTTTCGCTGCTGCTCGCGCGCGAGGCGAACGTCGCGGTCGAAGACGAGGGTTTCGCACGCCGGTTGCGCGAGCGCCTGAACTGCGCGATCGAGGAGGGCGGCGTGCGCGTCGTGCTGCAGAGCCACGCCCGGCGGCCGTGGCTGGTGCGGCTGATGAACAAGATCGCGCTGCTGCTGGTGCGCATCGGCGTGGCGTTGACCGGCAAGGGCGCGAACTACTGAGAAGGCGCGACCCTTCAGCCCTCCCGCATCCGCTCCGCCGCGGCCAGGAAATCGAGCAGGATCGGCGAGCCGTCGAGCAGCGGGTCCTCGGCGCCGCGGTGAAACTCCGGGTGCCACTGCACGCCGAGCGCGTAGCCCGAGCCGCGCCAGCGGATGGCCTCGACGATGCCGTCGGCGCTGCTCCGGGCGTCGACGACGAGGTCGCCGCCGAGCCGGTCGACCGCCTGGTGGTGGATGCTGTTCACGCGGGCGTCGACCAGCGGCTCGTAGAGCTTCGCCATCAGCGAGCCGGGCTCGAACCGGATCTCGTGCGACAGGCGGTCGTACAGATCTGCGTCCACGTGCGGGATCGACTCCGGGCGTTGCGTCGCGATGTCCTGGATCAGCGTGCCGCCGAAGGCCACGTTCATCAGTTGCGCGCCGCGGCAGATGCCCAGCACCGGTCGGCCCTGCGCCATGAACTCGTGCAGCAGTTCCATCTCGTAGCGATCGCGCACGATGTCGCCGGTCCATTCGCCGCGCATCGGTTGCTCGCCGTACGAGCGCGGACTGACGTCGGCTCCGCCCTGCAGCACCAGCGCGTCGAGTTCGCGGACGTAGCTGCGCACCGAGATCCCGCGTCGGGAAACCTCGGCGCTCGAGCCGATCGTCGGGATCATGAACACCAGCGCGCCGTGCGACAGGATCCAGTGCGCGATCGACTGCTCGAGATACTGCAGCACCTTGTTGCGAAAGCCGAGTTCGCGCGGCGGCGCGTGCAGCAGGCGCGCCGACAGGCCGATTTTCAACGGCCGAGGTGGCATTTGCGGGCTAGCGGCTCCAGCGCAGGCACTGCTGTCGGACCACCTCGGCCAGCAGGTTCTCGCGCTCGAAGGTCTGGCGGATCCACGTCGCGTCGTTGCCGAGCGCGCCGATGTCGTCGCGCACGCGCCGGCACGCGTCCTCGGCGCCGAGTTCGATCGCGTGCTGCTCGATTTCTGCGAGCGTCTCGGCGATGTCTTCGCGGATCGTCCGGTGCTCGCCCGTTTGCGGATCGACGAAAGTTCCGTCGAAGCCGAAGCGGCAAGCCTGGAAACGGTTGAAGGTGTAGACGAGGTAGTCGTCCTCGGCCGGCCGGAAGGGCTGTTCGAACGACAGCCAGCGTGCAACGCACTGAATGTACGCGGCCAGCGCAGCGGCTTTCTCGATCGTCAGCGGAGTGTCGAGCACGCGCACCTCGATGGTTCCGAATTCGGGCTTCGGCCGGATGTCCCAGTAGAAGTCCTTCATGCTCTGCACGACTCCGGTGCGGGCCATCTTGTCGAAATACCGCGAGAACTCCTCCCAGGTCAGCGTGAACGGTGCCCGGCCCGACAGCGGAAAGGCGAACACCGAGTTCAGGCGTGCCGAGTGGAAACCGGTGTCGATGCCCTGGACGAAAGGCGACGACGCCGAAAGCGCGATGAAATGCGGGATGAAGCGCGACAGCCCGTGCAGCAGCACGAGCGCTGCGTCGGGGCCGGCGCAGCCGATGTGCACGTGTTGCCCGAAGATCGTGAACTGCTTCGACAGGTATCCGTACAGCTCCGAAAGCATGTGAAAGCGCGGCGTGTCGTAGATGCGCCGCTGGCTCCAGTCCTGGAACGGGTGCGTACCGCCGCCCGACAGGCCGACGTTCAGCCGGTTCGCGCAGTGCACCAGCACGTCGCGGAGCTCGGCCAGGTGCGCGTGCGCTTCCGCGTAGTCGCGGCAGACGCCGGTCGACAGTTCGATCATGCTGCCGGTCATTTCCGGCTTCACCTCGCCCGGCAGCTTGCGCTTGCCGACCAGCCGCAGCAGGTCGTGTGCGCCGTGCGTCAGGTCGAAGTCGTGCGTGTTGACGATCTGCAGCTCGAGCTCGACGCCGAGGGTCAGCGCGCGCGACTCGGCGAAAGTTTCCAGCGCCATCGATTTCCTCCGTGTTGCGGCCCGGCGCGGGGCAGGCGGCCTGGTTTTTCCGTTCGGGCGCGAGACGCGCCGGCTTCAGCGAACGTTTTCCTCGTTCACCCAGCGCAACGCCAGGTGCACCGCGATCGGACCGATCAGCTCGAGGAAGGCGATCGCGCTGAAGACGATCGCCGTCAGGTGCGAGGCGAATTCCGGGTAGAGGTTCTGCAGTTCGGTCATCATCACCAGTGCCGCGCCCGACATCGGCACCAGCGTGATGCCCAGCGCGACGCCCTGGCGCAGCGCCAGGCCGCTCGGTGCCGCCAGCAGGGTCGTCGCGGCGAGCTTGGCCGCGCTGCGCGCGACGATGACCGCCGCACCGAGGCCGGCGCCGGCGACCAGCGTTTCGACCGACCACACCGAGCCGGTGATGACGAACAGCATCAGCACGAGCGCGCCCCCGGCCGTGCCGAAATGACGCGGCCAGATCCACGGCCGCTCGGTGCTGTTGCGCAACATCACGCCGGCGAGCAGCGGAACCAGCAGCGTCGAGAGGTTCGCCATCTTCGTGATCGACAGCGCGAGCAGGATCATGCCGAGCAGCAGCAGCGTGGAGTTCTCGTTGCGCAGGTCCAGGCGCCTGGCGATCAGCGACACCGAGAAGGCGAGCAGCGCGGCGACGATCGCCGAGCCGGCGAGCAGGTACAGCGGGTGCGCGAAGGCGCGCACGAGGCTGCCGACATACTCGGCATGCAGCCAGCCGAAGACGAACTTGCTGGCGAGCACCGCATAGAAGGTGTTCAGCCCGGCCAGCACGATCATCCGCTCGCTGACCTGCCCCGAAGCGTCGAACTCGGAGGCCACGCGCATCACCACCGCCGGCGAAGTGCCGATCGCGATCGCGGCGATGGCCGTTGCGGTGCGGGCATCGGTGCCGAGCGCGCTCAGCGCGAGGTACACCGCGGCGAAGGCGAGTGTGGCCTCGGCCAGGCTCGTCGCCAGCAGCCAGGGGTTGGTGCGCAGCCATCGAAGGTTGATGCGGCTGCCGAGTTCGAAGAGCAGCAGCGCCAGTGCGAGGTCGACGATCGAGCGCAGCCCCGGCTTCAGCACCGTTCCGGCCAGGCCGAGGTCGAAGGCCGAGACGATCGTGCCGACGGCCGCATAGCCGACGACCCGCGGCAGCCGCAGCCACCGGTAGACGAACTCGCCCAGCAGCGCGGCGATCACGAGAGTGAGCGACACCCACAGCACCGCGTCGGCCGACGGCGGCCAGGCGGGCAGGAAGAACAGGTCGGAGCGCGGATCGCCCGTCATCGAGACCTCCCGTCAGTGCTCGTTCTTGCGGCGGCGCGCGGCATCGGCTCGCGCGCATCGGTTTTCTTCGCTCCCGCTTCCTCGTTTCCGGTCGGCATGTCTGCTTCGTCCGGCGCTCGGGACGTCGTCGAATCGGCCGGGACGATGCGTCGTTTCGCAGGTCTGCCGCCCGCGGGCGGCATCGGGACTGCTCGTATCGGGGCCCGGATGCCGTTCGCCTGCGCGAACGAGGCGGCTGGAGGTACCGGATGACGAGCTCGTGGCTCGACCGTGATGCACCGACGCGGCGGCGCGCCGGAAAGAGTGCGGCGAATGCGACCGGCACCGGGGCGCCATTATACTCATCGCCTCCGAGGCCTCGTCGATCTTCGTCATGCCAGTGCACGGCCTCGCGGTTCTGCTTTTCACCGTGGCGGTGTTCGCCGCTTTCACCTGGCGGCGCATCCCGATCGAGGTCACGAGCCTTGCCGTCCTCGTCGCGCTTCCGCTCGGTTTCACGCTGTTTCCTTACCGCGGTGCGGCCGGGCCGGTCGAACCGCTGGCGTTCTTCTACGGTTTCTCGCACGACGCGCTGATCGCCATCTGCAGCCTGATGGTGCTCGGTCGCGCGCTCGTCGAGACCGGGGCGCTGCGTCCGGTCACGAGGAAGCTCGCCGCGCTGTGGCGCAGGCGCGGATCGGGCGCCGGACTCGGCGTCGTCCTCGTCGCCTCGATGCTCGTCAGCGGTCTCGTGAACGACACGCCGATCGTGGTGCTGCTGATTCCCGTGCTGGTCGCGCTCGCGCGCGAGACGGGCGACTCGTCGAGCCGCCTGCTGATGCCGATGAACTTCGCCGTGCTGATCGGCGGCATGGCGACCACCATCGGCACGTCGACCAACCTGCTCGTCGTCTCGATCGCCGCACGGATGCAGGCCGCGCAGTTCGGCCTGTTCGACTTCACGCCGCTCGTCGCCGTGGCGGCGGCGGTCGCGCTGCCGTGGCTGTGGTTCGCCGCGCCCCGATTGCTGCCCGCGGGCGACGACGCTGCACAGGCGCCGGTCGAGCGCGTCTTCGATGCGGTGCTGCACGTGCACGAGGAGTCGGACGTGGCCGGCACTCCGCTCGGAAAGCTCCTCGAGCGATCCCGACAGGACCTGGAGGTGATCGAAGTGCGGCGAGGCGACGTGCAGCTCGTCCGGCTGCCGAACCTGAAGCTCGCGCCCGGCGACCGCCTCGTCGTTCGCGGCGCCGCGTCGCGATTGAAGGAGTTCGAGACGCGGCTGGGGCTGAAGCTGTACAGCGTCGAGGACCCGGAGCGCGAGGTCGACGACGACCACCCGCTGCACGCCGCCGACGCCGTGCTCGCCGAAGTGATCCTGCTGCCGAACTCGTGGCTGATCGGCGCGACCGTGCGCGGGCAGCGACTGAACGACCGCTTCGGCATCGCGGTGCTCGGCGCGTATCGCTCCACCGGGCGCGCGATGCGCCGCGAACGCGACGTGGCCGACGTGCGCCTGGCCGCCGGCGACGTGCTGCTCGTGCAGGCCGCCCCCGACAAGCTGGCGGCGCTGCGCGCCGAGCACGGCCTCGTCGTGGTCGACGGGGAGATGGATGCATCCACCGGCGGACGCGGAGCGCTCGCCGCCACGATCATGGCCGGCGTGATCGCGCTCGCGGTGACGAAGATACTGCCCATGTACCTGTCGGCGTTGTCCGGCGTGCTCGCGCTGCTGGTCACGCGTTGCGTGCGCCCGGCGGCGATCGGACGCGCGCTGAAGATCGAGATCGTGCTGCTGATCGCCGCGAGCCTGGCGCTCGGCAAGGCGCTGCTCGACACCGGTGCGGCGACCGCGATCGCGCAGGCGTTCGCCGATGCCGTGTCTTCGTGGCCCACGCTCGCGGTGCTCGGCGCGATGGTCGTGTTCATGGCCGCGCTCACCAATTTCGTCTCGAACAATGCGTCGGCGGCGATCGGCACGCCGATCGCGATCGAGATGGCCCGAAGCATCGGTGCCCCGGCCGAGCCCTTCGTGCTGGCGATCCTGTTCGGCTGCAACCTCAGCTACGCGACGCCGATCGGCTACCAGACCAACCTGCTCGTGATGAGCGCGGCGCGCTACCGCTTCGCCGATTTCGTGCGCGTCGGCGTGCCGCTGTTGCTGCTGATGGCCGCGACGCTGACGGCCGCGCTTGGCTGGCGGTATTCGTTGTGGGGATGAGCGGATCGGGTATAGTCTTCCCTTTTACGAACGACCGTTCGTAAGTCTCACGACAACCCCAGGACGACCCTTCTTCGATGACGCTCCTCCACGCCGCCGCTGCGCGATCGACTCCGCAGCGCTCGATGCGCAAGCCCAGGAAGGGCGAGCGCACGCGCGCAGCGATCGTCGAGGCAGCGCTCGAGCTCGCCGCGCGCGACGGGCTCGAGGGCCTGACGATCGGCGCGCTCGCTGCCCGCATGGCGATGTCCAAGAGCGGGGTGTTCGCGCATTTCGGTTCGCGCGAAGACCTGCAGATCGCCGTCCTGAAGCGCTACGAGCGGTGCTTCGTCGACGATGTCCTGCTGCCGGCGCTCGGTGCCGCGCGCGGCCTGCCGCGCCTGCGGGCGATCTTCGAGCGCTGGCTTGCGCGCACCGCCGTCGAGGCGCAGAGTGGCTGCATCTGGATCTCGGCGGCCACCGAATACGACGACCGCTGCGGTCATGTGCGAGACGAACTCGTCGCGATGATCCGCTCGTGGCAGCGAGAGTGCGCGCGGGCGATCGAGCAGGCGATCGCCGTCGGTCACCTGTCGTCCGAAGTCGATTCGCAGGAGTTGCTGTTCGACATCTACGGAATCATCCTCGTCGTGCACCACGACACGCGGTTGTTGAACAGTCCCGACGCGGTGGCGCGTGCACGCCGCGCCTTCGATCGGGTGATCTCGGCGCATGCACCGGGATCGGCACAGGTTTCACCCCGGGAAAAGTACGAACGTTCGGTCGAGACCGACTGACCCGCACCCCTCAGGAGCAACGACATGGCCCGCTATACCCCGCCGCTGCGCGACATGCAGTTCGTGATGCACGAACTGCTCGACGTCGAATCGACGCTGAAGACGCTGCCTCCGTACGCCGAGACCGGCCGCGATCTCATCGAGCAGGTGCTCGAGGAGGGCGGCAAGTTCTGCTCCGAAGTGCTGTTCCCGCTGAATCGCTCCGGCGACGAGGAGGGCTGCCACTGGAACGACGGCGAGGTGACCACGCCCGCCGGCTTTCGCGATGCGTGGGAGCAGTTCAAGGCCGGCGGCTGGCCGACGCTCACCTGCGATCCCGACTTCGGCGGGCAGGGCCTGCCGATGACGCTCGGCATCGCCTTCCAGGAGATGATGAACTCGGGCAACCAGGCATGGACGATGTACCCGGGCCTGACGCACGGCGCCTACGACGCACTGCTCGCGCACGGCACGCCCGAGCAGAAGTCGCTGTATCTGCCGAAGATCGTCTCCGGGCAGTGGATGGCGACGATGTGCCTGACCGAACCGCAGTGCGGCACCGACCTCGGCATCCTGCGCACGAAGGCCGAGCCGCAGTCGGACGGCACCTATCGGATCACCGGCAACAAGATCTTCATCTCCTCGGGAGAGCACGACTGGGCGGAGAACATCGTGCACCTGGTGCTCGCGCGCCTGCCCGACGCGCCGTCGGGCACGCGCGGAATCTCGCTGTTCCTCGTGCCGAAGTTCGTGCCGAACGCCGACGGCTCGCTCGGCGCGCGCAACGCCGTTCGCTGCGCGCGGCTCGAGGAGAAGATGGGCATCCACGGCAATGCCACCTGCGCACTGGACTTCGACGGCGCGGTCGGAACCCTGGTCGGCGAGCCGAACCGGGGCCTGCAGGCGATGTTCGTGATGATGAACGCCGCGCGCATCGGGGTCGGCATGCAGTCGCTCGGGCTGATGGAGGTCGCCTACCAGAACTCGCTCGACTACGCGAAGGAGCGGCTGCAGATGCGCTCGCTCACCGGAGCGAAGGCACCCGACAAGGTCGCCGACCCGATCATCGTGCACCCCGACGTGCGCCGCATGCTGCTCACGCAGAAAGCGTGGGTCGAAGGATCGCGTGCCTTTGCCTACTGGCTCGGGCTGCAGGCCGACGTCGCCACCGCGCACCCCGACGAGGACGAGCGCGCCGCGGCCGAGGAACTGCTCGCGCTGCTCACGCCGGTGGTCAAGGCCTTCCTCACCGACAACGGCTTCGCGTCGACCAACCTCGCGCTGCAGGTCTACGGCGGACACGGCTACATCCGCGAATGGGGGATGGAGCAGTACGTGCGCGACGCGCGGATCAACATGATCTACGAGGGCACCAACACGATCCAGTCGCTGGATCTGCTCGGACGCAAGGTGCTGCTCGACAACGGGGCGAAGCTGCGCAAGTTCGGCGCGCTCGTCGATGCCTTCGTCGAGGAGCACGGCACCGACGAGGAGATGGCCGAATTCGTCGATCCGCTCTCGGACCTGCGCCAGAAGGTCGAGAAGCTCACGATGGAGATCGGCATGAAGGCCTTCGGCAATGCCGACGAAGCGGGAGCGGCGGCGGTGGATTACCTGCGCGTCATCGGGCACCTCGTGCTCGGCTATTTCTGGGCGCGAATGGCGCGCATCGCGCTCGATCGCGCCGACTCGGGCGATCCGTTCTACCGCAGCAAGCTGGCGACGGCGCGCTTCTACTTCGCGAAGCTGCTGCCCGAGACGGCCGGACTGATCCGCAGCGCGCGCGCCGGCGCCGCGCCGCTGATGAGCGTCGAAGTCGACTGGTTCTGATGGAAGCCGACCAGATGAAGCCGATCCTCGCGTTCCCCGCCGCTGCCCTGCGCCCGAGGCCTTTCGCGCGCGCCTGTTGCGCGGCTGCGCTCGCGGCAGCCGTCGCGGCGTTCGCGCCCGGCGTGCAATCGCAGCCGACTTCCCCGTCGGCCGCGCCGCAGGCGAGTGCGGCACTCGACGCGCAATCGCCCACGGGCCTGTGGCGCAACATCGACGACGAGACGAAAAAGCCGAAGGCGCTGGTGCGCATCACCGAGCGCGACGGCGTCTACTACGGGCGCATCGAGAAGATCCTCACCGAGAAGACCGACGCGGTGTGCGACCAGTGCACCGACGAGCGCAAGGGCCAGCCGGTGCAGGGAATGCAGATCATCGACGGCATGCGGGCGAGCGCCGACGAACCCGGCCTGTACGAGGGCGGGCGCATCCTGGACCCGAACAACGGCAAGGTCTATCGCAGCCGCATGCGCGTGGTCGACGGCGGCGAGCACCTCGAGGTGCGCGGCTACGTCGGCGCGCCGCTGTTCGGCCGCACGCAGACCTGGGTGCGCGAGCGCTGACGCGCCCGGCGACTCATCGCAAACAAGCAACGAGGACAGCAAGTGGACAAGTTCATCGTCAGGAAGGCAGCGGTGCTCGGCGCCGGCGTCATGGGCGCGCAGATCGCAGCGCACCTGGTGAACGCGAAAGTCGCGGTCGTGCTCTTCGACCTGCCCGCGAAGCAGGGCCCGAAGAACGGCATCGCGGCGAAGGCCGTCGAAGCGCTGAAAAAGCTCAATCCGGCACCGCTCGCACGCGCCGATCTCGCCTCCGCGATCGAGGTCGCGAACTACGAGGACGATCTCGAGCGTCTGCGCGAGTGCGATCTGGTCATCGAGGCGATCGCCGAACGGCTCGACTGGAAGCACGACCTGTACGGCAGGATCGCGCCGGCGATCGCTCCGCACGCGATCCTCGCCACCAACACGTCGGGCCTGTCGATCGGCAAGCTGGGCGAAGCGCTGCCGCCGGAATTGCGCCCGCGCTTCTGCGGCGTGCACTTCTTCAATCCGCCGCGCTACATGCACCTGGTCGAGCTGATCCCGACGCCGCACACGTCGACCACGGTCGTCGACCAGCTCGAATCGTTCCTCACCACCACGCTCGGCAAGGGCTGCGTGCGCGCGAAGGACACGCCGAACTTCATCGCCAACCGCATCGGCATCTTCGGCATCCTCGCCGCCGTGCGCGAGGCCGAGCGCTTCGGCCTGGGCTTCGACGTCGTCGACGACCTCACCGGCTCGAAGCTCGGTCGCGCGAAGTCGGGCACCTTCCGCACGGCGGACGTGGTCGGCCTGGATACCGTCGGTCACGTGATGAAGACGATGCAGGACAACCTGCGCGACGACGCCTTCCATGCGCTGTACGAAACGCCGGCGGTCTTCTCGACGCTGATCGACCGCGGCGCCCTCGGCCAGAAGTCGGGCGCCGGTTTCTACCGCAAGGACGGCAAGAAGATCCTGCGCTTCGATGCGGCCAGCGGCGACTACGTCGCGTCGGGAGCGAAGGCGGACGAGACCGTCGTTCGCATGCTGAAGAAGAAGACGTGGGGCGAGCGGCTGGCGCTGTTGCGCGAGTCGAAGAACCCGCAGGCGCAGTTCGTCTGGGCGCTGCTGCGCGACGGCTTCCAGTACGCGGCGGCCAGGCTCGCGGAGATCGCCGACAACGCGCGCGACGTAGACCTTGCGATGCGCTTCGGCTTCGGCATGGAGCAGGGCCCCTTCGAGATCTGGCAACAGGCCGGCTGGACGAAGGTGGCCGAGTGGATCCGCGAGGACATCGACGCCGGCAAGGCGCTGGCGAACGTGCCGCTTCCGCCGTGGGTGTTCGCCGGCAAGGTGGCCGAGCGCGGCGGCGTGCACCAGCCCGAAGGTTCGTACTCGCCGGCGCGCGACGCCTTCGTGCCGCGCGCGGACCAACCGGTGTACGCACGGCAGATCTTTCGCGCGGCGGTCGCGGGCGAGAACGCGCCCGATCCGCACCACGCCGGAACGACGGTGTACGAGAACGACGCGATCCGGCTGTGGACGCTCGACGGCGACGACTATCGTGACGTGCTGATCGCGTCGATCCGTTCGAAGATGCACGCGATCGGCCCCGATGTCATCGAGGGGCTGATGCGCGGCGTCGAACTTGCCGAGACGCGGTATCGGGGGCTGGTCGTGTGGTCGCCCGACGACCCGTTCTCGGTGGGCGCCGACCTGCAGGGCCTGCTGCCGGTGTTCATGAGCGGGGGCGCAAAGGCGGTCGAGCCGCTCGAGCGCAGGCTGCAGGAAGCGATGCTGCGGCTGCGCTACGCGCAGGTGCCGACGGTGGCGGCGGTCTCGGGAATGGCGCTCGGCGGCGGCTGCGAACTGCTGCTGTATTGCGCGCGTCGCGTCGCGCACCTGGAGAGCTACATCGGGCTGGTCGAGGTCGGCGTCGGCCTGGTGCCCGGCGCGGGCGGCCTGACCTACGGCGCGCGCCGCGCGGCCGAGGAGCAGCAGGCCGCCCCCGAGGCGTACGTGCTGCACTTCCTGAAGAAGTACTTCACGGCAGCCGCGACGGCGCAGGTCGCCAGGTCGGCGCTCGAGGCGCAGGCAACCGGCTGGCTGCTCGACTCCGACGTCGTCGTCTTCAACCGCTACGAGTTGCTCTACGTCGCGTTGAACGAAGCGCTCGCGATGAGCGAGGCCGGTTACCGCGCCCCGCGGCGGGCGAAATTCGCCGCAGCCGGCCGCTCCGTGCTGGCGACGATCGAGGCGCAGCTGGCGAACCTGCGCGACGGCGGCTTCGCGAGCGCGCACGACTACCACCTCGCACGGTTGATCGCCGAGGCGATGTGCGGCGGCGACGTCGACGAGGCGACGCTCGTCGACGAGGAATGGATTCTCGGCCTGGAGCGGCGCGCCTTCCTGTCGCTGCTGAACCATCCGAAGACGCAGGAGCGCGTGATGGGGATGATGCAGACCGGCAAGCCGGTGCGCAATTGAGGAGCATGGCGATGAAAAAGCAGATACAGGATGTGTACGTCGTCGCTGCCACGCGCACGCCGGTCGGCAAGGCCCCCAAGGGCGTGTTCCGCAACACGCGCCCCGACGACCTGCTCGTGCATGCCTTGCGTTCGGCGCTGATGCAGGTGCCGTCGCTCGATCCGGCGGCGATCGAGGACGTGATCGCCGGCTGCGCGATTCCCGAGGCGCAACAGGGCTTGAACGTCGCGCGCACGAGCGCGCTGCTCGCCGGCCTGCCCGATACGGTCGGCGGCGTCACGGTCAACCGCTTCTGCGCGTCGGGCCTGACGGCGGTGGCGATCGCCGCCGACCGGATCCGGGTCGGCGAGGCGGACGTGATGATCGCCGCCGGCACCGAGTCGATGAGCATGGTGCCGATGATGGGCAACCGGCCGTCGATCAACCCGCGCGTGTTCCTGCGCGACGAGGACGTCGGCATCGCCTACGGCATGGGCCTGACCGCCGAGAAGGTCGCGCAGCAGTGGAACGTTTCGCGCGAGGACCAGGACGCCTTCGCGCTCGAATCGCACCGCAGGGCGATCGCCGCGCAGCAGGCGGGCGAGTTCGGCGACGAGATCAGTCCGATCGAGATCACCGAGCGCATCGCGCACCTCGACACCGGCGAGCTGGAGCTGCGCGCGCGCCTCGTCGCGCAGGACGAAGGCCCCCGCGCCGATACCTCGGCCGAGGCGCTCGCGAAGTTGCGCCCCGTGTTCGCCGCGCCGCGCGGCGTCGACGGCAAGCCGACCGGCATGGGCAGCGTCACTGCCGGCAACAGTTCGCAGACTTCCGACGGCTCCGGTGCGCTGGTCCTCGTTTCCGAAAGCGCGCTGAAGCGCTTCTCGCTGACGCCGCTGGCCCGCTTCGTGTCGTTCTCGGTGCGCGGCGTCCCGCCGGCGATCATGGGCATCGGGCCGAAGGAGGCGATTCCGGCGGCGCTGAAGACCGCCGGGCTCTCGATCGACGACATGGGCTGGATCGAGCTGAACGAGGCGTTCGCCGCGCAGTCGCTCGCCGTCGTGCGGGAGTTGGGCCTGGACCCGGCGCGCGTGAACCCGCTCGGCGGCGCGATCGCGCTCGGCCATCCGTTGGGCGCGACCGGCGCGATCCGTTCGGCCACCGTCGTGCACGGTCTGCGCCGACGCAAGCTGAAGTACGGGATGGTGACGATGTGCGTCGGCACCGGAATGGGTGCGGCCGGGATCTTCGAGCGCGTCTGATTTACGATCGACGCTGCGCCGCCGGCCGCCGGAGCGCAGCGTCCGCGCCGTCGTCGCGCGTCGATTCGATCCACGGAGACCGACCTTGAGCATCGCCATCGAGAACGTCGACCAGGTGCGCGTGCTGCGTTTCGCACGTCCCGAACGAAAGAACGCGATCACCGCGGCGATGTACGGCGCGCTCGCAGACGCACTCGAGCAGGCGGGCGGCGAGGCGACGGTGCGCGTCGTCGTCGTCGCCGGCAGCGAGAACGCGTTCACCGCGGGCAACGACCTCGCCGACTTCCTGAACGAACCGCCGTCGAAGGACGATGCGCCGGTGTTCCGCTTCCTGCGCGCGATCGCATCGTTCCCCAAGCCGCTCGTCGCGTCCGTCTGCGGCCCGGCGATCGGCGTCGGCACGACGATGCTGCTGCACTGCGATCTCGTCTACGCCGGCGAGAACGCGACCCTGTCGCTGCCCTTCGTCCACCTGGGACTGTGCCCGGAAGCAGCGTCGAGCCTGCTGCTGCCTGCGGTCGTCGGCTACCAGCGCGCGGCGGAGAAGCTGTTGCTCGGAGAGCCTTTCGGCGCTGCCGAGGCAAAGGAAATCGGCATCGTCAACCGCGTGCTGCCGCCGGCGCAGGTCGAGCGCTTCGCGCTGGAGCAGGCGGCCCGCCTCGCCACGCGGCCGATGTCGTCGCTGCTGGCGACCAAGGCGCTGATGAAGCGTCCCTTCGCCGGGCAGGTGCGCGAGCAGATGGTCGAGGAAGGCCGCTACTTTGCGCGCATGCTCGGCGAGCCTGCGGCGCGCGAGGCGTTCAGCGCGTTCCTGGAGAAGCGGCCGGCGGATTTCGGGAAAGTGGGGGCGTGACATTGCCCGGCCCGGCGCGGGCTGCGCCGCAGCCCGCCCGTGCCGCCGCAGCACGCGCCGCCGCAGCCTGCGCCGCCGCAGCCTGCGCCGCCGCAGCCTGCGCCGCCGCAGCACGCGGCATGACTGCGCCGCTCGTTTTTCGAGCGTTTCCGTTCCGGGAGGCCGCTCCTCAAGGCAATTGGCTCGTTTTGCGAGCGGTGTGGGCCTGACTGGGCTACGCGGACAGGTTGGCGTTTTCGCCCTCGAGGCGATCCGCAGTAATGTGCCGCGGACTCGTCCACCGGCGGCGTGGCGCGTGCCACGCAGATGCCGACGGTGGGCAAGTCGTGTTCGACGCGTTGGTTGGACGTGTGGTTCTCGCGTTGACGGCTCCTTTCGAAGTTCGCCGGCGAGCGATAGCCCGGCGCACTGTGGCGCCGGCGCAGGTTGTACGAGCCCTCGATGTACGAGAACAACGCCAGCCGCGCCTCGGCTTCGTTCGGAAGACGCGCCGGTCGGGTGAGGGTAGCCGCCCTGGTGCTCGAGCCCCGCTGCGCCGCTCGTTTTTCGAGCGTCTCCGCTTCGGGAGGCCGGTCCAAATCGCATTTCGCTCGTTATTCGAGCGCAGCGGGAAGCCGCGGCGATTCCGATGCGCTGAAGCCGGCGCTGAGGGGGCGCCTCGCCTGCGCTGCGGCGGCGAGGACGGTTCTCGCGCCGACGTCAACGCTGCTGCAGCTCCGGCACCACCCGCGGTCGCCGCTGCTCGTCCGTCGCCACGTACGTCAACGTCGCTTCGGTCACCTTCACGCATTCGTCGTGCAGCCGGTTGCGCTGCGCGTAGACCTCGACGAACACCGTGATCGACGTGCGCCCCACGCGCACGATGTCGGCGTAGAAGCTGAGCAGGTCGCCGACGAACACCGGATGCTTGAACAGGAACGAATTCACCGCCACGGTGGCCACGCGCCCGTTCGCGCGGCGGATCGCCTGGACGGCGCCGGCGATGTCGACCTGCGACATGATCCAGCCACCGAACACGTCGCCGTGCGCGTTGGCGTCCGCGGGCATCGGCATCACGCGAAGGTCGGGAATGCGATCGGGAAGAGGCGTGTTCGGGGCGGTCATGGTTGGGACCTCGCGGTTGCGATGTCGGAGAATATCGGCTTGCTCGACTGTCGATCGATTTCCGTTCGGATGCACTGCGGATGAGACGCTCGTCCACCATTCTCGACCCGCCGCCGGCGCCCGGCCAGCCCGCCGTGCGCGGCGACTGGCGCACGCTCGCCCGTCTGTTCCCGTACCTGTGGGTGTACCGCTGGCGCGTGCTGCTCGCGCTGGCCTGCCTGGTGTCGGCGAAGGTCGCCAACATCGGCGTGCCGCTGGTCCTCAAGCGCATCGTCGACGCGCTCGACCTGCAGCCGGGCGATGTGCGCGTCGCGCTCGTCGTTCCGGTTGCGCTGCTCGTGGCCTACGGCGCGCTGCGCATCGGCGTGACGCTCTTCACCGAGCTGCGAGAGGTGATCTTCGCGCGCGTCACGCACGACGCCTCGCGCACGATCACGCTGCAGGTGTTCCGGCACCTGTTCTCGCTGTCGCTGCGCTTTCACCTCGAGCGGCAGATGGGCGGGATGTCGCGCGACATCGAGCGCGGCTCGCAGGGCGTCTCGAGCCTCATCTCGTACACGCTCTACAGCATCCTGCCGACGCTGGTCGAGATCTCGCTGGTGATCGGCTATCTCGTCGTGCACTACGACCGTTCTTTCGCATCGATCGCGCTCGGTGCGCTCGCGCTGTACATCGTCTACACGGTGCGCGTCACCGAGTGGCGCACGCAGTTCCGCCGCCAGATGAACGAGCAGGACTCGCGCGCGAACACGAAGGCGATCGACGCGCTGCTGAATTTCGAGACGGTGAAGTACTTCGGCAACGAGGACTTCGAGGCGAGGCGCTACGACCGGAACCTGCTCGAGCGCATGCGCGCGGCGATCCGCTCGCAGACTTCGCTGTCGCTGCTGAATCTCGGCCAGAGCCTGATCGTGGCCAGCGCAGTCACGCTGCTCGTCTGGCGCGCGACGGTCGGTGTCGTGAACGGCACGATGACGCTCGGCGACCTGGTGCTCGTCAACGCGTTCATGATCCAGTTGTACGTGCCGCTGAACTTCCTCGGCGTGCTCTATCGCGAGATCAAGCAGGCGTTGATCGATCTCGAGCGCCTGTTCCGGCTGCTCGAAGCGCACCGCGAGATCGCCGATGCACCGGGTGCGCGCGCACTCGCCCTCGATCCCGATTCGGCGCCGCGCATCCGCTTCGAACACGTGCACTTCGCCTACGATCCGGACCGGCCGATCCTGCGCGACGTCGACTTCACGATGGAACCGGGCACCACGACCGCAGTGGTCGGCGCCAGCGGCGCCGGCAAGTCGACGCTCGCGCGGCTGCTGTTCCGCTTCTACGACGTGAACGCCGGGCGCGTGACGATCGACGGCCAGGACCTGCGCGAGGTCACGCAGAAGAGCCTGCGCGCGGCGATCGGAATCGTGCCGCAGGACACCGTGCTGTTCAACGAGACGATCCGCTACAACATCGCCTACGGGCGACCCGATGCGTTGCAGGACGAGATCGAGGTCGCCGCGAAGTCCGCGCAGTTGCACGCCTTCGTCGCCTCGCTGCCGCTGGGCTACGAGACGAACGTCGGCGAGCGCGGACTGAAGCTGTCCGGCGGCGAGAAGCAGCGGGTGGCGATCGCGCGCACGATGCTGAAGGATCCGCCGATCCTGATTCTCGACGAAGCGACGTCGGCGCTGGACAGCCGCAACGAGCAGGCGATCCAGGGCGCATTGCGCCGCGCCGCGCTCGATCGCACGACGCTGGTCATCGCGCACCGGCTTTCGACGATCGTCGACGCCGAGCAGATCCTCGTGATGGCAGGCGGGCGCATCGTGGAGCGCGGCAGTCACGAATCGCTGCTGCGCGCCGGCGGCGAGTACGCGCGATTGTGGTCGATGCAGCAGGCCGACGACGAGGCGGCGATGGCGCCTCTGCACGGGCCGTGACGATCAGCCGATCACTCGATCACTCGGCGATCGCGCACGCCGCGTGGCTCCGAGCCGCCGCCGACGCCGGGGGAAACGCGCGGCGATCCGCCGGCACCGCCGCCACCGATCGTCCCGCCCGGTGATCCGCCCGACGCGCCGGGCCGGATCGACCCGCCCGGCGATCCGCCTGACCCGCCGGGGCGGATCGACCCGGCCGGCGGCGCCGGCGATACGCGCGGACTTTGCCAGCCCGGCGCCGGGCGCCCGCGGCGATCGCCGGGGCGCCAACGATCCGGCCCCGGGTGTTCGGGGCGATATCGCGGCGGCCGGTAGCGGGGAACGTCGTCGTACCAGAAGCCGAAGCTGAACGGTGCGTACGGCGAATACGGGGCGTACGGAGAGTACGGATACCACCCGTACGCGGGATATCCCGGCGGCGGCGTCACGATGATCGGCGGCGAGACCGGGACCGGCGGGGACGGCACGACGAAGCCCCGGCCCGACATCGACGACGCTTCGCGAACCGCATCGATCAGTTCGGCGTCGGCGCCCGATTGCAGCAGCAGGTCGATGTCGGCGCTGGTGGCCGGCGCGAGCAGGCCGTCGTCGGCGATATCGCCGGCGAGCTCGTGCGACGAGCGGCCTGCGCGCAGCGCAGCGACGATCTCGCCGAGACTCAGCGGCCGGCGCGCTTCCGGTGTGGACGCGTCGTAGGCGCCGGGAACGGCCACGACGTTGCCGTAGCGGACTTCGTCGGGGCTCGCGCAGCCCGTGCCCGACAGTGCGACGAGCGCGGCGGGAAGCAGCAGACGCACGAAGCGTGCATTGCCGGATCGGTGCGCAACGCGCCGCGGCGTGGGGCTGGACATTCGCTCTTCAACGTCTGGGCGCATGGCGGCGTTGACGCAATCGGGTTGCCCGGCGCGGCGCGATGGTGGTGCCCGGCGCGGCGCGACGGCGGTGCCCGTCGCGGCGCGACGGCGGTGCCCGCGGCTCGCAGCGAGCCGATCGGCGTGCGGCGGTTGTGCGAAGATCGACGGCTCGTGCGGCATGCATCGGACGGCATCGTGCAACCACGATCCGCGGCGACAGGCACGGCGAAGGAGTCCGGCATGGCGGTTCATCGCATTGCAGTGCTGCCCGGCGACGGGATCGGCAAGGAAGTCGTGCCCGAGGGCCTTCGGGTGCTCGAGGCGGCCGCGAAGCGCTTCGGCATCTCGCTGCAGTTCGATCTCTTCGATTTCGCCAGTTGCGACTACTACGCGCAGCACGGCCGGATGATGCCCGAAGACTGGAAAGCGCGGATCGGCGGGCACGATGCGATCTTCTACGGTGCGGTCGGCTGGCCGGCGGCAGTGCCCGATCACGTGTCGCTGTGGGGCTCGCTGCTGCGCATCCGGCGCGAATTCGACCAGTACGTCAACCTGCGCCCGGTGCGGCTGATGCCCGGGGTGCCTTCGCCGCTGGCCGGGCGCAAGCCCGGAGACATCGACTTCTACGTCGTGCGCGAGAACACCGAAGGCGAGTATTCGTCGGTGGGCGGGCGCATGTTCGAAGGTACCGAGCGCGAGGTCGTCCTGCAGGAATCGGTGTTCACGCGCACCGGCGTCGATCGCGTGCTTCGCTTCGCCTTCGAGCTGGCGCGCAGTCGCCCCCGGCGTCGCCTGGCTTCGGCGACGAAGTCGAACGGCATCTACGTGTCGATGCCCTACTGGGACGAGCGGGTCGCGGCGATGCGCGAGCAGTACCCCGAGGTCGCCGTCGAGCAGTACCACATCGACATTCTCACGGCGCACTTCGTGCGCAACCCCGATCGCTTCGACGTCGTCGTCGCGAGCAACCTGTTCGGCGACATCCTCTCCGACCTCGGGCCCGCGTGCGCCGGCACGATCGGCATCGCGCCTTCGGCGAACATCGATCCCGAGCGGCGCTTCCCGTCGCTGTTCGAGCCGGTGCACGGATCGGCGCCCGACATCGCCGGTCGCGGGATCGCCAATCCGATCGGGCAGATCTGGTGCGGCGCGATGATGCTCGATCATCTCGGCCATCGCGATGCGCACGATGCGATCGTCGCCGCGATCGAGCGCGTCACTTCACAGGGGCCGCGTACGCCCGACATGGGCGGCCAGGCGAAGACCGTCGACGTCGGACAGGCGGTGGCCGAAGCGCTGTGACGCTCGACGCACGTCGCCTGCTGCTCGACAGCTTCGACGCTGCGGTGGCCGCTGCCGATCCGTTGCGCGTGCTCGGAGCGGCGCTGCCTTCGCCCGACGAGATCGCCGGCTTCGCGCGCACGCGCGTGGTCGGGGCGGGCAAGGCGGCGGCGAGCATGGCACTGGCCGTCGAGCGGCACTGGCCGTGCGCGGCGACGCTCGACGGCCTCGTCGTCACGCGCTATGCGCACGGGCTGCCGTGCCGACGCATCGAGGTCGTCGAAGCGGGGCACCCGGTGCCCGACGAGGCGGGCGAGCGCGCGGCGCGCCGCATGCTCGGGCTGGTCGGCGAACTCGGCGCGAACGACCTGCTGGTCGCGCTGCTCTCGGGCGGCGGCTCGAGCCTGCTGAGCCTGCCGGTGGACGGCGTGCCGATCGACGACCTCAAGCAGGTCACCCGCGCACTGCTGGCCAGCGGCGCGCCGATCCAGGACATCAACGTGGTGCGCAAGCACCTGTCGCGCATTCTCGGCGGGCGGCTCGCGCAGGCAACGCGCGCGCGCGTCATGCTGCGGATGATTTCCGACGTCACGGGCGACGATCCGAGCTCGATCGCGAGCGGACCGTTTTCGCCCGATCCGAGCCGCCATGCCGACGCGATCGCCGTGCTCGAGCGTTGGCGGGTCGATGCGCCGGCCAGCATCCGAACCCATCTGCACAGAGGCGTGCACGGCGAAGTGCCGGAAACGCCGAAGCCCGGCGACGCGGTGTTCGATCGGGTCGACGCGCGCATCGTCGCAACCGCGCACGCGAGCCTCGAGGCCGCCGCCGCCGTGTTCGCGCGTGCAGGTGTGCGTCCCGTGATCCTCGGCGACTCGATCACCGGCGAGGCGCGCGACGTCGCGCAGGTGATCGGCGCGCTCGCGCGCGAGATCGCGCACCACGGGCAACCCTTCGCGCGGCCCGTCGCGCTGCTGTCGGGCGGAGAGTGCACGGTGACGATCCGCGGCAGCGGAAGCGGCGGGCGCTGCGCCGAGTTCCTGCTTGCGCTCGCGCTCGAACTGCCCGACGTGCCGCAGGCCTGGGCGATCGCCGCCGACACCGACGGCATCGACGGCATCGGCGAGAACGCCGGTGCGCTGCTCGCGCCCGATACGCTGGCCCGTGCCGCCGCGGCGCGCATCGACGCGAGGTCGCGGCTGCATGACAACGACGCGGGCGGCTTCTTCGCGGCGCTCGGCGACCTCGTCGTCACCGGTCCGACGCGCACCAACGTGAACGACTACCGCGCGCTGCTGCTCGGGGAAACCAGGCAATGAATCGACACGATTCCGCGGCCGTGCTGCGGCTGACCCGTCCCGACGACTGGCACCTGCATCTGCGCGACGGCGAGGCGCTGCGCGCGGTCGTCGGTGCCAGCGCCGCGCAGTTCGCGCGTGCGATCGTGATGCCGAACCTGCGCCCGCCGGTGCTCACCGTCGACGACGCGCGGTCGTACCGGCAGCGCATCGTCGAGCGACTGCCCGAGGGTGTGCGCTTCACGCCGCTGATGACGCTCTACCTGACCGATCGAACGCCCGCGCACGAGATCCTGCGCGCGCGCGACGGCGACTGCGTGCACGCGGTCAAGCTCTATCCGGCCGGTGCGACGACGAATTCCGACGACGGCGTCACCGACCTGCGCCGCACCTGGCCGGCGCTCGACGCGATGCAGGCCACGGGCATGCCGCTGCTCGTGCACGGCGAGGTCACCGACCCCGAGGTCGACGTCTTCGATCGCGAGGCGGTGTTCATCGATCGCGTGCTGATTCCGTTGCGCCGCGATTTCCCGGCCCTGCGCGTCGTCTTCGAGCACGTGACCACGCGCGAAGCGGTGCAGTATGTCGAGCACGCGGAAGGTGACATCGGCGCGACGATCACGCCGCAGCACCTGCTGTACGACCGCAACGCGATCTTCGCCGGCGGGCTGCGTCCGCACCGCTACTGCCTGCCGGTGCTCAAGCGCGAGACGCACCGCCGCGCGCTCGTCGGCGCCGCCACCGGAGGGAACCCGCGTTTTTTCCTCGGCACCGACAGCGCGCCGCACGCCAGGCCGCTGAAGGAGCACGCGTGCGGCTGCGCCGGCTGCTACAGCGCGCCGCACGCGCTCGAGTCGTACGCGGCGGCCTTCGAGGCGGCGGGCGCACTCGATCGACTCGAAGCCTTCGCGAGCTTTCACGGCGCCGATTTCTACCGGCTGCCGCGCAACGCCGGGCACGTGGAGCTGCGCCGCGAGCGCTGGACCGTCCCCGATTCGCTGCCCTTCGGCGCCGATTCGGTCGTTCCGCTCGCCGCCGGCGAGACGCTCGGGTGGAAACTCGCCGGCTGACCGTCGAGACGATGGGCAACGAAGCGGCGTCGCCGCGGCCCGGTGCGGGCGCCCCGCGAAGGGACGGCGCGAACCCTGCGCCGTTCTTTGCTCCGGTCGCCGCGTGGATGCCCGCCACCGACCCGCGACCGGGCGGTGTGCTCGACCTGCCGGCGCTGAACGCGTGCGCGCGCGAGCGCGCGTTGCGCACCGAATCGGGTTGCCCGCTTCGCTTCGTCGACGCGCGTACGGTTTCGGGCGCGGCCTACGAGCGCGTGGTCGACGACAGCGGTTGCGTGCCGACGCGCACCAGCGGCCGCGGCGTGCGGCACGACTGGTTCAACGCGCTCTCGTGGCTCGCCTTTCCACGCACGAAGGCGCGCCTCAACGCGGTGCACGCCGTCGAAATTGCCTCGATCGGGCGCGATGCGCGCGCGGCGCGCCCGGCAGTGCCGCCGGCAGGTGCAACGACGGCGAGCGCCGGTGGTCGGCGCGGGCGGGTGCGCGACGTCGCCACGCTGCTCGACGAGAACGGCGCCGTCTTCCTGTGCAGCGACGAACCATTGTGCCGGGCCTTCGTCGAGCGCGACTGGAAGCGGCTCTTCGTGCGCGAACGCGCCCGCTTCCGGCGCGAAGTGCGCGTCGTCGTTTTCGGGCACTCGCTGTTCGAGAAGCTGCTCGAACCGTTCAAGGCGATCTGCGCGCACGCGCTGGTGCTGCCGCTTGCGCCGCGCATCGCCGGGAACGGCGACGACTTCGTCGATTCGGTCGACGCGGCGCTCGCCGATCGTCTGCGCGCCGAAGACTTCGCCGCGCTTTCGTTGCACCCGCTGCCGCTGCTCGGCGTACCGGGCTGGTGCCCAGGCAACGAGGACCCGACCTGGTACGACGACGCGTCGGTCTTTCGCAGCGTGCACCGCGCGCCGCCGACCGGTAGAATCGCGGCTGGAGCGGGTCGGACGGTCGCCGTCGCGCAAGCGGCGGAGGAAGGTCCGGACTCCACAGGGCAGGATGCTGGCTAACGGCCAGGCGCAGCAAGCCGCAAGGCCCAAGGCGACGGAAAGTGGAACAGAAAGCACACCGCCCAAGCGACGTTCGCGAGAACGCCGACGGCAAGGGTGAAATGGTGAGGTAAGAGCTCACCGCGCGCGTGGCGACACGCGCGGCACGCCAAACCCCATCCGGAGCAACATCGAATAGGCACGCGCGCGAGCTTCGCGGCTCGCACTGGACGGCCCGTCCGAGCGTGCGGGTGGATGGCTCGAGCGTGCGGGTAACCGCACGCCCAGACGAATGACCGTCGCGCCGGTTTTCCGGCGCACAGAATCCGGCCTACAGACCCGCTCCTTTCTTCCGGTGGATCGCGCTCGTGCCCGCGGGCGCGCCGTCGATCGGGCGCCGCCCCGTGCGACCTTCGCCCAGTCTTCACCTTTTACTTCGCAAATCGGCGGCAAGTGCCTGATATCACGTTCGCTTGCGCGTCGAATCGTACGCGAAGTGCCGCTGCTAAGTGCCTGTCCCGACAAGAAAAAACCTCGATCCGTCGGCTTGCCTTGCCGTTCGCTTTTCCGTAGAGTGGCGCCAGGTGCAAATAAGTGCAAATTTGTGGGAGGAGGGCCGCTGAAAACGCGGTTTTCGTCCTGCGCCAGGCCGGATCGGAAACCGAATGTTCCAGGGAAGCTCTGCGCTGCTGCTCGATGCGAAGGGCCGGATGACGGTTCCGACGCGGCATCGCGACGCGCTTTCCGAGCAGTGTGAGGGCAAACTCACATTGACGCGGCATCCCGACGGCTGCCTGTTGCTCTTTCCGCGCCCGGTGTGGGAGACGCACCGCGAACGGCTTGCCGCGATGCCGATCGGCGCGCGCAACTGGACCCGGATCTTTCTCGGCAACGCGCTCGACGTCGACATGGACGGCACCGGACGCATCCTCATTTCGCCCGAATTGCGTACCGCCGCCTCTCTGACTCGCGAAGTGATGATGCTCGGCATGGGCAGTCATTTCGAGATCTGGGACAGCGCGCTGCTGGCGGCCAAGGAACGGGAAGCGATCGAGGCGGGAATGCCCGAAGCGATCGCCAACTTCAATTTCTGAACGACACCGTGAACGGCGCAAGCGCGTGCAGCAGCCAGGGCTCGGCCACGAGACGGTCTTCCTCGAAGAGGCGGTCGACGCGCTCGCGATCCGTCGCGACGGGCGCTATCTCGATTGCACCTTCGGTCGCGGCGGCCACAGCGCGGCGATCCTGTCGCGGCTGGGGCCCGACGGACGACTGCTCGCGATCGATCGCGACCCCGAGGCGGTCGCCGTCGGGCGCACCTGGACCGACCCGCGCTTCGCGATCGAGCACGCGCGCTTCTCGGAGCTCGAAGCGGTGCTCGATGCGCGCGGCATCGACTGCGTCGACGGTGTCGTCTTCGATCTCGGCGTCTCGTCGCCGCAGCTGGACGATCCGGCTCGCGGCTTCAGCTTCCGTGCCAGCGGCCCGCTCGACATGCGGATGGATCCGACGCGCGGAATTTCGGCTCGCCAGTGGCTGCTGCAGGCGAGCGAAGAAGAAATCGCAAGGGTGGTAAGCGACCATGGGGAAGAACGGTTTGCTGTTCCGATTGCAAAGGCGATTGTTGCTCGCCGCGGCGAACTCGGCGCCGACGCGCTGCGCACGACCGGAGAGCTTGCCGCGCTCGTCGCCGCTGTCGTCCGCCGGCGCGGGCGGGCGCAGGTGGGCAAGGACCCGGCCACACGCACGTTTCAGGCTCTACGGATTCACGTCAATCAGGAGCTCGAAGAGCTCTCGGTAGGACTGGATCGCGTCGTCGGGCGGCTCGCCCGCGGCGGGCGACTCGTCGTCATCAGCTTTCATTCGTTGGAAGACCGGATGGTCAAGCAGTTCATTGCCGGGGAAGCAGGGCGCGACGTGCAGCGCGATCCGATCACCGGCGCCCCGGTCGCCTCGCCGGCGCCGCGTCTGCGCGCGATCGCCCGCAGGCTCGCGTCGCAAGGGCGCCCGGAGAACCCGCGCGCGCGCTCGGCGGTGATGCGCGTGGCCGAGCGGACCTGAGAAGCCGTGGTCCGACTCAACCTCGTGCTCGCCTCGCTGCTGGTGATCTGCGCGCTCGGTCTCGTGAGCTCGCAGGATCGCGCGCGCAAGCTGTTCGGCGACGTCGAGCAGGCGCAGGCGCAGGCCGCACGCCTCGAAGTGCAGTGGGACCAGCTGCAGATCGAGCAGACGGTGCTGGCCAAGGCCTCGCGCATCGACGCGAAGGCAAGGCGCGAGCTGGCCATGGAGTCGATCTCGCCGCAGCGCACGTTGCACCTGATCGTCGATCCGGTCGAGCGCGTCGTGCGGCTCGGCACGCCGGCGCCGCCCGAAAAGACGGCGGGGGTCCGCTGATGGCGCGCAAGACCCGTCGCCACGTGCCGATCGCCTCGAACCCGCTGCTGCAGGTGCGCCTGCCGGCGCACCGCTCGCAGATCGTGATGCTGTTCGTCGCGCTCGCCTTCGTCGCACTTGCGTGCCGTACCGTGTGGCTGCAGGTCTTCTCGCAGAACTTCCTGCAGCAGCAGGGCGAACTGCGCTACGGCCGCACGATCGAGCTGCCGGCTTCACGCGGCAAGATCTTCGATCGCAACGGTGTCGTGCTGGCGTCGAGCCTGCCGGCGCGCGCCGTTTGGGCGATTCCCGAGCAGGTCGACGCCACGCCGCGGCAGTTCGCCGACCTGGCGAAGCTGCTGGGCGTGAGCGAGCGCGATCTGCGCGGCAAGCTCGCGCGCGCGTCGGACCGCAGCTTCGTCTACCTGAAGCGCCAGGTCGACGCCGACGTTGCCGAACGGGTCGCCGCGCTGCGCATCGCCGGCATTCACCAGCAGCGCGAATACAAGCGCCACTATCCGCAAGGCGAGACGATCGCGCACGTGGTCGGCTTCACCAACGTCGAGGACGTCGGGCAGGAAGGAATCGAACTGGCACGGAATCCCGAACTCGCCGGCAGGCCGGGCAGCCGGCGCGTGATTCGCGACCGTTACGGGCGCGTCGTCGAGAACGTCGAGGCGGTGCGCGAGCCGCACAACGGCCACGACCTGGCGCTGTCGATCGACAGCACGATCCAGTTCCTCGCCTTCGACGCGCTGCGCGACGCGGTGAAGGAGCACCGGGCGAGGGCCGGCGCGGCGGTCGTCCTCGACGTGCACACCGGCGAGATCCTCGCGCTGGCGAACTGGCCCACCTACAACCCGAACGAGCGCGGCCAGCTCTCCGGCGCGCAGCTGCGCAACCGCGCGATCACCGACACCTTCGAGCCGGGCTCGACGATCAAGCCGTTCACGGCCGCGCTGGCGCTCGAGCTCGGGCAGGTCGAGCCCGATACGGTCATCCAGACCGCGCCCGGGCGACTCACCATCGGCCGGGCGACGATCGGCGACGCGCACCCGCACGGCGCGCTGACGGTCGAGCAGATCGTGCAGAAATCGTCGAACGTCGGCACGGCCAAGATGGCGCTCGCGATGCCGGCCGAGCGCATGTGGGAGATGTTTTCGTCGGTCGGCCTCGGGCAGCAGCCGCGCATCGGTTTCCCCGGCGCCGTCGCCGGCCGGCTGCGTCCGTACCGCACCTGGCGACCGATCGAGCAGGCGACGATGTCGTACGGCTACGGGCTGTCGGTGTCGTTGCTTCAACTGGCGCGCGCCTACACGGTGTTCGCCACCGACGGCGAGTTGCTGCCGGTGTCGATGTTCAAGCACGACGATCCGGTCGAGGGCGAGCGCATCGTTTCGACGCAGACCGCGCGCGAGGTCCGGCACATGCTCGAACTTGCCGCCGGTCCCGGCGGCACCGCGCCGCAGGCGCAGATCTCCGGCTATCGCGTGGCCGGAAAGACAGGCACGGCGCACAAGCGCGACGGCGGTCAGTACGTAAAGAAATACATCGCATCGTTCGTCGGCTTCGCGCCGGTTTCGGATCCGCGCGTGATCGTCGCGGTGATGATCGACGAGCCGACTGCCGGCAAGTACTACGGCGGCGTGGTCGCGGCGCCGGTGTTCGCGCGGATCACCGGAGACGCGCTGCGTACGCTGCGCGTGCCGCCCGACTCCACCGTCGTCCGGCTCGACGTTCCGCCGGTCGCCGACGGCGCGCGCGCGGGAGCGGCACTGTGACGCAAGCCGCCCTGCCGGGCGACGCCGCCGAACGCGCGGCCGCGCTCGGCGCCTGGCTGCGCTCGCTGCTCGCGCCGGGCGCGTCGCTCGTCTCCGACAGCCGCAAGCTGCGCCCCGGCGACGCCTTCCTCGCGTGGCCCGGAGCGCACAGCGACGGGCGCCGCTTCGTCGACGCCGCCCGCGCGGCGGGTGCGGCGGCGGTGCTCTACGAAGCGGTCGACGCGGCCGCCTTCGACCTGCGCCAGCAGCCGGCGAGTGCCCCGCCGATGCGTGCGGTCGACGATCTGCGCGCGCTCGCCGGTCCGATCGCGGCCGACTACTACGGACACCCGGCGCAGCGCCTGCGCGTGATCGCGGTCACGGGCACCAACGGCAAGACGACGTGCACGCAGTGGATGGCGAGCGGATTCTCCGCCGCCGGCACGCGCTGTGCGGTGATCGGCACGCTCGGCGGCGGCGTCGTCGAACCCGGCACCCGGCCGCGACTCGACGCGTTCGGGCTCACGACTCCCGACGCCGTCGAACTGCAGCGCATGCTCGCCGCGTTCGTCGACGACGGCGTCGAGGCCGTCGCGATGGAAGCGTCGTCGATCGGCATCGACCAGGGACGGCTGAACGGAATGCCGGTCGAGACCGCGGTGCTGACGAATTTCACGCGCGATCACCTCGACTACCACGGCACCGAGCAGGAATACCTGCAGGCGAAACTGCGCCTGTTCTCGTGGCCGGGGCTGCGCCACGCGCTCGTCAACGGCGACGATCCGGTCGCGCCGAAGGTCCTGGATCCGCTGGCACCGACCATCGCCTCGCTCGCCTTCGGCCACCTGCCCGGCGAACACGGATGGCGCGCGAAGAAGAAGCTGTCGGCCTATCGAATCGTCGAGCAGGCGAGCGGATCGCGCGTGTCGATCGGCGGCGACTACGGGCGCGCCGAGATCGGCCTGCAGACGATCGGCCAGTTCAACGTCGTCAACGCGCTCGGTGCCGCCGGCGTCTGGCTGATGCACGGCATGCCCTTCGACGAGGCGATGCACCGGCTCGAGGATCTGCGACCGATTCCCGGACGCATGCAGCGGATCGTCGCCGACGGGCGCCCGCTCGTCGTCGTCGATTACGCGCACACGCCCGATGCGCTGATGAACGTGCTCCATGCGTTGCGTGCGATCACCGAGGCGAGGCGCGGCGCACTGTGGTGCATCTTCGGCGCCGGCGGCGACCGTGACCCGGGCAAGCGCCCTTTGATGGGCATGGCCGTCGAGCGCTATGCGGACCGCGTCGTCGTCACCAGCGACAACCCGCGCAGCGAGACGCCGTTTCACATCGTCTCCGACATTCGCGCCGGTTTCATGCGCGAGCCGTGGCTCACCGAGCTCGACCGCGAGCAGGCGATCCGCAAGGTGATCGAGTCGGCTGCGCCCGACGATGTCGTGCTGATCGCCGGCAAGGGCCACGAGAGCTGGCAGGAGATCGGCGGCGAGAGGCTGCCGTTCTCGGATCTGGCGGTCGCGCGTCGGTGGCTCGGTCTTCCGCAGGCGGGCGACGATGCTTGAACTGCGCGAGGTCTTCGACTCGCTCTCGGGCGGATGCCTGTACGGCAATCCGTCGCTGCGCGTGGCAGGCGTGTGCATCGACACGCGCACGATCGCGCCGGGAGAGCTGTTCGTCGCGCTGCGCGGCGAACGCTTCGACGGCCACGCGTTCATCGCGACGGCGCAGCAGCGCGGAGCCGCGGCCGTGATCTTCGACCGCTGGGTCGACGGCATCCGCGTGCCGGCGATCCGCGTCGCCGACAGCCGCCGTGCGCTGGGCGAGATCGCGCGCGGCTGGCGTTCGCGCCAGCCCGCGCGCGTCGTCACCGTCACCGGGGCGAACGGCAAGACGACGGTCAAGGAAATGCTCTCGGCCGTGCTCGCCGAGGCTTTCGGCGAGCACGCGCGGCTGGCCACGCGCGGCAACCTGAACAACGACGTCGGCGTTCCGCTGACGCTGTTGCGGCTGCGGGACGGACATCGCGCGGCGGCGATCGAACTGGGCACCAACCATCCCGGCGAGATCGACTGGCTCGCGAAAATCGCGCGCCCCGACATCGCGCTGGTGAACAACGCGCAGCGCGAACACCAGGAGTTCCTCGATGGCACCGAAGGCTCTGCACGCGAAAACGGCGCGTCGATCGCCGCGCTGCCCGACACGGGAATCGCGGTCTTTCCGGGCGACGACGCGCAGGCGCCGCTGTGGCGAGCGCTTGCCGGGGCGCGCCGGCGCATCGAATTCGGCCTCGACGACGGGTTGCAGCGCTTCGAGGTCGCCGCGTCCGCGCACGCCGAGCCCGCGCGGTTCGAGATGAGGATCGGCGAGGCGCGCGCGAGCGTCGGGCTGCCCGTCGAGGGGCTGCACAACGTGCGCAACGCGCTCGCTGCGGCGGCCTGTGCGCATGCGCTCGCGATCGACGCATCGACGATCGCGCGCGGACTGTCGCGGTTCGGCCCGCCTGCGGGACGTCTCGTGCGCCGCCTCGGCGTCGGCGGCGCGGCGCTGATCGACGACACGTACAACGCGAACCCCGATTCGGTGCGAGCGGCGATCGACGTGCTCGCGCGTTGCGCGGGTTTCCGGGTGCTGGTGCTCGGCGACATGGGCGAGGTCGGCACGCGGGGCCCGCAGTTCCACGCCGAGGTGGGCGCATACGCGCGCGAACGCGGAATCGAGCGCCTGCTCGCGCTCGGCGCCGCGAGCGCGGCGGCGGTCGACGCCTTCGGCGAAGGCGCGACGCACCACGGCGACGTCGATTCGCTGGTCGTCGCCGCAGGCGCACTCGCCGGCGAAGACGTGGTTCTGCTCGTCAAGGGCTCGCGCTTCATGCGCATGGAGCGCGTGGTTGCCGCGCTCGCCGCGACTCCGGTGGCGGCCTGAACAATGCTGCTCGAACTCACCCAGTGGCTGGCGAAGGACACGCGCGCGTTCGCGGTGTTCGGCTACATCACGTTGCGCGCGGCGCTCGCCGCGCTCACCGCGCTGGCGATCGGGCTGATGTTCGGGCCGGCGCTGATCCGCAAGCTGGCCGGCATGAAGATCGGGCAGGCCGTGCGCAGCGACGGCCCGAGGACGCACCTGACGAAATCGGGCACGCCGACGATGGGCGGAGCGCTGATCCTGATCTCGGTCGCGGCAACGACGCTGCTGTGGGCCGACCTGTCGAACCGCTTCGTCTGGATCGTGCTCATCGTCACGCTCGGGTTCGGCTGGATCGGCTGGATCGACGACTACCGCAAGATCGTGCACCACGACCCGCGCGGGATGTCGGCGAAGCAGAAGCTCTTCTGGCAGTCGCTGATCGGCATCGTCGCCTCGGTCTATCTCGCGTTCTCGGTTCCCGCGCAGTCGAACGCCGACGCGCTCGCGCTGTTCGTCGACTGGGTTTCGCACGGCTTCACCGACCTGCCCGCCGGTGCCGACCTGATCGTCCCCTTCTTCAAGAACGTCGCGTATCCGCTCGGCGTCTACGGCTTCATCGTCCTCACCTGGTTCGTCATCGTCGGCTCGAGCAATGCGGTGAATCTCACCGACGGCGCCGACGGGCTGGCGATCATGCCGTCGGTGATGGTCGGCTCGGCGCTCGGCCTGTTCGCCTACGTGACCGGAAACGCGGTGTTCGCGAAATACCTGCTGATTCCGCACATCCCCGGGGCGGGCGAACTCACCGTCTTCTGTGCGGCGATCGCCGGTGCCGGCCTCGGATTCCTCTGGTACAACGCGTACCCCGCGCAGGTCTTCATGGGCGACGTCGGCGCACTTGCGCTGGGCGCGGCGCTCGGCACGGTCGCCGTCATCGTACGGCAGGAGATCGTGCTCTTCGTCATGGGCGGCGTCTTCGTCGCCGAGACGCTGTCGGTGATGGTGCAGGTCGGCTACTTCAAGTACACGAAGCGCCGTTACGGCGAGGGACGCCGCATCCTGCGCATGGCGCCGCTGCACCACCACTTCGAGGTGGGCGGCATCAAGGAGAGCCAGGTCGTCGTGCGCTTCTGGATCGTCACGATGATGCTGGTCCTGTTCGGCCTGTCGACGTTGAAGCTGCGTTGATGGCCGAAGAACGCACGCTGCCGCAACCCGGGCTGTTCGACGTCTCCGGGCGCACCGCGCTCGTGCTCGGCCTGGGCGCTTCGGGCGTGGCGATGGCGCGCTGGCTCGCGCGCCAGGGCGCGCACGTGCGCGTGGCCGACACGCGCAGTGCCGACGGCAGCGACCTGCCCGCGTGGACGGCGCTGCGCGAATCGCTCGCCGGCCTGCACTGGGTGGGCGGAGCGGCGTGGGCCGACGACTGGCTCGACGGCGTCGACCTGCTCGCGTGGAGTCCCGGACTGTCGATCGAGCAGGGCGACTCGGCACAGTTCCACGCCCGTGCGCTCGCGCGCGGAGTCGCCGTCGCCGGCGAACTCGAACTGTTCGCGCAGGCGCTCGCCGACCTGCGCGAGAGCGGCTACGCGCCGCGCGTCCTCGCGGTCACCGGAACCAACGGCAAGACGACGACGACCGCGCTGGCCGCGCACCTGTGCCGCGAGGCGGGCGTCGACGTCGCCAGTGCCGGCAACATCGGCCCGCCGATGCTCGATGCGCTGCGCGAGGCACTCGACGCCGACCGGTTGCCTGCGGTGTGGGCGCTCGAAGTCTCCAGCTTCCAGCTCGCGCTCGCCCGCAGCTTCGCGCCCGACGCCGCGGCGATCGTCAATGTCGACGAGGACCACCTCGACTGGCACGCGTCGATGCAAAGCTACGTCGGCGCCAAGCAGCGCATCTTCGCGCACGCGCGCATCGCGGTGTTCGATCGCGGCGACGCGCGCAGCGCACCGGATGCCGCGGGCCCCGCGCTGCGGCTCGTATCCTTCGGCGCCGATGCGCCGGCCGCTGCAGGCGAATTCGGCATCGTGCAGGAGCACGGCATCGACTGGCTGGCGCACGCGCGCCCCGAGGACGACCCGGGCGCGGCAGCGTCGACGCGCCGCCGGCGTGCACCGGTCGGCTTTCACGTCCGGCGCCTGATGCCGGCAGACGCGTTGCGGATTCGCGGCGCACACAACCGCCTGAACGCGCTCGCGGCGCTGGCGCTGTGCGATGCGATCGGCATCCCGATGGCGCGGATGCTGCACGGGCTGCGTTCGTACGCGGGCGAGCCGCACCGCTGCCAGCTGGTGGCGACGATCGACGGCGTCGAGTATTACGACGACAGCAAGGGAACGAACGTCGGCGCGACGGCGGCCGCGCTGCGCGGCCTGGGCAGGCGTTGCCGCCTGCTCGCCGGCGGCGACGGCAAGGGCCAGGACTTCTCCGCGCTCGTCGAACCGGTGCGCGCGCATGCAGCGTCGGTCTACCTGATCGGCGTCGACGCGCCGCGCCTCGAGCAGGCGCTGGCCGCGAGCGAAGTGCCGCTCGTGCGCTGCACCTCGCTCGACGAAGCGGTCCGGCGCGCGCACGCAGACGCCCGCGACGGCGAGGCGGTGCTGCTGTCGCCGGCCTGCGCGAGCTTCGACATGTTCCGCAACTACGAGCACCGCGGCCGCTGCTTCGTGCAGGCGGTGCGATCGCTCGATCCGGGCGGCGTCGACGACGCGTCGAACGAGCGCAGCGGCGCATCGCCATGCTGAGCCTGCGCTTTCCCGCTCGCCTGCGCATCGGTCGCGCCGCTGCGCCGCCCGCAGCGCGCGCGCTTCGCATCGAGCGCCGCCGCACGAGCCGGGCCGCGCCGTCGCGCGCCGCGCAGGGGGTCGACCAGGCGCTGCTGTGGGTCGTCGGCGCGCTGATGATGATCGGGCTGGTAATGGTGTACTCGGCCTCGATCGCGTTGCCCGAATCGAATCGCTTCGCGAGCTACGCCTCGACCTGGTTCCTCGTGCGGCACGTCTTTGCGCTCGTCGTCGGCAGCGTCGCTGCGCTCGTCGTGTTCTCCGTCCCGATCGCGCGCCTGCACGAGTGGGCGAAGTGGCTTTTCCTGCTCGGCCTGGTGCTGCTCGTCGTCGTGCTGATTCCCGGCGTCGGCAAGGAAGTGTACGGCGCGCGCCGCTGGCTGTCGCTGTACGTGCTGAACCTGCAGCCCTCGGAGCTGATGAAGCTGTTCGTCGTGCTGTATGCCGCCGACTTCACGGTGCGCAAGCAGGACTCGATGCAAAGCTTCCGCAAGGGCTTCCTGCCGATGGGCGCGGCGGTCGCGCTCGTCGGCTTGCTGCTGCTGCTCGAGCCCGACCTCGGCGCCTTCATCGTCATCGCCGCGGTGGCAACCGGACTGCTGTTCCTGGGCGGCGTGAACGGCCGGCTGTTCGCCTCGCTCGTCGTCATCGCAGCGACCACCTTTTCGCTGCTGATCTGGCTGTCGCCCTGGCGGCGCGAGCGGATCTTCGCCTATCTCGATCCCTTCGATGCGGCCAACGCGCTCGGCAAGGGCTACCAGCTCTCGCACTCGCTGATCGCGTTCGGGCGCGGCGAACTCTTCGGCGTCGGCCTGGGCGCGTCGGTCGAGAAGCTGCACTACCTGCCCGAGGCGCACACCGATTTCCTGCTGGCGGTCATCGGCGAGGAACTCGGCCTGGTCGGCGTGCTCACGATCGTCGTGCTGTTCTTCTGGCTCACGCGCCGCGCCTTCGAGATCGGCCGGCAATCGATCAAGCTCGAGCGAAGCTTCGCCGGCCTGGTGGCGAAAGGCATCGGCCTGTGGATCGGCGTGCAGGCGTTCATCAACATGGGCGTGAACACCGGGCTGCTTCCCACCAAGGGCCTGACGCTGCCCCTGATGAGCTACGGCGGCAGCGGCATCCTCGTCAACTGCGTCGCCATCGCGATCCTGCTGCGCGTGGATTTCGAGAACAGGAAGCTGATGAGGGGCCTCGCATGACGGGCCGGACCATCCTCATCATGGCCGGCGGCACCGGCGGCCACGTGATGCCCGGACTCGCCGTCGCCGCCGAGATGCGGGCGCGCAACTGGAGCGTCGTCTGGCTCGGCAACCCCGGCGGCATGGAGGCGACGCTGGTGCCGAAGCACGGCATCCCGATGCAGTGGGTGCGCATCGGCGGCGTGCGCGGCAAGGGGATCGTCACGCGGCTGATGCTGCCGCTGACGCTGCTGCGGGCGTTCGCGCAGAGCGTGCGTGCGCTGCGCACGACGCAGCCCGCGGTGGTTCTCGGCATGGGCGGCTACGTTGCGTTCCCCGGCGGCATGATGGCTTCGCTGCTCAATCGCCCGCTCGTCGTGCACGAGCAGAATTCGGTCGCCGGGCTGACGAACCGTTTGCTCGCACGAATCGCCGACCGGGTTCTCGAGGCCTTTCCCGGAACGCTGCCCGGCGCGCGCTGCTGCGGCAATCCGCTGCGTGCCGAGATGATCCTTCACGACGATCCGATCGAGCGCTACGCAGGCCGCAGCGGTCCGCTGCGCCTGCTCGTCGTGGGCGGCAGCCTCGGCGCGCAGGCATTGAACGAAGTCGTTCCGCAGGCGATCGCCGCGCTGCCCGAATCGGCGCGCCCGCAGCTCGTCCACCAGAGCGGACGCGGGCGTCGCGAAGCGCTCGAGACGCGCTACCGGGAACTCGGCCTGGCCGCGCACGTCGTCGAATTCGTCGACGACATGGCGGGCGCCTATGCGTGGGCCGACCTGGTGGTGTGCCGCGCCGGCGCGATGACGGTGGCCGAGATCGCCGCTGCGGGCGTGGCCAGCCTGCTCGTGCCGTTCCCGCACGCCGTCGACGACCACCAGAGCGGCAATGCGCGTTTCCTGTCCGGAAGCGACGCCGCGCTGCTCGTTCCGCAGTCCGGCTTCGAGCCGGCCTCGCTGGCGCAGCGGCTCGCGTCGCTCGATCGCACGGCGCTGGCGCAGATGGCGGTGCGTGCCCGTTCGCTCGCGCGCCCGCAGGCCACGCGCGAAGTCGCCGACGTCTGCGAAGAGGCCGCGCGGCTGCGGGGAGTGCGCGCATGAAGCACCGCGTCAAGCACATCCACTTCGTCGGCATCGGCGGCTCGGGAATGAGCGGCATCGCCGAGGTGCTGCTCAACCTGGGCTACCGGATCAGCGGTTCCGACGTCGCCGCCGGCCCGATCACGCGCCGTCTCGAGGCGCTCGGCGCAACGGTGCGCGCCGGCCACGAGGCGGCGAACATCGAAGGCGCCGATTGCGTCGTCGTCTCCACCGCCGTGCGCGGCGACAACCCCGAGGTGATCGCCGCACGCCAGCGGCACGTGCCGATCGTGCCGCGCGCGATGATGCTCGCCGAGCTGATGCGGCTCAAACGCGGCATCGCCATCGCCGGCGCGCACGGCAAGACGACGACGACGAGCCTGGTCGCGTCGGTGCTCGCCGCCGGCGGCCTCGACCCGACGTTCGTGATCGGGGGGCGACTGAACAGCGCCGGTGCCAACGCGCGCCTGGGCGCCGGCGAATACATCGTCGTCGAGGCCGACGAGTCCGACGCGTCGTTCCTGAACCTGTCTCCGATGATCGCCGTCATCACGAACATCGACGCCGACCACATGGAGACCTACGGGCACGACTTCGCCCGGCTGCGCCAGGCGTTCGTCGAGTTCACGCAGCGCCTGCCGTTCTACGGCGCCGCCGTGCTGTGCATCGACGACCCGCACGTGCGCGAGATCCTGCCTTTCGTCTCGCGGCCGGTGCTCGGCTACGGGCTGGGCGCCGAGGCGCGGATCCGCGCCGTCGACGTGCGTGCCGAAGGTGCGCGGATGCACTTCACCGTATTGCGCGCCGACGCCGCGCCGATGCCGGTCGTGCTCAACGCGCCGGGCGTGCACAACGTGCGCAATGCGCTCGCCGCGATCGCGGTCGCCGACGAACTCGGCGTCGCCGACGACGCGATCCGCTCGGCGCTCGAGCACTTCACCGGCGTCGGCAGGCGCTTCCAGTCCTGGGGCGACGTCGCGATCGACGCGACGCGCGGCGGTGGCCGCTTCACGCTGATCGACGACTACGGTCATCACCCGGCCGAGATGGAAGCGACGCTCGCCGCCGCACGCGGCGCGTTCGCCGGGCGACGCATCGTGCTCGCCTTCCAGCCGCACCGCTACACGCGCACGCGCGACCTGTTCGAGGACTTCGTCCGCGTGCTCTCGGGCGCCGACGCGCTGCTGCTCGCCGACGTCTATCCGGCGGGCGAGGCGCCGATCGTCGCCGCCGACGGCCGTGCGCTCGCGCGCGCGCTGCGCGTCGCAGGCAAGGTCGAGCCGGTTTTCGTCGACGACATCGCGGCGATGCCGCGCGCGATCGTCGATGCGGCGCGCGACGGCGACGTCGTGCTGACGATGGGCGCCGGCTCGATCGGTTCGGTCGCCCAGTCGATCGCGGAGATGCGGTGATGCAGACGTCGATCGACCCCGCGGCGATGGGCAAGGTGGCCGTGCTGTGCGGCGGCCGATCGGCCGAGCGCGACGTGTCGATCATGTCGGGAAACGGGGTGCTGAAAGCACTGCGCGCGGTCGGCGTCGACGCGCACGCCTTCGACCCGGCGCAGCGCCCGCTCGACGACCTCGTGCGCGAGGGCTTCGAGCGCGCGTTCGTCGCGCTGCACGGCCGCTACGGCGAAGACGGCACGGTGCAGGGCGCGCTCGAGCTGCTCGGCGTTCCGTACACCGGCAGCGGCGTCATGGCGTCGGCGATCGCGATGGACAAGGTCTACGCGAAGCGCATCTGGATGACGCACGGCCTGGCGACGCCTGCCTTCGCGCTCGCGCGCTCGGCGCAGCAGCTCGTCGACGCGGCTGCACGCCTCGGGCTGCCGATGGCGGTCAAGCCCAGCCGCGAAGGCTCGACGATCGGCTTCACGAAGCTGCTGTCGCTCGATGCGGCAACGGCCGCCTTCGACGCGGCGCGCGCACACGATGCCGACGTGCTCTGCGAGGAGTTCGTCGACGGACGCGAGCTGACGGTGGCGGTGCTGGGCAGCGGCAGCGAAGCGCGCGCGCTGCCGATCATCGAGATCGTCGCCCCGCAGGGCAACTACGACTACCGGAACAAGTACTTCACCGACGACACGCGCTACGAGTGCCCGGCGCGACTCGATGCGGCGCTCGCCGGGCGCATCCGCGACCTGTCGCTTGCCGCCTACCGGGCGCTCGCCTGCGAGGGCTGGGGTCGCGTCGACGTGATGCTTCGTCGCGGCGACGACGAACCGCTGCTGCTCGAGGTGAACACGTCGCCGGGCATGACCGGGCATTCGCTGGTGCCGATGGCCGCGCGCGCCGTCGGCATCTCGTACGAAGAGCTGTGCCTGCGCATCCTCGCGTCGGCCAGCCTGAAGATCGGGGTGCCCGATTGAACGGCCTGTGGCAGGACGCCCGCGCGCTGAACGCGCTGGCCAACGCCCTGCTCGGCGCAACGCTGCTCGCGGTGCTCGCCGCGGGCGCCTGGTGGGTCTCGCAGCGGCCGTTCTTCACGCTCGCGCACGTGCGCATCGACGCCGTGCCCGGACACGAGTTGCAGCGCGTGTCGCCGGTGCAGTTGCGCTCGGCGGTCGGACGCCGGGTGAACGGCAACTTCTTCTCCGTGGACCTCGATGCGGTGCGCGCGGTGTTCGAGTCGGTGCCGTGGGTGCGCCGGGCGGCAGTGCGTCGCGTCTGGCCCGACGGGCTCGAGGTGTCGATCGAGGAGCATCGCGCACTCGCGCTTTGGGGCGACGGGCGCATCGTCAACACTTTCGGCGAGCTCTTCGTCGCCAATCTCGCCGAGGCGGAGGAAGACGGCGAGCTGCCGCAGCTCTCGGGCCCCGAAGGCACGGCGCTGCGCGTCGCGCGCCGCTATGCCGAACTGCGCGAGGCGGTCGCCGGGCTCGACGCCGAGCCCGAAGCGGTGGCGCTGTCGGCCCGCCACGCGTGGACGCTGCGCCTGGACGATGGAACGACGCTTCTGCTCGGTCGCGACCAGGGCATCCCGATCGAGCGGCGCGTTGCGCGCTGGGTCGAAAGCTGGCCGATCGTCGTCGCGACGCTGAACCGGCGCGCCGAAGTGATCGACCTGCGTTATCCGAACGGTTTCGCGATCCGCTCGCTCGCCCGGCTCGGGCACGGCGACGACGATGCCGAACCCCTGCACCCCGCCGCGCACGCCGCGCGGCCTCGCGCCCGATCTGCGCGCCAGCAATGAACTGCGACAGCAAATGACCAGAGACGCGAAGGACCTGATCGTCGGGCTCGATATCGGCACCTCGAAGATCGTCGCGATCGTCGCCGAGATGCGCCCCGACGGCCACTACGAGATCGTCGGTCTCGGCCAGCACGATTCGCGCGGACTGAAGAAGGGCGTGGTCGTGAACATCGAATCGACGGTCGCGTCGATCCAGCACGCGCTCGAGGAAGCCGAGCTGATGGCGGACTGCAAGATCCGCACCGTGTACACCGGCATTGCCGGCAGCCACATCCGCAGCTTCAACTCCAGCGGCATGGTGGCGATCAAGGACAAGGAGGTCACCGAGGCCGACATGGCCCGCGTGATCGAGACCGCCAAGGCGGTGAACATTCCCACCGACCAGCAGATCCTGCACGTGCTCGCGCAGGAATTCATCATCGACGGCCAGGAGGACATCCGCGAGCCGATCGGCATGAGCGGCGTGCGCCTCGAGGTGAAGGTGCACATCGTCACCGGCGCGGTGTCGGCCGCGCAGAACATCGTCAAGTGCGTGCGCCGCTGCGGACTCGAGGTGAACGACCTGATGCTGCAGCCGCTCGCCTCGAGCATGTCGATCCTCACGCAGGACGAAAAGGAGCTGGGCGTCGCGCTCGTCGACGTCGGCGGCGGCACCACCGACATCGCGATCTTCACCGGCGGCGCGATCCGGCACACGGCGGTGATCCCGATCGCGGGCGACCAGATCACCAACGACATCGCGATGGCGCTGCGCACGCCGACGCTCGAGGCCGACGACATCAAGCTGCGCTACGGCATCGCCAAGCAGGTGCTCGCCGACCCGAACGAGAAGATCGACGTGCCCGGCCTGGGCGAGCGCGCGCCGCGCACGCTGTCGCGCCAGGCGCTCGCCGCCGTCATCGAGCCGCGCATCGAGGAGCTCTTCTCGCTGGTGCACCAGGTGATCCGCGAATCGGGCTACGAGGAGCTGCTTTCCTCCGGCGTCGTGCTCACCGGCGGTACGTCGCTGCTGCCGGGAATGGTCGAGCTCGCCGAAGACATCTTCCTGAAGCCGGTGCGAATCGGCATGCCGGCGTACACCGGCGGGCTCGCCGACGTCGTGCGCTCGCCGCGCTATTCGACGGCGGTCGGGCTGCTCGAGGAGGCGCGCCTGCAGCGCCTGCGCGGGCGCAAGGTCGCCGAGCAATCGGGTTCGTTCAAGGAAACGCTGCGAAGAATGAAGGAGTGGTTCCTCGGCAATTTCTGAATTCCGTTCGTCGTCTCGAAGAGCAAGAAGTCCTCAAAACCAGCAAACGTCGTTTTTTCACCGGGAAGGGTCGACGTCTTCCCACCGTCCTGGAGAACAGCACCATGAGTTTCGAACTGATCGAGCAAGAAGTCGAAGGCGCCGTCATCAAGGTGATCGGCGTGGGCGGCGCCGGCGGCAACGCGGTCAACCACATGATCAACCGCGACGTGCAAGGCGTCGAATTCATCGCGGTGAACACCGACAAGCAGGCGCTGCGCCGCTCGCTTGCCGAACACACGATCCAGCTCGGCGACATGGGGCTGGGCGCCGGCGCCCGGCCCGAGGCGGGCAAGGCGGCAGCCGAAGCGATGCGCACCGAGATCCGCTCGGCGCTCGAGGGCTCGAACATGGTGTTCCTCACCGCCGGCATGGGCAAGGGCACCGGCACCGGGGCGTCGCCCGTCGTCGCCGAGATCGCCAAGGAGATGGGCATCCTGACGGTGGGCGTGGTCACCAAGCCGTTCGACTTCGAGGGCGCGAAGAAGCTGCAGATCGCCGAGAACGGAATCGACCAGCTGGTCGAGCACGTCGACTCGCTGATCGTCGTGCTGAACCAGAAGCTCTTCGAGGTGATGGACGACGACGCGAGCCTCGAGGATGCGTTCAAGCGCGCCGACGACGTGCTGCACAACGCGGTGGCCGGCATTGCCGAGATCATCAACGTGCCGGGCCTGGTCAACGTCGACTTCGCCGACGTGAAGACGGTGATGGGCGAGCAGGGCAAGGCGATGATGGGCATCGGCGAGTCTTCGGGCCTGGATCGCGCGCGGATCGCCGCCGAGCAGGCGGTGTCGTCGCCGCTGCTCGACGGCGTCGACCTGCAGGGCGCGCGCGGCGTGATCGTCAACATCACCGCCGGCCGCACGCTGAAGCTCAAGGAGACGAACGACGTGATCAACACGATCAAGGCGTTCTGCGCCGACGACGCGACGATCATTCACGGCACCGTCTTCGACGAGAACATGGCCGACCGGCTGCGCGTCACCGTCGTCGCCACGGGCATCGGCCGCCGCCCGGCCAAGCCGATGCTCGTGCCGCAGAGCCAGATGCGCACCGGCACGCACGACGCCGCGCCGATTCAGCAGCCGAACTACGAGCAGTTCGAGCAGCCGACCGTCTGGCGCAGCCCTCGGGCGTCGGCCGCCGCGCAGGTCCAGGCCCTCGAAGACAGCGGCGTCGAGCGCTTCGACATTCCCGCCTTCCTGCGAAAGCAGGCCGATTGAGGTCGTCGTGCGGCACGAAGAGGCCCGGTGCCCGCGCACCGCGCTTCTTCGCCTGCGCCCTTGCGCCTCGATGCACCGGCTTTCGCCGGCGATCGGCCCCGCGCACTGCGGGGCGCCCGGCAATCACTTAAACTGCCGGGTTTGCCATTTGCAGCGAACGCGCTTGCGACCAAAGGAGGCATATCGATGATCGAACCTGGCCAGAGAGTTCCCGACGCTGCCCTCCAGGAGTACGTGCAGACCGACGGTCCGGGCTGCTCGATCGGGCCTCGCAGCTTCCAGGCGCTCGACGAACTGCGCGGCAAGCGCGTGGTCGTGTTCGGGCTGCCCGGCGCCTTCACGCCGACCTGCTCGGCGCAGCACGTTCCCGGCTACCTCGAGAAGTACGATGCGCTCAAGGGCAACGGCGTCGACGAGATCTGGTGCGTGTCGGTCAACGACGCGTTCGTCATGGGCGCGTGGGCGCGCGACCAGGGCACCGGCGACAGGATCCGCATGATCGCCGATGGCGCCGCCCGGTGGACGCGCGCGCTCGGGCTCGATTTCGCGAGCCCGACGATGGGCGTGCGTTCGCAGCGTTATTCGATGCTCGTCGAAGATGGCGTGGTCAAGACGCTGAACGTCGAGCAGCCGGGCAAGTTCGAGGTCTCCGACGCCGCCACCATGGTGGAGCAGGCTTGATAGCCTTGCATTGCCGATCGGCTTTCGCGAGTCCGGCGCGATGATGCGACAGCGGACCATCGGCTCGCTGGTGCGCACCACCGGCGTCGGACTGCATTCGGGCGAGCGCGTCGAACTGACGCTGCGGCCCGCGGCGCCGGACACCGGCGTCGTATTTCGTCGCATCGACCTCGATCCGCCGGTCGAGATTCGCAGTTGCGCCGAGCGCGTCACCGACACGCGAATGGCGTCCACGCTCACGGCCGCCGACGACGGGCCGCTGTCGCAGGTGCGCGTGGCCACCGTCGAGCACCTGATGTCGGCGCTCGCCGGCATGGGCGTCGACAACGTGCACGTCGACGTCACCGCGCCGGAGATCCCGATCCTCGACGGCTCGGCCGGCTCCTTCGTCTACCTGATCCAGTCGGCGGGCATCGTCGAGCAGCGCGCCGAGAAGAAGTTCGTGCGCGTGCTGGAGCCGGTGGAGGTCCGCGACGGCGACAAGTGGGCGCGGCTGGATCCGCATTTCGGCTTCAAGCTGCGCTTCTCGATCGAATTCGCGCACCCTGCGATCGACGCCACCGGGCAGGTGGTCGAGGTCGACTTCGCCAAGGTGTCCTACGTGAAGGAAGTCTCGCGCGCGCGCACCTTCGGTTTCATGCAGGACGTCGAGGCGTTGCGCGCGCACGGGCTGGCCAAGGGCGGCAGCTTCGGCAACGCGATCGTGATGGACGAGTACCGGGTGCTGAACGACGACGGACTGCGATTCGGCGACGAGTTCGTCAAGCACAAGATCCTCGACGCCATCGGCGATCTGTACCTCGTCGGTCATCCGCTGCTGGCCGCCTACAGCGCGCACAAGTCGGGCCACGCGCTGAACAACCGGCTGCTGCGCGAGATGCTCGCCCGCGAGCACGCCTGGGAGCGCGTCAGCTTCGCCGAGCGGCGCGACGCTCCGCGCCCCTTCGCGCTCGACTGGAGCCATGCCTGAGCGCGCGCCGGGTCGGCGCGCGCGCTTCGCACTTCGCGTCTCGATGCCGGCGGCTCCGCGCGCCCGATGATCTTCCTGCGCGTGCTCGTCGTCGTGCTGCTGGCCGCGGTCGCGTACAGCGCGCTCGGCTACGTCTTCACGCGCGAGCGCCGCTATCTCCGGCTGGCGTGGCGACTGCTGCTCGGCGGCCTGCTCGCGGCGCTCGTGTTCTTCGCCGTGATGATCGTCGAACGGTTGACGGCGCCCGATCCGGTGGCGCTGCGGCCCGAGGCACCCTCAGCGCGCGGCGCGATGATGGCGCACCAGGCGCGCGAGCGCCTGCCCGAGCACCGGCGCGTCGGTGCCGGCGCGCAGCCGGTCCAGGTCGTGCAGCGCCGCTGAAGGAATCGCCGCACGCGGCGCGCGTGTCGGCGCCGGTGCGGCATCGCCCGTTCGCTGCGCGACGATCCGGATGCGCGCGATGCCGGCGAAGCGCGGGCGCAGGGCCTGCAGCATCGTGGGCGTCGACTGGCGCAGTCGCGCCGCCCAGGCGGCGTTGGGCGCACGCAGCGTGAGCGTCTCGGCGTGCACCGCCACCACCGTGAGCGGCGCCTGTGCACAGCACTCGCGCAGCACCGATTGCAGTTCGACGAGGCGCTCGACGCGCGCGACGAGCGCGCGGAACGTCGTTTCGTCGTCGAGCCAGGCGGCGACCGGTCGGGCGGAAATCGGCTTCATCGTGCTCGTCGGATTCGTCAGCCCCGCGCACGGAGGCGGGCGGGGACGCGTGCTAGACTGTACCGGTTTCGCGGGCGCTGACGCCGTTCAGCTGCGTCGTTCCGCCGTGTGCAGGCGTGGCGCCATCCCAAAATGATCCAGAACTACCTCACCCGGATCTTCGGCAGCCGTAACGAGCGGCTGCTGAAGGGCTACCGCAAGACGGTCGCGCAGATCAACGCGCTCGAGCCGCAGGTCCAGGCGCTCGACGACGAGCAGCTCGCGGGCAAGACCGTCGAGTTCCGCCAACGGATCGAAGCGGGCGAGGCGCTCGACGCGCTGCTGCCCGAGGCTTTCGCCGTATGCCGCGAAGCCGCTCGGCGCGCGCTCGGCATGCGCCATTTCGACGTGCAGCTCGTCGGCGGCATGGTGCTGCACGCGGGCAAGATCGCCGAGATGCGCACCGGCGAAGGAAAGACGCTCACCGCGACCTTGCCGGTGTACCTGAATGCGCTCGCCGGCAAGGGGGTGCACGTGGTCACGGTCAACGACTACCTCGCCGAGCGCGACGCCGAGTGGATGGGGCGCGTCTATCGCTTCCTCGGCATGTCGGTCGGCACGATCCTCTCGCAGCAGCCCACGGCCGACAAGAAGATCGCCTACGCGGCCGACATCACCTACGGCACGAACAACGAGTTCGGCTTCGACTACCTGCGCGACAACATGGAGTACGCGGTCGGCGATCGCCGGCAGCGCGGGCTGTTCTACGCGATCGTCGACGAAGTCGACTCGATCCTCATCGACGAGGCTCGAACGCCGCTGATCATCTCCGGCCAGGCCGAGGACCACACCGCGACCTACCAGCGGATGAACGCGGTGCCGCCGCTGCTCGAGGAGATGGCCTCCGAGCCGAAGTCCGGCGAGGAAGAGCCGCCCGGCGACTACTGGGTCGACCGCAAGGCGCACCAGGTCTATCTGTCGGAGGCCGGCCACGAGAAGGCCGAGCGCGTCCTCGGCGAGATGGGGCTGCTGCCGGCCGGCGCGAGCCTGTACGACGCGAGCAACATCAGCCTCATGCACCACCTGATGGCCGCGTTGCGTGCGCACACGCTGTTCCTGAAGGACCAGCAGTACGTCGTGCAGAACGGCGAGGTGGTCATCGTCGACGAGTTCACCGGCCGGCTGATGCCCGGACGGCGCTGGTCCGAAGGCCTGCACCAGGCGGTGGAGGCGAAGGAAGGCGTGGCGATCCAGGCCGAGAACCAGACGCTCGCGTCGATCACCTTCCAGAACTACTTCCGCATGTACGGCAAGCTCGCCGGGATGACCGGCACGGCCGATACCGAGGCCTACGAGTTCCAGGAGATCTACAACCTCGAGACGGTGGTGATCCCGACGCACCGCCCGATGATCCGCGACGACCGCCAGGACCAGGTCTTCCGCACGGCGAAGGAGAAGTTCGACGCGATCCTCTCCGACATCGCCGACTGTCACGCGCGCGGGCAGCCGGTGCTCGTCGGCACGACGTCGATCGAGAATTCGGAGCTGCTCTCCGGGCAGCTGCAGCGCACGAAGATGCCGCACCAGGTGCTCAACGCCAAGCAGCACGCGCGCGAGGCCGAGATCGTCGCACAGGCGGGCCGGCCGAAGATGATCACGATCGCCACCAACATGGCGGGCCGCGGTACCGACATCGTGCTCGGCGGCAACGTCGAGAAGCAGATCGACCTGCTGCTGGCCGACGCCGGCGTGCCCGAGCAGGACAAGCAGGCGCGCGTCGACCGGCTGCGCAGCGAATGGCAGTCGCTGCACGACCAGGTCATCGCCGCCGGCGGGCTGCACATCATCGGCACCGAACGGCACGAATCGCGCCGCATCGACAACCAGCTGCGCGGCCGCTCCGGCCGGCAGGGCGACCCCGGCTCGTCGCGCTTCTACCTGTCGATGGAAGATCCGCTGCTGAAGATCTTCGCCGGCGACCGGCTCAAGTCGATCATGGACCGACTGAAGCTGCCCGAAGGCGAGCCGATCGAGGCGGGCATGGTCACGCGTTCGATCGAGTCGGCGCAACGCAAGGTCGAGGCGCGCAACTTCGACATCCGCAAGCAGCTGCTCGAATACGACGACGTCGCCAACGACCAGCGCAAGATCGTCTACGCCGACCGCAACGCGCTGCTCGAGTCCGACGACGTCTCGGAACGCGTCGGCGAGCTGCGCCAGCAGGTCTTCACCGACCTGTTCCGCGAGTACGTTCCGGCCGATTCGGTCGAGGAGCAGTGGAACCTCGAGGGACTCGAGAACGCGCTGGCGAACGAATGGCAGCTGCCGGTGCCGCTGCGCCGGATGCTGCAGGAAAACGAGCAGCTCACCGACGACGAGCTTCTCGAGGCGGTGCTTCAGGAAGCCGAGCGGGTGTACCGCTCGAAGGTCGACCAGGTGGGCGCCGACGTGTTCGCCGGCTTCGAGCGCTCGATCCTGCTGCAGACGATCGACCAGCACTGGCGCGAGCACCTGTCCTCGCTCGATTACCTGCGACAGGGCATCCACCTGCGCGGCTACGCGCAGAAGAACCCGAAGCAGGAATACAAGCGCGAGGCTTTCGAGATCTTCGGGCTGATGCAGCAGCGCATCCGGGCCGACGTCACCCGCATCCTGATGACGGTGCGCATCCAGTCGCCCGAGCAGGCCGAGCAGATCGAGGAGACGGCGCCGCCGCAGTACACGAAGGTCGCCTACACGCACGCCGACTTCGATTCCTCGATCGCCGAGTCGCCCGACGCCGACCCGGATGCGATCGCGCTTGCCGTGCAGAATGCACCGCGTGCGGCCGAAGCGCCTGCGCAACCGGTGCGCCGCTTCGGCCAGAAGATCGGCCGCAACGATCCCTGTCCCTGCGGATCCGGCAAAAAATACAAGCAGTGCCACGGTCGCCTGGCGTGAGCGCGCCGCGCGCCCGGGGCGCAGCGTTCGCCCCCCGGAGAGACCGATGCCGGTGAACCTCGAAGCGCCGCGGCGCGAAGCGTTGCTGGCCGTGCCCGGCGTCGACATCGGCACCGCGCGCGCGGCGATCCGCAAGCCGGGCCGGCGCGACGTGCTCGTGCTGCGCCTGGCGGCCGGCGCACGGGTCGCCGGGGTGTTCACGAAGAACCGCTTCTGCGCCGCGCCGGTCGTCGTCTGCCGCGAGCACCTGGCGAGCGGCGCCGGCGCGATTCGCGCGCTGCTCGTCAACACCGGGTGCGCGAATGCCGGAACCGGCGCCCAGGGGCTGGACGACGCGCGCGCGAGTTGCGCCGCGCTTGCGAAGCGCCTGGGCGTCGCCGCCGATGCGGTGCTGCCGTTTTCCACCGGCGTCATCCTCGAGCACCTGCCGATGCCGCGCCTGCTCGCCGGCATCGACGAAGCCGTCGATGCGCTGGGCGCTGCCGACTGGCTCGACGCCGCCGAGGCGATCATGACCACCGACACCGTTCCGAAAGCCGCCTCGCGCCGCATCGACGTCGGCGGCCGGGCGGTGACCGTGACCGGAATCGCGAAAGGCGCCGGCATGATCCGTCCCGACATGGCGACGATGCTCGGTTTCGTCGCAACCGACGCGGCGGTGCCCGCCGGGCTTCTGGTGCGCTGGGCGCACGAGGCGGCCGACGCGAGCTTCAACCGCATCACGGTCGACGGCGACACGTCGACGAACGACTCGTTCGTGCTCGTCGCCAGCGGTGCGTCGTCCGTCGCGATCGACGCCGCCGACCCCGACGGTGCTGCCGCGCGCGCGCTGCGCGAGGCGGTCGTCTCAGTGGCGAGCGAACTCGCGCAGGCGATCGTGCGCGACGGCGAGGGCGCGACGAAGTTCATTGCCGTGCGCGTCGAAGGCGCGCGCGACGAAGCCGAAGCCGCGGCGGTCGCTTTCACCGTCGCGCATTCGCCGCTGGTCAAGACGGCGTTCTTCGCGTCCGATCCGAACCTCGGTCGCATCCTGGCCGCGATCGGCCGCGCGGGCGTCGCCGATCTCGACGTCGATCGCGTCGACCTGTACCTCGACGACGTGCACGTCGCCACGCGCGGCGGGCGTCACCCCGGCTATCGCGAGGAGGACGGCCAGCGCGTGATGCGCAAGGCCGAGATCGACGTGCGCATCGCGCTCGGGCGCGGCGGCGCGTCGACCACCGTCTGGACCTGCGATCTCTCGCACGAGTATGTGTCGATCAATGCCGACTACCGATCCTGATTCCCGCGGCCGCAGCGGTTGCGAGGCGCCGAACGGCGGCGTCGATTCGCCGGCGCCGGCAGGCGCGGTCGAGCCGCCGGCAATGGCCCGGGTGGTCCTGCGCGTCGAGACGCTGCTCGGCCGCCTGGAAGGATTGCTCGGTGCCGCTGCGCCTCCCGACTGGAACGACGCGATCGCGTTTCGCTGGCGGCGCCGCCCCACCGCCTTCGGCGTGCAGGCGGGGCTGCAGCCGGTGCGGCACGTCTCGCCGATCCGCCTGGGCGACCTGAAGCACATCGACGAGCAGAAGGAGTCGATCGAGCGCAACACGCGCCAGTTCGTGCAGCGCCATCCGGCGAACAACGTGCTGCTCACCGGCTCGCGCGGCACCGGCAAGTCTTCGCTGATCAAGGCGCTGCTGAACGAATACGCAGCGCAGGGGTTGCGGCTGATCGAGGTCGACAAGGACGACCTCGTCGACCTGCCCGAGATCGTCGAACTGGTCGCCGCGCGCCCCGAGCGCTTCGTCGTCTTCTGCGACGACCTTTCGTTCGAGGAAGGCGAGCCGGGCTACAAGGCGCTCAAGGTCGCGCTCGACGGATCGGTCGCCGCGCAGTCGGAGAACGTGCTCATCTACGCGACGTCGAACCGCCGGCACCTGATGCCCGAGTACATGCGCGAGAACCTCGAGGCGAGGCACCAGGCCGACGGCGAGATCCATCCCGGCGAGACGGTCGAGGAGAAGATCTCGCTGTCCGAGCGCTTCGGCCTGTGGGTGTCGTTCTACCCGTTTCGCCAGGACGACTACCTGGCAATCGTCGCGCACTGGCTCGCGAGCTTCGGCTGCAACGAAGGCGAGATCGAATCGGCCCGCGCCGACGCGCTTCGCTTTGCCCTCGAGCGCGGTTCGCGCTCCGGACGCGTTGCCTGGCAGTTCGCGAAAGATCGCGCCGGGCGCCGCTTCGGCGCCCGCACGTCCTGAGGCGCATCGCGCCGCCGGCGACGATGCTCGAGGTCGTGGCAGGCGTGCTCGTGCGCAGCGACGGCGCCGTGCTTTTCGGGCAGCGTCGCCCGGGCAAGCCCTACGCGGGCTGGTGGGAGTTTCCGGGCGGCAAGCTCGAGGTCGGCGAAACCGTCGAGCAGGCGCTTGCGCGCGAGTTGCGCGAGGAACTCGGCATCGAGGTGCGGCGCTCGTTTGCCTGGATGCTGCGCGAGCACGTCTACCCGCACGCGCACGTGCGGCTTTCGTTTCGCCGCGTCGTCGAATGGACCGGCACGCCCTGCGCACGCGAAGGACAGGCACTCGCATGGCGTCATGCGGCGTCGGTCGACCTGGCACCGCTGCTGCCGGCGGCGATCCCGGTCATCGGCTGGCTGCGCCTGCCGCAGCAACTCGGCATCAGCTGCGCGCTGCAACTGGGCGACGACGCGTTCGTCGCAGCCTTGCGTGCGGCACTCGACGCCGGACTGAGACTCGTGCAATTGCGCGAACCGGGTATCGCGCCGAGCCGTCTCGATGCGCTGTGGCGGCAGGCGCGAGCGCTGTGCCGTCGCGCCGGCGCCGCACTGGTCGTCAACAGCGCGCACCCGGCTTCCTACGCAACCGCCTGCGACGGCGTGCATCTTCGGAGCGCCGATCTGCACGCCTGCGTCTCGCGTCCGCCGCATCGGCTGGTCGGCGCCTCGTGCCACGACCTGCGCGATCTCGACCGGGCGCGAAGGCTCGGCGTCGATTACGTGGTGCTCGGGCCGGTGAGGCCCACGCGTTCGCATCCCGGTGCCCCCGCGTTGGGTTGGGAAGCCTTCGCGTCGCTGGCCGCTCGCTCGCACGTGCCCGTGTTCGCGCTCGGCGGCCTGTCGCAAGCCGACGAGCAGCAGGCGCTCGTCGCCGGAGCGCACGGCGTGGCGATGATGCGCGCGGCCTGGCTGGTAAAAGGCAAGGAAGGCCCGGCGGGCGAAGTCGAAAGACCGAGGGGAAAACCGTCGTGATCGAGCCGCTGCGTTCAGCGGTCGCCGTCGGGGACTCCTTCGGTGTCGCCCGCGCCGGGCTTGCCGGCAATGCGATAGCGTTCGGCGGCCCAGGCCCCGAGGTCCAGGCTCTTGCAGCGCTGCGAGCAGAACGGTCGCCAGCGGTTGGACGCGCTGAACGGCGTCTTGCGGCCGCAGGCCGGACAGTCGACGACGACGTCCTTCTTCATCGCGTCAGAGGTTGCACAGGCCGAGTTCGAAGTCGATGTTCGTCTCGGCCGGGCGCGGGCGCTCGTCGCGGTCGCGCATCGTGAAGCGGATCCACAGCAGGTACTTGTTCGCGCTGATTTCGGGAATCGCGCCGAGCGCCGGGTCGAGCCGCACCTGCACCATCTGGTACGTCTTGCCCGCGAGCGGCTGCTGGTAGCTGCCGCCCTGTGCCGTGAGCGCCGTGCGCTGTGCGCTCTCGCGCAGCAGCCGCAGCACGATCGTCACGCTGTCGTACATCGGCTTGAACGGCGCCACCCACGCGGCGATGTCGCGCTGTCGCACGCCGGCCGGACGGTGCTGCCATGCATGATACGAAGGAAGGTCGAACTCGCAGGCGCCGCCGGCGATGAACATCCGGCTGCGGATGCTCATCAGCCAGTCGTTGTCGCGAAGGTGCTGGCCGCTCTTGCCGGTGGCAGCCCCCAGGCCGCCGAGTGCCTCGTCGATGTCGCCGAGGATCCGATCGAGCGCATCCTGCGACACGTCGGGGCTGTTGCGAAAGCCGAGCAGCGCCTGGCGCTGGCGCTCGAGTTCCTGCAGCAGGTCGGCCTTGAGATCGGCACGACCCGCAACGTCGAGCACCTCGAACAGCGTGCCCAGTGCGACGTGGTGATCGAGCGGATGTTCGCGCCGGGCGAAGAACTCGAGGCGATCGAAGAGGTCTTCGAGCCGCAGCAGCGTCCGGACGCGTTCGTTCAGCGGATACTCGTACAAGATCAAGGCGTCGTCCTGTGCCGCGGGCCACGGCGTTCGCGCTGTGCAGCCAGTGCCGCCGACGTATGCGAGTCGCGCTCGGTGCGTGCAGACGCACGAATTCTGTAGCAAAGCGCTTTCGTTGACAAACTTCGCGCCGCCGGACGCGCAGTCGCCGACCGACGTTCAGCGTGCCGCCGCATACCGGCGGTGCAACGCGTCGACCTGCGCGGCCAGTGCAGCGGCGTCGCCGCCGTTGTCGATCACGTCGTCGGCAGCCGCCAGCCGCTGCTCGCGACTGGCCTGCGCCGCCAGGATCGATTCGATGCGCTCGGCGCTCAGGCCGCTGCGGCGCTGAACGCGTGCCACCTGCACCGATACCGGGCAGTCGACGACCAGCACGCGGTCGAAGCGCCCCGCGCGTGCGCCCGACTCGACGAGCAGCGGAACGACGTGCATCACGTACGGTCCGTCGGCAACCGAGATGCGTCGCTGCGATTCGGCGCGGATGAGCGGGTGCAGGATCGACTCGAGCGCCGCGCGCGCCTGCGGATCGTCGAAGGCGCGCGCGCGCATCGCGTCGCGGTCGAGCCCCCCGTCGGCGCGCAGCGCACCCGCGCCGAAGCGCGCGCGGATCGCGTCGATCGCGGCGCCGCCCGGCGCGGTGAGCTCGTGCGCGATCGCATCGGTGTCGACGATGTGCGCGCCGCGGGCGGCAAACAGATCGGCCACCGTGGTCTTGCCGCTGCCGATGCCGCCGGTGAGTCCGACCACGAAGGGCGTGCGCGCCGGCGTTCGCGCGGCCGCTCGCTGCGCCGTCTGTCCGTCCTCGGCTGCGATCATGAAACGAGTCTAACAGCGGCGTCGGGCAGCCCCCGGGACGTCCGCCCCGAAGCCGGTCAGCCCAGGCCGTAGATCGATGCGAGCGAATCGCGAAAATACAGCGCGAGCAACCCGGCGCCGGCGAGGTACGGCCCGAACGGAATCGGCACCTCGCGCCGATGCCGGGCGAAGGCCATCAGCGCAAGTCCGACGATCGCGCCGACCACCGAAGCGAGCAGGATCACCGCCGGCAGCGCACCCCAGCCGAACCAGGCGCCCAGTGCGGCGAAGAGCTTGAAGTCGCCGTAGCCCATGCCTTCCTTGCCGGTGACCAGCTTGAACAGCCAGTAGACGCTCCACAGGCTCAGGTAGCCGGCGATCGCTCCGATCACCGCCGCAGGCAGCGGTGCGAAAATTTCCCACAGGTTGAAGCCCAGTCCGATCCACAGCAACGGCAGCGTCATGCTGTCGGGCAGCAGCTGGGTGTCGAGGTCGATGAAGGCGAGCGCGATCAGGAAGCAGGTGAGAACGACCGCGGCGAGTCCCGCAGCGCTCCATCCGAAGCGCGCGACCGCGACCGCGCACAGCACGGCGGTGGTGGCTTCCACGACCGGATAGCGAAGCGGTATCGCGGCCCGGCACGCCGTGCAGCGCCCGCGCTGCAACAGCCAGCTGAGGAGCGGCACGTTTTCGACCGCCCGGATCGGATGTCCGCATGCAGGGCACTGAGAGCGCGGAACGAGCAGGTTGAACGGCGCCGCCTGCGCCGCCGGCTCGCCGCGAAGTTCGGCCGCCTGCTGCGCCCATTCGCGCTCGAGCATCCGGGGCAGCCGGTGGATCACGACGTTCAGGAAGCTGCCCATGAGAAGGCCGAAGAGCGCGGTGGCGGCAACGGCGAGCGCGGGAGAATGCTGGAACGCTTCGATCATGAGGCGCGATCGTGAGCCGCGGCGCCGTCGAGGTCAATTCGCCAGCCGACGAGATGCGCGTGGCACGGCGTGGCCGGCCCTCGCCGGTGCGGGGAGCCGGCGATCGCTCCGGACGAGCCTGCAGCGGAGTCGCCGACGCGACGACCCGCCGCTGCGTCATTTCTTCATCTTCGAATAGGTGAACTTCGGCGCATCCTTCAACGTTTCCTTCGACATGTTCACGTTCGCGCGCCAGGCGTCGCCGCGCTGGTTGACCACCACCGACGACGGATCGAGAACGACGTAGCTCTCTCCCATGCCGAGAAAGCCGCCGACCGACACGACGACGCCGCTCACCGTTCTGCCGTTGTCGATGACCAGATCCTGGATCTCGCCGATCGAATCGCCCTGGCTGTTGTAGACGGTGGCGCCGATCAGCCGGCTCGCCATGAAATCGGCAGGTTCGACGTTGACGAAGCGCACCGCCACTGTCGCGCTGTCGGCCATCCGTATGCCCTGCGGCGACGAAGCAGCGTTGGCCTCGGGTGTTTTCGCCGACGCAGCGGCGTTCGAGTCGGCCTTCGGCGCGCTCGCCGTGCCGGCGGCAGGCGCCGCGGAAGTTCCGCTCTGCGCGTGCGAGACGCCGGCCAGCGCGAGAGCGATTGCGGTGCTGAGGACGATACGGCTCATTCGAGTTCTCCCATGGATGTGCCGTCGCGCGGATGCTGCTCCGGGTACGCCGATGACAGCAAGCGAAAGCCCCGGCAGCCGCGCATTCGCGCTCCTTTCCTTACCAGCCCATGTGCTCGGTGTGCCGGCCCTTCTTCGGCACGTTCAGCGTGCGCGCGACCGTCTTGTCTCGCGTCGTCGCGCTGACCTTGTAACCGCTCGGGTGGAACTGCACGTAAAGCAGAGCGCCGCTCGGCCGTTTCGTTCGCGCAGACCGCCCAGTGCGGGTGCCGCCGCGAGCCCGAGGAAGTGGGCACAGGCGTTGCGCGCGCATCTGGATCCGGACGCCGTCCGCATCCGCGACGTGCTCGCGGTCGACGTGTCGTTCTAGCGAGAGCGACGTTCCCGGCCGCGCGGCGACCTACGCTTCATCCATCGTAAAGGACGACCTATGCTGACCTGGGCCATCATTTTCCTGATCATTTCCGTCATCGCCGGTGTGTTCGGTTTTTCCGGCATATCGGCTGCAACGGCCGGAATCGCCAAGATTCTCTTCTTCATCTTCGTGGCGGTCTTCATCCTCATCGTCATCGCCGGCCTGGTCACCGGCTCGTTGATTCTCTAGGTGGCAACCGGTGCGCGGGCGGTCATGAAGGCGCTCGACATTGCCTACGAGGTCGAGCGGCAGCCCCATTCCGTCGTTCGAAGCGACAGCACTCACAGGACGAACGGCATCGGCCGCGCAGTTGATCGAACAGCCGACGTTGTCGAGCGCGCCTGTCACCGCCTCGACACGCTCGTCGATCCGCTCCGACATGCGCACGTCGCGGCTTCGACTCGTGCGACGAGCGATTTTCGAGCAACGTGCCGCAGCGATGCGCGTTCTTGCGCCGGCGATCGCACCGCACGGCTTCGCGCGGCAGACCGGTCGTCGATATCGCATTCCGTCGCGTCCGGCGCGCTGCTCGCCTGCCTGGTTGTCGCTCCCGCGCTCGCGGCGACCACGCAGGATCTGCCTGCGACGACCGCCGCGACTGCGCCGGCGACGATCGAAACGAGGGTCAGGGCGACCGAAAGCGACGAGATCGCCGATCGCATTCGCGGCATCCTTTCCGAGATCGCGCCGCTGCGTGGGGTTCGGGTGCGCGTCTCGGCCGGCGTGGTGACATTGAGCGGCACGGTACCGAGCGCGGCGGACATCGAGCGCGCCGGGTCGATCGCCTCGCGCGTGGCCGGCGTCGTCACGGTACAGAACGATCTCGAGCGCGACCTGACGTTGACGACGACCCTGACGCCTGCGCTCGACCAGTTCGAGGCCGGGATCCGGAGTTGGCTGCGCGCACTTCCGCTGATCGGCGTGGCATTGGCGGTCGGACTGCTGATCATGGCGGCGGGATACCTGCTGGCGTCGATCCAGCGACTTTGGCGTCGCCTGATGCCCAACCCGTTTCTCGCCGAGATCGCGGCGAGCTTCGTTCGCCTGCTCGCCATCGTGCTGGGGCTGGTCGTTGCGCTCGAACTGCTCGGTGCCACGGCACTGATCGGCGGCGTGCTCGGCGGCGCGGGCGTCTTCGGGCTCGCGCTGGGTCTGGCCGCACGCGACACGGCGGGGAACTACGTGGCGAGCCTGATGCTGAGCCTGCGCCAGCCGTTTCGGGCCAACGACCATGTCGTCATCGACGGCCACGAGGGCCGCGTGATCCGGCTCACTTCGCGGGCAACCGTTCTGATGACACTGGACGGCAATCACCTGCGGATTCCGAACTCGATCGTCTTCCAGTCGGTGATCCTCAACTACACGCGCAATCCCGAACGCCGCTTCTGGTTCGACCTGGGCATCGACGCCGACGACGATCCGCTCGACGCGATGGAAACAGGCCTGCGACAGATGAACGCGCTGCCATTCCTGCTCGATACGCCGGCGGCGACTGCGGTAATCGAGAATGTCGGCGACTCGAACGTCGTGTTGCGCTTCTTCGGCTGGATCGACCAGACGCAGACCGACTTCCTGAAAGCCCGCAGCCTGGCGATCCAGGCGACGAAGGCAGCGCTGGAAGGCGCCGGATTCGCCCTGCCCGAACCCATCTACCGCCTGCGCTTCGACCAGCGGCCGGCGCCGGTCGTCGACGAGTCGAAACGCAGCGCGCATGCGGAAACGCAACCGTCGACGCGACGACGGCCTGTCGACACTGCCGAAAGCGACCTCCGCCCGGACACCGACATCGATCGGATGGTCTTCCAGGAACGTGCAGACGATCCGCGCGACGACCTGCTCGACAACGCCAAGCCGATCGAGTAGCGATCGGAGCCGCGGTGCCCCGCGACTGAATCGATGCGAAACGCGCACGCGGGCGGAACGCGCATGCGGGCGCGTGTCCGGACGACTCCCGGTTCGACTCCCGGTTCGATCGGCGCCGAAACCGGGCCGTGTTCAGCGTCGGTTCACGATCGCGCTTCGATACTTCGTTTGGTCTGCCCGCCGGGCAGTCCGTCGAAACCCTGCCCATCCCCGAGGAAGTTGACCATGAAGACGATCCGGAAGTTCCCGTTTCTCGCCAGCGCGGCCGCCGCAGCCGTGGCGGCGACGCTGCTCGTTGCCACCGGCACGGTAAGCGCCGACAGCCTTCGACAGAACGAAGTGCGCCAGTTGCGCGAAAGCGGCAAGATCCTGCCGATGGAGGAGATCCTCGCGCAGGTTCGCAAGGTCCAGCCCGGCCAGGTGGTCGAGATCGAACTCGAGCGCGAGGACGCAGCGTATGTCTACGAAGTCAAGGTCATCGACGACAAGGACGCCATCCACAAGCTCGAGCTCGACGCGGGCAACGGCGAGGTGCTGCGTCGAAAGGAAAAATAGGGCGTGCGATTGCTGATCGTCGAGGACGACGCGGAACTCGCCGATGCGCTTCGCACGAGCCTGGCGCGCGAGGGCTACGCCGTCGATCTCGCCGCCAACGGCGTCGACGGCGGCCACCTCGGAGCCACCGAGCCGTACGATGCCATCGTCCTCGATCTCGGCCTTCCCGACCGGCCCGGACTTGCCGTACTGCGCGACTGGCGCAGTGCCGGCAACCTGGTGCCGGTCCTCGTCCTTACGGCGCGCGACGGCTGGAGCGATCGTGTCGAGGGTTTGCAGGCCGGCGCCGACGACTATCTCGGCAAGCCCTTTCATCCGGAGGAACTGCTCGCACGAATCCACGCGCTGTTGCGTCGCGCTGCGACGCAACGTTCGCCGCAGCTTCGCGTCGGAAAGTGGCGCCTCGACGAGTCGCGCCAGTGCCTGGTCGTCGACGAAGGCGAAACGCAGGGCCCGGTTCACGAGCACGCGCTGACCGCAACCGAATTCCGGCTGCTTCGCTATTTCATGCGTCATCCGGATCAGATTCTTTCCAAGACCCGGTTGGCCGAGCACGTCTACGAATACGACGGTGAGCGGGACAGCAACGTGATCGAGGTCTACGTCGGGCGGCTGCGCGCGATACTGGGCGCCGATCGCATCGAGACGCGACGCGGGCAAGGCTACGTGTTCCGGGGCGACGATTGAACTCGCTGCGGAATCGGTTGTCGCTCGCCGTTTCGCTGGTGCTGCTCGCCGCGGTCGCGCTGCTCGCCGCCGGGTTGCAGGAGTTCCCCCGCCGGCTCGTCGACGATTACGTGTTGTCGCGGCTGCAGCGCGACGCCGATCTGCTCTACGCGCATGTCCACGATGCGGCCGACCCCGCCGAGGCGATACGGGGCGCCGCGGGCACCGTCTACGAATTGCCGTTGTCGGGCCACTACTTTCGGATCCGCCACGGCGACTTGTCGATCCGTTCGCGCTCGCTGTGGGACGAGGACCTGCCCGACATCGTGCTCGCTCCGTCCTCCGAGCGCGTCCTGCGTCTTTCGGGGCCTGCGCATCAGTCGTTGCTGACCCTGGCGAAACGCTATTCGGCCGCCGAGGGCGGCTGGCTGGTCGTGGTCGCCGAAGACACGTCGAGTCTCGACGCGACGATCGCCGCTTTTCGACGATGGCTGTTCGCCGGAACGGCGCTGGCTCTGGTGCTGCTGCTGTGGCTGCAACGCCGGCTGGTCGTTCGCGGTCTTGCGCCACTCGACGACGCGGTCGAAGCGTGCCGGCGCCTGCAGCGCGGCGAGACGGTTCCGATCGTCGCGTCGGCGCCCGCCGAGGTGCGCCCGATGCTCGATGCGGTCAATCGTCTCGTGCAGCATCAGGCGCAGCGCCTGGCTCGCGTTCGCCACGCGGTCGGCAATCTCTCGCATTCGCTGAAAGCGCCATTGACGGTACTCGGACAGACGGCCGCAGCGATCCGGGATTCCGGCGATCCGGCGCTCGCCGACTCGCTGCAGCGGCAGGTGGACACGATGCGCGTGGCGATCGAACGCGAGCTGCGACGCGCCCGGCTCGCGGGCGGTGCTTCGGTCGGCGGCGAATTCGACGCGCGCGCTCAACTCGACGCGCTGGCCGGCGTGCTGCGACGACTTCACCGCGATCGTGACGTCGTCATCGAGCTGGCGGTGCCCGATCGGCGATTTCCGCTCGATCGGGAAGACATGCTCGAGTTGTTCGGAAATCTGCTCGACAACGCGTTCAAGTGGGCTCGCAGCCGGGTTCGAATCGAGATCCGCGCGGACCCGGTCGAAGCGCTGGTCTTCGTCGTCGAAGACGACGGACCGGGCGTCGCTGCGGAGGCGCTCGACGCGATCGGCGCAGCCGGGATGCGAGCCGACGAGCAGCAACCCGGTCACGGGCTCGGGTTGGCGATCGTCGGCGACATCGTCGCGCAATACCGCGGCTCGATCGGCTACGCGCGCTCGCCGACGCTGGGCGGGTTGCGCGTCGAGGGTCGCTTGCCGTTCGGGGAAGCCGGGTCCGCCTGATCGCCCTGGGCGCAGCCGGATGGTTGCGCTCGCCGAAATGCGCGAGCACGCTTGCTTTACCATCCGAGTTCCACCTTGGCGGCTCGCCCGGGAGTCATCGACACGTGCGAGGTCATGGCATGGAAAGACCGTCCGATTCCCCGCACTCGCCCGCATCCGTCGCGGGACCCGGCCAGAGTGACCGCGACGACGCAGGGCGTTCGATCCGCTTTCCGATCGTGGGCATCGGCGCTTCCGCGGGCGGCCTCGAGGCATTCACGCAACTGTTGAAGGCGTTGCCGGCCGACACCGGCGCCGCCTTCGTGCTGGTGCAGCATCTGTCGCCTTCGCACCCGAGCATGCTTTCCGAGATCCTCGGGCGTGCAACCGCCATGCCGGTGATCGAAGTCGGTGACGAACAGGTGCTGGAACCCGATCACGTCTACGTGATCCCGCCCAATCGTTGCATGAGCCTCGTCGACGGCCGTCTTCATCTCGCAGCGCGCGATCCGGCGGACGGCGAGCGCATCGTCGATCACTTCTTTCGCACGTTGGCCGACGGGCACGAGCACCTGGCGATCGCCGTCGTGCTGTCCGGTACCGGCTCCGATGGCACCCGGGGGCTCGAGGCGATCAAGGCCAGGGGAGGGATCAGCTTCGCGCAGGACGACACCGCCGCGCACGACGGCATGCCGCGCAGCGCTGTCGATTCGGGTTGTGTCGACCATGTGCTGCCGCCCGACGAGATCGCGCACGAGCTGGCGCGCATCGCAAGACATCCGCAGTCGCGGCCGCAGCGGACCGCGGTCGACGATCGCGCTGCGCTGCGGCCATTCGTCGAAATTCTGCAGCAGGCAACCGGCGTGGACTTCAGCCAGTATCGGTCCAACACCTTCCTGCGCCGGGTCCAGCGCCGCATGGTCATGGCCGGCCGGGAATCGCTGGCCGAATACGCGGCTTGGCTGCGCGAGACGCCCGCGGAGGTCGAGGCGCTGCACCAGGACGTGCTGATCGGCGTCACCGGTTTTTTCCGCGATCCGGATTCCTTCGAGGCGCTCGGAACCAGGGTTTTGCCGCGCCTGCTGAAAGGCCGCTCGCCGCAGGATCCGATGCGTGTCTGGGTGATCGGCTGCTCCACCGGCGAGGAAGCGTATTCGCTGGCCATGATCTGCGCCGAGGCAGCGCAGCGGCACGATGGCAGGATGGCATTGCAGCTGTTCGCCACCGACGTCAACCCGCTCGCCGTCGAGACGGCGCGTGCCGGGATCTACACCGAGGAGCAGTTGAAGGGCGTCTCGCCCGGGCGATTGGCACGCTTCTTCGTGAAGCTCGACGGCCACTACCGCGTCACCAAAAGCATTCGCGAAGTCTGCGTATTCTCGCGGCACGACGTTCTGTGCGATCCGCCGTTCTCGCGCATGGACCTGATCAGCTGCCGCAATCTGCTCATCTATCTCGACCCGGCCCTGCAGCAGCGCGTCTTGCCGACGCTGCACTATGCGCTCGCACCGGGCGGCGCGCTTTTTCTCGGTGCCTCGGAGAGCGTCGGCAGCTTTCGCAATCTGTTCGAGACCGAGGACGCACGGCGCAAGATCTATCGACGCAAAGGCGTCGCGCCGTCGCTGGCGCGACCGCCACCCGCGGCCGCCACGGCCCGCCCGTCCTTCGCGCCGATGGCCACGCGCCAGTCCGACGGTCCTGGCGAGCTTGCCAGGGAGGCCGATCGGCACCTGCTGGCTCGCTTCGCGCCTCCCGGCGTGCTTGTCGACGCCGAAATGGACATCCTGCAGTTTCGCGGCGATACCAGCCCGTTCCTGCTGCCGGCGCCCGGCAAGGCGAGCCTGAACCTGGTGAAGATGCTGCGCGAGGGCCTTCAGGTGCCGGTCCGTTCGGCGATCCGGCACGCCTCGAGTCGAGGTGCGCCGGTGCGGGAGACGGATCTGCGCGTCCGATCGCGCAGCGGCTCCGTGGAGTGCGCGGTCGAAGTCGTTCCCGTGCGCCACCCCGGCAGCCAGGAGCGTGGCTTCCTCATCCTGTTCGAAGAAGCGGGCGGCTCCGGCGCGGCAGCGCCTGCGCTCCCGGTGCTGCCGCCGGCGAACGACGACGAACGCGCTCGCGAACTGCAGGAGCTCGCCGACACCCGCGACTACCTGCAATGGCTGACCGAGCAACGCGAGGCGGCCAACGAGGAACTGCAGTCGGCCAACGAGGAGATTCAATCCGCCAACGAAGAGCTGCAAAGCACCAACGAGGAGCTCGAGACTTCGAAGGAAGAGATCCAGTCGACCAACGAGGAGCTCATCACCGTCAACGACGAGCTGAACAACCGCAACCTCGAGCTGAACCGGATCAACGACGACCTCGCCAACCTGGTGGAGGGCGTGCAGATGCCGATCGTCATGATCAGCCGCGATCTGCGCGTGCGTCGCTTCACTCCCGCTGCGTCGAGCGTCTTGGGCCTGCTCCCGGACGACATCGGCCGGCCGCTGGCCGAGATCCGTCTCGGGCTGCAGGGGCTGGACGAACTGCAGCCACTGTTGCGCGAGGTGCTCGACACCGCCGGCACGCGCGAGCACCAGGTGCAGGACAAGGACGGCCGCTGGTATTCGCTGCGCCTTCGGCCCTACAAGACCTTGGACGGCCAGATCGACGGCGTGCTCCTGTTGATGGTCGACGTCGATGCCCTCGAGCGCGCCGGCCGGTACACCGAGGAGATCGTCGCCGCCGTGCGCGAGCCCATGCTGGTACTGGACTCGACGCTACGTGTGCAGACCGCGAGTCGCCGGTTCTGCGATTACTTCCGGGTCGCGCGCGAGCAGACGGAGAATCGTCACCTGACCGAGCTCGGCAACGGCCAATGGAACATCGCGCCCCTGTTACAGGCACTGCAGCAGGTGCTGCTCACCGGGGCGCCTCTCGATGATTTCACGGTGGAGCACGAGTTCGAGCACCTCGGCCGTCGCACGATGCTCCTCAACGCGCGCGCGATGCCTCGTGCCGGCGAAGCGGAGAAATCGGTTCTGCTCGCCATCGAGGACATCACCGAGAAGCAGGGCGTCGAGCAGGCCAGGCGCGAAAGCGAGGGCCGATTCCGCCAGATGATCGAGGCGATGCCGTTGGCGGTCTACGCCACCGACGCCGAAGGTCGGCTGACCCACTTCAACCATGCCGCCGTCGAGCTGGCCGGGCGTACGCCCGTTCTGGGGGAGGAGCGCTGGCCGGTCGAGGCGAGGCTGTTGCTGCCCGATGGCACGCCGCTGCCGCCCGACCAAAGCCCGATGGTGACGGCGCTCGAGCAGGGTCGCACGATCGGCGGCATCGAGATGCCCGCCGAGCGCCCGGACGGCAGCGTCATCTGGACGACTCTCCACTCGACGCCGCTGGTCAACGATGCGGGGGACGTCGTGGGTGGAATCAATGTCCTGGTCGACATCACGGAGAGCCGGCAAACCGCGGATCGGCTGCGCCAGTACGCCGGCGACCTCGAGGAAGCCGACCGGCGCAAGGACGAGTTTCTCGCGCTGCTTGCGCACGAATTGCGCAATCCGCTGGCGCCGATCAGCAACGCGCTGCAGTTGCTCAAGCGCCGATACGACGAGCCGGCCGATGACAACGGTCCTGTCGGCGACCATGCGAATGCGCGCGTCCTGGGAATCCTGGATCGCCAGACGCGACTGATGGCGCGCCTGGTGGAGGATCTGCTCGACGTGAGTCGGATCAGCCAGGGGAAGATGGAGCTTCGCAAGGCGCCGATCGAGCTGGGCGCGGTGGTCGAGCAGGCGTTGGAGACGGCACGCCCGCTCTGCGATCTGGGCCGGAACGTGCTGGACGTCGTCGCGTCGCCCGAGCCGATCCGACTGAACGCCGATGGCCTGCGCCTGACCCAGGTGTTCGGCAACCTGCTCAGCAACGCCTGCAAGTTTTCTGCTGCCGGCGGCCAGGTTCGGATCGAAGTCGCGCGCGACGGCGAGGAAGCGGTCGTCCGCATCCGCGACGATGGCGTCGGCATCGCAGCCGATCAGCTGTCGCGCATCTTCGAGCCGTTCGTGCAGGTCGACAGCGCATCGGGAACCGTTGCGCACGGCGGCCTGGGCATCGGCCTGACGCTGGTCCGGCGGGTCGTGGAGATGCACGGCGGCACGGTTCGGGCCTTCAGCGACGGGCCCGGCCGCGGGAGCGAATTCGTCGTTCGCCTGCCCGTCCTGCCGGAGGCGTTGCCCGTCGTGCCGGCTGCTGCCGAGCGGGAGCGGCCGGCCCCGGTGGCCGGGCTTCGCATCCTCGTGGTCGACGACAACCACGACTCGGCCGAAACGATGGCGCTGCTGTTCCAGATCGACGGCCACGAGACCCGCGAGGCCCATGGCGGTGCCGAGGCGATCAGGATGGCCGAAGAATTCCGCCCCGACATCGTGCTGCTCGACCTGGGCATGCCCGGGATGGACGGCTATGAAGTCGCTCGCGAAATTCGCAAGACACCGTGGGGGCAGCTCGCGAAGGTGGTTGCGCTGAGCGGATGGGGCAAGGAGGACGCCAGGCAGCGGACGAAAGCGGCCGGCTTCGATGCCCATTACACCAAGCCGCTCGACATATCGGCCTTGCCGAGTCTTCTGGGCAGCCCTCTCCGTCGAATCTGAGACCCGCCTTGCGCCGTCCGTCGGTCCGAGACTGTCGAGGCCGGCGCCCGCTGTCGGCTCACGAGTAACTTCGATAGACCGACGTCGTTCCGTTGCGTTCGACAAGCAGGACTTCGTAAGCGTCCTTGCGCCCTTTGTACTGCGGGCCGTCCATGCCCGGCGAACCGATCGGCATGCCCGGCACCGCCAGGCCGATTGCCTTCGGCTTTTCGCGCAGCAGACGTCGAACATCGCTCGCGGGGACGTGACCTTCGATCGCGTAGCCGGCGACGACTGCCGTGTGGCAGGAGCCCAGGTCCTGGGCGATCCCGACCCGGGCCCTCATGTTCGTATTGCCGCTGTCGTTGACCGTCACGCGAAAGCCGTTGTCCTCCATGTGCTGCACCCAGTCCTTGCAGCAGCCGCAACTGGGACTCTTCCAGACCTCGACCGAAGGCGTCGACCACTGAGCGGCAACCCTGCCCGGCAGGCCGGTGACGAACGCCCCGAGAGCGAGGACCGGCATCGTGACGATCGTGCGGCGAATCTTCTGCATGGGAGGCTCCACGAAAATCGAGGTCGAGGCGCAGGGCGCAGTATGGCTGCCACGAGGTGGCCCGAAGATGACTTCTTCGTTACATCGTTGTCATGCGATCGGAATGACATTGTCTCGCCGGGCGGCTTCGGATGATCCCCACGGCCGAGTCCGCTGGATCGGTAATACCCATGCAATCTTCTCGTAACCTGCGCAGCCGTACGATCGGACTGCGTTCGCGACGCACGCCGCCTGAGCGAGCGTCGGGAACGATCCGAAGGCACTCCAGGAACGAGCATGCATATGTGGGGCGATATGGGCGGCATGTGGGGCGGCGGTGCGGGATTTCTGGGCATGGTCCCGATGATCCTGTTGTGGCTTCTCGTCATCGTCGGCGTTTTTGTCCTTGTCCGAATGCTGGTGGGCCGCCCGTCCTGGCGCGAAGATGATTCCGACGAACGAGCGCTTCGGATTCTGAAAGAACGATATGCGCGCGGCGAAATTCGAAGCGAAGAGTTCGAACAGAAGAAGCGTGACCTGACCGGGTGACCTCGGGATCGCTGCGGGTCGGCCCGGGGGCGCGATTTGCTGCGAGTCGGCTTTGGAGAAAAAAATGGAAAAACGCAAAGACGGCACGGGTATGGGCTGGGGCAGGTTTGCCGCCATGATCGCGACGTCGGTCGTCGTGATGTTCTTCCTGATGTACCAGCTGGTCTATTCGTTCGACCACGCGTTCTTCAGCGTGAACCGGCTGATCGCGTCGCTGGTCATGGGCTGCGTGATGACGATCGTCATGCTGGGTTTCATGTGGTCGATGTACCACGGCGCGAAGGCCGCCGTCGTCGTTGTCGCGGCGATCCTCGGCATCGGTCTGCTCATCGTCAATCGGGGTCAACTGCTGATCGACGACGTTCGTTTCATGGAGTCGATGATTCCCCACCACTCGATCGCGATCAACAATGCGCGCAAGGCCGGCATCAGCGATCCGCGCGTGCGCAAGCTGGCGGACGGAATCATCGAATCGCAGGTGCGCGAGATCGCCGAAATGAAGCTGTTGATCGACGATATTTCGCGCAACGGCGAACGAGGCAGTGCCGAGTTGCCCGCGCGGTCGACGGACTTGACGCCGGAGATGGAGCGCCGCATCCGCGAGAACGTGCAGTGAGAAAAAGGGCCGTGCGAAAGGCCGTCGCTACGCCGTCACCCGATAGTTGCGCATCATCCCGTCGTCCTCGTGCTCGAGCATGTGGCAGTGGTAGAGGAACAGCCCCGGGTAGTCGGCGAAGTGCACGAGGATGCGAACCCGTTCGCCCGGCATGACCAGCACGGTGTCCTTCCAGCCTTCGTCGACGAAGCCCGCCGCGACGCTATCTCGATAGCCCGGGAAGCCGCCCGAGACCGAACGCCCGACGACGCGAAACTGCACCCCGTGCACATGCATGGCATGCGGCATCGCCATCCCCATCATCCCGGTCGTTGCGTCGTTGCGGAATTCCCATAGTTCATGGGTGCCTAGCCGGACGGTCTCGTACGGAGTGACACCGAGCATCTCGAAAGTCCGGCCGTTGATGCCCCAGGCCATCCGTTGCATCGTGAGCTCGAAGATCTTCGGGCGATCGAAGTTGATCGCCGCGCGCGGATCGGCCAGCGGTACATCGGACAGCCGTCGTGGCGGCGCGGTCTCCTGCGAGCCCTGCGGGCCGTCTCCGACGCGCAGCACGAGCACCCGGAATGCCGCACCGTCGGGCAGCGCCGATCGGCCCATCATCATGCCGCCCATGTTCATCGCGCCGTCGAAGGCGAGGCTTTGCAGCGCCAGTTCGCTGCCGGCCGACCAGCGGGCGAAATCGACCCACAGATCGACGCGCTCGGCCGGCCCGAGCATGACGTAGTCGCGCCGCACCGGCGCGGCCAGCAGCCCGCCGTCACTGCCGATCACGACGAGCGGCGAGCCATCGTGCCAGGCGAGCTTGTAGATGCGCGTGTTGGAACCGTTGAGTACGCGCAGGCGATAGGCGCGCCGCTCGACCGAGAGGATCGCGCTCGATCGACCGTTGACGAGAATTTCGTCGCCGAGCACGCCCATCATGCGGGCCATCATCGAGCCCATGCCGCCGCCCATCCCACCGCGGCCCATCCCACCACCCATCATCCCGCCGCCCATCATCCCGGGGCCCATCATCCCGGGGCCCATCATCCCGCCGCCCCCGATCGGAGGCCGGCCCAGGTTGTCGGTGGGGACGCCGCCCGGCAGATCCGACTCCAGGTAGACGAACTGGTTGTCGGCGTCGAAGCTGCGATCCTGCAGTACCAGCGGAAGATCGTATCGGCCGTCGGGCAGTCCAAGTGCCGCCTCTTCGTCGTCGCTGACGAGGAACAGCCCCGCCAGACCGAAATAGACTTGCGCGCCCGTCCGGGCGTGGGGATGCGGGTGGAACCAGTAGCTGCCTGCCCGGTTCCTGACCGTGAACTCGTAGACGTAGCGCTGGCCCGGCGCGATCGCATGGCGCGGATGCCCGTCCATCGTGTCGGGAACGTGCAGGCCGTGCCAGTGGACGATCGTCGGCTCCGGAAGTTCGTTGACCAGGTCCACGCGCACGCGCTGGCCGCGCCGCACCCGGAGGATCGGGCCGAGATACGTGTCGCTCGATGCCTCGAGCGTGCCTGCGTCGCCTCTGAGCACCGACCCGCGGTAGCGCCACACCCGAGTCGGCGCGCCCGGACGAAGGGCGACGCGTTCCTGCACCGCGCGCAACTCGATGTGCACGTCGAGGTCGGCGCCGGCCTGCTCGTTGCGCTCGGCGCGTGCGCCCGAAAGCGGCCACCCGAAATTCGCTGCCGCTGCAGCGCCGGCGGTGCCGGCGACGACGATTCGCCTGCGATAGTCCATGCTATTCCTCCGATCGGTGGACGACGCCGCGAGAGTTTCCCGGCAGTTGCCGACGCGCCGACGATTCCGAATTGCAAGCGCACTGCCTGAGCCGTCGGCGCGCTGCCAGGCCGACCGGCTCTTCGCGGTTCAGCGCCGATGCGTGTCGCCGGCGTGCTCGTCGCGAGCGACCAGTCCCGGAGTGAAGCGCGCCTGCTCCGGGGCCGCGCCCGGCAAGGTGATCGAGACGATGACCTTCATGTCCGGGGCGTGCAGATAGCGGGCAAGGCCCTTCATGCGATTGTCGCCGTCGGGCGCGAGCGACGCGGCAGTGCGCGTCTTGCCGGCGAGGATCGTCGCGCTGCCCGTTGCGCCGGTGGTCGAGACCGGTTTGCCCGCGTGATCGGTGACGTACACGACGACCGGGCTGTCGATCGAAGCGGCAGCATTCTTCGACGTGACGAGTTCGTAGTGCAGCGGCCCCGCCATGCGCAGCTGGCCGCCGTTGGGCGCCTTCTGCGTGTCCAGGTACGCGTCGTCGTGCGCGAAAGCGGGTGGTGCCGCAAAGGAGACCGCGACCGCGAACACGGCGCCCAGCCAGGCACGTTTCATATGCACTCCTTCCAGTGACGGATCAATAGTTTTCGGTGCTGCGCGCTTCGAGCAGCCGTTGCAGCGGTTTTTCACCCCAGCGCCAGAACATCATCGGCGTGAGCACGGTGTCGAGCAGCGTCGAGCTGACGAGTCCGCCGAAGATGACGACGGCCACGGGGTGAAGCACTTCCTTGCCCGGAGCGTCGGCCGACAGCAGCAGCGGCACCAGGGCGAACGCCGCGACCAGTGCCGTCATCAGCACGGGTGTCAGGCGCTCGAGGGATCCGCGCACGATCATCGCCTTGCCGAAACGCTCGCCTTCGAACGCGCAAAGATTGATGTAGTGCGAGATCTTCAGGATGCCGTTGCGCGTAGCGATGCCGGTCAGCGTGATGAACCCGACCAGCGCGGCGATCGACAAGGGCTGGCCGGAGATCCACAACGCGATCACGCTGCCCACGAGCGCGAGCGGGATGTTGCCCATGATGATCAGCGTCAGCGCCGTCGAACGGTACCGGCTGTACAGCACCAGGAAGATCATCGACAGCGACACCACCGCCAGCAGCGCGATCAGGCGTGAAGCCTGCTCCTGTGCCTGGAACTGTCCTTCCAGCGCGGTGAAGTAGCCGTCGGGCATCGGCCTGGCGGCGAGTTCGGTGCGGATCGAACGGATGACGCCCGCCATGTCGCCGCCGTCGGTGTTCGCCGACACGACGATGCGTCGCCGCGCGTTCTCGCGACTGACCTGGTTGGGGCCGTCGCTGTCCTCTACGTCGGCGAGCCGGGACAGCGGGATATGCCCATCGGGCGTTTCGATCAGCAGGTGCGAGAGCGCGTGCATTCCGCGTCCGCTCTCGGGCAATCGGGCCACGAGGTCGAAACGGCGGTTTCCCTCGATGATCTGCGTGATGCGCTCGCCGGCGACCATCTGTTCGAGGCCGCGCAGCAGCGCGCCCGGCGCGACGCCGTACCGTGCCGCCTTCTCGTAGTCGACGCGAATCTTCGTCTGCGGAATCCGGACCTGCTTTTCGATCTGCAGATCGGTGATGCCCGGGATCCGCGCCAGTCGTGCGCGCAGGTCCTCGGCCAATCCGCGCAGCGTATCGAGGTCGTCGCCGTAGACCTTCAGTGCGATCTGCGCGCGCACGCCGGAGAGCAGGTGATCGAGTCGGTGCGAGATCGGCTGTCCGACGTTGCTCACGACCGGCAGCCCGGCCAGGCGAGCGCGGATGTCGCCGATCACCGCTTCGCGCCCTCGTTCGGAAGACTCGAGATCGACGTCCATTTCGGTCGAGTGCACGCCCTCGGCATGCTCGTCGAGTTCCGCGCGGCCGGTCCGTCGACCGACCTGCGTGACTTCCGGGACCTTCAGGACGAGCTGCTCGGCCAACGCGCCGATCCGGTTGGATTCGCTCAACGACGTGCCCGGTTCGAGCAGCAGGCTCACGGTGAGCGTGCCTTCGTTGAACGGCGGCAGGAACGAGCGGGGGAAGAACGCGATGCTCGCGCCGGCAGCCACGACGATCAGCAACGCGCCGGCCAGCAGGCTTCGGCTGCGGTCGAACGACCCGTTCAGCAGCTTCGCGTCCCAGCGCTTCAACACCTTCACCAGCGGGCTGTCACCGTGCCCGAGCTGCTTCATCCGCGGCAGCAGGTAGTACGCCATCACCGGCGTCAGCGTGACCGAGACGATCATGCTCGCGAGGATCGACACGATGTAGGCGACGCCCAGCGGCGTGAACAGGCGGCCCTCGATTCCGGGCAGCACGAACAGCGGCACGAAGACGAGAACGATGATGACGGTCGCGTAGACGATGGCCGAGCGCACTTCGAGCGTCGCCTTGGCGATCACTTCGGCGACCGGATGCGGATGCTCGCGTTCACGATTGAGCCGCAGCCGACGCAGCACGTTCTCGACGCCGACGACGGCGTCGTCGACGAGTTCTCCGATCGCGATCGCCAGACCGCCGAGCGTCATCGTGTTGATCGACAATCCGAAGTAGCGAAAGACGAGCGCCGTCGCGAGCAGCGACACGGGAATCGCCGTCAGCGAAATCAGCGTCGTGCGCACGTTCAACAGGAACACGAACAGGACCAGCGCGACCAGGATCGCCCCGTCGCGCAGCGCCTCCTCGACGTTGCCCACCGAGCGCTCGATGAAATCGGCCTGTCGGAACAGGAACCGGGGCGCGTCGACGCCGGCAGGGCGCGACTTCGCCAGGTCGGCCATCGCGCTTTCGACTTCCTGCGTGAGCGAAACGCTGTCGGCGGACGGCTGCTTCTGCACCGAGAGAATCACCGCCGGCTTGCCGTTGTAGCCGGCATCGCCGCGCTTGATCGCCGGTGCGACGGCAACGTCGGCGACCTGCCCGAGCAGGACGCGTTGGCCGTTCGTCCCGGAAACCACCAGGTTCCGAAGATCCTCGATCCGCGACGTGCGCCCGATCTGGCGGATCAGGTATTCGCGTCCCTGCGCCTCGAGGAACCCCCCGCTGGTATTGGCGCCGAAGTCCTTCAGCGCGGCGTCGATCCGTTCGCGGGCGACGCCGAGCGCCTGCAGCTGCTGCGGAAGGATCTCGACGCGGTACTGGCGCACCTCGCCGCCGATGGCAACGACCTGAGCGATCCCCGGGATGGTCAGCAACCGCGGGCGCACGACCCAGTCGGCGTATTCGCGCACCTGCATCGGGCTGGCCTTGTCGGGGTCCGCCGGCAGGGCGATCAACAGGATCTCGCCCATGATCGACGAGATCGGCCCCAGTTGCGGGACGACGTCGGGCGGCAACTGCTCGCGAACCAGGTTCAGGCGTTCGGTGATCTGCTGCCGATTCCGGTAGATGTCCGATCCCCATTCGAACTCGACGTAGACAATCGACAATCCGATGCCGGAGACCGAGCGCACGCGCGTGACGCCCGGCATGCCGTTCATGCTCGACTCGATCGGAAACGTGACGAGCTGCTCGACCTCTTCGGGCGCCATTCCGCCGGCTTCGGTCATCAGCGTGACGGTCGGCTTGTTCAGGTCGGGGAACACGTCGACGGGCATCTGGCGCAGCGTGATCGCGCCGTAGACGACGAGCAGCAGCGAGACCGCCAGGACGATCAGCCGCTGACGCAGGCTCGTGTGGACGAGGAACTCGAACACGTCAGCGAACCTGCGCGAGCAGGCTCGCGCCCGAAACGACGACCCGATCGCCGGTCTCGACACCCGAGGTCACGACGACGGTGTGCGCGTCCAGCTGCCGGGACTCGACTCGCCGGGGACTGAACCGCTCGGGGCCGGAATGGACCCAGACGACGATCTCGCCCGCCCGGTTGCGCACCAGCGCCTGCTGCGGGACCGCGATCCCCGTCACGGTGGCGCGGGTGCGGGCGATCACCTGCAGCGGCTGCCCGATGGCCAACGGGACCTCGGCCGATTGCGCCCGGAAAAGCAACGGCAGCGCCTGTCCGCGCAGCTCGCGGCCGGCACCGACGAATTGCAAGGCGAGCGTCTTGCCGGCCACCGCTGCGCTCGCTTTTTCGATGCCATCGACGAGCGCCGGGTCGTACGCGAGCGCCTCGACCGCCAGACGGGCCGGATCGACGATCTCGAAAAGGATTTCGCGCGACTCGACGAGCTGCCCGGCCACCGCAGCCGTCGCGCTCACCACACCCGAGACCGGTGCCCGCAGCGGCTCGCGTGACTGCAGTCCGGTGACCACGGCGGCCCGGCGCGCCCGCAGCGATTTGAGTTCCACCTGCGCGGCTTCGACGTCCTTGCGCGGAATCGCGCCTTCGAGCTGCTCGTACCGCGCCGCGCGGCTTTTCGCGATCTCGATCCGCGCATCGAGCGCGGCCAGCTCGGCCTGCTGGGCCCCGCGTTCGATGTTTCCGATCGTCGGCTGCACCCACGCGAGCACCTCGCCGTTCTTCACGCGTTGCCCGAGCATGGGCAGGCCCTTCGGGCCCGCTTCGATGCGTCCGGCCTGGCTCGTCTGCACACGCCCGCCGGCGTTCGGATCGGCAACGACCTTTCCGCTGAGCTGCACGGTGACGGCAAGCTCTTGCGCCTTCACCTGGCGAGTGCGCACGCCGAGCCGGTACTGGACCGGCTTGGGAACGAAGAGACTCCCATCGGCCTCGCGTCGCGCCGCGACCCCGTCGTCGCTACCGACCGCAGTGCTCGTCGTCTGGTCGGTGGCAGCCGGAGCCGCGGCGGGCTGCGCGTGGTCTTCGTCGCCGTGGGCCGCGACGGGCGCAGCTGCGACAGCGATTGCCGCAGCCATCAGCGCGGCGAGAGAGCGCGAAATCATCGCGTGGTTTCCTCGATCCGGGGGTTCCGGCTTCTGCGGCGTACGGCGACGAACCCGACCCCGGCAAGCAGCAGTGCGCCGGAGGCACCCCAAAGCGCGGCGCGATCCCAGGAAATCGGGTGACTCGGGGACGGCGTTGCCGTCGCCTGCGTCGGCACCTCGAGCGTGACGCTCATCAGGTCGGCTGCGTCGTCGGCCTCGACCGCAATCGTCATCGGATACTTCCCCGGCAGCGCAAAGCGCTGCGTCTCGAGCCAGTACACGCCGGGCTCTTCCGGCCGGGCCTCGGTTTTCGATGCGCCGCTCTCCACTTCGATCCGGGCGCCGGTCACCGGCTCGTTCGTCTCGGAGCGATCGAGATACAAGACCAACCCGCCGTGTCGTGCGGCCACGAGCACGCCGAACGTCTCGGTGACGGTCGCCGCGCGCGGCGCGACTTCGGTGGCGGCGGCCGGCGGCGCAGGTGCGCCATGGTCCTCGCCTTCGTGGGCCCATGTGAGCGGTGCCAGCGCGAGCGCAATCAGGAATAGAGCCCGTCGTTTCATGGCAGCACTCCAAGGGCTTGATACAGCTGCGAGCGGGCCGCGTCGCGCGTCACGCGCTGGCGCGCGTCGAGCGCCTGCGCCTGCAGCGCGGTGGCCCGCACGCGCAGCAGCGTGGTCAGATCGGTCTCGCCGAGCGCGAACGAACGCTCGATCCATTGCAGGTTTTCCGCCGTGAGTTCGCGCCGGCGTTCGGCGGTGGCGAGCTGCCGCTGCGAGGCTTCGAGCGCTGCGCGCGCGCGTTCGACTTCGATCGCGAGCCTGGCGTCGGTCGACGCCAGTTCGGCGTCGGCCCGCGAAGCGTCGGCCCGCGCGGCGGCGGTCTGCTGTCGCGCCTGCGCATCCGACGAAAAAGGAATCGTCACCTTCAGGCCGATCGCATTGGAGAACGGTTCTGCGCCGTCGCCGCGATCGCGCTCGACGCGTACGGCCAGTTCCGGCGCCTCGCGACGCGACCTGCTGGCGACGAGCAGCGCCGCGCGAGCCACGTCGGAGGCCGTGGCCGCCGCGACGCGTTCGGGGTGATCCCGCAACGACGTCGTTTCCGGCTCCCGGTCTTCGGCGGGGAGCAGGTTCGGAGCCTCGACGCCGGTCAACGTCCGGTATTTCGCTTCGGCCGCCAGCACCGCGGTCCGTGCGTCGAGCGCTTCGGATTCGGCCGCCAGGCGCTCGTTGCGCGCGAGATTCGCATCGGTGCGGGCCAGCTCGCCGGCCTCGAAGCGGCGCAGCACGTCCGACTCGAGCGTGCGCGCGGTGCCGACTCGAAGCAACGCAGAATCGCGGGCGTTGCGGGCCGCCGCCAGCTCCCACCAGATCGCGCGCACCTCGCCGGCGATCAGCAGCCGCAGCGCAGCCGCTTGCGCATCGACGTCGGCAATGGTGCTGCGGGCATGCACCTGCCGGGCCGCCTGCTGGCCCGGCAGCCACAGCGGCACGCCGAGCTCGGCCTCCCACTTCTGCGCACCCCGGTTCCGGTTCCACCGATCGTCCAGCGCCGACAACGAAACGGCCGCGGGACCCGGCGTCATTCCTGCGGCGACTTCGGCGCGTGCGCGCGCCTCGGCATCTCGCGCGTCCAGGCTGGAGGCGAGCGGATGCCGCGCCCATGCCCGCTCGAACGCGTCGGAAAGGCCCTGCGCCTGGGAACGAGAAGCCGCGATGCCGAGCGCAAGCGAAGCGGTGATCGCAAGGTTCAGGCAAGCGCGTCGGGCTCTTTTCATCGGCGCCATCGTGCGGGTCCGATTTCGACACGGTCCTGACGCTCCGATTACATATTTGTCATCGTCGGTTGCGCGCAACTCGTCGCATGCACAATCGGCGCGTGTGCGTGCCCGAACGCATGCCGGCCGCCGCAAGAGAGACTGTCGATGAAGATCCTGATCGTCGAGGACGAGCGCAAGACGGGCGATTACCTGAGCCAGGGCCTGAGCGAAGCCGGATTCGTGACCGACCTGGCGCGAACGGGAACCGACGGCATGCACCTCGTGCTGCACGCCGACTACGATCTGCTGGTGCTCGACGTCATGCTTCCCGGGATCGACGGGTGGGAAGTCCTGCGCCGCGTGCGAGCGGCCGGCAAGACGATGCCGGTGCTCTTTCTCACCGCGCGCGACCAGGTCGACGACCGGGTGAAGGGACTCGAGCTCGGAGCCGACGACTACCTGGTCAAGCCGTTCGCATTCTCCGAACTGCTGGCGCGGGTGCGCACGCTGTTGCGCAGGGGCGCGGCACGCGAGCCGGAGCGCCTGCACGTAGCCGATCTCGAACTCGATCTGTTGCGCCGCAGAGCGACCCGTGCGGGCAGACGCATCGACCTCACGGCCAAGGAGTTCTCGTTGCTCGAGTTGTTGCTGCGTCGCCAGGGCGAGGTGCTGCCGCGTTCGCTGATCGCTTCGCAGGTGTGGGACATGAACTTCGACAGCGACACCAACGTGATCGAAGTCGCCGTTCGCCGGCTGCGCGCGAAGATCGACGACGAGTTCGAGCCGAAGCTCATCCGCACCGTGCGCGGGATGGGCTACGTGATCGAACGACCCGAATCGGCATGAAGCGACCCCGCTCGATCACGCTTCGGCTCACGCTCTACTTCTCCATCGCATCCACCGCCGTCCTGCTCGTGGGCGGCTTCGTGATCGGCAGGCTGGTGGAAGCACATCTTGCCGAACAGGACTGGAGGACGCTGCAGGGCAAGCTGGAACTGGTCCGTGCCACGCTTGCCGACACGCGCACCCAGCGCGGGATCGTGCCGCTCTCGGCGGCGCTGGACAGCGCGCTGATCGGTCATCACGACCTTTTCGTCCAGGTCATCGGCCCCGATGGCCGGATTCTGTACGCATCGTCGGACCTCCGGTTTCCCGAGGTCCTGCGTTCGAGCACGGGGCCGGGCGCTGCAGCGAACGAGATCCGCTCGATCACCTGGGAAAGCGATGGCGGGCAATATCGTGCCATCGCGGGCAGCGCCACCACGGGCATCGCGGGCGAAGCGCCGGCCATTGCCGAAGTCGCATTGAACATCGACTTTCACCGCAGCTTCATGGCGGAGTTCCGCAACAGCCTGTGGCTCGCGATCGCTGCCGGCATCGTGATTTCCGCGCTGCTCGGCTGGGTTTCGGCGCGGCGCGGCCTCGCGCCGGCGCGCCGGATGCTGAAACTGACGCAGCGCATCTCCGCGAATCGCCTCGGCGAGCGCCTGCCTCCCGAGTCGGTCCCCAGCGAACTCGCCGATCTCGCCGTGGCGTTCAACGACATGCTCGCCCGGCTCGAAGATTCGTTTCGGCGGTTGTCCCACTTCTCCTCGGATCTCGCCCATGAATTGCGCACACCGGTCGGCAACCTGCTGATGCAGACGCAGGTTGCGCTGTCGAAGGCGCGCACGGCCGACGAGTATCGCGAAGTGCTGTATTCGAACCTCGAAGAGTACGAACGCCTGGCTCACATGACCTCCGACATGCTCTTTCTCGCCAAGGCCGACAACGGCTTGATCGAAAACGCCAACGAAACGGTTTCGCTCGACGAAGAGATCCGGCAGCTTTTCGCGTTCTACGATGCGCTGAGCGAAGAGTGCGGCGTCGACCTGGTTCTGATCGGCGAAGGCTCCGTCCGCGGGGATCGGGCAATGCTGCGTCGGGCGCTGGGCAACCTGCTCGCGAATGCCATTCGCCACACGGCGCACGGCAAGGCGATCACGGTGCGGATCGGACGCAACGGGAACCGAACGGAACTTCGAGTGGAGAATCCGGGCGAACCGATCGCCGACGAGCATCTGCCGCGGTTGTTCGACCGGTTCTACCGGGTCGATCCATCGCGCTGCAGCAAGGGCGAGGGCGCGGGACTGGGCCTGGCGATCACGAAGTCGATCGTCGAAGCGCACGGCGGCGAGATCGAGGCTTCGTGCGCCGAGGGATCGATCCGCTTCGACATCGCGTTGCCGGCCGACTGATCGCCGGCCCGGTCCTTGCGGTCCGCTCCGCTGCCATCGTCTCCGCGCACCGGCACGAAGCGCTCACGCACGCGCACCTGCACTATCCCGATATTCGTCACCGGCATTCGCATTGAACGACAGCGATGACCGGCGTCGTTACAGCTCTGTAATCCGGCCGTCATCTCCTCGACGGGGAGCGACCTCCAGAATGAGCCGCTCGAACGCGGGCGGCGCTCCGGCGGCCCAGAGTTCATCGCGTTCGCCTTCGATGGGGCCTGCCTGCATGAAACGACATTCCTTTCCGCATTCGGTTTCGTCGCTTGCGTTGCCGATCGCTTCACGTCGCCGTTTCGTGCACGGCGTGGCGTCGGGGGGCGTCCTGCTCGGTGTCGCAGCTTTGCTCCCGGACCGGGCGTGGTCGCGAAACGGTGATGCCGCCACCGGTTCTGCGCCCGTGCTGCGCGGAACCGAGTTCGACCTCGTCATCGCCGAATCGCCGGTGAACTTCACCGGTACTGCGCGCGCCGCGACCACGATCAACGGTTCGATTCCGGCACCGACGTTGTACTGGCGCGAGGGCGACACCGTCACGATCCGGGTGACCAACCGGCTCGCCGAAGAAACCTCGATCCACTGGCACGGGATTCTCCTGCCCTTCCAGATGGACGGAGTGCCGGGTATCAGCTTTCCCGGCATCGCGCCCGGCGAGACCTTCACGTATCGGTTCCGCGTCCAGCAAAGCGGCACCTACTGGTACCACTCGCACTCCGGCATGCAGGAGCAGACCGGCATGTACGGCGCAATCGTCATCGAGCCGGCGGGTGGCGAATCCATCCGCGCGGATCGCGACTACGTCGTGCAGTTGTCGGACTGGACCGACGACGATCCGATGCGCGTGCTCGCGAAACTGAAAATCCAGGGCGACGTCTACAACTTCAACCAGCCCACGGCGGTGGACTTCCTCCGCGATGTGTCCGGCTCCGGGCTGCGTGCAGCCATCGACAAGCGGCGGATGTGGAACCAGATGCGGATGAACGCGACCGATCTGGCCGATCTTTCCAGCTACGTTCTTACCTATCTGATGAACGGCGTGACCCCGGCCGGCAACTGGACCGCCTTGTTTCGACTCGGCGAACGCGTGCGCCTGCGTTTCATCAACGGTGCGGCAAACACGTTCTACGACGTCCGCATTCCGGGACTGAAACTGACCGTCGTCCAGGCCGACGGAGTCGACGTCGAGCCCGTCACGGTCGATGAGTTCCGCTTCGGCCCCGGCGAAACCTACGACGTTCTCGTCGAACCGTCGCAGGATGTCCATACGATCTTCGCGCAGGCGATGGATCGCACGGGCTATGCGCGCGGAACGCTCACTTCCCGCCCGGGGCTCGTCGCACCGGTGCCTGCGCTCGACCCGGTGCAGTGGTTGACGATGGCCGACATGATGGGCGGCATGGACCACGCCGACGGTGGAATGGCTGCGGGGATGCAGCACGGCAACAGCGGTGCATCGGTGCACGACCGCGCGTCGTCGGCCCACGCGACGTCGATGGACCGCGGGATGTCGATGAACCACGGCGCGGCGATGAACCACGGCGCGGCGATGAATCTCACCGCGCACGGCCAGGACTTGCGTGCGCCGGCCTCGGGCCGCGTGCGTCACGCGAGCACCGAGTACGGCGCGAGCACCGACATGCGCGTGGACATGCCGCGGACCAATCTCGACGATCCGGGGGCAGGGCTGCGCGATACCGGCCGGCGTGTCCTGACGCTGGCAGACCTGCATACCGTCAATGGACCGATCGATCCACGGGGCCCGGAGCGCGAGATCGAGCTTCACCTGACCGGGAACATGGAGCGCTACACCTGGTCGTTCGACGGGCTCGAGTTCGGAAAGTCCACACCGGTTCGCTTTCGCCATGGCGAACGGCTGCGCGTCATCCTGCACAACGACACGATGATGGTGCACCCGATGCACATGCATGGAATGTGGAGCGAGCTCGAATCGCCGGATGGCCATTTTCAGGTGCGCCGACACACCATTCCGGTCCAGCCCGCGCAGCGGATCAGCTTCCTCGTGACCGCCGATGCCCTCGGTCGTTGGGCATGGCATTGCCATTTGTTGTTCCACATGGACATGGGGATGTTCCGCGAAATCATCGTCGCGTGAGTGGAGCCCGGAAAAGAACAATGAGGAATCGATCGAATCTGCTCGCCGCGACGGCGACTGTGCTGGCGCTGTCCACAAGCGCGTTCGCGCAAAGCGGTTCTCCGCCGCCGGACGCGCGCGATCCGCACGCCTGGTCCGATGGCTTCGTGCGGGGGTCGGGGAAGTACTCGTTGGAGCCCGGTTATCGTCTGCGGTTGGGCGACGAGCACCGTTACGGCGCATTGCTGGTGAACAGGCTCGAGCGCAGCTACGGCGAAGACGACAACGCGACTGTCTACGATGCACAGGCCTGGTTCGGCACGAACTACGACCGGCTGGTCGTGAAGGCCGAAGGCGAGCGATCGCGCGGCGCCCTGGAACACGCGCGCACGGAACTGCTCTGGGGCCACGCGCTCACCGCCTACTGGGATGCACAACTGGGCATTCGCTCCGACAGCGGCGAAGGCCCGAACCGCGAGTGGCTCGCCGTCGGTATCCAGGGTCTTGCGCCGTACTGGTTCGAGCTCGATGCGACGGCGTATTTCGGCTCCAACGGGCGAACCGCGTTGCGCCTCGAAGCCGACTACGAACTGCTGCTCACGCAACGCCTGATCCTGCAGCCTCGCATCGAGGCCAACGCATACGGAAAGAGCGACCGGGAGCGTGCAATCGGCAGTGGGCTTTCGGATGTCACGGCCGGGCTGCGATTGCGCTACGAGATCACGCGCCAGTTCGCGCCGTACGTCGGCATCGAATGGGTCCGCAGGTACGGCGAGACGAGAGATCTGGTGCGCGAAGGCGGCGGGCGCGGCAACGACACGCGCCTGGTCGCCGGACTTCGCTTCTGGTTCTGAACCGCGACCGCACCGTGATTTCCTTCCCGGATGAAGCAGCCATGCTCATCCGGCAGTCCAACGCCGGCTCGGAAGTTCATGAAGGGAAGGAGTGATTACATGGTCGATGTTCAGAAAACGCACGGGCCGGCGACGCACGCAGCGCACGCGCCACGCGTCGAACCGGGCGCCGCGCAGCCGCCTGCGACGACGACGGGCGAGTCGATCTACACCTGTCCGATGCATCCGGAGGTCCGGCGCAATGCGCCCGGCAACTGTCCGATCTGCGGAATGGCACTCGAGCCGCTTCTTCCAGGGCTCGGCGACGAGGACAACCCGGAGTTGCGCGATTTCTCCCGGCGCTTCTGGTGGACGCTTCCGCTCACCGTGATCGTCACGACGCTGGCGATGTTCGGACATCGCTTCGGGTGGATGTCGCCGGCGACGCAGTCCTGGGTCGAACTCGTGCTGTCGATCCCGATCGTCCTTTGGGCTGGATGGCCGTTCTTCGTCCGCTGCGTGCAGTCGATCCGCAACGCGAGCCCCAATATGTGGACGCTGATCGGCATCGGCGTCGGCGCGGCCTTTCTTTACAGCGTCGCCGCGACGATCGCGCCGCAGTGGTTCCCCGATTCGTTCATCGCGCACGGTCGCGTAGGCGTGTATTTCGAAGCGGCCGCGGTGATCGTCTCGCTCACGTTGCTCGGACAGATGCTCGAGCTGAAGGCGCGCGGCCAGACCTCGATGGCATTGAAGTCGCTGCTGGGTCTTGCGCCGAAAACGGCCCGGCGCCTGAACGACGACGGCACCGAAGGCGATATCCCGCTCAGGCATGTGCACGTCGGCGACCGGCTGCGCATCCGACCCGGCGAGAAGGTGCCGGTGGACGGTGTCGTGCTCGAGGGCGAGAGCTCGATCGACGAATCGATGCTCACCGGTGAGCCGATTCCGGTACGCAAGCGGGCCGGTGACAAGGTCGTGGGCGCGACGATCAACACCAGCGGCGCGCTCGTGATGCAGGCCGAGCGCATCGGCGCCGAGACGACGCTCTCGCAGATCGTCGCGATGGTCGCGCAGGCGCAGCGCTCGCGCGCGCCGATGCAGCGCCTGGCCGACGTCGTCGCCGGCTGGTTCGTGCTCGCCGTCCTGGCGGTCGCGGTCGTCACCTTCTTCGTCTGGGGCTTCCTGGGTCCGCAGCCGAGCTGGGTGTTCGCCACGCTCAATGCGCTCGCGGTGCTGATCATCGCCTGCCCGTGCGCGCTCGGGCTCGCGACGCCGATGTCGATCATGGTTGCCACCGGCAACGCCGCGACGCAGGGAATCCTGTTTCGCGATGCGGCGGCGATCGAGTCATTCCGCACGATCGACACGATCGTCGTCGACAAGACCGGCACGCTCACCGAGGGCAAACCGGCGTTCGACCGCGTCGCCGCCGCCGCCGGGTGGGAAGAGGCCGAAGTTCTGCGGATCGCGGCGAGCCTCGATCAGGGATCCGAGCATCCGCTGGCGCATGCCATCGTCGACGAGGCCAGGCGCCGCGGCCTCGCGCTCGTTGCTGCCGAAGGCTTCGAGTCGGCCAGCGGCATCGGCGTGCGCGGAACGGTCGAAGGCCGTCGCATCGCGCTCGGCAACACCGCGCTGATGGACGACGAGGGCGTTCCGTACGGCGCGCTGACGGACGAAGCCGAGAGCCTGCGCGCGCAGGGTGCGAGCGTCATGTACCTCGCGGTGGACGGGCAAGCCGCTGGACTGCTGGCCGTCTCCGACCCGATCAAGCAGACGACGTCGCAGGCCGTGCAGGCGCTGAGAGATGCGGGGCTGCGGCTCGTGATGGCGACGGGCGACGGCTGGACCACCGCACGCGCAGTCGGCAGCAGGCTGGGGATCGACGAGGTGATCGGTGAAGTGAAGCCGGCCGACAAGGTCGCGCTCGTCGAGCGACTGCAGACCGAGGGCCGCCGCGTGGCGATGGCGGGCGACGGGATCAACGATGCGCCGGCACTCGCGCGAGCCGACATCGGCATCGCGATGGGCACCGGCACCGACGTTGCGATGAACGCCGGCCATGTCACGCTGGTCAAGGGCGACCTCCGCGCGATCGCACGTGCGCGGCGAATCTCCACGCAGACGGTGCGCAACATGCGGGAGAACCTCGGCTTTGCGCTGATCTACAACGCGCTCGGCGTTCCGATCGCCGCCGGCGTTCTCTACCCTGCGCTCGGTTTGCTGCTCTCGCCGCTGATCGCGGCGGTGGCGATGAGCCTGAGCTCGGTCTCCGTGGTATCGAATGCGTTGCGCCTGAAAAACGCACGCACCTGAGGCGCAAGCAGGGGGAAAACGAATGACGCGATGGGTCTGGATTTTGCTTGCAGCGCTCGCGGTCGCGGCGAGCGCGGCTCTGGGGTGGCAACAGATCGGGCTTTCGTCGCGCGGGAACTGGTTCGAGACGAACGACGCTGCAGTTCTCGCGCAGGGCCGCGGCATCTACGACCGCTACTGCGCAAGTTGCCACGGCACGAAGCTGGAAGGCCAGTCCGACTGGACGAAACGCCTGCCGTCCGGACGCATGCCTGCGCCGCCGCACGATGCCACCGGTCACACCTGGCACCACCCAGCGGATGTGCTGTTCGGCATCGTGAAGGAAGGGGTCGGGAAATACGCGCCGGCGGGTTACGAAAGCGACATGCCGGCGTTCGGCGGCACGCTTTCCGATGCGCAGATCCGCGCTGTGCTCGCGTACATTCGTTCGACGTGGCCGCGGGAGGTGCAGCAGCGTCACGAAGCGCGCGAGCGGGCAGCGCGCGGCGGCTGAGTGTGTCGCGGCCAGTTACGCGATCGGGCGGTCGTGCCGCGTCATGATCTTGCCCGACTGGGAAGTTCTCCTTTTGTGAATCTTGCTTCCACTCTCCTGCTCGCAGTGGCCATGTCCACCGACGCCTTCGCCGCGGCCGTCGGCAAGGGCTCGGCGCTGCAGAAGCCGCGCTGGCGCGAGGCGCTGCGCACCGGCGCCATCTTCGGCTGCATCGAGGCACTGACTCCCATTGCCGGCTGGGCGCTCGGCCTGACTGCCGCCGGCTACGTCGCGGCTTGGGATCACTGGATTGCCTTCGTATTGCTGAGCGGTCTGGGTCTGAGCATGTTCCTGGCTGGCCTGAACGCATCGGGCGGCATGGAAGAAACCGGGAAGCCAGAGCGCCATTCCTTCTGGCTGCTCGCGGTAACCGGCTTTGCTACCAGCATCGACGCCATGGTGGTCGGCGCCGGCCTGGCGTTCCTCAACGTCAGCATCTTGCCGATCGTAGTAGCCGTTGGGTTGACGACCTTCGCTGCGGTCACTGCCGGCGTGATGGTCGGGCGCATCCTGGGCGCTGTGACGGGAAAACGCGCCGAGATCGGTGGTGGGCTGCTTTTGATGGGCATTGGCGTCGCAATCCTGATCGAGCATCTGAGCGTGCCTTGATCCCGGATGGAGTCCTGGTACCGCCAGGCCACGATCCGAGACCATGCAGTGCGAGCCATTCGAGTTCACGGCTTTGCCAATGGGGCGTTCATCGGACGACGGCGACCTGATGACCCTCGCCCGCAGGCAGTGCGATTTCGCCGATGACGGTCAGCGTCTTCTGATCCACCACCCAGACAATCGGGGCTTTGGCGCTCGAGACGCAAACCCTGCCGGTCCCCGGGATCGTGTTCAGATGATAGGGCTGCGGAGCCAGTGCCAGGTAACGCTGCTTGCCAGTTGCGATGTCGATGGCAACGAGCCGCTGATCGGCGCGACTCGTGGCAAACAGGGACTTCCCATCATTCCCGATGTCCAGCCCGTGGATCCGTTTGCCAACCGGGAACTCGCGTTCGACCTTACCGGTCTGGACCGATACTTGCGATACTGTTCCAGTCTTCGCGTTGGCCACGAAGATGGATGACTGATCCGGCGAAAAGACCAGGTGTTCGGGAGAACTTCCCGCCTCGAGTGTGCGCACGACGCTGGCCGCCGCGAGATCGACTTCGCTGATCGAACCGTCGCCAGTGTTGGAAACGAAGGCCCGCGATCCATCTCTGGAAACAAGCGTGTAGTTGGGTGACGCGCCGGTACGGATGGTATGGATCACCTTCGACTCCTGCAGGTCGACGATCGTTACCCCGCCGCGAGTCGGATGTGTCGATATGACGTATCGGCCATCGGGGGAAATTGCCTGATGATGGGTCCAGCCGGACACCGGAATTTCCGCCATGACGTGACCGTGCTGCGGGTGAATCACGAACAGCTTGCTGTTCGGGGTTTCGACGGGCGCGCCCGACGGAAGAGGATTCTCGAAGATGCTGCCGGCAACGAGGTATTCGCCATCCGGCGTGGCGACGAGTCCGTGGGGATTGGCAACCCCGGTGTAGGTCTGCACGATTCGGCTCGTCGCGACATCGACACCGATGACCTCGTTTGCCGATCCAAGCGGTATGTAGGCAGTCGGCTCGGCGCGCACACTCGACGCGGCGACAAGAACGAGCAGCGCCAGGGCCGCGCCAGCATATGAAGTTCGCATCATTGGGCTCCGACTTCTGTTCAAGACGGAAGTCTGCAGCGAGCGACTTGTCGTGCGCATGACGTTTGCATTACACATCCGCCATCCGACTCGCTCACATTCGATGCCGGCGATCGACGATCATTACGTGGCAAAGACGTAACGAAGAAGTCATCTTCGTGCCACCTCGTGGCAGCCATACTGCCACCATGCAATCGAGAAATGCGAGCGGGCGAATTCTTCCCGCCCTCTCGACAGCAACCCTTTCTCATCAGGAGCTCGACATGACATACATTCGCAGCCTTCTCCCGATCGTCGTCGTGACCACCGGTATCCTGGCCACATCGGCCTGGGCCTCCGTTGACGACCGACACGACAGCAATCGCTCCGCACAGACCACTGCGGTCCAGGTCGCGCAGGCCGGGTCGGGTAGCCCGCGAGCGGGCATGCGCGCCGGGTCTGACATGTCCGGCTACGCCGATCAGATGAAGGCGATGCAGGAGATGCACGACAGGATGGCGGCCGCCAGGACCCCAGAAGAACGCAATGCCCTCATGAACGAACAGATGAACCTCATGCAGAACGGCATGAGCATGATGGGAACAATGGGCGGCACGGGCGGCATGGCTGCGGGCGCAGCCATGGGCAAAGCCGATGACGTCGCCGCACGCCAACGCATGATGGAACAGCGCATGGACATGATGCAGGCCATGATGCAGATGATGATGGACCGCATGCAGTCGGTTCCGGCGACGAAATAAGGAGTCACGCCATGAGTCACGCACCAACCAAATCGGGCCCGGCGCAGATTGCCTACGGCTTTCATTGCGCCATCGTGGAAAAGGACTTCGCGAAGGCAGTCGAGCGCGTCACCGAGGCGCTGAAGACGGAGGGCTTCGGCGTGCTGACCGAGATTGACGTCCAGGCGACGATGAAGGCCAAGCTCGGCGTCGACGAGAGGCCGTACCGCATCCTCGGTGCCTGCAATCCGCCGCTCGCCCACCGCGCACTGGGGGCCGAACCCGATATCGGCTTGCTGCTGCCGTGCAACGTCGTCGTTCGCGAAGAGGCCGACGGCCGCTTGATCGTCGGCTTCATGGACCCGGTGGCCGTATTGCAAATGACCAGCGATGCCGAGGTAGCCAAGGTCGCCCATGAGGTGCGTGAACGGCTGCAGCGGGTCAAGGCCTTGCTGACTGCAGCAGCGCCAGCAAGCACCCCGGGCTGATTGCGGCGAGGGTGTCCGTGCGTCGACGCACAGAGGTGAATCGCAATCGATAGGGGACGCCGCGTCAGGTCAGGGGCCCACGCGACCACAGAGATTCAATGCTCGTCCCCGGGAGGTTCGTGACCGGTCATTTCGCCAGCGTTATGCGAATGGCCGCTGCTGGCAGCCACCTCGGCTTTGTATTGCTCGGGTGCAAGGCCCGGCAGCTTGTCGAGGAAAGCGACCAGGTCCCAGATGTCGGCATCCGACATGCTCTTGCCCCAGGCCGGCATGCCGGACGCCTTGATCCCATGCTTGATCGTCCAGAACGCCTGCGCGGGAGGAAGATCGACCGACTTCGAGAACTTCGGTGGCGTCGGATAAAGCCCCTGTCTCAGTTCGCTTTCCGCCAGACCCGGCGCAAGGTGGCAGGTGATACACATCGCATCGTAGTTGCCTGCACCGCGGCGGATTCGAGCCGGATCGCGCAACTCCGGCACTGCAATTCCTTGTGCCCGCAGCGCAACCGAGCGTTCACGAAGCGTCTCCAGTATCGAAGAGGTCAGGCGCGCGTGCGGCGTGTCGGCGCCGACGTCATAGGTCCCCGACCAGACAAAGGCTGCCATGGCGAGCATCGCAAGCAATACGATTGCGATCACGACGCTGAAGATCTTCATCGCGGAGCCCATCTTTTTCTGGACCGGACCGTCAGTGGCGCGGCTGCAATATGAGCAGGAACACCTTTTTTGTCATGGTAGCCGCAGCATCGATCGTGCTGCCTGGCGTGCTACAGGAGTCCGCGGCTCGAGGGATGATGGGCCACGGGATGATGGGCCACGGGATGATGGGCCGCTACGGAAAGGCCCCCGAGCAATATCGTGGCGAGGAAGGAGCGGACGATTTGAACACGCCGGAGGGGCGCGCTTTCGCCTCAACCTGCGCGCAATGCCATGTGTTGCCCGATCCGGCGCAGCACGCTGCGCAGCAGTGGCCCAGTGTCGTCGCGCGGATGGAAGCGCATATGCGGGATGCACGGATCACGGTGCCAAGGAAACAGACGATGCACGAGATCGAGTCCTTTCTGGCGCGCCACGCGCGCGATTAGCGACCATTTTTCGGCTTCGATGCCTGTCGGGTGCACGGGGGTCGTTCAGCGACTCGACGAAACTCGTGCCCCTCGACGCGGGCGAGGCGGTCGAAGCTCCGGTGCACCGGAAAAGTCACGCTGCCCGACAACCCTGAGGCGACTCGTGGTCGTGAGCAGGGTCCCCATCACACGACCTGCCCCAGCTTGAAGATCGGAAGGTACATCGCGACGACGAGCCCGCCGATCAGCGTGCCGAGCACGACCATGATCATCGGCTCGAGCAGGCTCGAGAGGCTCTCCACGGCGTCGTCGACCTCGCGCTCGTAGATGTCGGCTGCCTTCGACAGCATCGAGTCGAGCGAGCCCGATTCCTCGCCGATGCCGGCCATCTGCAGCACCATGTTCGGAAACACCTGCGCGTTCTGCATCGCCACCGTGAGACTCGTCCCGGTGGAGACATCCTGCTGCACGCGCTTGGTCGCGGCGAGGTAGACGTGGTTGCCGGCGGCGCCGCCGACCGAATCGAGCGCTTCGACCAGCGGCACGCCTGCGGCGAACATCGTCGACAGCGTTCGCAGCCAGCGGGCGATCGTCGCCTTCTCGACCACCGGGCCGAACACCGGCAGCTTCAGCAGCAGCCGGTCCATCGCCATCTGCACGCGCGGCGATCGCTTCCACGCCTGCATCAGGAAATAGAAGGCGCCGCCGATCGTGCCGAACACGAGATACCAGTACTCGACGAAGAAGTCCGACATCCCGATGACGAGCAGCGTCGGTGCCGGCAGGTCGGCGCCGAAACTCGAGAAGACGTCCTTGAACGCCGGGACGACGAACAGCATGATCACGGCGACCACGATGAACGCGACCACGAGCACCGCGACCGGGTAGAACAGCGCCGACTTGATCTTGCCCTTGATCGCCTGCATCTTCTCCTTGTAGGTCGCCAGGCGATCGAGCAGGTCGTCGAGAATGCCCGCCTGCTCGCCCGCGCCCACCAGGTTGCAGAACAGCGAGTCGAAGTACAGCGGGTACTTGCGGAACGCCTGCGACAGCGACGTGCCGGTCTCGACGTCGCCGCGGATGTCGGTGAACAGCTTCGACACCGACGCGTTCGAGGTGCCGCGCGAGACGATGTCGAACGACTGCAGCAGCGGCACGCCGGCCTTCATCATCGTCGCAAGCTGGCGGGTGAACAGCGTGATGTCCTTCTCGCCGATCCGCTTGCCGCGCTTGTAGCGCCGCTTCGTCGCCTTCGTCATCGCGATGCCCTGGCGGCGCAGCGACGTCTGCACGACCGTCGGCCCGGTCGCGCGCATCTCCCCGCGCAGCATCTTGCCGGCGCGGTCGCGCCCTTCCCACAGGAAGACGTGTTCCCTGGGCGCCGGGCGTCGCCCCGCTGCGCCGCGTGCCCCTGCCGCGCGCGCGCCCGTTGCGCTGACGGTCGTACCGATCGTGCTCATCGCATCGCCCCTTCGTTCTGGTGGTTCGCGTCGCTTTCGTCGCCGGCTTCGTTCGCCGTTCGCACGCCGCCGGATGCGCGACGTGCCTGCTCTTCGCTCATTCGTTCGTCACGCCGAGCACCTCCTCGATGCTCGTCATGCCCTGCATGGCCTTGATCAGCCCCGATCGGCGCAGGTCGCGCACGCCTTCGCGCTGCGCCTGCTCGGCGATCTGCAGCGCGTTGCCGTTGGCGAGGATGATCCGCTGCGTCTCCTCGGTGATCGGCATGACCTGGTAGATCCCGACGCGCCCCTTGTAGCCCGAGCCGCCGCAGCGTTCGCAGCCCACGGGACGGAACGGCGTCCACTTGCCGTCGAGGTCCGACTCGAGGAAGCCCGCCTTCAGCAGCGCCGTGGCGTCGGCTTCCAGCGGCTGCTTGCAGCTGCACAGGCGCCGCGCCAGCCGTTGGGCGGTGATCAGGATCACCGAAGACGCGATGTTGAACGGCGCCACACCCATGTTCGCCAGCCGCGTGAGCGTCGTCGGCGCGTCGTTCGTGTGCAGCGTCGAAAGCACCATGTGTCCGGTCTGCGCGGCCTTGATCGCGATGTCGGCGGTTTCGAGGTCGCGGATCTCGCCGACCATGATGACGTCCGGGTCCTGGCGCAGGAAAGCGCGCAGCGCAGCGGCGAAGGTCAGCCCGGCCTTCTCGTTGACGTTGACCTGGTTGACGCCCGGCAGGTTGATCTCCGCCGGGTCCTCGGCGGTCGAGATGTTGATTCCCGGTTCGTTCAGCAGGTTCAGGCAGGTGTACAGCGACACCGTCTTGCCCGAGCCGGTCGGTCCGGTGACGAGGATCATCCCGTACGGACGGCGGATCGCCTCGAGCAGGATCTCCTTCTGCTCCGGCTCGTAGCCGAGCGCGTCGATGCCGAGTTTCGCCGACGACGGATCGAGGATCCGCATCACGATCTTCTCGCCGAACAGCGTGGGCAGCGTCGAGACGCGGAAGTCGATCGTGCGCTGGCTCGACAGCACGATCTTCATGCGCCCGTCCTGCGGCACGCGTCGTTCCGAGATGTCCAGTCGCGAGATCACCTTGATGCGCGAGGCGAGCTTCTCCTTGATCGCCAGCGGCGGAGTGACGACCTCGCGCAATTCGCCGTCGACGCGCAGGCGGATGCGGTAATACTTCTCGTAGGGCTCGAAGTGAATGTCGGAGGCGCCGGCCTGGATCGCGTCGACGAGCACCTTCTGCAGGAAGCGCACGACCGGCGCATCGTCGACTTCGCTCGTGTCCTGCGCCGGCGGCTGCTCGTCGGAGGTGACCGCGATGTCGCCCAGCGAATCGTCGACCAGGTCTTCGAGCTGCTCGGTGGCGCTTTGTCCGAACCGTTCGACGAGTCGCACGAGCAGGTCGTGCTCGACGACGATCGGATCGAGCGCGGCCTGCGCCGAGAAGCGGATGCGATCGAGCAGCTTGGAGTCGGTCGGGTCCGAAACGGCGATCGACAGCCGCCCGCCGCGCTTGCCCAGCGCCAGGACACGCAGTTCGCCGGCGAGCTTGCGATCGAGCAGGTCCTCGGGAAGCGTGGCCGGGTCGATCGCCGAAAGATCGAGTAGCGGATGGCCGCACAGTTCGGCGGCGAACTGCGCGAGTTGCCGCGCCGGCATGTGCCCGCCGTTGATCAGCTCGTCGACGAAGCCGTGCTTCCCGGCGTCGGCCTTGCGCTGGATCGCGCTGGCCTGGTCCAGGCGCAGCAGTTGATGCTGCACGAGCGCACGGCCGAGTCCCGACAGCGAGGTCGGCTCCTTCGTTCGGCCGGTGGCGACGGAGGCCATTGTCGTGCGCTTGGATCGGTTCGCGAAAAGCCCGCGGGCAATGATGCCCGCGGCGCCGGGCGCCGCGCCCGGTCGCCGCCCGTGGCCGCGACGAGCGCGTGCGAGGCCCGGACGAACGGTGCGCGCCCGGGTGATTTCCGCGACGGGCGGGCCGGCGAGGCGCAATCCCCTGTTGAAGGCTTACCCGGATTGCTGTGGAGTGCGCCTTTGGCCATAATCCGCGCTCTCGACGGCGAACGGTGCGCCGACGCCGTTGCGCAAAAACCGGGCGCTCGATGGCCGATAACGACTACATCCTGGAGACAAGGCGCCTCGTCAAGGAGTTCAGGGGTTTCGTCGCGGTGAACGAGGTCGACCTGCGCGTGCGCCGCGGCCAGATCCATGCGCTGATCGGCCCGAACGGGGCCGGCAAGACGACGTTCTTCAACCTGCTCACGAAGTTCCTGATCCCGACCGCGGGGCAGATCCTCTTCAACGGGCACGACATCACCACCGAGAAGCCGGCGCAGGTTGCGCGCCGCGGCATCGTCCGCTCGTTCCAGATCTCGGCGACGTTCCCGAACCTGACGGTGCTCGAGAACGTGCGCGTCGCGCTGCAGCGCAAGCTGGGCACGTCGTTTCACTTCTGGCGGTCCGAGCGTTCGCTCGACGTGCTCGATGCGCGTGCGCTCGAGTTGCTCGACACCGTGGGGCTGCGCGAATTCGCCGACTACGTGACGGTCGAGCTGCCCTACGGGCGCAAGCGCGCGCTGGAGATCGCCACGACGCTCGCCACCGATCCCGAACTGATGCTGCTCGACGAGCCGACGCAGGGCATGGGCCACGAGGACGTCGACCGCGTCACGCAGCTGATCAAGAAAGTCGCGGCCAACCGCACGGTGCTGATGGTCGAGCACAACATGAACGTCGTCTCGAACATCGCCGACACCATCAGCGTGCTGCAGCGCGGGCAGGTGATCTCCGAAGGTCCGTACGAAGTCGTCTCGACCAACCCGCAGGTGCTCGAGGCCTACATGGGAAGCGCCACCGAGGAACTCGGGAGTGCACATGGTCACTGAGCGCGGCGTGGAGTTCCTGCGGATCTCCGACCTGCATGCGTTCTACGGCGAGTCGCACATCCTGCACGGGGTCGACCTCACCGTGAACGGCGGCGAGGTCGTCACGCTGCTCGGGCGCAACGGCGCGGGGCGCACCACCACGCTGAAAGCGATCCTCGGGCTGGTGGGCCGTCGCACCGGGTCGATCCGGATCAGGGGCGTCGAGGCGGTGCACCTGCCGCCGCACGCGATCGCGCGCCTGGGTGTCGGCTACTGCCCCGAGGAGCGCGGCATCTTCGCGAGCCTGTCGTGCGAGGAGAACCTGCTGCTGCCGCCGGAGATCGGCTCGGGCGGCATGAGCCTCGACGAGATCTACGAGATGTTCCCCAACCTCGCAGAGCGGCGCGCGAGCCAGGGAACGCGGCTGTCGGGCGGCGAGCAGCAGATGCTGGCGGTGGCGCGTATCCTGCGCACCGGGGCGAAGATGCTGCTGCTCGACGAGATCTCCGAGGGGCTGGCGCCCGTGATCGTGCAGAGTCTCGCGCGGATGATCCGCATGCTGCGCGAAAAGGGCTTCACCATCGTGATGGTGGAGCAGAACTTCCGCTTCGCGGCGCCGCTGGCCGATCGGTTCTACGTGATGGAGCATGGTCGCATCGTCGAGAGCATCGAGGCGGCCGAGCTCGAACAGAAGATGGCGATGCTGCGCGAGTATCTCGGCGTCTGAGCGCAGCGGTCGCAACCCCGGTTTCATCACCAGAGGAGGGCAGACGATGACAGTCCAGATGAAGTTTTCGACGATGGTCGCATCGCTCGCGCTGGCTTTCGGCGCAGCCACGGCCAATGCCGAGGTTTCCGGCGGCGTCGTGAAGATCGGCGTCATGAACGACATGTCGGGGCTGTACGCCGACATCGGCGGCCCGGGTTCGGTCGTCGCCGCCAAGCTGGCGGTGGAGGACTTCCAGAAGCAGTACAACCCGAAGTTCAAGATCGAGATCGTCTCGGCCGACCACCAGAACAAGCCCGACGTCGGCTCGAACGTCGCCCGCCAGTGGTACGACACCGACGGCGTCGACGCGATCGCAGACGTGCCCACCTCGTCGGTGGCGCTCGCGGTGAGCCAGGTCACCCGGGACAAGAACAAGGCCTTTCTCGCCACCGGCCCGGGATCGTCGGACCTCACCGGCAAGGCGTGCTCGCCGAACACCGTTCACTGGCTGTACGACACCTGGATGCTCGCGCACGGCACCGGCACCGCGGTCACGAAGAACGGCGGCGACACCTGGTTTTTCCTGACCGCCGACTATGCGTTCGGGCATGCGCTCGAGCGTGACACCTCGGAGGCGGTCAAGCAGGCGGGCGGAAAAGTGCTCGGCGCGGTGCGCCATCCGCTCGGCACGCAGGACTTCTCCTCGTACCTCCTTCAGGCGCAGGGATCGAAAGCGAAGGTGATCGGCCTGGCGAACGCCGGCGGCGACACCATCAACTCGATCAAGCAGGCTTCCGAATTCGGCATCGTCAAGGGCGGCCAGAGCCTGGCGGGCCTGCTGGTGTTCATCACCGACGTGCACGGCCTGGGCCTGGACAAGGCGCAGGGCCTGCTGCTGACCGAAACCTTCTACTGGGACCACAACGACCAGACGCGCGAATGGTCGAAGCGTTTCGCCGCGGCCAACAAGGGCGTCTATCCGTCGTCGGACCACGCCGGCGTCTACGCGGTGATCCTCGACTACCTGAAGGCCGTCAAGGAGATCGACTCCGACGACGGCGCGAAGGCCGTCGCGCAGATGAAGTCGCGTCCCGCGCAGGATCCGCTGTTCGGCAAGAGCACGACGCGCATCGACGGGCGTACGCTGCATCCGGCCTACCTCTTCGAGGTGAAGAAGCCCAGCGAGTCGAAGGGCCCGTACGACTACTACAAGCTGCGCGCGACGATCCCGGCCGACGAGGCTTTCCGTCCGCTGAACGACGGTGGCTGCCCGCTCGTGAAATCCTGAGCCGCGCGGCGCAGCCCGCGCTCGCCGCGGGGCCGGTTCGCCGGCTCCGCGGCGATTCCGAATCCACGAGATCGCAGAACCGATGGAAATCTTCGGCATACCGACCGCCGCGCTGTTCGGCCAGCTGCTGATCGGACTGATCAACGGTTCGTTCTATGCGCTGCTGTCGCTCGGCCTGGCAGTGATCTTCGGGCTGCTCAACATCATCAACTTCGCGCACGGCGCGCTGTACATGCTGGGTGCGTTCACCGCGTACCTGCTGCTGGCCAGGCTGGGCATCGGTTACTGGTGGGCGCTGCTGGTCGCGCCGGCGATCGTCGGCGTGATCGGCATGATCATCGAGCGCACGATGCTGGCGAAGCTGTACAAGCTCGATCACCTGTACGGCCTGCTGCTCACCTTCGGGCTGGCGCTGATCATCCAGGGCTTGTTTCGCAACTGGTTCGGCTCGTCCGGCGAACCGTACCCGATTCCGTCCGCGCTCACCGGCGCGCAGAACCTGGGCTTCATGTTCCTGCCGAACTACCGCGCGTGGGTGATCGTCGCGTCGGTCATCGTCTGCCTGGGCACCTGGTTCATGATCGAGCGCACGCGGCTCGGCGCCTACCTGCGGGCGGCCACCGAGAATCCGCAGCTGGTGCAGGCCTTCGGCATCAACGTGCCGCGGATGATCACGCTCACCTACGGCTTCGGCGTGGCGCTCGCCGCCTTCGGCGGCGTGATGGCCGCACCGATCTACCAGGTCAGCCCCCAGATGGGCGAGCACCTGATCATCGTCGTGTTCGCCGTCGTCGTCATCGGCGGCATGGGATCGATTCTCGGCTCGATCGTCACCGGCTTCGGGCTGGGGCTGATCGAGGGACTGACGAAGGTGTTCTACCCGGAAGCGTCGAACACCGTCATTTTCGTGATCATGGCGATCGTGCTGTTGATCAAGCCGGCCGGCCTGTTCGGCACGCAGAAATAGGGTCCGCCCGATGGCGCACGACACCACCACGTTGGCCGCCGCGCCCGCCGCGGCGAAGGCGCGCATGCGCCCGCAGACCGACACCAGCTACCAGCGCTACGCGTTCGTGCTGATGGCGGCGGCCTTCGTGCTGCTGCCGCTGGCGATCTATCCGGTGTTCCTGATGAAGGTGATGTGCTTCGCGCTGTTCGCGTGCGCATTCAACCTGCTTCTCGGCTTCGGCGGACTGCTGTCCTTCGGGCACGCGATGTTCCTCGGCACCGCCGGCTACGCGGCGGCGCACGCGGCGAAGGAGTGGGGCGTCACGCCGGAGCTCGCGATCGCCTTCGGCACCGCCTGCTCGGCGCTGCTCGGGTGGGTCACGGGCCTGCTCGCCATCCGCCGCCAGGGCATCTACTTCGCGATGATCACGCTTGCGCTCGCGCAGATGATGTTCTTCTTCTACCTGCAGACGCCGTTCACGCACGGCGAGGACGGCATCCAGGGCGTGCCGCGCGGCAAGCTGTTCGGCCTCGTCGACCTGAACGAGCCGATGTCGATGTACGCGCTGGTGTTCGTCGTGTTCTTCGGCGGCTTCCTGTTGATCTGGCGCATCGTGCACTCGCCCTTCGGGCAGGTGCTCAAGGCGATCCGCGAGAACGAGCCGCGCGCCACCTCGCTGGGCTACGACACCGACCGCTACAAGCTCGTCGCGTACGTGCTGTCGGGCACGCTGGCCGGGCTGGCCGGAGCGACGAAGGCGCTGGTCTTCCAGCTCGCCTCGCTCACCGACGTCTACTGGACGATGTCGGGCGAGGTCGTGCTGATGACGCTGGTCGGCGGGCTGGGAACGCTGTTCGGTCCGGTGGTCGGCGCCGCGGTGATCATCACGATGCAGAACTACCTGGCGCAGATCGGCGCCTGGGTGACGATCGTGCAGGGCGCGATCTTCGTCGTCTGCGTGCTGGCGTTTCGCCGCGGCATCGTCGGCGAGATCGCGAACGTGCTGCGCAAGCCGTTGTAGTCACGCTCGATCGACGACCGTCTGCGACTGCTCGCGCAGGTACAGCGGCAGGTACCAGAACGAACCGATCGCCTTGCCGGTGCTGCCGCTGGCCTTCCAGCCGCCGAAGGGCTGATAGCCGGGCCACGCGCCGGTCGTTGCGCCCTGGGGGCGATTCACGTAGACGACGCCGGCTTCGATCTCGTCGACGAATCGCTGCGCTTCCACGGGCGCGCCGTAGAAGCCTGCGGTGAGCCCGTAGTCCGAGCGGTTCGCTTCGAAGATCGCCTCGTCCAGCGAATCGACTTCGCTCACCAGCACCAGCGGCAGGAACTGCTCGTCGCGCCACAACGCGTCGTCGCGCGGCGCCTGGCCGACGGTGGGTGCGACGAACCAGCCGCGTGCGAGCGCGCCTTCGTCGAGCAGGCGTCCGCCCGCGTCGATCCGGCCGACCGCCTTCAGCCGTTCGATGCAGCCGCGGTAGCGCACATAGGCACGCTCGTCGATGACCGGCCCCATCCAGTGGTTCCGCGCGGTGGGGTCGCCGACGGCGATCGACGAGGCGGCCGCGGCGAGGCGCTCGCGCAGCGCGGCGGCGACGCTGCGCTCGACCAGCACGCGCGAGCAGGCCGAGCACTTCTGCCCCTGCAACCCGAATGCCGAGCGCCAGATGCCGGTGACGGCGCAATCGAGGTCGGCGCTTCGCGTGACGATCGCCGCGTTCTTTCCGCCCATCTCCGCGATGCACGGACGCGGCCAGCGCTGCTGTGCGAAGCGGCGCACGATGCCCATGCCCACCTCGTGCGAGCCGGTGAAGGTGACGCCGGCGACGTCGGGATGCGAGACGAGCGCTTCGCCGATTTCGCCGCCCGCGCCGCTGACGAGGTTGGCCACGCCGGGCGGCACGCCCGCGTCGTGCAGCACCTGCATCAGCAGCTGGCCGCACAGCGAGGTGGCGCTGGCAACCTTGAAGACGACCGTGTTGCCGGCGACGAGCGCCGCGCCGATCGGGCCGCCGGCGAGCGCGAACGGGAAGTTGAACGGCGCGATGACCGCCCACACGCCGTAGGGCCGCAGCGTCGTCCGGTTGCGGCTCACGAAACCGACGAGCGGATCGTTCGGCAGTTCGCGGCGAAAGCCGTCGTTCTGCTCGAACTGATCGCAGTACCAGCGAAACAGGTCCGCCGTCTCCTGCACTTCGCCGAGCGCTTCCATCCGGTTCTTGCCCACTTCGATCGCCATCGTCGCGGCGATCGCGTAGACGCGCTCGTCGATCAGCATCGCCACTCGGCGCAGCGTTGCGACACGTTGCGGCCACGGCGTTCGGCTCCATGCCGGATACGCCCGGCGGGCGGCCTGCACCGCTGCGTCGGCGTCGTCGGCGCGGCCGGCGGCGAAGCGCCCCACCAGCAGGTCGCGATCGATCGGCGAGCGAAGCTCGTAGCGTGCGACGGCCGCTCGCTCGCGGCCGTCGATGAACCTCGCATGGTCGCCGCCCAGCGCGCGACGGGCCTCGGCGAGCGCCGAGTCGAAGCGCTCGTGCAACGCCGGCGGCGGGTCGAACATCGTCGAGTAGGTCAGGCGGAAATCGTTCGTCGCGCGCATCGCTGCACCCTCCGGGACGCCGGCAGGATCGAAAACAACGCGAAGCGTACAGGCAAGCCGCCGTTCGGCGGCCCGAACGGGACGCACGGCGGGCGGAATCCGCGCAATAGGCCGAACGGACTATGGCATGGGTGTCACAGGTCGCGTCGCTTCGCACCCGATGGTGCTAGAAGCGTAGCGGGATCCGTCGCTCGCAGGAAGAAGTCGTCGTGTCCGATTCGCGCCTCGAAGAAACGCGCGCTCACGTGCAGCGGGCCGACGACGCGTTGCGCCGCGGCGAGCACGACCATGCCCGCAGCTGCGCGGTGCTCGCCTCGCAGCTCGCGGCCGACGCCGGCGACCCGCAGGGGCAGGCCGAGGCGCTGCTGCGCATCGCACGCGTCGACACTTTCGTCTCGCGGCTGCGCAGTGCGCACCGCGCCTCGCACCGCGCGGTGCAGCTCTTCGAGCAGGCGGGCGACCCGGCCGGCGAGGCGCGCTCGCTCGTCATCTATTCGTACGTCGCCAGCTGCCTGCGTCGCAACGAACTGGCCGTGACGTCGGCGATCATGGCCGTCTCGCTCGCGCAGGCGGTGGGCGACGCGCGCCTGCTCGCTTCGGCCTACAACGCCCGCGGCATCGCGCTGATCGCCAACGGAGACTTCGACCGTTCGGTCGAGGCGCTCGACAAGGCCGCCGAACATGCGTCGCGCCGCAGCCGCGCGGCAGCCTTCCAGCCTTTGCTGAACCGCTGCTACGGCGAGATCGTTCGCGCCACCGTCGAGCGGCACCTGTATTCGCACCCGGCCGACGGCACCCGGCTGGACGAGTCGCTGCGCGCGTGCCGGGCGCTCGCAGACGACTCGTGCATCGCGCAGCTCGCCGACGACGCCGAGCCGACCTCGCGCAGCCTGTTCGCCTTCGCCGAGTGCATCGCCGCCGCCTGGCGCGGGGCGCAGGCGCAGGCCGATTCGCACGCCACGCGCGTCGCGGCGTACGCGGCCAGGCACGCACGCACGTCGTGGCTGCACGCCGTGGCGATGTGGGCGCAATGCGAAGTCGCGCGCAGCCGCGGCGACCTGACGATGGCCGCGGCCTCGGTGCGCGCGATGATCGACGTCGCGCTGTCCGTCGAGCACGAGCAGATCGCGCGCACCGGGCACATGCTGGCGAGCGACATTCTCGATGCGCAGGGCCGCAGTCGCGAAGCGCTCGCCGAGCTTCGCTCGCTGGCTCGGCGTGACATCGAGATCCGCCGCGAGAGCCTCGAGCACCACGACCGCGTGGCACAGCGCCAGCTCGAGCTGCGCCGCCGCTCGCAGCAGCTGCGCGAGCTGGAGGCCGAGTCGCGCCGGCTCGAGCAGTGGTCGCTCGAGGACCCGCTCACCGAGTTGCCGAACCGGCGCCAGCTCGAGCAGGCGCTCGCCGCGGCGCTCGGGCGACGCGAAGCCGCGCAGCGCGGCCCGACGATCGCGCTGATCGACGTCGATCGCTTCAAGGAAATCAACGATCGGCATTCGCACGCCACGGGCGATCTCGTCCTCAAGACGATCGCCGGGTTGCTGCGTGCGCACGTGCGCCAGGGCGACCTGCCCGCGCGCCTGGCCGGCGACGAGTTCGTCATCGTCTTTCGCAATGCCGACCTGCGCATCGCGCGCACGGCCTGCGATCGGCTGCGTGCGGCGATCCGCGACTTCGCCTGGCACGAGATCGCCGCCGGCATCGAAGTCGGCATCAGCATCGGCCTGGCCGAGGCGACGGCGAACGACACGATCCACACGCTGCTCGCGCGCGGCGACGAAGAAATGTATCGGGTCAAGAGCGCGGCGCGTTGACCTGCACCTGCCGGCGCCGCCGCGCCGCCGGCACGTTCAGCGTGGTGGCGCCGCCTCGAGCATCGCTTCGATCGATTCGAACTTGCGTCGGCAGCGGCCGGCGCCGGCACGCGCCAGCTCTGCGGCGTCGATCCGCCGCCACGACGCGTGATCGACCACGCGCACGCCGCGCTCGGCGAGCAGCGCGGCGAGCGCCTCGCCGCCGCCTCGCTCGTGGTCGACGAGCCCGGCGGCGATGCGCTGCGCGACGCGCTGCGCCTCGGTGCGGTTGGTCGGAATCGTTCCCGACGGTCCGCGCCCGGCCCAACCGGTGACGAAAAGCCCATCGTCGATGCGCGCGTCTTCGTTGGCGAAGACCCCCGACGTGGGCGACGCGGTGCAGCAGTCGATCGCCTCGTAGCCGATGCAGCTGACGGCGAGTTGCGCAGCCAGCACGAGCGGCTGACCCGTCGTGCGCGCGAAACGCACCGATTCGAGGCGCTCGCGCCCTTCGAAGGCGAGCGGCACCGCGCCGAAGTGAAAGACGATCCGCACCGGCGTCTCGCGAGTGTCGCGCGCGAAGCCGCGCAGCAGCTCGACGATCGCCGCCGACTCGCCGCCGGCCTGCGCGGGGCCGGGCAGATGGTCGAGCGCCTGCGGCTCGGCGACGACCGGGCGCGCGCCTTCGAGCCTGCCCAGTTCGGCGAGCTCTGCCCGCGTGAACTTCGCCTCGGCCGGGCCGCGCCGACCGACCACGTGGATCGTCTCGATCGGCTGCGCGCGCAGCTGCTCGTGCACCGCGGGCGACAGGTCGGAACCGGCGAGCTCGGCGGGGGTTTTCGCGAGCACGCGCGCGACGTCGATCGCGACGTTGCCGTTTCCGATGACGACGGCCGAGCGCACCTCGTGCAGCGCAGGTGCGAGGCAGTCCGGATGGTCGTTGTACCAGCCGACGAAGGAAGCCGAGCCGACGACGCCGGGGAGGTCCTCGCCGGGGATGCCCAGCCGGCGATCGCGTGGCGCGCCGGTGGCCAGCACGACGGCGTCGTAGAGCGCGCGCAACTCGTCGAGGCGAAGGTCGCGCCCGACCTCGACGTTGCCGAAGAAGCGCACCGCATCGCGCGCGAGCACGCGATCGAGCAGCCGCGAGACGGCCTTCGTTCCCTGGTGATCGGGAGCGACGCCGTAGCGCACGAGCCCGAAGGGAACCGGAAGGCGCTCGATGACGTCGATGCGTGCATCGGGCGCCAGGCGAAGCAACTGATCGGCGAGATAGCAGCCGGCCGGGCCGCTGCCGACGATCGCTACGTGTTTCACGGGCGAGGTTCTGTCGCGTGGGGGAAAGGCGCGGCGCATGCGCGCGATGGCGCATTATTGCTCCGACGCCCGGCAGGCCCCCGAACATCGCGACAAGGAGCGCAGGAATGCCGTCGCCACTCACCATCCTCGTCGCCACCATGACCGGTACGGCGGAGATGGTCGCGCAGGAAGTCCAGCAGGCACTCGAGGCGCAGGGCCGAAGCGTCGAACTGCGCATGATGGACGGGCTCGACGCGAGCGTCTTCGCCGCGGGCGGAGCCTTCCTCGTGTGCACGTCCACCTACGGATTCGGCAACGTCCCCGACACCGGGCAGGAGTTGATCGAAAGTCTCGAGTCGTCGCGCCCCGACCTGTCCGGCATCGTCTACGGCGTGATCGCGCTCGGTGACCGCACCTACGGCGACACCTTCTGCCATGCCGGCTCGCGCTTCGACGAGCTGCTCTCGTCGCTCGGCGCGCGCCGCGCGGGCGAGATGCTCCGGCACGACGCAAGCTCGGGAGAGTTGCCCGAGGAAGTCGCTCCGGGCTGGGCGCTCGAATGGGTGCGGCACATCGACGCCCCCGGCGCCGGGTCGACCAGGCCGCGCGCCGACGAAGAGCCCGCCGCCCCAACCGATTGAGCAAGGAGACCGCACTCATGTCCGACTGGGTCAAGACCTTCCGCGGTGTCGTGCTCGCCTCGGAGTACGACGAAGCGAGCCACATGAATTCGCGGATGTACGTCTCGCGCTTCGATCAGGCGACGTGGCTGCTGCTGCACGCGATCGGATTGACGCCGTCGACGATGAAGGAGCGGCGGCTTCGCGTGGCCATCGTGCGGCAGAACTACCAGTTCATGCGCGAGTTGCGCGGAGGCGAGCTGGTACAGGTGCGCAGCGGCTTTCTCGCGGTCGGCGACAAGTATTTCCGTTTCCTGCACCAGATGTTCGACGAGGAGTCGGGCGTGATGCTCGCCACCTGCGACAGCGTCGCGGTGCAGGCGGCGCTCGAGACGAACCAGAGCGTGCCGCTCGACGATGCGCTGCGCGAACGCGCGAAGGCGCACCTGGTCACCGACAACCGGCCCGAGCGCGCGCTGCCGGGCTGAAGCGCTGCACGTCGCGGATCCGCGACGCTTCGGAATCGGCTCAGCGCGTCGGCGGGGTGAGGTATGCGGCCGATGCGCCGAGCGTCGCCTTGCTCGCGCCGATTTCCATGCGCGCGATCGACTGCAGGTGCACTTCGTCGGGGCCGTCGGCGAAGCGCAGCGCGCGGCCCCAGGTCCAGGAGTCGGCCAGCGGCGTGTCGGGGCTGATGCCCATCGCGCCGAAGACCTGCATCGCGCGGTCGACCACCGTCGTGTGCATCGCCGGCACGAGCGCCTTGATCATCGAGATCTCCTTGCGCGCACCCTTCGCGCCGACATGGTCGATCATCCACGCCGTCTTCAGGACGAGCAGCCGGGCCTGGTCGATCTCGATGCGCGAGCGCGCGATCCCTTCGGCGACGCTGCCGTGCTGGTACAGGTACCTGCCGAAGGTCTTGCGTTCCTGCGCGCGCTCGGTCATCAGTTCGAGCGCGAGCTCGGCCGCGCCGATCGAGCGCATGCAGTGGTGGATGCGCCCCGGCCCGAGACGCGCCTGCGCCAGCGCGAAACCGCTGCCTTCCTCGCCGAGCCGGTTCGACACCGGCACCCGCACGTTGCGGAAGACGATTTCGCAATGCCCTTCGGGCGCGAAATGGTTGACCGTCGTGATGTTGCGAACGACCTCGACGCCCGGGGCGTCCATCGGCACGAGAACCATCGTCTGCTGGCGATGCCGCTCCGCTTCCGGGTCGGTCTTGCCCATCACGATGAGGATGCGGCAGTTCGGGTGCGCCGCGTTGGTGATGAACCACTTGCGCCCGTCGACGACGTATTCGTCGCCGTCGCGGCGGATCGACGTCGTGATGTTCGTCGCATCCGACGAGGCGACGTCGGGCTCGGTCATGGCGAACGCCGAGCGGATCTCGCCGTCGAGCAGCGGAACGAGCCAGCGCTCGCGCTGCGCGGGCGTGGCGAACATGTGCAGCAGCTCCATGTTGCCGGTGTCCGGTGCATTGCAGTTGAAGACTTCCGAGGCCCAGTGCACGCGCCCCATGATCTCGGCGAGCGGCGCGTATTCCAGGTTGCTCAGGCGGGTGCCCGGCTCGTCGTCGGCGAGCGCCGGCAGAAACAGGTTCCACAGGCCCTCGGATTTCGCCAGCGCCTTCAGGTCTTCCATGAACGACACGGGATATCTCCCGGCGTGTACCTCGTCTCGCCACTGCCCGATGCGCGGGACGATGTGATCGTCGAGGAAGTCGCGTACGCGTCGGCGCAGATCCTCGACCCTGGGCGGATAGGCGAAGTCCATTCGGTGTCTCCTTCGATGCTCGGACCGATCGTACCGTAGCGCTGTCGCCGTCGCGGTCGTGCCCGGACGCTGGTCTGAACCGGACCGCGTGGCGCAACGCGAGGGCTGCGTAGCGCGGGTCACGGGCGGCGGTCGGACTTGCGCGATCCGCCGGGTGGGACTGCGCCTTGCAGCCGGTTTCTGCCTCGTCGTTCCCGGGGCGAAAGGGGGATCGCGTGGACGGATTGCCTGGGCTGCTCTGGATGGTGGCCTCGACCATCGTCGTGGCTGGCGCCCTGCAGGGCTTGCGGCCGGCCGGCGACTACGCGCTCACGGGGCCGCAGAAGGTTCCGGTGCTGTGTGGAGGCAGCCAGCAGGCGCACGCATGGCAGCGCTATCACGTTCGCTATTACCCGATGACGTTGCTGTTCATCGCCTTCGAAATGGAGATGATGTTCATGTATCCGTGGGCGGTCGTGTTCGTCGCCGAAGGCGCGAAAGCCTTCGTGGAGATGGGCATGTTCCTGTCCATCCTGTCGGTCGGAATCGTCTACGGCTGGCGCGAAGGCGTCTTCCGCTGGCAATGAACCGGTTGCGCCGTCTCGCAGCGCGCGCCCCGGTCGCGGTTTTCGCGGCGGTCGGGCACGACGCTGCGGCGGCCGCCGACGCGCTTTTCCTGCACGGCGCCCTCGAGCGCGCATCGAGCCCTCGGCACGCGACGGTCCTGCTGGTCGCGGGCGAGATTCGCGACGTCGACCGGGCTGCGCTGCGCCGCGTCCACGATCAGCTGCCGCATCCGCGCGCGACGCTGTGGTGGGGCTGTGCAGCGCTCGACGACGCCGCGAATCCGGTTTGCATCGACGCGTGTTCCGATCCGGCGCCGGCATTGTGCGATCTGCACGCGCGATTGTTTGCCGGCAGGCTGCGATCCGAGGGCGACTGGCTTGCCGACGAGCCGCCGGCACCGTGGCGCGCCACCAGGATACGAGAGCGACATGCCGGCCTTCGGCGGAACGCTTTCCGACGAGGAGATTCGTGCGGTGCTCGCGTACATCCACTCGACGTGGCCGGACGACGTGAAGCGCCGTTACGCGACGCTCGAGGAGCGCAATCGCTGACGTGCGCCGAAATTCGCGACGTGCACAGGACTCACGCCCGACGCTGTCCGGCGCAGGCCGGTTCGAGCGATTTCCGCGCCACCAGGTCGATCAGCGCGGACATTCCGGAATGTCCCCGGCCTTCGTCGACCTCGCGATCGTAGGTTGCGAGCCGAAGAATCTCCATGTCGGCGAAGGCTGCGCGCAGAAAGTCCTCGGTGTACATGTTCTCGGCATGCGGTGGACCGCCGGTTGCGTAGCCGATCTGTTCGGGGCGATAGCCGTGCAGCAGAAGGATTCCGCCCGGTTTCAGGGTCTTTTTCATCCCGTCGAAAACCACTGCGCGCTCGGCGGGCGGCGAGAACTGGATGAAGATGCCGACGACAAGATCGTAGACGTCGGGCGTCCAGGGCCATTCGAGAACCTCGGCAACGTGAAAATCGACGTCGACGCCGCGCTCGGCGGCGAGGGCGCGCGCTTTGCCGACCGCCACGGGCGAGGCGTCCATCGCGGTTACACGCAGGCCGCGCTCGGCGAGGTAAACGGAGTTGCGCCCCTCGCCGTCGGCCACGGCGAGCGCGCTCGAACCCGGCAGAAGATACTCGGCGTGGACTTCGAGGAACCGGCTCGGCGCGGTTCCGAATAGATAGCCCTCCGCGGAGTAACGCTCGTCCCACGTCGTCGACTGCCTGGGCGGCGGTGCGCTACGGTCGCCGCACGCGTTTCTTGCCGGATCGTCGCTCATGCGGTTCTCCTGGAGTCAGGGGCGATTCGGGGTCGTCGTGCTCGACTCGGCCCCGGTCGGCGGATCATGGTCGCGGCCCCGAGCGCCGTCTGGCGGGTGCGGGTGCGCACTCGGCGATTGTTGCCGGCAATCCGGGCCTGCGTCCTCGCACAATGAGCTCGCGCTTCTGCCTGATCCGGAGGCTGCTGGCGATGTTCGACGACCCTCAACTGCACGCGCAATGCGCGCTCGAAGCGGTGCGCGAGGCCGAAGCCCGTTGCACCGCCTCCGTCGAGGCGGCCTATCGCCAGCGTCTGCGCGAACGGCGCCAGCCACTTCGGATGCTGCGCGCACTGCACGCCGAATACGCACCGCTGGCCCTTGCGTTGGCGGCGCAAAGTCCCGGTGCACGGGGCTGCAACCCGACGCACCGGAATCCGGATTCGGTTCGGGTCGGCGCCGATGGTATCGAATTGATCTGGGCGCAAGGCGCGCGCGGGCCGGATGTCATATTCTTCGCGAGCTGGAGCGAATTGAAGCGGGAAAGCCTCGCGACGCTTTCGACCGCCGGCTGAACGCGAAGCGCGCAGCGAACACCGGGGGCCACGCACCGAGCGCACCCCGGTTTCCACGCTCGACGCCGAGACAGACGACCGGTCCGCGTGATCCCACCGCACCGCGAAACCCCTGCGAACGCCGTTCCCGGCGACAGCGCACCATCGTCGGCGCAGGTGCTGCTGCAGGCACGGCAGCTCGGCTTCGTCATCGACGGCCGCGTCCTCTGGCGCAACCTGGATTTGCTGCTGTGCGCCGGCGAACGCCTGGCCGTGAGCGGTGCGTCCGGCAGCGGCAAGACGCTGCTGCTGCGTACGCTGGCCGGACTGGAACCGCTGCAGGCCGGCGAGTTGATCTTTCGCGACCGCCCGCTTTCGGCCTGGTCGATGCCGGCCTACCGCGCCCGCGTGGTCTACGTACCGCAGCGCCCCGCGCTGCCCGAAGGACCGGTGGAAAAGGCTCTGCGAATACCGTTTCGGTTTCGTGTGCACCGGCACCAGCGTTTCCCCGCCGACCGCGCGCAGGAGCTGTTGGCGATGCTCGGCCGCGACGAGAAGTTCCTGCAGCAGCAAACCGAACGGCTCTCGGGCGGCGAGGCGCAGATCGTGGCCATGCTGCGCGCGTTGCTGATCGGCCCCGATGTCTTGCTGCTCGACGAGCCGACCGCGTCGCTGGACGCTCGCGCCGTGGCCGCCGTCGAGGCACTCGTCGCCGGCTGGCTGCAGGAACGACCGCAGCGCGCCTATGTGTGGACCAGCCACGACCGCGAGCAGCTGAAACGCGTCGCCGACCGGACGCTGTCGCTGGAGTCGGTCGCATGAAGACCGGCTACATCGACCTCGACGACTGGCAACTCGGCGCTGCCGCGCTGCTGATCGTGCTGAACCTGGCGATCTCCATCTGGCTGCGCCTGGGGCTGTCGCGTAGCCTGCTCGTCGCCAGCGTGCGCATGGTGGTGCAGCTGCTGCTCGTCGGTTTCATTCTCGAGTCGGTGTTCGCCCTGACGAGCCCGCTTCCGGTCATCGGCATCGGCGCCGTGATGGCTGCGCTGGCCAGCATTGCCGCCGTGCGACGCACGCGCCGCCGCTTCCCCGGCATCTACTGGAACAGCCTGCTGTCGACGCTGGGTGCTGCCTTCGTCGTCACCGGCGCGGCGCTGGCCGGCATTCTCGACGTCGAACCGTGGTTCGCGCCGCAGTACGCGATTCCGCTGTTGGGCATGGTGCTGGGCAATCTGCTGACCGGCATTTCGCTCGCGCTGGATCGCTTCCTGCAGGGCGTCGCGCGGGAATCCGCGGTGATCGAGACCGACCTGGCGCTGGGCGCCACCCGGTGGGAGGCGGCACGTCCGCTGGTCAGCGAAGCGCTGCGCACCGGCATGATTCCGACCATCAACGCGATGATGGTGATGGGCGTGGTCAGCCTTCCGGGCATGATGACCGGCCAGATGCTGGCCGGTGCCCAGCCCACGGCCGCGGTACGCTACCAGATCGTGATCATGTTCATGATCGCCGCCGCCACCGCGCTGGGAACGCTGGCGGTGATCCTGCTCGCGTTCCGCCGGTTGTTCAACCGCCGTCATCAGCTGTGTGCAACGCGCGTGTGGACTTCACGTACGGCTGGTCGAGACGCTGAAGGCTGACAGTATCCAGCACATCGCACTTCGCCCACATGTCGCCGATCTGGTTCCAGCCCGCGATCGTCAAGCCGACGAGTCGGTGATGCCAGGCCTCGATCTGCACCGGTGCTGTCGTTGATATCGGGACTACCGTGCAAAGCTGCCGCGAGTAAGGCAGTGGCACGCAGCGCAGAAAAAAAGCCCCAACGCATTGGGGCTTTGCAGGGACTTGGCGCCCGGGCTAGCTTGGCATCGCTCATCCGGGCGGCTGCAACGATGTTTCGCGCTACAGACTCAAGGTCGGCTTTCGCCGACGACACTGTGAGTATCGGGTTCGTGCCCGAACCCGTCAATCGAACCCCGCTCTCCGACGCCGCGCAGTTACCGTGCTGTCACGGCTTCGCGTGACCGTACGGCCCAGCGATCGGCTTCGCTGGTCGGGGTGAGAGGATTCGAACCTCCGGCCTCTACGTCCCGAACGTAGCGCTCTACCAGGCTAAGCTACACCCCGCGATGCGCTTCCACGGAGCCGGGCAAGAAGCCCGAAGGAAGCGGCGATCCGCACCCGCCTTGCGCCGAAGAGCGGCCCGTGGTCGGGATTCGGCCGCACTCCGCACCACCCGTTCAGTGGTCGCGCTCGATCGAGTAAGCCGTCAAGTATAGCAGCGCGTCTCGGTGCACGGAAGGCGCGCTGACCGCCAGCATCGCGGTCAGCGCGTCGCGCGCCGCCTGCGCCTCTTCGCGTGCGCGCTCGCGGGTGTAGTCCAGCGCGCCGGTGCGGCGGATCGCCTCGAGGATCGGCTCGAACTGCGCGGTGGAGCCCTGCTCGATCGCCTTGCGTACCAGGTCGCGCTCGGTGGGCGTTCCGCATTCCATCACGTGGATCAGCGGCAGCGTGGGCTTGCCTTCGCGCAGGTCGGTGCCGACCTGCTTGCCGATGTCGCCGGTGACCCCCGAGTAGTCGAGCACGTCGTCGACGAGCTGGAACGCCGTCCCCAGCCGACGGCCGTATTCCGCCGCGGCGGCCTCGACCTCGGGCCCCGCCCGGCAGACCATCGCGCCGAGCTGCGCAGCCGCCTCGAACAGCCGCGCCGTCTTGTAGCGGATCACCTGCATGTACCGCGCCTCGTCGGTGTCGGGGTCGTTGCAGTTCAGCAACTGCAGCACCTCGCCCTCGGCGATCGTGTTGGTGGCGTCGGCGAGCACGTTCATCACGCGCATGTCGTCGACGTCGACCATCATCTGGAAGGCTCGTGAATAGAGAAAGTCGCCGACGAGCACGGCCGCCGCATTGCCGAACATCGCGTTCGCCGTCTGGCGCCCGCGGCGCAGCTCCGACTCGTCGACCACGTCGTCGTGCAGCAGCGTCGCCGTGTGGATGAACTCCACCACCGCCGCGAGCAGGAAGGCGCGCTCGTCGCCGTCGCGCCCGAGCGCGCGTGCAACGAGCAGCACGAGAAGCGGGCGCATGCGCTTGCCGCCTGCGCCGATGATGTAGTCGGCGACGTTGCGGATCAGCGGAACCTCGGAACCCAGCCGATCACGGATGACGCGGTCGGTCTCGGCGAGGTCCGACGCGAGGATGGGGAAGAGTTCGAGGGGCTTCATCGGCGGGCGCAGGCTTGCGCCGATTATAGAGGGCCGCCCGATTCTTTGACCGGCCACCCCGAATCGGCGATAATCCCCGGTTCCCCTCGAAAGGAAGATCCCATGTACGCGGTCATAAAAACCGGCGGCAAGCAGTATCGCGTCGCTGCCGGCGACAAGATCAGGGTAGAACAGATACCGGCGGACATCGGAGCGGAGATCTCGATCGACCAGGTGCTGGCGGTCGGCGCAGGCGACCAGCTCTCGGTCGGCGCGCCGCTGGTGTCCGGAGCGACGGTCTCGGCAACGGTGCTTTCCCACGGCCGGGGCGAGAAAATCCGCATCTTCAAGATGCGCCGTCGCAAGCACTATCGCAAGACGCAGGGCCATCGGCAGAACTACACCGAGCTCTTCATCGGCCGCATCGCATCGGCGCTCGGCGAAACGCGAGCGGATGCGCAGGCGATGACGGGCGGGTCGGCCGCGGTCGACGCGCCTGCCGCGAGCGAACCGTCGGACGCGCCTGCAACCGTCCAGGAGTAATCGAAATGGCACAGAAGAAAGGCGGCGGCTCGACGCGAAACGGCCGCGATTCGCAACCCAAGATGCTCGGCGTCAAGGCCTACGGCGGCGAGGCCGTGCGCGCCGGCTCGATCATCGTGCGCCAGCGTGGCACCCGCTTTCACGCCGGTGAGAACGTCGGCGTCGGCAAGGACTACACGCTGTTCGCGCTCGTCGACGGGCACGTGAAGTTCGGCGTGAAGGGCCCGCTTCGTCGCAGCACGGTCAGCATCGTCCCGGTACAGTAAGCCCCGGCGGGGCACGGCGGGCGCGGCACGACGCCGCCACCCGCTGCACGACGAAAGCCCCGCCCAGCGGGGCTTTTGCGTCTTCCCATGAAATTCATCGACGAGGCGCGCATCGAGGTCGGCGGCGGCAACGGCGGCGCCGGCGCCGCGTCGTTCCGACGCGAGAAGTTCGTGCCGCGCGGCGGGCCCGACGGCGGCGACGGCGGGCGCGGCGGCAGCGTCTGGGCGGTGGCCGATCGCAACATCAACACGCTCGTCGACTATCGCTACCAGCGCAAGTTCTTCGCGAAGAACGGCGAGCGCGGGCGCGGCTCCGACCAGTACGGTGCGGCGGCCGACGACATCCGGCTGCGCGTGCCGGTCGGCACGCAGGTGTTCGACGAGGACAGCGGCGAACTGGTCGCCGACCTGGTCGCGCACGACCAGGTCGCGCTGCTCGCGCGCGGCGGCGAAGGCGGACTGGGCAATCTTCGTTTCAAGTCGAGTACGAACCGGGCGCCGCGCCAATCGACGCCGGGGCAGGAGGGCGAGCATCGCAACCTGCGGCTCGAGTTGAAGGTGCTCGCCGACGTCGGCCTGCTCGGTCTGCCGAATGCCGGCAAGTCGACCTTCATTGCCGCGGTGAGCAACGCGCGGCCGAAGATCGCCGACTATCCGTTCACGACACTGCATCCGAACCTGGGCGTCGTTCGGGTCGGTGCCGAGCGCAGCTTCGTCATCGCCGACATTCCCGGGTTGATCGAAGGCGCGGCCGAGGGCGCCGGATTGGGGCATCGATTCCTGCGCCACCTGCAGCGCACCCGGCTGCTGCTGCACCTGGTCGATCTCGCCCCCTTCGATCCCGATGCCGACCCGGTGCGCGAGGCGCGCGCGATCGTTCGCGAACTGCGCCGCTACGATCCGGCGCTCGCCGAGAAGCCGCGCTGGCTGGTGCTGAACAAGATCGACATGGTCGAGCCCGGCGAGCGGCAGCAGCGGATCGACGAGTTCGTCACGCGTTACCGCGGTCGCGGGCGCAATGCGATCGCGGTCGAGCGCGTGTTCGCGATCTCGGCGCTGACGCGCGAGGGTTGCGAGCGGCTGTGCCTGGCGGTGGCCGACTGGCTCGAGGCCGCTCGTCCGAGCGAAGACGAGCCGCGCGACGTGCGCTTCGAGCCGCCGCCCGGGGGGTCGGAGCATGGCTGACGCGCAGACGAGCGCCGGTGGCGCCGTCGCCGCGATTCCGGACGATCCGCACCCCGGTGCCGTGCGCGATGCTCACCGCCTCGTCGTCAAGGTGGGCTCGTCGCTCGTCACCGACGAGGGGCGCGGGCTGGACGAGGCGGCAATCGCACGCTGGGCAGCGCAGATCGCGCAGCTGCGCGCGCTCGGCAAGGAAGTCGTGCTGGTCAGCTCGGGCGCGGTCGCCGAGGGAATGAAGCGGCTCGGCTGGACGCGGCGTCCGACGGCGATGCACGAACTGCAGGCCGCGGCGGCCGTGGGGCAGATGGGGCTGGTGCAGGCCTACGAGAGCGCGTTTCGCAGCCGCGGGCTGCGCACCGCCCAGGTGCTGCTCACGCACGACGACCTCGCCGAGCGCAGGCGCTACCTGAACGCGCGCTCGACGCTGCTCGCTCTGCTCGGCCTGGGCGTCGTTCCGATCATCAACGAGAACGACACCGTCGTCACCGACGAGATCAAGTTCGGCGACAACGACACGCTCGGCGCGCTGGTGGCCAACCTGCTCGACGCCGAAGCGCTCGTCATCCTCACCGACCAGCGCGGCCTGTTCACTGCCGATCCGCGCCGAGACCCCGCGGCGCGGCTGCTCGACTGCGTCGTCGCCGGCGATCCGGCACTCGAATCGATGGCGGGCGGGGTCGGCTCGACGATCGGCAGAGGCGGGATGATCACGAAGGTGCTCGCCGCGCGACGCGCGTCGGCGGGCGGCGCGCACACCGTCGTCGCTTCGGGGCGCGAGCCCGATGTGCTCGTGCGGCTGGCCGCCGGCGAGTCGCTCGGCACCCGATTCGTCGCGCAGACGCCGCGGCTTGCGGCGCGCAAGAAATGGCTCGCCGACCATCTGCAGTTGCGCGGCTCGGTGCGGCTCGACGCAGGCGCCGCTCGCGCGCTGTTGCGCCGAGGCGGCAGCCTGCTGCCGATCGGCGTCACCGAGGTCATCGGCGACTTCGAGCGCGGCGAGGCGGTCGCGCTCCTCGATCCGGACGGGCGCGAGATCGCGCGCGGCCTGTCGGGGTACTCGAGCTCGGAGGCCCGGCTGATCATGCGCAGGCCTTCGTCGGAGATCGCGCGGATTCTCGGGTTCGTCGAGGAACCCGAGCTGGTGCATCGCGATCACATGGTGCTGCGCGTGGCTCCCGGCGCCGACGACGACGCTGCGACGAAAACGGCCGGCGGATCGAATTCGCCGAACTCGCCCAGCGCCTCGAGCTGATCCACCGGAATCACGCGCCGGTTCTCGCAGAAGAAGCGCAGTCCCGAGCGGTTGCGCTGGTACAGCCGGCGGGCGGCCTCGAGCGCGGCCTGCGGCGCATGCAGCATGGCCAGCGAGCACGAGACTTCGGTGGCGAGCGCGTCGTCCAGCTCGGCCGAAGCTTCGACTTCGATTCCTGTCGTTCCCATCGGAAGTCTCCTTTTTCGAGGGGCGCATCCCGAGCGTAGGCCGCCGTCGTGCGGGCGCGACGCGCAGGGGCATGAACGACGTGCAACGCGGGACGAACGTCGCGCTGGCGGCGCAGAACGTTGCACGCGGGCGACGTGCGCCTCGCCCGCGTCCACCGGTCAGGCGGCCAGCGGTGCGAATTCGTAGCCGTCCGGGCGGCGCGTCACGCGACCGATGGCGGCGCCCGGCCAATGGAAACCGGCGACGACCCAGTTTCGCTCGACCGCCTCGTCGAGCAGCCGTCGCCGCGCGCGCCGCGCCATCTCGGGGTCCATGTCGAAGCGAACCGCCCAGTCGGGATGACGCACGAAGAGCGCCGCCACGTTTGCCAGGTCGCCGAGGTATGCGAAGTAGTGTCCGCCGTCTTCGAAAGCGAAGCCGGTGTGGCCGGGCGTGTGACCGAAGGCGGGAATCGATCCGATGCCGGGCAGCACGTCGCTGCCGGGCGTGAAGCGGTGCACGTCGCCGGCGATCGGGGCGAACACGCGCCGTGTCGCCGCGAAGGCGCCGTGCATCGCCGCCGGCGCCGAGCGCATGCGCGCATCGTCCATCCACCAGTCCCACTCGGGAGCGGGTACGTGGATCGTCGCCTTCGGAAACGTGAGGCGCCCTTCGGCGTCGCGCAGCCCGTCGACGTGATCGCGATGGAAGTGCGTGATCAGCACCTCGTCGATCGATTCGGGATCGACGCCGATCGCCTTCAGGTTGTCGACCAGACGCCCGGTGCCCGGCGCGCCGTAGCGGCCGCTGCCGGCGTCGAGCAGGACGCGCCGGCCGCGTCGCTCGACGACGAAGGCCGTGAACGGAATCGTGATCGAGGCGCTGCCCAGGCCGGCGTCGACGAGCGCCTGTTGCACCTGCGCGAGCGGAACGTCGGGCACGAACTGCCGATCGAGCGGCATCGTGGCGAAGCCGTCGCGCACCGACGTCACGGTGCAGGCGCCGATCTGCGTGCGCGTGACGCCGTCGTGCAGCGCGACTGCGCGAACGCCCTTCGGCCGGTACGCGATCGAGCCGGGGAGGTCGCCCGGGCCGAAATCGGCACAGCCGCCCAGCCAGGCGAACGGGAGAGTGCCGGCGAGTGCGGTGCTCGCACGCAGGCAGGTGCGTCGGGTCGGGTTCATAAGGCGGTCCTTTTCGCTTCGCCCCGATTCTCGGGGAAAGCGCGGCCCTGCGTGCCGATTCACCGTCGATGCGGTCGGTCGCGGGGTCGGCGCGGGTGCCGCGGTGGAAAAGGGCGACAATCGGCGCTCGCCTCCCGTCACCTCCCGACTCGCGACGATGTCCGATCCCGCTTTCCACGGCGTCTTCCCCTATCTCGTTTCCCCCGTCGGAGACGACGGGCGCGTGCGCACCGAGGTGCTCGCCCGGCTCTGCGACGACCTGATCGGCGCCGGTGTGCACGGACTCGCCGCACTCGGCTCCACGGGCGAGTTCGCCTACCTGGACTGGGAGCAGCAGTGCCAGGTCGTGGCCACCGTCGTCGAAGCGGCCGCCGGTCGCGTGCCGGTGCTGGCGGGTGTCGCGGCGACGACGATCGCCGAAGCGCAGCGCCGCGCGCGCGCTTTCGAACGGATGCGTTGCGACGGCATCATCGCGATTCTCGAGGCCTATTTCCCGATCGCCGACGACGGGGTTCACGCCTATTTCGAATCGATCGCGCGTGCGGTCGAGTTGCCGCTCGTGCTCTACACGAACCCGAACTTCCAGCGCTCGGACCTGTCGCTGCCGGTGATCGAGCGCCTGAGCCGCATTCCGAACGTGCGGTACCTGAAGGACGCCTCGTCGAACACCGGGCGCCTGTTGTCGATCCTCGATCGCGTGGAGGGCCGGATGCAGCTGTTCGCTGCCTCGGCGCACATCCCGGCCTGCGTGATGCTGATCGGCGGCGTCGGCTGGATGGCCGGGCCGGCGTGCATCGCGCCGCGCCAGAGCGTCGCGCTGTACGAGGCGTGCCGCGGCGGTGACTGGACGCGGGCGATGCAGTTGCAACGCCCGCTGTGGCGGCTGAACCAGGCGTTCGCCCGGCACAATCTGGCCGCATGCATCAAGGGCGGGCTCGCGCTGCAGGGCTACGCGGTGGGTGCGCCGATGCCGCCGCAGGCGCCGCTTTCGGCGGCCGGCGTGGAGGAGGTGCGTGCCGCATTGCAGGCGGTAGGCGCGCTGTCGACCGAAGGATGACCGAATGACGACGAACGACGAATCGATGCGCATCGAGCGCGACACCTTCGGCCCGATCGAGGTGCCGGCAGATCGGCTGTGGGCGGCGCAGACGCAGCGCTCGCTGCAGTTCTTCTCCATCTCCACCGAGCGGATGCCCGACGAACTCGTCTCGGCGCTGGCGCAGGTCAAGCGCGCGGCGGCGCTGGTCAACCGCGACCTCGGCCGGCTCGATGCCGCGAAGGCCGATGCGATCGTGCGCGCCGCCGACGAGGTGCTCGACGGCGCGCATCCGCAGGAGTTTCCGCTGTCGGTCTGGCAGACCGGCTCGGGCACGCAGTCGAACATGAACGTCAACGAGGTGCTCGCGAACCGTGCCTCCGAGCTGCTCGGCGGCGAGCGCGGCGAGAAGCGCCTCGTGCATCCGAACGACGAAGTCAATCGCGGCCAGTCGTCCAACGACGTCGTCCCCACCGCGATCCACGTCGCCGTGGCCGCCGCCGTCGCGCAGCGGCTGCTGCCTTCGCTCGATGCGCTGCGTGCGACGCTCGACGAGAAGGCGCGTGAATACGCCGACATCGTGAAGATCGGTCGCACGCACCTGCAGGACGCCACGCCGCTGACGCTCGGCCAGGAGATGTCGGGCTGGGTCGCGCAACTCGATCGTGCACGCGAGGCCGTCGTGCGCGCGCTGCCCGGCGTGTGCGAGCTGGCGATCGGCGGCACGGCCGTGGGCACCGGCCTGAACACGCATCCGGAATTCGGCGCGCGCGTTTGCGAGGAGCTCTCGCGGCGCTTGTCGCTGCCCTTCGTGCCGGCGCCGAACCGCTTCGCCGCGCTCGCCGGTCACGAACCGGTGGTGGTGCTGCACGGCGCGCTGCACGCGCTTGCGGCAGCCGCCACGAAGATCGCCAACGACGTTCGCTGGCTCGCGAGCGGGCCGCGCTCGGGCCTGGGCGAGATCCGCATTCCCGAGAACGAGCCGGGCAGCTCGATCATGCCGGGCAAGGTGAACCCCACGCAGTGCGAGGCGCTGACGATGATCGGCGCGCAGGTCGCCGGCAACGACGTCGCCATCGGCATCGGCGCTTCGTCGGGGAACTTCGAGCTCAACGTGTTCCAGCCGCTCGTGGCGCACAACGTGCTGCAGAGCCTGCGGCTGCTCGCCGACGGGCTGGCCAGCTTCGAGCGCAACCTCGCACGCGGCATCGAGCCCGTGCACGCGCGCATCGAGGAACTGCTCGAGCGTTCGCTGATGCTCGTCACCGCGCTCAATCCGCACATCGGCTACGAGCGCTCGGCGCAGATCGCGAAGAAGGCGCACCTGGAGGGAACGACGCTGCGCGAGGCGGCGCTCGCACTGGGCTACGTCGACGCGAAGCAGTTCGACGAATGGGTGCGCCCGCAGGACATGACGCGACCGAGCGCTTGAGCGCACCCGGCCGCGCATCCGCCGACGATCGAGCGCCCGCGAAGGAATCGGCGCCGCAGCGCGAGCCGGCCGCGAGCGCCGGCCGCGGGTCGCTGTCGATCCTGCGCGCGCTGTGGCCTTTCATGGCGCCGTATCGCGCGCGCGTGGCCGTCGCCTCGGCAGCGCTGCTGGTGGCCGCCGCCGCGACGCTCGTCATCCCGCTCGCCTTCCGGCGGATGATCGACGTCGGCTTCGCTTCGCCGCAGGGCCTGGCGAACGAGGCGCTCTCGGGCAACGTCGACACCTGGTTCCTGGCGCTCTTCGGCGTCGCCATCGTGCTCGCGCTCGGTACGGCGCTGCGCTACTACAGCGTTTCCTGGCTGGGCGAGCGCGTCACCGCCGATCTTCGCCACGCGGTCTACCGGCAGGTGCTGCGGCAGGATGCGCGCTTCTTCGAGACGCTGAAGACCGGCGAGGTGCTCTCGCGGCTGAACACCGACACGACGCTGATCCAGACGCTGGTCGGCACCAGCGTCTCGCTCGGGCTGCGCAACGCGCTGCTTTTCGTCGGCGGACTGGCGATGCTGATCGTCACCAGCGCCGAGCTCGCGTCGATCATCGTCGGACTGCTGCTGGTCGTCGTGCTGCCGATCCTCGTGTTCGGGCGCCGCGTGCGCCGGCTGTCGCGCGCGAGCCAGGACGCGCTCGCCGACACCAGCGCGCTCGCCGGCGAGACGCTCGGCGCGATCCAGATCGTGCAGGCCTACGTGCGCGAACCGCTCGAGGCGCAACGCTTCGGTGCCGCGACCGAATCGGCCTTTGCCAGCGCGATCCGGCGCACGCGCGCCCGCGCGCTGCTCACCGCGCTGGCGATCGTGCTGGTGTTCGGCGCGATCGTCTTCGTGCTGTGGCTGGGCGCGCGCGCGGTCCTCGACCAGCGGCTCACGGCCGGGTTGCTGACGCAGTTCATCCTGTACTCGGCGCTGGTGGCCGGCGCCACCGGCGCCATCGCCGAGGTGCTGGGCGACGTGCAGCGCGCCGTCGGCGCCACCGAGCGGCTGCTCGAGCTGCTCGGCGCGCAGCCGTCGATCCGCTCGCCGCGCTCCGCGCAGCCGCTGCCTGCGCGCGTGGCGGGGGCCGAGGTCGTTTTCGAGGACGTGAGCTTTCGCTATCCGTCGCGCCCCGACGAGCTCGCGCTCGAGGCGATCACCCTCACGATCGCTCCCGGCGAGACGGTTGCGCTCGTCGGTCCGTCGGGCGCGGGAAAGACGACGGTGCTCCAGCTGCTGCTGCGCTTTCACGACCCGCAGGCCGGCTGCATCCGCTTCGACGGCATCGACCTGCGCGCACTCGACCTGGCCGAACTGCGCGGCGCGATCGGGCTGGTCTCGCAGGACAGCGTCGTGTTCTCCGCCGATGCAATGGAGAACATCCGCTACGGCAGGCTCGACGCCACCGATGCCGAGGTGATCGACGCGGCGAAGGCGGCCAATGCGCACGAATTCATCGAACGGCTTCCGGACGGCTACCGCACCTTTCTCGGCGAGCGCGGCGTGCGCCTGTCGGGCGGCCAGCGGCAGCGGATCGCCATCGCGCGCGCGTTGCTGCGCAACCCGCCGCTGCTGCTGCTCGACGAGGCGACGAGCGCGCTCGACGCAGAGAGCGAGCGAGCGGTGCAGCACGCGCTCGAGCGGGCGATGCAGTCGCGCACGACGATCGTCATCGCGCACCGGCTGTCGACGATCGTCGGCGCCGACCGCATCGTGGTGCTCGACCGGGGTCGGATCGTGGAGATCGGCACGCACGTCGAGCTGGCGGGGCGCGGCGGGTTGTATGCACGGCTGGCGGCGATGCAGTTCGAGCCGTGACCGCGCGGTTCGTCCCGCATGCCCGAAGCGCGTCCGCGAAGGCGCGCGCCGCCGCGCGCCGCGCGCTGCGAGTCTTCACCGGGTTGCCGGTCGGACGGCCGGTGGGGCGCCGAACAGTGCCGAGACCAGCCGCACCGACCACGCAGCCGACTGCACCTGCACGACATAGGCGAGCGCGATCAGCAGCGCCGCGTCGACGCCTCCCGCGCCGAACGCGTTCATCGCCAGCGCGAGCGCGATCGACAGGTTGCGCATCACCGTTCCGTAGACCAGCGCGATCGCGTCGCCGCGCGGTAGCGCGAGCCGTCCGACGAAAATGCCCAGCGCGTAGTTCAGCACGTACAGCGCGACCAGCGGCACCAGCACGTCGAGCAGCAGCGCCGGCCGCGCGACCAGGTCGCTGCCCTTCAGCGCCAGCGCGACGAAGACGATCCCGAGCACGCCCAGCGTCGACAACGGCGCGAAGCGCGGCGCCCATTCCTTCTGGAAGCGCTCGCGACCGTGCCGCCGCACGAGCGCCTCGCGCGTGAGCTGGCCGAGCAGCATCGGCAACAGCACGACGAGCGCGATCTGCAGGAAGACGGCACCGAGGTCGACCGGAACGACCGCCCCCACCAGCCACTGCAGGTAGAAGGGCGTCGCGAGAGATCCGAGGATCAGTCCGACGACGGTCATCTTGACCGCCGCCGCGACGTTGCCCTGCGCGAAGCCCGTCCAGGCGATCGTCATGCCGCTGGTGGGCAGCAGCGCCGCGAGCAGCAGGCCCAGCGCGAGGAACGGCTGCTCGGCAAACCACAGCAGGCCGATGGCCCAGGCCACGAACGGAATCACGCCGAAGTTGATCGCCTGCGCCAACCACTGCGCGCGCAGGTCGCCGCCCTGCAACAACTGGCGCAGCTGCAGCCCGACCATCATCGGGTAGACCATCAGCAGCGTCAGCGGCACGATCGGCATGCGCAGCCACGCGCTGGGCGCGACCAGTCCGTAGAGCAGCCCGAGCAGCATCGTGACGGGAATCGCCAGCGCGAGATTCTTCGTCAGATGGGCGAGCGGCTTCACGGGACGGCTCCTCGGGGGCGGCCGCCGACGCTCAGCGTCCCGTTCGATGCAGCATCGCGCGCAGGGCGTCGATCTCGTCGATCAGGTCGAGCGCGAGCGCCACGCCGGGCGGATTCACTTCGAGGTCGCGCGCCAGGCTCGTCGCCAGGCGTGCGCGTCGCAGCGCCGATCCGCTGAAGCGCCACTGCGCGCGCGCCGCGCTCGTTTGCGCCGGACGCGGCGGCGCGCCGGTGTCGCCGAGCGGCTCGATCACGCCCTCGACGATCAGTGCCGTGACCTGCTCTTCGTCGGCGCCGACCGCCCGCGACAACTCGACGAGCGTGAACTCGATCTGCTCTTCGACGACGGGGCCCTGAACCGGGGTGCGGGATTCGTCGCTCATCGCGTCCTACCTTCCTGCTCTCGGATCGAAATCGAAGGCCTGCGCGATCGTGCGCCATGCCTCCTTCTGTGCGTCGGTGCCGGCCGGGGGCAGGACGATCGAGACGACCGCGTACAGGTCGCCCGGCGGCTTCGACGGGATCCCCTTGCCGCGCAGTCGCAGCCGGCGCCCGGCCTGCGAATTCGGTGGCACCGTCAGCTCGACGCTTCCGGCAGGCGTGCGCACCGGGACGCTCGCACCCAGCGCCGCTTCCCAGGGAGCCAGCGGCAGGTCGACGTAGACGTCCCGACCGTCGACGCGCCAGCGCGGATTCTCCCGGAACTCGATCTCGAGGTACAGGTCGCCGGGCGGCGCGTTGCCGATGCCCGGGCCTCCCTGCCCGGCCAGGCGCAGGTGCTGCCCGGCGCGGATGCCGGGCGGAATGTTCACGTCGAGCGCGCGCTCCTGCGTGACGAGGTGCCCGCTGGCGTCGATCGTCGGCATTGCGAGCCGGATCGTTCGGCTTGCGCCGCGGTAGGCGTCCTCGAGATCGATCAGCACCTTCGCGTGGTGATCCTGTCCCTGGCGCGGCATCGACTGCGCGCGGCGCTGCTGCGCGTGCGCCTGGCGCATCCGCGCGCCGAACAGCGTCTCGAAGAAATCGCTGTAGTCGCCCGCCTGACCGTCGAAATCGCCGCCGCGGAACTCGAAACCGGCGTCCCAGTTCGGCGGCGGCTGGAAGTCCTGCCCGGCGCGCCAGTTCTCGCCCATGCGGTCGTAGGCGGCGCGCTTCTCGGGATCGCGCAGCACTTCGTGCGCTTCGCCGACCTCCTTGAAGCGGGTTTCGGCGTCGGGCTCCTTGCTGACGTCGGGGTGGTACTTGCGCGCGAGCTTGCGGTATGCGCGCTTGATGTCGTCCTGCGTCGCGTTGCGCTCGACGCCGAGGATCTCGTAGTAGTCGCGGAATTTCATGTTCTAGGTCACCGTGCCGAACAGCTTTCCGATCAGCGCCGTCAGCGCCATCGCCGCCGCGCCCCAGAATCCGACCCGCAGCGCAGGCCGCAGCATCGGGGCTCCGCCCGCGTACGCGGCGATCGCGCCCAGCGTCACCAGGAACGCCAGCGACGTGCCCGCAATGGCGCCGATCATCGCTGCGACCGGCGCGGCGGCGACGACCGCCAGCGGCAGCGCCGCACCCAGCGAGAAACTGCTCGCCGATGCCATCGCCGCCTGCACCGGCCGGGCGATCGTCTCACGAGTGATTCCCAGCTCGTCGCGCGCATGTGCGGCGAGCGCGTCGTGCGCACTGAGCTGCCGGGCGACCTCCTTGGCCAGCGCCGGCTCGACGCCGCGCGCCACGTAGATCGAAGCCAGTTCGTGCAGCTCGCCTGCCGGGTGCGTCGCGAGTTCGTGCCGTTCGAGCGCGAGATCGGCGCGTTCGCTGTCGCGCTGCGAACTCACCGACACGTATTCGCCGGCCGCCATCGACATCGCACCGCCGACCAGGCCGGCCAGTCCGACGAGGATCCATTCGCGCCGCGCGCCGCCCGCGGCGACCACGCCGGTGAGCAGGCTCGCCGTGGAGACGATGCCGTCGTTGGCACCGAGCACCGCGGCGCGCAGCCAGCCCACCCGCTCGCCTCGATGGTGCTCGACGTGCGGACGCGCCCGGTGCGGCATGGGTGGGGTCGACGGCGCGATTCGCGGGGCCTGCCTGCGCGCCGCTCAGCGCTCGCCGTCGCGCGGCAGCGCCGCGCCCGGCATCGCGAGCAGCGAGGCGCGCTCGGCTTCGTCGCGCGGCGCCTCGACGAACTGCCCGCGCGTGCGGTGCCGGCCGCGCAGATAGCGCCCGGCTTCGCCGGGCTGCGTGTTCTCGTGCGGTGTCCGCTCGACGCGGGCCGGGCGCGCGTGCCGCGAATTCGCGAACACGAGGCGCGCGAGCTCGTTGAGCGCCTGCACGTAGACGCCGCGCTTGAACTCGATCACCGCATCGAGCGGCACCCAATAGTCGTTCCAACGCCAGGCGTCGAACTCCGGGTGACTCGAGGCACGCAGATCGATGTCGCTATCGCGGCCGACCAGTCGCACCAGGAACCAGATCTGCTTCTGGCCGCGATAGTGGCCGCGCCATTCCCGACGCACCCAGTGTTCGGGCACCTCGTAGCGCAGCCAGTCGCGCGTGCGTCCGACGATGCGGACGTGTTGCGGATACAGCCCGACCTCCTCGTGCAGCTCGCGCAGCATCGCCTGTTCGGGTGATTCGCCGCGCTTGATGCCGCCTTGTGGAAACTGCCAGGAGTGCTCGCGTATCCGTTTCCCCCAGAAAACCGAGTTCCTCGAATTGACCAGGATGATCCCGACGTTGGGGCGATAGCCGTCACGGTCCAGCATGGCCCGCACCCCTCGATCTCTTACAATCGCTTCGATTATAGCCAGTGCGCCCTCGCGTTCGCCGCACTGCCGCCGTCGCGCCGACGGCGCGCGCGCTCCCGGATCCCCGAATGAAAGCTTCCCGTTTCCACCTGTCGACGCAGAAGGAAGCGCCGGCCGATGCCGAAATCGTCAGCCATCGCCTGATGACGCGTGCCGGCATGATCCGGAAGGTCGCCGGCGGCATCTACACCTACATGCCCCTGGGGCTGCGCAGCATCCGCAAGATCGAGGCGATCGTTCGGGAGGAGATGAACCGGGCGGGGGCGATCGAATTGCTGATGCCGGTCGTCCAACCGGCCGAATTGTGGGTCGAGTCGGGTCGGTGGGATAAATACGGGCCGGAGCTGCTGCGCGTGAAGGACCGTCACCAGCGCGACTTCGTCGTGCAGCCCACCTCGGAAGAAGTCGTCACCGACATCGCGCGCAACGAGCTGCGCAGCTACAAGCAATTGCCGAAGAACTTCTATCACATCCAGACGAAGTTCCGCGACGAGCGCCGGCCGCGCTTCGGCGTGATGCGCGGGCGCGAGTTCACGATGAAGGATGCGTACTCCTTCGACCGCGACCGCGATGCCGCGCTCGCCAGCTACCGGGCGATGTTCGACGCCTATCGGGCGATCTTCTCGCGCATGGGGCTGCGCTTTCGGGCGGTCGCCGCCGACACCGGCGCCATCGGCGGGTCGGCCAGCCACGAATTCCAGGTGATCGCCGACACCGGCGAGGACGCGATCGCCTACTGCCCCGATTCCGACTATGCGGCGAACATCGAGCTCGCCGAGGCGCTGGCGCTCGTCGAGCGGCGCGCGGCGCCGGCCGAGGCGCTGACCAAGGTGTCCACGCCGTCGCGCGCGCGCTGCGAGGACGTCGCCGACCTGCTCGGCATTGCGCTCGAGCGCACGGTGAAGTCGATCGTGCTCGCGGTCGATGCGCGCTCGGACACGCGCATCCACGGCGAGGCCCGCGTCGCGTCGGTCCCCGACGATCGACCGACGGCTCCCGCGTCGGGGGTCCAGATCTGGCTGCTGCTCGTCCGCGGCGATCACGAACTGAACGAGGTCAAGGCGGGCAAGGTCCAGGGGCTCGAAGGCTTTCGCTTCGCCACCGACGCCGAGATCGTCGAGCACTTCGGCTCGCCGCCCGGCTACCTCGGACCGATCGGCGCGCGAAAGCCGGTGCGCATCGTCGCCGACCGCACGGTAGCCAACATGCACGATTTCGTCTGCGGCGCGAACGAGGCCGACTTCCACTACACCGGCGCGAACTGGGGGCGCGATCTCCCCGAGCCGCTCGTCGCCGACATTCGCAACGTGCGCGAAGGCGATCCTTCGCCCGACGGCAAGGGAGCGCTCGCCATCCAGCGCGGCATCGAGGTCGGGCACGTGTTCTTCCTCGGCACGCGCTACTCGGAGGAAATGAACGCGGTCTTCGTCGACGCCGACGGCCAGTCGAAACCCTTCGAGATGGGCTGCTACGGCATCGGCATCACCCGGCTGCTCGGCGCGGCCATCGAGCAGAACCACGACGAGCGCGGCATCGCATGGCCGCGACCCATCGCGCCCTTCGAAGTCGTCGTCGTGCCGCCCGGCTACGCACGCTCCGACGTCGTGCGCGCGGCGGCCGACGCGCTGTACGATCAACTGCTCGCCGAAGGCATCGACGTGCTGCTCGACGATCGCGACGAACGCCCGGGCGCGATGTTCGCCGACTGGGAACTGATCGGCGTGCCGGTGCGCGTCACGGTCGGCGAGCGCAGCCTGAAGGACGGCAAGGTCGAGGTGCTCCTGCGTCGCGGAATGCAGGTCGAGCAGGTTCCTGTCGGCGATGCCCTGCCGGCCATCCGGCGAGCGCTTGCCGGTTGAGCCGCGCGGCGATTCAATCGCCGGTGAATGAAACGTGTCCTGTTCCTGCTGCTGCTCACCTGCGCGCTGTTCGCCGCGCTGATCGCGTCCCGGCCGGCGCGGGCCGGTTCGCAGCAGTACGAGGCGCTGGGCGATTCGGTCCGTTCGGCGCTCGCCGCCGCCGTGCGTGACGACAACGAGACGCCGCAGCCGCGTTTCGCGTCGATCTCCGAGAAGGTCGACTGGCTCTCGGCGATGTCGTCACGGTTGCCGCGTCGCTGGAAGCCGGAGTACCGGCAGCGCATCGAGTTCCTGCACGCAGTGCGCTACGAGGCGCAGCGCGCCGGACTCGACCCGCATCTGGTGCTCGGCCTGATCGAGGTCGAGAGCAACTTCCGGCGCTACGCGGTGTCCAGCGCCGGCGCGCGCGGCTACATGCAGGTGATGCCGTTCTGGACCCGGCTGATCGGCGACGCCGACAGCGCGAAGCTCTTCGACCAGCGCACGAACCTGCGTTACGGCTGCACGATCCTGCGGCACTACCTCGACATCGAGCGCGGCGACCTGTTCCGCGCGCTGGGCCGCTACAACGGAAGCCTCGGCCGCGCCGAGTATCCGAATGCGGTGCTGCGCGCATGGGAGCGCTGGCAGTACGTGCCGCAGCGCGCCCCGCAACCCGCCCCCGAGCGCTTCACCGAGCGCGCCCCGGAGCCCGCGGCGAAAGTGCTATAAAACGGAGCACTGCCCCGACGCTCCGGAATCCCCGATGAATCTCGCCTCGAACCTGCAGCAACGGGCGGCGCGCACGCCGTCGAAGCCCGCGATCCTCTTCGAGGGCCGCACGATCACCTATGCGCAGCTCGAAGCCGATGCCTCGCGACTGGCCAACGCGATGCGCGCCGACGGCATCGGCGCCGGGGATCGCGTCGCGCTGTACCTGCCGAACATTCCCGAGTTCGCCGCCACCTATTACGCCGCGCAGAAGGTCGGCGCGATTCCGGTCTCGATCAACGCGATCTTCCGGACCGGCGAGGTCGAGTACCTGCTGAACGACTCCGGCTCGGTGCTGGTCTTCACGGTCGCGGAACTGGTGCCCTTCGTTCCGCGCGAGTCGTGCCCGGCGCTGAAGCACGTCGTCGTCTGCGAGGGCGAGCCTGGCGGCGGCGCACCGACGCTCGCGCAGTGGTGCGCCGGCCAGCCCGAGCGTTTCGACCCCGTCGAGCGCGTCGCCGACGATCCGGCGGCGCTCCTCTATTCGTCGGGCACCACCGGCTTCCCGAAGGGCGTCACGCTGTCGCAGTCGAACATCGCGACCAACGTGGCCACTGCCGCGAAATACTCGGGCTACCGCGACGACGACCGCCTGTGCGTGTTCCTGCCGCTCTTCCACGTCTACGGGCAGAACTACATCCTGAACGCGGCGATCCTCGCCGGAGCCACGGTGTGCCTGTTCCGCCGCTTCGTGCCCGACCTCGTGCTCGATGCGATCGAGCGCGAGCGGATCACGCTGTTCTTCGGCGTGCCGACGATCTTCATCGGCCTGCTGTCGATGGATCTGTCGAACCGCGACCTCTCATCGATCCGCTACGAGATGTCGGCGGCGGCGACGATGCCCGAGGAGATCTCGCGGCGCTGGACCGAGCGCTTCGGACGGCGCGTCTACGAGGGCTACGGCCTCACCGAGTGCTCGCCCTTTGCCTGCTACAACGACCTCGTCGAGCACCGCTTCGGGTCGGTGGGGCGCGCGGTGGAAGGCTTCACGCTGAAGATCCTCGACGAGAACGACCGCGAGCTGCCGCACGGCGAGTGGGGCGAGATCTGCATCCGCGGTCCCGGCGTCATGCTCGGCTACTGGAACCGCCCGGAGGACACCGCGCAGACGCTGCGCGGCGGCTGGCTGCACTCGGGCGACATCGGGCGCATGGACGCCGACGGCTACGTCTACATCGTCGATCGCGTCAAGGACATGATCAACGTCTCGGGCTTCAAGGTGTGGCCGGCCGAGCTCGAGCAGTACCTGTACAAGCTGCCGCAGGTGCAGGAGGTGGCGGTCTACGGCATCCCGCATCCGGAGAAAGGCGAGCAGGTGGTCGTCGCGCTCGTGCCGAGGGCGGGCCAGGCGATCGCGCCCGAGGACGTCATCGCGTACTGCCGCGCGAACATCGCCGCCTACAAGGTCCCGGCGCGCGTGGACATCGTGCAGGAACTGCCCAAGAGCGCGACCGGGAAAATCCTGAAGCGCGTTCTGCGTGATCAGGCGCCCGCGGCGTGATAGGGTAACCGGCTTTCGTTTCCGGCAGATTCGCTGCCGCGCCCGACAAACACCACGAAGGAGAGGAGCATGACCCGAATCACGCGTCGTGAGTTCAACCGCGCGGCCGTCGCCGCCGGCGCGACCGCACTCGCCGCACCCGCCATCGTCCGCGCGCAGCCGAAGAAGCTGAAGGTCGGCGTGCTGCTGCCGCGCTCCGGCGCGCTCGCCTTCATCGGCCAGTCGTGCCAGCGCGGCGCCGACATCTCGCCGGCGCTGCTGCAGGAAATGTACGGCGTCGACGTCGAGCTGATGAACGCCGACATCGAATCGAACGTCGACGTCGCGCGATCGCGTGCCGAGAAGCTCGTCGACGAGGGCGCGCAGGTGCTGATGGGCGCCTTCGACTCCGGCCCCACGGCAGCGATCGCGCAGGTGGCCGAGCAACGCAAGGTGCCGCTGGTGGTGAACATCGCGGCCGCGCCGCAGATCACCGAGCAGGGCTACAAGTACACGTTCCGCAACTTCACCACCGCGGGCGAGCTCATCACCAACGGCCTGGCGCTCACGCGCGACCTCTTCCAGGCGACCGGGCGTGCGCCTCGCACGGCGGTGTTCATGCACGTGAACGACACCTTCGGCACGTCGATGGCCAAGGGCATCGCGGCGATCCTGCCCCGGCTCGACTACCTGCCCTTCAAGATCGTCGACACGATCGCCTACGACCGCGAGGCGCGCGACCTCTCGGTCGAGGTCGCCAAGGCGAAGGCCACCAACGCGGACTTCATCCTGCTGGTGAGCCGCCTGAACGACGCCATCCTGCTCGTGCGCGAACTGGTCAAGCAGCGCTGGTCGCCGCAGGCGATCCTCAGCCCCGGATCGCCCGGCATGTACGAGGCGCAGTTCTACAAGGCGCTGGGCAACCGGTATTCCGACTACTGCATCTCGAACGTGCCCTGGTACAACCCGAAGGCCGAGCTGACCAGGCGAGTCGAGGCGCAGTTCAACAAGCAGTTCCCGCAGGAAAAGCTGATGTTTCACGCGCTGAACGTCGGCTTCACCTTCGAGGCGATGATGATCGCGGCCGACGCCTTCAAGCGCGCCGGCACGGCCGACGGTGCCCAGCTCGCCGACGCGCTGCGCAAGACGAACATCGCCGAGCACGTGATGATCGGCGGTCCGATCCAGTTCGACGCGAAGGGGCAGAACACGCACATCGCGTCGGCGTGCATCCAGAACCGGGGCGGCGAGCCGAAGGTGGTGCTGCCGCAGAGCGCGGCACAGGCCAAGCCGGTGTTTCCGGTGCCGGGGTGGCAGGAGCGGAAGGCCTGATCGGCCGGACGGGCTTGCCGTAAGCCGCCACGCGGGCACCACTTGCGTGGCGGTTTGCGCCCGGTCCGCGTGTGGTCGTACGCGACGCCTCTGTCGAAAAGATTTACAGATGAGGTGGTGGTGTGATTGGATTCTATTGCCATATCAATTACTTGCTAGATTGGCACGATCATTGCTTAGTGTAACAGGAATCCAATGAGAGGCGTTGCCATGGTTCCCCGCATCACCCGATGTGCCACCGCCGCGGTCTTGGCTTTTGCAGTCAGTACCGCCTCGGCAGCGGTGATCGTCGATGACACGAGCGACGATTTCAATGTCCAGTGGTCGAGCGACGTCTACAGCGGTGCGACGCTGCTGGGTACGCTTAAGGCAACGGCGGCCTTCGACGTACAGTCGATCGCGGCTGGCGAGGCAATCTTCAAGGTTACGGTCTCGAACAACACCACCGGAAGCTTCGTGAACGCGGGGATGGCTTCGTTCAGTTTCCTGACGACTCCCGGATCGACCGGCTCGTACCAGACAGCCGGGTCCGTATTCGATGGAATCGGCGGTGGCAGCGTCCCGTCATTCAAGTATCACACGGTCTGCGCGTACGCGGCCAACAACTGCAACGGCGGGGCGCAGGGCGATCTGCTCGCGGTCGGCGACAGCGACACGTTCTGGTTGAAACTCGCCTGGGACGGTGGTGCAAGCCTGACGTTCCCCGACGATCAGACTGGCAAGCAGGGCACGTACAAGAACTGGGCGATCAAGTTTCAGACCAACGTCGGTTCCTTCGAATTCGCGGCAGGCCCTGGTACCAACGAATTCAACGTCCCGTCGCCCGCGCCGCTTGCCCTGATCGGCATCGGCCTTCTCGGCGCTGCGGTCGCGCGTCGTCGAGCCAGTTGCTGAGCCATCGGCGACCGGACAGACCCGCCCATCGAGGCGGGTTTTTTCGTTTGGCGCGCGCCTCCGGAACGCCGACCGGTCTATAATCCGGTCCATGGTTAAAGTAAACGAGCCCCGCGAAATCGGCGCCTACGAAGCGAAATCCCGCTTGCCGGAGTTCCTACGGCAGGTGCGGGAAGGGCGTCGCTTCGTCATCACGCAACGGGGCGAGCCGGTTGCCGAGCTGGTCCCCGTCGGCACGGCCGAGCGCATGCGCTCGGTGCAGGCGGCCAGCGAGCTGCAGGCGTTCATGCGGGAAGCGCCTTGCCAGTCCATCGACCTGAAGGCGTTGATCGAGGAAGGCCGCGATTGAGCCGCTTCGTGCTCGACAACTCCGTCTGCATGCGCTGGCTCCTCGCGGACGGCGACGTCGAGTACGCGTCGCGCGTGCTGCAGCAGATGGAATCGGGCAGCGTCGCGCTCGTTCCTTCGATCTGGCCGCTCGAGGCGGGTAACGTGATCTGCCGCGCCGAGGCGCGCAAGCTCCTGACCGCCGAGCGCAGCAATCGGTATCTCGACTTGCTGCGGGACCTCGCGATCGAAATCGATCCGATGACGGCCGCAGCGGCGTTCGTGCAAACGCTGTCGCTTGCCCGTACGTTCTCGCTGTCGACCTACGACGCCGCCTACCTCGAGCTCGCGATACGGGCGCGACTGCCGCTCGCGACGCTCGACGAAGCGCTGCGAGAGGCTGCGGACGGATGTGAAGTGAAGCTGGCGTGAAGCGGTCGTCGTCGCCGTCGGCATTTGCACCCGAACGAGCAGTTTTCGTTTTGCACCCCCGCCCGGATTCGCTATCCTCCGTCCCCATCGCCGAAGCGTAGCCGCACCCGGCGCGATCCCGGAGCCTTCTCTTGCCCATCGAGGCCATCGCCAACATCGTCCTGAGCGGCCTGCTCACCGGCCTGATCTACGGGTTGATGGCTCTCGGCCTGTCCGTCATCTACGGCGTCGTGCGCATCGTCAATTTCGCGCACGGCGAACTGATGGCGGTGGCGATGTACGCGACCGTCTTCGCCTTCGCGATCACGGGCCTCGACCCGCTGTGGATGCTCGTGCCGATGGCGTTCGCGTTCTTCGGCATCGGCTACGTGCTGCAGCGCGGCCTCATCAATCCGTTCATCGACCGCCCCGAGCACTCGCAATTCATCCTGCTGCTGGCCGTCGCGCTCGTCGTCGTCAATCTGCTGCTCGTTGCCTTCGGGCCCGACGCGCGCAGCGTGCAGGTCGAGTACGCGCTCGATTCCTACGAGATCGGGCCGCTGCTCGTCGACAAGGTGCGCGTCATCTGCGCCGCCGTCGCGCTCGTCGCCTGCGCGATCCTGTTCGCGATCTTCCGCTACACCTCCTTCGGCAAGGCCATCCGCGCCTGCGCCGACAACCTGCTCGGTGCGCAGGTGGTCGGACTGAACGTCAAGCACCTGTACGCGCTGACCTTCGGACTGGGCACCGCGTGCGTCGGGGTGGCCGGAACCCTGCTGTCGATGCTCGTCGACGTCACCCCGGGCCTGGGGCCGGCGTACACGCTGCTCGCCTTCGTCATCGTGATCATCGGAGGGCTCGGCTCGATGGTCGGCGCGCTCGCAGGCGGCGTGTTGATCGGCGTCTCGGAATCGGTCGCCGGCCTGCTGATCACGCCGTCGGCCAAGAGCATGTTCTCGTTCGCGCTGCTCATTCTCGTGCTCGCGTTCCGGCCGCAGGGCCTGTTCCGGGCGCGGTGAGCGGACGATGAACCGATCCGTCGCCGCGCTCCTCGTCCTGCTCGCGATCCTGCTGGCGCTGCCGCTGGCGCTCGACCGGTACCTGCTTTCCGTTGCGATCCTGATCCTGTACTTCGCGTTCGTGGGCCAGGCATGGAACGTGATGATGGGCTTCTGCGGGCAACTCTCGCTCGGGCACGCGCTCTTCGTCGGGCTCGGTGCGTACACGGCCGCCGCGCTGTTCCAGCACTTCGCGATCGTGCCGTGGGTCGGGATGCTCGCCGCCGTCTTCGTCTGCGTCGTCATGGCGTCGATCATCGGCTGGCTCGCGTTCCGCTTCGGCATCGGCGGAACGTACTTCGCGCTGCTGACGATCGCCTTCGCCGAATTCACGCGCATCGGCTTCGAGCACTTCGGCTGGGTCGGCGGCACCGCGGGCTTCTTCCTGCGCGTGACGCAGCAGGATCACGTCGACGTCGTCCACCTGCGCGGACCGCCGATCCTCTTCTACTATTTCGCGCTCGCGCTGGCCACGCTCGGCTTCGTGGTGTGCTGGGCGATGCTGCGCGGGCGGCTCGGCTTCTATTTTCGCGCCATTCGCGACAACGAGGAGGCGGCGCGCGCCGCGGGCGTGAACGTCTTCCGCTACAAGATGTACGCAGTGCAGATCTCGGGCGCGATGACGGCGCTGGCAGGCGTGTTCTTCGCCTTCTACTACAACAACCTCTTCCCCGAGCAGATCTTCCACATCAGCCGCTCGATCGAGATCATCCTCGCCCCGATCATCGGCGGCATCGGCACGCTGTTCGGGCCGATCCTCGGTGCGGCGGTGCTCACGCTGCTCTCGGAGGGCATCAACCAGGCCCTGTACGTCGCCGGGCACGAGATCCCGGGCGTGAAGCAGATCCTCTACGGCGTGGCGCTGGGCGCGGCGATCATGTTCATGCCGAACGGGATCTGGCCCGTCATCGCGCGCCGGTTCGGCTTTCGCCGGTCGGTGACGGTCGATGACTGAACGCCCGGCGCCGATGCTGCAGCTCGAGGGCGTCTCGAAGAGCTTCCAGGCGCTGCGCGCGGTCGACGATGCGTCGCTCTTCGTCGAGGCCGGCGAGATCGTCGCACTGATCGGACCGAACGGAGCGGGCAAGACGACGCTGTTCAATCTGATCGCCGGCGCGCTCGTGCCGAGCGAAGGTCGCATCGGCTTTCTCGGATCGAACATCGCCGGCTGGCGCGCCGATCGCGTCTGCGCGATCGGCATCGGGCGCACGTTCCAGATCGTCAAGCCGTTCGCCGACATGACGGTGCTCGAGAACGTGATGGTCGGGGGCTTCCGGGGTACGACCGACCGTCGCCTCGCGAGCCGCCGCGCCGAACACGCGCTGCGTGCGCTGCAGATGTGGGACCAGCGCGAGCGTCCCGCGTCGGCGCTGACCCTGCCCGATCGGAAAAAGCTCGAGGTGGCGCGTGCGCTCGCTACCGAGCCGAAACTGCTGTTGCTCGACGAAGTGATGGCCGGGCTGCGGCCGACCGAGACCGACCAGATGGTCGCCGCGTTCCAGCGCCTGAACGTCGAGCACGGCGTGACGATCCTGCTGATCGAACACGTGATGCGCGCGGTGATGGCGCTCGCGCAACGCGTCTATGTGCTGCATCACGGCGTGATCATCTCGTCGGGCACTCCCGCCGAAGTCACCTCCGATCCGAAGGTGCTCGAGAGCTATCTCGGCACCGCCGAGTTCGACTGAAAGCGGACGCCGATGCTCAGAATCCGCGACCTCTCGGTCTTCTACGGCGACGCGCAGGCACTGGATCGCGTGAACCTCGACGTGCCGTCGAACCAGATCGTTGCGCTGGTCGGCGCCAACGGTGCGGGAAAGACTTCGTTGATCCGCGCGCTCGCGGGGATCCTCAAGCCGCGCTCGGGATCGATCGTGTTCGACGGACGCGAGATCGCCGGCCTGGACAGCTGCAGGATCTGCGATCTCGGCATCGGCCAGGTCGCCGAAGGGCGCCAGATCTTCCCGTCGCTCAGCGTGCTCGACAACCTCGAGGTCGGCGCTCTCCTGCCGCACGCGCGCAAGCACGCCGACGAAACGCTCGAGCGCGTCTTCACGATGTTTCCGAGGCTGAAGGAGCGTGCGGGGCAGGCCGCCGGCACGTTGTCCGGCGGCGAGCAGCAGATGCTCGCGATCGCGCGCTGCCTGATGGGCGCGCCGCGCCTGATCATGTTCGACGAGCCGTCGCTGGGGTTGTCGCCGGCGCTCGTGGGCGAAGTGCTGCAGACGATCCGCACGCTGCACGCGCAGGGAATGACGATCCTGCTCGTCGAGCAGAACGTGGCGGCGTCGCTGAAGCTCGCCGATCGGGCCTACGTGCTGGAAAACGGGAGCATCGTGCTCGAGGGCAGCGGCGCGCAGTTGCTCGACGATCCGAGAGTGCGCGAGGCGTATCTGGGGTTGTGAAGTTCGTTGCGGTCCTGCTCGCATTGCCGCTCGTCGTGGGCGCCGCGCCCGGCGTCGCCGCCGTGGCGGCGAGCTCCTTTTCGCCGTCGGTCGCAGCAGGCGCGTCGTCGTCGCCGACGGTCGCGCCGGCCGCCTTCGTCGCCGTTCCCGCCATGCCGTCGCTCGACCTCGACGTCGTGCAAGTGCGCGACGCGCTCGTCGAACAGGTGCTCGAGCACGTTGTCGGGCGCGGCGAGGGGCTCGGTTCGCTCGCTGCACGCTACGGTGTCTCCGTCGCGCAGATCGCCGAGCGCAACGCCCTCGACGCTCGCGCGCGGCTGCGGATCGGACAGCGCATCGCGATCGTCTCGCGCCACGTGGTGCCGCCGGAGATCGACGACGGCATCGTCGTGAACGTTCCGCAACGCATGCTCTTTCGCTTCGAGCGACGGCGGATCGTCGCGGCGTACCCGGTCACCGTCGGCCGGCGCGACTGGGCGACGCCGACGGGCGACTTCACGGTGATCAACCGGCAGGTCGACAAGACGTGGATCGTTCCGGCCTCGATCCAGGAGGAGATGCGGCGCGACGGCAAGCCGGTGCTCGCCGAGGTGCCGCCCGGACCGGAGAATCCGCTCGGGCGCCACTGGATCGGCACGAGCCTGCCGGGTATCGGCCTGCACGGAACGAACGCGCCGACGAGCGTCTATGGTTTTCGTTCGCACGGCTGCGTGCGGCTGCACCCGGAGGACATCGCGGTGCTGTTCGATGCCACGCGGGTCGGCGACCGAGGGCGCATCGTCTACCGGCCGCTGCTGCTCGCGCAGGACCGGGACGGACGGATCTGGTTCGAGGCGAACCCCGACGTCTATCGGCGCGGACCGGGTTCGCTCGACGCCGTGCGCGAGATGGCGCGACGGCAGTCGATCGACGAGCGTGCGATCGACTGGCCGCGGGTGGAAGCGGCGATGAAGCGGCGTGCCGGTAATGCAATCGAGGTCGGCGCCGTCGCGATGAACGATGCGACCGTGCACAACGAAAGCGCGCAGGCGCAGGAGGTTTCCGCACGATGACGAAGAGCCATCCCCGCAGACGGTTCGTGCGCAGCGGCTTCGCGCTCGCGCTGGGCGCGGTCGCGTCGCAGCCCGTACGGGCTGCGTCGGCGCGCGGGTCTTTCGATTCGGCCGGCGAGATCGCGCGGCTCGCATTCGTCAACACCCATACCGGGGAAAAGCTCGATGTCGTCTACCGGGAAGGTCCGACCTATCTTTCCGATGCGCTCGTCGAGATCGATCGCCTGCTGCGCGATCACCGCAGCGGCGACGTGCACGAGATCGACCGGGCGCTGCTCGATCAACTCGCGCGACTGCAGCGACTGCTCGACGCCGACAGGCGGCCTTTCCACGTGATCTCGGGCTATCGCTCACCGAGAACGAACGCGCTGCTCGCAGCGCGCAGCGGCGGTGTCGCGACGAAGAGCCTGCATCTGCAGGGGCGCGCGATCGACATCCGCATGCCGGGGTTGGAGTTGCGCACGCTTCATCGCGCCGCGCTGTCGATGCAGGCGGGTGGCGTCGGCTACTACGCGCGCTCGGATTTCGTGCACCTGGATACTGGGCGCGTGCGTCGCTGGTGATGACGCAGTTGAGAGGGCCCGAGTACTCGCAGTTGCGAGCCCGCGAGCCCTTTTTCCAAAACTGGATGTACTGCGGGGCGCAGTTCGACTGCCGCCCCGCCTTCGAATCATCAGCGCCCGTGCAGTTTCCGCGAGGCCCCGATTCCGGCAAGCCCAAGACCGAGCAGCGCCACTGTCGCCGGTTCCGGAACCGCAGCTCTGAGCGAGTACTCGCCTCTTCCCACCGCAGTTCTGGACCTTCCGAGCTCGTCCACCATCCAGCCGTCCAGTCCGAAGACAGTCACCGTGAGGGCGTCGGGCCCCGGCCCCGAGAACTTCATTCCACCGGCAAGCCAGAACAGGCTCAGGTCCGGATTCACTCCGTACGCGCCGTTCGCGACGTGAGTCGTGTCGTCGATGTTTACCGAGCCGAACTGGTAGCTGAACGCGACGACCTCCGAGTCATCGAGCCTCCAGTCCGCTTCGAATCCGTCCTGCACCGTCAGCGTTCCCGACACGGCATCGCCGTCGCTCAGTCCGATGTAGCTGCACCTGGACCACAGGAAGTCGGCACAGGTTCCGTTGAAGTCGTAGACCACGTCGGCGTTCGCACCGGCGCTCATCGCGAGCGCCGCGCACGCCGCCAACGTTCGAATCAGTCGCATGTTCACTCCCCTGGGATTATCGATACGGATACTGCGCAGATTGATAAGCAAGGTGCGTACCAGAATCTGTTTCGCTTCGTTCGATCAAGGGGTTGCGCTTGATTCCGGTTGCTTTCTGTAAAGCCAGGCGACAGAGCCAGTACACGGCCGGGAGTGCCGACCGATGCTCGTTTCGCCCGTCTCGTCCGACGTGCGGGTCGGACCGAACCTTCAGGCGGGCGGAAGTACCTTCCCCGGATTCATGATCCCGAGCGGGTCGAGCGCCTGCTTCACCTGGCGCATCAGCGCCATCTCGACGTCCGACTTGTAGCGCGCCGATTCGTCGCGGCGCAGTTGCCCGAGTCCGTGCTCGGCCGAGATCGATCCGTTGAACGCCACGACGGCGTCGTGCGTCACGCGATTGATCCCGGGCTGCATCGCGAGGAACTCGTCTTCGTGCTCCGGGCCGCTGCGATCGACCGGCGGCGAGACGTTGTAGTGCAGGTTGCCGTCGCCGAGATGGCCGAAGACGACCATCCGGATGCCGGGGAAGCGGCGCTGCAGCTCTGCGTTCGTCTGCTCGACGAAGTCGCCGATCGACGAGATCGGTACCGAGATGTCGTGCTTGATGTTCTTGCCGGTCAGCGCCTGCGCTTCGGAGACCAGCTCACGCAGCGCCCACAACGCGCGACTTTGCGCGCCGGAGGTCGCGACGACCGCATCGAGAACGATGCCCGCTTCGATCGCCTGCTCCATCAGCGCCTCGAACTGCGCATTGGCGTGCGCCTCGCTCTCGCTGTCGGAGGTCTCGAGCAGCACGTAGTACGGCGACGGACCGGCAAAGGGGCGGCGATGCTCGGGGAAGTGCTGCTGCACCAGCTCGATGCACAGATTCGAGATCAGCTCGAACGCGGTGAGCGTCGGGCCGAGCCGCGCCTGCGCGAGTTCGAGCAGGCGCAGCGCCGCGTGCGGATTCTCGACTGCGGCCATTGCCGTGACCTGCGCGACGGGCTTCGGATAGAGCTTCAGTGTCGCCGCGGTGATGACGCCGAGCGTGCCTTCGGAGCCGATGAAGAGATCGCGCAGGTCGTAGCCGGTGTTGTCCTTTCGCAGGCCGCGCAATCCGTTCCAGACGCGGCCGCCGGCAGTGACGACCTCGAGGCCCAGGCACAATTCGCGCGCGTTGCCGTAGCGCAGCACCGCGGCGCCGCCCGCGTTCGTCGAGAGGTTGCCGCCGATCGTGCACGTGCCTTCGGACGGCAGGCTCAGCGGAAAGAGCCGATTCGCCGCGTTCGCGGCTTCGTGCACCTGCGCGAGCGTGACGCCCGCCTCGACGGTGATCGAGTTGTTGATCGTGTCGACGTGGCGCACCCTGGCGAGTCGCGCGAGCGACAGCACGATCGAGCGGCCCGACTCGTCGGGCGTCGCCCCGCCGGACAGGCCGGTGTTGCCGCCCTGCGGCACGACTGCGACGCGGTGCTCGGCGCACCAGCGCACGATCGCCGCTACGCCATCGACCGAGTCGGGCTGCGCGCAGGCGAGCGTGCGGCCGACGTAGCGTCGGCGCCAGTCGACCGTAAAGGCTTCCAGGTCGCGGGCATCGGTGATCAGCCGCCCGCTGAAGCAGGCGCGCAGCGCCTCGAGATCGGGTGGCGGCAAGCTGGGGGTCTCGTTCGCGACGTTCATCGTCAGAGTCTACCTGCGCACGCACGCCCGACCGGGCGGTGCCGCGGCGCCGGCGCCGGGCGCTTCGTTAGCGCAGCCCCGGCATCATCCCCTTCATGCCCCGCATCATCTTCGCGAGGCCGCCCTTCTGCATCTTCTTCATCATCGACTGCATCTGCTCGAACTGCGACAGCAGCCGGTTGACTTCCTGCACCGACGCACCCGAGCCGGCGGCGATGCGCCGCTTGCGGCTGGCCTTGATGAGGTCGGGCTTGGCGCGCTCGGCCTTCGTCATCGACCCGATGATCGCCTGCATCCGGCGCATCTGCTTCTCGGCCTGCGACATGTCGGCGCCGGCCGCCGCCTGCTGGAACTGCGCGGGCAGCTTGTCGAGCATCGACGCGAGCCCGCCCATGCGGTTCATCTGCCCGAGTTGCGAGGCGAAGTCGTTCAGGTCGAAGCGGTGGCCCGACTTCAGCTTGTCGGCGAGCGCCTTCGCGCTCTTCTGGTCGACGTTCTTCTGCGCTTCCTCGACCAGCGAGACGATGTCGCCCATGCCGAGGATGCGGTTGGCCATGCGCTCGGGATGGAAGCCCTCGAGGCCGTCGAGCTTTTCGCCGACGCCGACGAACTTGATCGGCGCGCCGGTGACGGCCTTCACCGAAAGCGCGGCGCCGCCGCGCGCATCGCCGTCGAGCTTGGTCAGCACGACGCCGGTGAGCGGCAGCGCCTCCTTGAATGCCTTCGCGGTGTTGACCGCGTCCTGGCCCTGCATCGCGTCGACGACGAAGAGCGTCTCCACCGGGTCGAGCAGCGCGTGCAGCTCGGCGATCTCGCGCATCATCTGTTCGTCGATCGCCAGGCGCCCCGCGGTGTCGACGAGCAGCACGTCGAAGTAGTGCGTGCGCGCCCACTGGCGCGCGGCGTCCGCGATCTCGACGGGCTTCTGGTCGGGCGTCGACGCGAAGAACTCGGCCCCCGCCTGCGCGGTGACCGTGCGCAACTGCTCGATCGCCGCCGGCCGATAGACGTCGCACGAGACGGTGAGCACCTTCTTCCTGTGGTTCTCGCGCAGCCACTTGGCGAGCTTGCCGACGGTGGTCGTCTTGCCGGCGCCCTGCAGCCCGGCCATCAGCACGATGGCCGGCGGCTTGCTGGCGAGGTCGAGCTGCGCGGTTTCGCCGCCCATCAACTGCGTGAGCTCGCGATGGACGACGCCGACCAGCGCCTGGCCGGGCGACAGGCTGCCGAGCACTTCCTGTCCGAGCGCTCGCTCGCGCACGCGGGCGACGAAGTCGCGCACGACCGGCAGGGCGACGTCGGCTTCGAGCAGCGCGATGCGGATCTCGCGCAGCATCTCCTGCGTGTTCGCTTCGGTCAGGCGCGCCTCGCCGCGCATCGTCTTGACGACACGTGCGAGCCGTTGCGACAGGTTTTCGAGCATGGCCTTGGGGTAAACTGAATCGGTGCCGATTTTACCGGTTATCGCCGATCTGCTCGCCGCGCTCGCCTACGTCGTCGGCTGGCGCTCGCCTCATCGGCTCACCGCAACGGCAATGTTCGTCGGGCTCGTCCTGCACGGCGTCGGGCTGTACGAGACGACCCTGGGCGAGAGCGGTTGGCACTTCGGTTTCGCGCCGATCCTGTCGGCCACGCTGTGGATCGGCGTGGCGGTCCTTTGGATCGAGGGGCTGTCGGCGCGCGTGCAGGCACTTCGTACGATCGTGCTGCCGGCCGCCGCGGTCGCGGTGCTGCTGCCGCTCGTCTTTCCCGGGATCGAACTGGGCGCGCAGACCACGCGGCCGCTCTTCCTGCCGCACCTGCTCATCGGCACGCTCGCGTACGGCGTGCTGTCGCTCGCGGCACTGCATGCTGCCCTGATGGCGCTGGCCGAGCGCTCGCTGCACCACGGCGGCGACGAAGCGAAGGCGCTGCCCCTGTCGCGCTTCCTCGAAGACCTGCCGCCGCTGCTCGTGCTCGAGCGCATCCTGTTCCGCTTCATCGGACTGGGCTTCGCGCTGTTGACGCTCACCGCGTTCAGCGGCGTGCTCTTCTCGGAGGAGATCTTCGGCCAGCCGCTGCGCTTCGACCACAAGAACGTGTTCACGCTGGTGGCGTGGGCGGTGTTCGGCATCCTGCTTCTCGGGCGCCGCTTGTGGGGCTGGCGCGGGCGCACGGCGCTGCGGCTGACCTTCGGCGGATTCGCGCTGCTGCTGCTCGCCTACGTCGGCAGCCGCTTCGTGATGGAAGTCATCCTCGAACGGCACTGATGGGCAAGCTGCTGAGCTGGGTCGTGCTGATCGCGCTGGCCTGGCTGGTCATTCGCCTGATCGCGATCAGCCAGCGACGCCGCGAGCGCAGTCCCGGCGCTTCGGCGGCCGGTTCGGCGTCACCGGCGCGCGGCGCGGCGGCCGGTTCCGCCGGCCGCGCGATCGACGGCGAGCCGATCGTCCCCTGTGCGCAGTGCGGACTGTTCGTCCCGGCCTCCGACGCCGTGCGCGACGACGGGCTCGTCTACTGCAGCCCGGCGCATCGCGACGCGGCTCGCGCCCAGCGCCGTGCGTCGGGCGAGCACCGCTCGTTCGGCGACGGCGAGCCCGGTTCGCGCTCGCGCGGCGGTTGAACGACATCGTGGCGAGCGCCGCTTCCGACAGCGTCCTGCGCGCGGCGACGGTCGCACCTTCCTACTGGTCGTCGCTGCGCTGGCTGGCGGCCAGCCGCGTGGCGATCGCGCTCGTGCTGTTCGCCTTCTTCCCGCTGCACGACGCCGGGCAGCTCTCGGGCGAACTGGGCGATCCGACGTTGTACGGCGGCACCGCGCTCGTCTACCTGCTGCTTGCCGTGCTGTTCCTGTCGACGCTCGATCGCTTCCGGCGGCATTTCCACGCGCTCGTGCTGGCGCAGGCGCTCACCGACATCGTTGCGCTGTCCACGCTGATGCACGCCGCAGGCGGGCTGAAGAGCGGGTTGCTGGTGCTGCTGATCGTCGCGCTCGCCGGCGCGTCGATCGTCGCCACCAGGCGGATGGCGGCATTCTTCGCCGCCGCGGCGACGCTGCTCGTGCTGGCGCAGGCCGGCTGGCAGCTGATGGGTCCGCCCGGTGGCGATGCCGCTTCGCTGATGCTCGCCGGGCTGGTCGGCATCGGCTGCTTCGCCACGGCGATGACGGTGAACTGGCTGGCGATGCGGCTGCACGCGCAGGAGCGGATCGCGCAGGAGCGCGCCGAGGATCTGCGCCGCCAGCTCGTCGTCACTTCGCGCGTCGTCGCCGAGCTCGCGCACGGCGTGCTGATTTTCGACGCGAACGGCGCCGTGCGCACGATGAATCCGGCCGCGCGCGCGCTGCTCGACGCGCCGCGTGGCGACGCACCGGATGAAGGCGCACCGGGTGAAGACGCAACCTGCGGCGCGGCGACCGACCGGGGCTGGTCGCTGCTGCGCCAGGCATACGCGCGCTGGCGCGTCGCCGGCGGCGTGCACGGCGCCGGGAACGACCTCGACCTGCCGACGGTCGACGGGCGGGCAACGCGCGTGCGGCTGCGCTTTCTCGGCAGCGCCGACAAGGGCGAAGATGCCGTCGTGATGATCGAAGACCAGCGTCTCGTCGAGGAGCGCGCCCAGCAATTGAAGCTTGCGTCGATGGGTCGGTTGTCGGCCTCGATCGCGCACGAGATCCGCAACCCGCTGGCCGCGATCCGGCACGCCAACGGGCTGCTCGCCGAGCGGCTCGGCGAGCCGTCGCTGCAGCGGCTGGCGCGCATCGTCGAATCGAACACGGTGCGCATCGACCGCATCGTCGAGGACGTGCTGTCGATCGCGCGACGCGAGCGCAGCAGCGACGAGGCGATCGACGCGCATCCGTTCCTCGAGCGGCTCGTCGACGAGTTCGTCGCCACCAGCGGCGCCGAGCGCAACCGCATCGGCGTTCTCGTGGCCAGCACGCGGCCGATCCGCTTCGACTCGGATCACCTGCGGCAGGTGCTGCTGAACCTGCTCGCCAACGGACTTCGCTACGCCTCTCCGGCGGCCGACGCCGTGCGCGTCGAATGGCGCGAGCGCGACGATCGCCGCCCGGAGCTGCGCGTCTGCGACGATGGTCCGGGCCTGACCGACGAGATGCTCGAGCACGCCTTCGAGCCGTTCTTCACCACCGAGAGCCGCGGCACGGGGCTCGGCCTGTACCTCGCGCGCGAGCTGTGCCATGCCAGCGGCGCGACGATCCGCTATGAAACCGGTTCGCCGTCGCAGCGCTGGCGCAGCGTCTTCGTCGTCGAGCCCCGAAGCGAAAGAAGCAGGATGCAATGAAGGAAGCCACCGAGACCGCCCACACGCGCAGCGCAGTGCGCGCTGCCCGCAGCCCGGGCGAGCGCCGGGTGCTCGTCGTCGACGACGAGGCCGACCTGCGCGAGCTGCTCGAGCTCACGCTCGTCGGCATGGGACTGGACGTCGACTGCGCGGGATCGCTGGCCGACGCCGAGACGGCGCTGTCGCGCAACGACTACGCGCTGTGCCTGACCGACATGCGGCTGCCCGACGGCGACGGCTTGACGCTCGTCGCGTCGATCAACCGTGGTCGTCCGCACACCCCGGTGGCCGTGATCACCGCCTACGGCAGCGCGGAGAACGCGGTGGCCGCGCTCAAGGCGGGCGCTTTCGACTACCTCGCCAAGCCGGTGGCGCTCGACGCGCTGCGCAGTCTCGTGCGCTCGGCGCTGCAGCTGCCCGGGAGCGCCGACGTCGCCGCTGCACCGGGTGCGTCTTCGTCCGCATCGGCGCGGCAACTGCTCGGCGATTCCGACGCGATGCGCGAAGTGCGCGCGCAGATCGCCCGCCTGGCGCGCAGCATGGCGCCGGTGTCGATCAGCGGCGAGTCGGGCTCCGGCAAGGAGTTGGCCGCACGCCTCATTCACGAGATGGGGGCACGCGCCACGCAGTCCTTTGTCGCGGTGAACTGCGGCGCGATCCCCGAGGCGCTGATGGAGTCGGAATTCTTCGGCTACCGCAAGGGCGCGTTCACCGGCGCCGACCAGGACCGCGACGGATTCTTCCAGGCGGCGAACGGCGGAACGTTGTTCCTCGACGAGGTCGCCGACCTGCCGCTCGCAATGCAGGTGAAGCTGCTGCGGGCGATCCAGGAAAAGCGCGTGCGCAAGGTCGGTGCCACCGTCGAGGAAGCGGTGGATGTGCGCATCGTCAGCGCGACGCACCAGGATCTCGCGCGCTGCGTGGCGGCCGGCCGCTTCCGGCAGGATCTCTATTACCGCCTGAACGTGATCGAGCTGCGGCTGCCGTCGCTGCGCGAGCGACTGGAGGACATCCCGCTGCTCGCCGATTCGATCCTGGCGCGGCTGGCCGAGCGCAGCGGCACCGGCCGGCCACCTCGACTGGCGCCGGTGGCCGTTCGCTACCTGCAGAGCTACCGCTTTCCCGGCAACGTGCGCGAGCTCGAGAACGTGCTCGAGCGCGCGCTTGCCTTCGCCAGCGGCGACGTCATCAATGTCGAGGACCTCGGCCTGAAGCCGATCGTCTCCGACGACGAGGAGAACGAGCGCATCGACGGCGACCAGGCCGATGCGGTGACGACCGCCGGCGTCGCCGCCGCGGGCGAGCGCAGGCCGGTGCGCGTGTCCGAGGACGGCGTTCCCGAATCGCTGCCCGACTATCTCGAGCAGATCGAGCGCGAGGCGATCCAGCGCGCGCTGGAGAAGACCCGCTACAACCGCACCGCGGCTGCGCGCCTGCTCGGCATCACCTTTCGCGCGCTTCGCTACCGGATGCAGCGGCTCGGGCTGAGCTGATGCCGAGCGCGCGCCCGACGCGTGCCTGGCGCGACGACGTCGGCGGCTGGCTCGCGGCCGCGCGCGCGGTTCCGTCGCCGAATTTCGATGCGCGTCCGGTGGGCGCGCGCGTCGAGCTGCTCGTCGTTCATCACATCAGCCTGCCGCCCGGACGCTTCAGCGGCGACGCCGTCGAGAGGCTGTTCACCAACCGCCTCGACGCGTCGTCGCATCCTTCGTTCGGCGCGCTGCGCGGGCTGCGTGTGTCGGCGCATTTTCTCGTGCGCCGCCGCGGCGAACTGCTGCAGTTCGTCGACACCGATCTGCGCGCGTGGCACGCGGGCGTCTCGCGCTTTCTCGATCGCGAGCGCTGCAACGATTTCTCGATCGGCATCGAACTCGAGGGCGACGAGTCGCACCGCTTCACCGAGGCGCAGTACCGCCGACTGCGCAGCGTGATCGCGGCGCTGCGCGAGCGCCATCCGCTGCGCTGGCTCGCCGGTCACAGCGACATCGCGCCCGAGCGCAAGCGAGACCCCGGCGTGCACTTCGACTGGTCTCGCGTGCACGCGATGCACGAAGCGCGCGATCTCGTTCGTCCGTACTGAACGGCGCATCGACGCAGCGGCGCGCAGCGCGCTGCGATCAGAACGTCGATGCGCGTCGGTAGACACGTCGAAGCGCACGTCGGTGCGCACACGTCGGCGCGCACGTCGGCGCGTTGCGACGCGTTCGAGTCGAACATCGCCGCCGATGTGTTGTGCGCACGCCGACGATTCGGCGAACGAGTCAAGGGAAAACACGTCGAATCGTTGCGGACGCCCTACAAGGGCCGTAAGATTTCGCGTGTGCATAACAGCGGAATTTCACGCCAGTACAAGCAGTTATCCGCGGACCTTGAAGCGTGAAATCAGTTGCTGTCGCAGGGGATGATCCGAATTGAGGTCGATGGCTCCGGGCGGGGAAGAATGGGTGCGAACGGGTCTGCGAAAGCGGCAGGCGGCGGTCGATCCGGTTCCCGTTGCGACGATCTCCAGAGAGCGCCGAACCGTCGGGTTGCGGCGTTTTTTTGCGCCGAATTCATTAGCGTAGGAGCGACGAACCGTGCAACACGGTGTTCTTGCGCCGATGAATAGCCCGTTCCGGACGATGCGCACTCGCATCGCGGTACGGGTTTCCGTCATCGCAACATCCTGAGAAGGAGATCCTCATGGCAACTGCCAGGAAAGCGGCGAAGAAGCCGGCCGCGAAGAAGAGCGCTGTGAAGAAGGCAACGAAGAAGACGACGGCGCGCAAGGCCGCAACGAAGAGCGCAACGACCGGGCGCGTCGCGCCGCGCAAGGCGGCCGCCAGAAAGACCGCGGCGAAGAAGACTGCGGCGAAGAAGACCGCAGTGAAGAAGACGGCGGCGAAGAAGACGGCGGCGAAGAAGGCCACCGCACGCAGGACCGCCGTCAAGAAGACCGCGCGCAAGGCGGCCGCCAGGAAGCCGATGGCAGCACGCAAGGCCGTGAAGAAGACCGCGGCGAAGAAAACTGCAGCGAAGAAAACTGCAGCGAAGAAAACTGCAGTGAAGAAGACGGCGGCGAAGAAGGCGACGGCGAAGAAGACCGCTGCGAAGAAGGGCGCGGTGAAGAAGGCCGGAGCACGCGGCGCGACCGCGCGCAAGGCGAGCGTGCGCAAGAGCGCGCCGACGAAGGCGGCCGCGAAACCCGCCGCGAAACCCGCCGCGAAGAAGGCGGCAGCGAAGCCCGCCGCGAAGAAGACGGCGGTGAAGACGTCGGCCGGAAAAGCGCTGACGAAGCCCGTCGTAAAAAGGGCGCCGGCGAAAAAAACCGCACCGAAGAATAACGGCGCGGCGACGTCGGCCGCTCCTGCCGCCAAGCCGTTGAATCCGGCGGCCGCCTGGCCGTTTCCGACGGGCAACCGCCCCTAAGGCAACCAAGGCAACCAAGGCAACGCAGTGCCGAGGCTGCGCGTCGCCGAGCGCGCGCAGCGAAGCGGGTCCCGCACCGGGTTTCGCGGTGCGGGACTCTTTTTTTCGTGTGCGAGAATCGCGGGCGTCGTGGAATCGTCTACATGCATCACGCACTTTGGCTCTTGCTCGAAACGCTAGGCAGCCTGCTCGCCACGGCCTGCGTCCTGCGCGCTTATCTGAACTGGCTCGGGCTCGGCGTTCGCGACCCGCTCGGGCAGTTCGTCATCGCCGTCACCGACTGGATCGTGCGGCCGCTGCGCGGCGTGCTGCCCGCCACCCGCAAGAACATGCGCAGTGTCGACTGGGCGAGCCTGCTGGCCGCGCTGCTGATCGCCGTCGTTCTCGCCGTGCTCTACGTGCTGCTGTTCGGCGGCGGCCGCGCGCCGGCCTTCGGCGCGGTCGTGCTGCTGGCCGTCTTCTGGCTGGCGAAGTGGTCGCTGTGGCTGCTCACCGCGCTCGTGCTGCTGCTGGCGGTGCTGTCGTGGGTCAATCCGCACGCACCGATCGCGCCGACGGTCGACGCGCTCACCCGGCCGTTCCTGTCGCCGATCCGGCGCTTCGTCCCCCTGGTGGGCGGGGTCGACCTCTCGCCGCTCGTACTGATCGTGCTCGCGCAACTCGCGCTCACCATTCTGCAGTCGGCGATGCCGTCGTTCTTCGCCGTCGTCTCCTGACGGCACGCGCCGCACGGACTCCCGCATGGATCACGCGCCGTTGCCGCCCTGGCTGCAGGGCGGGCCTGGCGCATGGCGGCTGCTCATTGCCGCGCAGCCGGGGGCGCCCCGCACCGAGGTCGTCGGCGAGCACGACGGCTGCCTGAAGCTTCGTGTTTGCGCGCCGCCCGTGGAGGGGCGCGCCAACGACGAGATCGTGCGTTTCGTCGCCCAGCGGCTGTCGCTGCCGAGGCGTTCGGTGCGCCTGGTCTCGGGTTCGTCGTCGCGGCGCAAGCGCTTCGCACTCGATGCGCCGCACGACGCCGCCGCGCTGTGCGCGGCGCTCTACCAGGGCGAGCGACCGTAGGCTCGCTCGAAGCGCTGCGCCACGTCGGCGCGATCGACGCGATGGTTCTGTCCGCCGCGGTGCTCGATCTTGATCGCTCCCAGCACGCTACCCAGACGCGCCGCGTCCGACCAGCTCCAGCCGAGCGTGCGTGCGTGCAGCAGGCCCGCCCGATACGCGTCCCCGCAGCCGGTCGGGTCGAGCGCACGCGAGACGGCGAGCGCCGCGATTTCGGTGACCGAGCCGTTCTCGTGCACGCGGGATCCTTCGCCGCCGCGCGTGACGATCAGCGCCTGCACGCGCTGCGCGATCTGCGCTTCGCTCCAGCCGGTGCGCTCGACCAGCAGCGAAGCCTCGTAGTCGTTGACGGTGACGGCGCTCGCCAGGCCGACGAACTCGCGCAGTGCCTCGCCGTCGAACATCGGCAGGCCCTGGCCCGGGTCGAAGACGAAGGGCACGCCGCATGCGCGGAATTCGCGCGCGTGCTGCAGCATCGCTTCACGCCCGTTCGGCGCGACGATGCCGATCGCCGTTTCCGCGTCGCTGCCGCACGCCTCGCGCACCGAGACGCGGTGAGCCTGCGACATGGCGCCGGGATGGAATGCCGTGATCTGGTTGTCGGACAGGTCGGTGGTGATGAACGCCTGCGCCGTGTACTCCTCGTCGAGCCGACGTACGCCGGTGGTGGCGATGTCGAGCTGCGCCAGGTGCGCGAGGTAGTCGTCGCCGTCGCGGCCGATCGTCGCGAGCATCACCGGTTCGCCGCCGAGCGCACGCAACGTATAGGCGATGTTGCCCGCGCATCCGCCGTAGTTGCGCTGAAGTCGCGGTGCGAGGAACGACACGTTCAGCATGTGGACGCGGTCGGGAAGGATGTGGTCCTTGAAATGGCCCTCGAACACCATGATCGTGTCGTAGGCGATCGAACCGCTGATCAGCACGCGTCGGGACATCTTCGCTCCGTCTCGCTTCAGGGATAGAACAGCCGCACGCGGAAGTCGTAGCCGGCCGGTTGCAGTTCGTCGGCCTCGAGCGCAAGGCGCAGCGGCCACTCGGTGCGCGCAGGAATGCCCTGCAGGCGCGCATCCTGCGCTTCGGGCAGGTAGTCGGCCGGATGCAGCGAGCGGCGCACGAGCACGCGGCTTGCGTGATCGGTGAGCGTGAGCTGCATCGACGGCCAGCGCACGGCGTGATCGGCGTCGTTGCGCAGCAGTGCCCGCATCTCGAGAACGTCGGGTATGCCGGAGGCCTGCAGTTCGAACGATTCGATCGTGAGCGCATCGAGTTCGCGGGGCGGCTCGATGCGAAGTCCGAACGGCGCAAGCGCCGTACCGAGCAACGGCGCGACGATCGGTGCGCGCACGGCGATCGCCGAGCGTTCGGCGATCACCCACTGCATCGCGAGCGCAACCGCCAGTGCGAGCGCGAGCAGCCCGAGGGCCAGCGCGCGCCGGTCGGCGAAGCCGCGACTGCGTTTCGTCGAGAAGTAGTCGATCGCAGACTCGTCCGCGCCGACCTCGTCGGCGTCGAACGCCGATGCGCCGAAGCGCTCGACGTACGGCGGCGGCGCCTGCGCCGGATCGCGCGCGGGTGCTTCGGGTGCAGGCGCGTCGGCCGATGGGGCAGCGTCGGTTGCAACTTCGGTTGCAACTTCGGCCGACGCAGCTTCCGCCGCGATGTCGAGTGCCGGTTCGCCATGCGCGGGCGGTCCGACGACGATCCATTCGACATCGTCGTCGGGCGCTTCGCGGTGCTGCGCTTCGTCCAGACCGGTCGCGCCGGCGTCGAAGAAGGGCGCGTGCGGCTCGCCTTCGGACGTGCCGTCCGACTCGTCTTCGGCGGCCGCGTCGCGCGCATCTTCGTGTGCGGGATGCGGCCCGGTTTCGAGCGGCGAGTCGGGTGGGTGAGGGCTCGCCGCTTCCGGCTCGGGGGGACTCGCCGCTTCCGGCTCGGGAGGGTTCGCCGCTTCCGGCTCGGGAGGGTTCGCCGCTTCCGGCTCCGGGGGGCTTGCAGGTTCCGGCCCGGGTGGGGGCGCCGACTCCGGCTCGGGCTCGATCGTCGCAACCGGCCTTTCGAGCGTCGTGTCCGGCGCAGGTTTCTGCGCGACATCCGGCGAGGGCTCGAGTCCGGCGTCTGCCATGGTCTCGACGACGGCGTCCGTCACGGGGCCGAGCGTCCGGCCGGCGTCGGCTTCACCCGCCTGCGCGCGCAACTGCGCGTCGCCGACGTAGCGCAGGTGGTCGATGCCGGCGAAGACATTGTGGCAGCGTCCGCAGCGCACGAAACCGCGGCGCAGCTTCAGCTGGTCGGGAACGACCCGAAAGCTCGTCTTGCACTGCGGGCAGGTCGTCGCGAGCGCCATCACGTCTTCCGCAATCGAACGGTCGTCATCGTCGACGCGTTCCCGCCAGGCAGGTCCAGCCGTCGAGCGATCGCCACGGCTGCAGTTCCACCTGCGGATAGCAGCGCGCGATCTCGCCGGCCTGTCGATCGAGCAGTCCGGCGAGGACGAGCCGGCCGCCGGGCGCGACGAGCGTCTCGAGCAGCGGCGCCAGCACGCGCAACGGGTTCGCGAGGATGTTCGCCACGACGACGTCGGCTGCGGGCGGCATCGCGTCGCTGCTCGGGCGCAGGTCGACGTGCACGGAGTTCCCGGCCGCATTGCGCGCCGCGGCTGCAAGCGCCTGCGCGTCGATGTCGATGCCGGTGACGCGGCGCGCGCCGAGTCGGGCAGCGGCGATCGCCAGGATGCCCGACCCGCAGCCGTAGTCGATCACCGTATCGCCCGTACGCAGGTGGGCGTCGAGCCATTCGAGGCACAGCCGCGTGGTCGGGTGGCTGCCGGTGCCGAAGGCCAGCCCCGGGTCGAGCACGATCGCCGTGCGCCCGGGCGGCGCCGGCTGTGTCGACACCTGCCACGAGGGCGTGATCCACAGCCGCGCGCCGACGGGCAGGGCGTCGAACTGGCGTTGCGTCGCCTGCACCCAGTTTTCGTCCTCGACGCGTTCGAGGTCGAATTCGATCGGCACCGCACGCCCGGCGAGCGCGGCCGCGCGCACGAGCCACTCGCGGGCGCGGATCGCGTCGTCGTCGGACGTCGCGGACACACCTGCGTTCCCGGGGGCGTCCTCGGGTGCGTTCCCGGGCGCGCGTTGCCCGGCGTCGCAGGCGACCATCGCCGCGACGCGCGTGCGCGGCCACGCCGTCGCCGGAGGCGCTTCGCCCGGCTCGCCGAACAGCGCGCATTCGGCCTCGGATTCCGCGTCCGCGTCGCTCGTGTCGACCGACGAGGCGCCGGCTGCGAGCAGCGCGTCGGTCCAGTCGTCGGCGCTTGCGCCGTCGACGACGAAGCGGATGAGCAGCCACATCGGAGCGTCGACCTGCATCGGATGGAGCGACAGGCGCCGGCGCTGCGCCGTCAGCTGCGGCGCAGCGCGAGCTTCTGCTCGAGGTAGTGGATCGGCGTGCCGCCCTGCACGAAATGCGCATCGGTGAGCAGTTCGCGGTGCAGCGGCAGGTTCGTGCGGATGCCGTCGACCGCCATCTCCGAGAGCGCGATCCGCATGCGGCGGATCGCCTGGTCGCGCGTTTCGCCGTACGCGATCACCTTGGCGATCATCGAATCGTAGTTCGGCGGTACGAAGTAGTTGGTATAGACGTGCGAGTCGACGCGGATGCCGGGACCTCCCGGCGGGTGCCAGGCGGTGATGCGCCCCGGCGACGGCGTGAAGCGGAACGGATCTTCGGCGTTGATCCGGCACTCGATCGCATGCCCGCGCAGATGGATGTCGCGCTGCCGGAAGCGCAGCTTCTCGCCGCAGGCGATGCGGATCTGTTCCTGCACGATGTCGATCCCGGTGATCAGTTCGGTGACCGGATGCTCGACCTGCACGCGCGTGTTCATCTCGATGAAGTAGAACTCGCCGTTCTCGAACAGGAATTCGAAGGTTCCGGCGCCGCGGTAGCCGATCCGCCGGCAGGCGTCTGCGCAGCGCTGCGCGATGCGATCGATCGCGCGTCGCGGAATGCCCGGCGCCGGCGCCTCCTCGATGATCTTCTGGTGGCGGCGCTGCATCGAGCAGTCGCGCTCGCCCAGGTGCACGGCGTTGCGGTGTTCGTCGGCCAGCACCTGGATCTCGATGTGGCGCGGGTTCTCGAGAAACTTCTCGAGGTAGACGTTCGGGTTGCCGAACGCCGCCTGCGCTTCGCTGCGCGTCATCGTCACCGCGGCGAGCAGCGCCGCTTCGGTGTGCACGACGCGCATTCCACGGCCGCCGCCGCCGCCGGCCGCCTTGACGATCACCGGGTAGCCGACGGTGCGCGCGATGCGCAGGATCTCCTTCGGCTCCTCGGGCAGCGCGCCTTCGGAGCCGGGCACCACCGGGACACCCGCCTTCTTCATCGCGTCCTTGGCCGAGACCTTGTCGCCCATCATCCGGATCGATTCGGGACGCGGGCCGATGAAGACGAACCCGCTCTTCTCCACCCGCTCGGCGAAATCGGCGTTCTCGGAGAGGAATCCGTAGCCGGGGTGGATCGCCTCGGCGTCGGTGACTTCGGCCGCGCTGATGATCGCCGGCACGTTCAGGTAACTGTCGCGCGACGGCGCCGGCCCGATGCAGACCGATTCGTCCGCCAGCTTGACGTATTTCGCCTCGGTGTCGGCCTGCGAGTGCACGACGACCGTCTTGATGCCCATCTCGCGGCACGCGCGCTGGATGCGCAGTGCGATCTCGCCGCGGTTGGCAATCAGCAGCTTCTCGAACATGCGCGCTATTCGACGACGAAGAGCGGCTGTCCGAACTCGACCGGAGACCCGTTGTCGACGAGAACTGCCTTGATCGTGCCGCTCTTGTCGGACTCGATCTCGTTCATCAGTTTCATCGCCTCGATGATGCACAGCGTATCGCCCTCGGAGACCTGGCTGCCGACGCCGACGAAAGGCTCGGCGCCCGGCTGCGCCGAGCGATAGAAGGTGCCGACCATCGGCGAGCGCACGACGTGTCCGGACGGCGCCTCGGGCGCAGCGGGCGCCGCAGGCGCGCCCGCGGGCGCGCCGGAGATCGTCGACGGCGTGATCGGCATCGGCGAGGCCATCGGTGCGGGGGCCGCCATCAGGACGGCGGGCGCGTTCTTGACGATTCGCACCTTGCCGTCGCCTTCGGTGATCTCGAGCTCGGAGATCCCCGATTCGGAAACGAGATCGATCAGTGTCTTGAGCTTTCGCAGGTCCATTGGGTCTTCAACCTTTGCGGGTGCGCCGGGCGCCGGCCGCTTCGGGCGCGCCGTCCGGCGCGCGCAGCGTTTCGATCGCCGCCTGCATCGCGAGCCGGTACCCGATGGGACCGAGACCCGCGACGATGCCGACGGCCAGGTCGGCGAAATACGAACGGTGCCGGAACGGCTCGCGGCGGTGGATGTTCGACAGGTGCACCTCGATGAACGGAATGGCCACCGCAGCGAGCGCATCGCGCAGCGCCACGCTCGTGTGCGTGAACGCCGCCGGGTTCAGCACGATGAAGGCGACTTCGCAATCGCGCGCCTGCTGCACGCGATCGACCAGCTCGCCCTCGTGATTCGACTGGAAACTCTCGAAGCGGTGGCCGTGGTCGGCACACAGCTGCGCGAGGTCGGCGTCGATCTGCTCGAGTCGGGTCGATCCGTAGACCTCCGGCTCGCGGGTACCCAGCAGGTTCAGGTTCGGGCCGTGCAGTGCCCAAAGCAGTTTCGGCGACGTCTTCAAGCGGGAAGAGCGCGAGTTTTTCGCGCTTTTGCTGGAAATTGGTCGCCTTTATACGCTCGTTGACCGACGAACGCCAGCAGCACGTTCGGTGAGCGGTCCGCTCTCAGAGCGTGGAAGCGATCGCCGCGCGCAGGTCGGGGTTGTCGAAGCGTCCGAGGATGCGACGGCGGATCCGACCTTCGCTGTCGACGACTGCGGTGAACGGCAGCGAGCCCGAGTGGTTGCCGAAACGGCGCATCAGCTCCGTGCCGCCCCCCGTGCCCGCGACGAACAAAGGGTAGCTCATCGGCATTTTTTCGGCGAATTGCCGGATGTTCTTGTCGGAGTCGATGCCGATCCCGAGGATCTGCAGCCCCTGCGGCGCGTAATCGCGCTGCATCTGGCTGAGTTCGGGCATTTCTCCGACGCACGGCGGGCACCAGGTGGCCCAGAAGTTCACGACCAGCGGTTGACCCCGGAATTCGCCCAGCGCCCGCTCGCGGCCCTGCGCATCGGGCAGCGTGAGCCCGAGCAGCAGGTCGACGGCCGAGTGGTCGGCCGAGTCGAGCCGATACCGGCGCGATGCGACCCACGCGCCGAAGCCGCCGAAGCCCAGCGCAAGCGCCGCGCCGGCGACCCAGGTACGGCGTCGCGGGTTCATGCCGCCGCGCCGAGCCGCTCGAGCAGCGCACGACGGTCGCCGCGTTCGGGGCCTGCGTCGCTGCCGCGTGCGCCCTTCAACGCTCCGCGAAGATCGTCGTGCCGGTACAGCGACAGCAGCACCGGGGCATCGGCCATCCAGAAAGTGATCGCTTCGACGTCGGGTCCGCCACGGAAATGCGGCACCGAGGCGACGTCGAAGTCGACGCCGCGATTGAGCAACTCGATCTGCACGTCTTTCGTGTTGTCGTGGAACAGTTGAAGGTGGATCGGCGCGTGTTCGGTCACGATGCCCTTCCAGACGGCGCCGGTCAGGTAGGGCTGGAAGTCCTCGAGCCGCTGCATCAGGTCGGCGGCCGCGCGCCGGCGCTGTGCCACGCGCTCGGCGTGCCCGGCGTCGAAAAGCTGCAAGTGCTCGAGCAGCGCAGCGTCGATCTCGTCGTTGTCGGGCATCGACCCGCGGGCGGCGGCGCGCTCGCCGAGCACGCGCTGCGCCGCCTTGCGCTTGGCGCTGGCGTAGTCGGTGGCGCCGTCGGCGAGCAGTCGCGCGGCGGCCGCGGCGATCTCGAGGCGAAGGGGATCGGTGTTCTCGTTCATCGTCTGTAGAATCCGCAACCGCACATTATCGCCCCGATGCACATTCACATACTCGGCATCTGCGGGACGTTCATGGGCGGCATCGCCGCGATCGCGACGCAGGCCGGTCATCGCGTCACCGGCTGCGACGCGAACGTCTATCCCCCGATGAGCGAGCAGCTGCGCGCGCTCGGCATCGAGCTGATCGAGGGCTACGACGCCGCGCAGCGGGCGCTCGCACCGGACCTCTACGTCGTCGGCAACGTCGTCGCACGCGGCAATCCGCTCATGGAGGCGATTCTCGACGCGCGCGATCCGTTCACCTCCGGTCCGCAGTGGCTGGCGCAACACGCACTCGGAAAAAAATGGGTGCTGGCCGTTGCCGGAACCCACGGCAAGACGACGACGGCATCGCTGCTGGCGTGGATCCTGCAGGCGAATCGCCGGCAGCCCGGCTTTCTCATCGGCGGCGTAGCGAGCAACTTTCCGGTTTCGGCACGCCTGGGCGAAGGCGAGACCTTCGTCATCGAGGCCGACGAATACGACACCGCGTTCTTCGACAAGCGCTCGAAGTTCGTGCATTACCGGCCGCGCACGCTGCTGCTGAACAATCTCGAGTTCGACCACGCGGACATCTTCGCCGATCTGGCGGCCATCGAGACGCAGTTCCACCACCTGGTGCGCACCGTTGCGCGCACCGGCCGAATCGTGCACAACGCTGCCGACGCGGCGCTCGGGCGTGTGCTCGCGCGCGGCCTGTGGAGCGAAAGCGAGCGCTTCCTTTGCCCGGAAGGCTGGCACTTCGACGCGGTCGAGGACGACGGCGTCGCGAGCAGCTTCGACGTGCATTTCGGCGCCGAGTGCTTCGGTCGCTGCCGCATCGCGCTGGCCGGCGCGCACAACCGTGCCAATGCGCTTGCCGCGATCGCCGCCGCCCGCCACGCGGCGGTTGCACCGGCCGACGCGATCGGCGCGCTGGCCGACTTCGCCGGCGTGCGCCGGCGCCTGGAAACCCGCGGCAGCGCCGGCGGCGTCACGGTCATCGACGACTTCGCGCATCACCCGACGGCGATCGCGACCACGCTCGCCGGTTTGCGCGAGCGCGTCGGTCCGCGCGCGCGGATTCTTGCGGTGCTCGAGCCCCGCTCGAACACGATGAAGCTCGGCACGATGGCCGCGCAACTGCCCGACGCGCTGGAAGCGGCCGATCTCGTCTTCTGCCATGGCGGCGGGCTCGACTGGGACGTGTCCGCTGCGCTCGCGCCACTGGGGGTGCGGGCGCGCGTCGAGACCCGGCTGCCGGCGCTCGTCGACGCGATCGTCGCCGAGGCGCGCCGCGGCGACTTCATTCTCGCGATGAGCAACGGATCCTTCGGCGGGATCCACCAGCGACTGCTCGACGCGCTCGGCCAGCGGCCCGACGCGCTTGGCCCGGCGCACGACGCGCTCGGCCAGCGGCCCGACGTGCGTCGCCCGGCGCACGACGGCCGCGGCCGGCTCGTCTACCTGCACGGCTTTCGCTCGTCTCCGCAATCGTTCAAGGCGCGCATCCTCGGCGAACGCATGCAGCGTCGCGGCTACGGCGAGCGCTTCGTCTGTCCGCAGCTGCCGCCGTCGCCCGCCGAAGCGGTCGCGCTCGTCCTGCGCGAGATCGCGCCCGGCGCCAGCGACACGCTGGTGGGCAGCTCGCTCGGCGGCTACTACGCAACCTGGCTCGCCGAGCGCAGCGGCGCGCGCGCGGTGCTGCTCAATCCGGCGATCGACCCGGCGCGCGACCTCGCGGCATACGTCGGCGAGCTGCGCGGCTACCACGACGACCGCCCGTTTCGTTTCGAGACTCGCCATCTCGACGAACTGCGCGCGCTGCACGCCGGCGCGCTGCGCGACGCGACGCGTTACCTGCTCGTCGCCGCGAAGGGCGACGAGGTGCTCGACTGGCGCGAGATGGTCGCGCGCTATCCCGGCGTGCGCACGATCCTGCTCGAAGGCGGCGACCACGGGTTGACGGAATTCGGCGCCCTCGCCGACGAAGTGCTCGAATTCGCCGGTTTCGGCGGCTGCGCCGTCGATGTCGCCGACGCGGACCAGCAAGGGGAACGATGATGAGACTGAAGGACAAGATCGCGATCGTCACCGGCGCGACCGGCGGCATCGGCCGGGCGACCGCGCGCAAGTTCGCCGACGAGGGAGCGGCAGTGGTCGTTGCCGACATCGACGTCGCACGCGTCGACGAGGCGGTGGCCTGGCTCGCCGACGCCGGAGCGCGCGCACTCGGCGTGCGGGTCGACGTGACCGACCGCGCGAGCGTCGAAGCGATGGTCGGCGCCACGCTCGATGCCTTCGGACGCATCGACTGCCTGGTGAACAACGCCGGCATCACGCAGGACGCGCGACTCGTCAAGATGACCGAGGAGCAGTTCGATCGCGTGATCGACGTGAACCTGAAGGGCGTGTTCCTGTGCACGCAGGCGGTGGCCGATCCGATGATCCGCCAGGGCTCGGGCGTGATCCTGAACGCATCGTCGGTGGTCGGCCTGTACGGCAACTTCGGACAGACGAACTACGCGGCAACGAAGGCGGGCGTCATCGCGTTCACCAAGACGTGGGCGCGCGAGCTCGGACCCAGGGGCGTGCGCGCGGTCGCCGTCTGCCCCGGCTTCATCCGCACGCCGATCCTCGCGTCGATTCCCCCGGCGGTGATGCAGAAGACGGTCGACAAGGTTCCGCTCGGCCGACTCGGCGAGCCCGAGGAGATCGCCGCCGTCTATGCGTTCCTTGCCAGCGACGAGGCAGCGTACATCAACGGCGCCGTCATCGAGGTGTCGGGCGGAATCATGCTGTAGGGACG
>JACDJC010000036.1_pt1 | contig 175434 bp, 162 predicted proteins | sample 7454191 | NCBI WGS metagenome assembly JACDJC01 (sample SAMN14253291, study PRJNA609438) | sludge metagenome | isolation source: sludge after 25d culture with pyrite and EDTA | collected 2018-12-20 | reverse complement strand
TCGTTGTCGAAGTGGCCGATATTGCAGACAATGGCCTGATCCATCATGGCGTACAGATGATCGCGGGTGATCACATGGTAGTTTCCGGTGGCCGTTACGAAAATATCGGCCTTGTCGGCGGCTTCTTCCATGGTGACGACGCGGTAGCCTTCCATGGAGGCCTGCAGGGCGCAGATGGGGTCGATTTCGGTGACCCACACCTGGGCGCGCAAGGCGGCCAGCGCCTGGGCGCAGCCTTTGCCCACGTCGCCGAAGCCGCAGACCACGGCGATCTTGCCGGCGACCATGACGTCGGTCGCGCGCTTGATACCGTCGACCAGGGACTCGCGGCAGCCGTACAGGTTGTCGAACTTGGACTTGGTGACCGAATCGTTGACATTGATGGCGGGGAAGGCGAGCTCGCCTTTCTTCGACATCTGATACAGGCGGTGCACGCCGGTGGTGGTTTCTTCGGTTACGCCGCGGACGGCCGCCAGGCGTTCGGAATACCACTTGGGATCGGCGGCGAGCCTGGCCTTGATGGCGGCGAACAGAATGCGCTCTTCTTCGCTGCCGGGATTGGCCAGCACGGAAATATCGGACTCGGCCTTCGCGCCCAGATGCAGCAGCAGCGTGGCGTCGCCGCCGTCGTCCAGGATCATGTTGGCATGGTTGCCATTGGGCCATTCGAAGATTTCATGGGTGTACCGCCAATAGTCTTCAAGCGTTTCGCCCTTGACGGCGAAAACGGGCGTGCCGCCGGCGGCGATGGCGGCGGCGGCATGGTCCTGGGTGGAGAAAATGTTGCACGACGCCCAGCGCACGTCGGCGCCCAGCGCCTTCAGGGTCTCGATGAGCACCGCGGTCTGGATGGTCATGTGCAGGCTGCCGGCGATGCGGGCGCCCTTTAGCGGCTGGCTGGCGGCGAATTCCTCGCGGGTCGCCATGAGGCCGGGCATTTCGGTCTCGGCGATGGCGATTTCCCGGCGGCCCCATTCGGCCAGGGCGATATCGGCGATCTTGTAGTCGGTGACGGTGGCTTCAGCAACAGTATTCATGGTGGTATTCCAATAAACCTGTAGCAGCCGAAGCGCCTTTGCAACGTGAGCTCATCTTCGCCTGTACAGGGAACGATGAGCGCCGTTGGGTGAAGAAGGCTTCCCGAGCCTAGCGGTGGATCATGGATCGACACCGTTGCAGCGCTCCTCGGGAAGCCTGGATTGTAGCATGGGGACAGGCGCCGGCGCCCTACCCTTTTCGCTTCGGATACCCCTGGGCGGTGATGCGTTCCCAGATCTCGCGCTTTTCGTCGTCGTCCAGGAGCACCCAATTGGCGACCTCCATGGCCGTGCGCCCGCAACCCCGGCAGACATCGTCGTACAGAGTGGAACACACCGCCACACAAGGCGAATCGCTGGGATTCAGGCTGCGCGCGTCGTCGCGCTCGCGTTTCGCCTCGCGCTCTTCCATGTCAGGCCGCCTGCTTCAGCGCCAGCGCCTTGTCGGTGGCTTCCCAGCTGAATTCCGGCTCGCTGCGGCCGAAGTGCCCGTAAGCGGCGGTCTTGGCGTAGATGGGGCGCAGGAGATCCAGCATGTTGATGATGCCCTTCGGACGCAGGTCGAAGTGCTCGCGCACCAGGCGGGCGATCTGCTCGTCGGGGATCACGCCGGTGCCTTCCGTGTAGACGGTGATGTTGATGGGGTCGGCCACGCCGATGGCGTAGCTGACCTGCACCTGGCATTGGCGCGCCAGCCCCGCCGCAACCACGTTCTTGGCCACATAGCGCGCCGCGTAGGCCGCCGAGCGGTCCACCTTGGAGGGATCCTTGCCCGAGAACGCGCCGCCGCCGTGCGGGCATGCGCCGCCATAGGTGTCGACGATGATCTTGCGGCCCGTCAGCCCGCAATCGCCCTGCGGCCCGCCGATGACGAAGATGCCGGTGGGGTTGATCAGGAACTTGGTCCTGGGCGTCAGCAGGCCGTCGGGGAAACTGGGCTTGATGATTTCCTCGATGACGGCTTCGCGGATGTCGGACTGGGAGATGTCGGGCGCGTGCTGCGTGGACAGCACCACGGTGTCGACCTCCGCCGGCTTGCCGTTGATGTAGCGGAAGGTGACCTGCGACTTGGCGTCCGGGCGCAGCCACGGCAGGCGGCCGTCTTTGCGCAATTCGCTCTGGCGCTGCACCAGGCGGTGCGCATACCAGATGGGCGCCGGCATGAGGTCCGGGGTTTCATCGCAGGCATAGCCGAACATCAGCCCCTGGTCGCCCGCGCCCTGGTTCAGGATTTCGTCTTCGCTGCGATCGACGCCCTGGGCGATGTCGGGCGATTGCTTGTCGTAGGCGACCAGCACCGCGCAGCCCTTGTAGTCGATGCCGTATTCGGTGTTGTCGTAGCCGATGCGCTTGATGGTGTCGCGCGCGACCTGGATGTAGTCGACGTTGGCGGTGGTGGTGATTTCACCGGCCAGGATGACCAGGCCGGTATTGCACAGGGTTTCGGCCGCCACGCGGGCGTTCGGGTCCTGGGTGAAGATGGCGTCGAGGATGGAATCGGAGATTTGGTCGGCGACCTTGTCGGGATGGCCTTCGGAGACGGATTCGGAAGTGAAAAGAAAATCGTTGTTTGCCACGGCGATGCGTCCTTGTGTTGCCGGCTGACCGGCCTGGAGGTTGAACGAAACGCGTTGCACCTCGGACACCTGCGTAGCAGTGGAAATCGGGCGCGACGCTTTAGCGGATTAGTTGCACGCCGCCCGCAGGCAGCGCTGTATCGCCCCGCAAGTTGTCGGTTAACTCAGCGATAAACGCCATTTTAAGCGAAAATAGGCCCGGACACTATTTACGCCATCTCCTGTAAGGGTTATTTCCGCCGTCTATGTTCCGGGCTTTGTTTCATTTGCTGGCCTCGCTGCCACTTCCTGTCCTGCACAGGATCGGACGCCTCGCCGGCATGCTCGTCTATGCCTGGCCCGGCCGTTATCGCAGGCGCCTGCGGCAGAACGCCCGGCAGGCCGGCTATGCCGACCCGTCGTTCGCGCGGCGGGCGGCGGCGGAAACCGGCGCGATGATCCTGGAAACGCCGCGCATCTGGCTGCATACGCAACAATGCCTGGCCATCACCGACGACGGCAACGACGAAGTGGTGCGCCAGGCCATGGCCGAAGGCCGGAGCATCCTGTACTTGACGCCGCACCTGGGCTGCTTCGAGATCACCGCCCGCAACGCGACGCAGTACGGGCCGCTCACCGTCATGTACCGCCCGCCCCGGCAGGCGTTTCTGGAACCCATCATGCGGCATGCGCGCGACATGCCCGGTCTCAGGGCCGTCCCCGCCTCGCTCCAGGGCGTGCGCGAGTTCGTGCGCGCCCTGAAACGCGGCGAAGCGGTGGGCATGCTGCCCGATCAGGTCCCGGGCGCCGGCGACGGCGTCTGGGCGCCGTTCTTCGGCAAGCAGGCCTACACCATGACCCTGGCGGGCAAGCTCGCGCTGCAGACCGGCGTGGCGGTCATCCTGACGGCCGGCGAGCGGCTGCCCGGCGGCAAAGGCTGGCGCATGCACTATCTGCGGCTGCCGGAACCCCTGCCGGCCGATCCGCAGGCCTTGGCGGCCGCCATCAACGGCGCCATGGAAACGCTCATCCGCCGCTTTCCGCAGCAATACCTGTGGAGCTACAACCGCTACAAGATTCCCAAAGAGGCGCCGCCGCGCCCCGCCGATCCGCTCCAATGAAATTCAACAAGCTTTCCCTGCTGCGCGGGGTATTTTCCTACTTCGGCCGCAGTTCCTATGCCACGCGGCGGCGCTGGGCGCGCGCGCTGGGCTGGCTGGCGCCCAGGCTGATGCGCTCCAGGGCGCACATCGTGCGCACTAATCTCGCGCTGTGCTTTCCCGAAAGATCCCCCCAGGACCGCGAAATCTGGCTCAGGCGCCACTTCCAGCTGCTCGCCCAATCCGTCGTCGACCGCGGCCTGCTGTGGTTCGGCGCCCCGTCCACCATCCTCGACACCACTCCCATCACCGGGCTGGAGCACCTGGACGAACTGATCAAGTCCAGGCGCCGGATCCTGATGCTCGCGCCGCACTTCATCGGGCTGGACGCCGCCGCCACCAGGCTGACGCTGTTCCTGCGCGAATCGGCCACCATGTACACGCGCCAAAGCGATGCCGACGTGGACGAGATCGTCCGCCAGGGCCGCGGCCGCTTCAATACCGTGCACCTGATCAGCCGCCACGACGGCGTCCGGGGGCTCATCCGCCACCTGCGCAACGGCGTGCCCACGTATTACCTGCCGGACATGGATTTCGGCACGACCGGGGCCGCCTTCCTGCCGTTCTTCGGCGTGCAGGCCGCCACCCTGCTGGCCACCGCCCAGATCGCGAAAAGCGTCGATGCGGCCGTCGTGCCCATCGTGTCTCGGCTGGACCTGGCCACCGGCAAGTATCATGTCCAGGTCCTGCCGCCGCTGGACGGCTTTCCCGGCGATGACACGCCCGAGGCGGCCACGGCGCGCCTGAACCGGCTCATCGAAGACTGGGTGCGCCGCGACCCGCCCCAATACTACTGGGTGCATCGGCGCTTCAAGACCCGACCGGAAGGCGAAGCCCGCATCTACTGAGGCCGCGGCACCGCAGTCAAACCCTATGAATCGGGGCATAATCACTCCCATGATCTGGAACTTCGTAAAAATGCATGGCGCGGGCAATGATTTCGTCGTCCTTGACGGCGTCCGCCAAGCCATAGAAATGACGCCCGAACGGGCGCGCGCGCTCGCGCACCGGCACTTCGGCATCGGCGCCGACCAAATCCTGCTCGTCGAGGCCCCGCATCATCCCGAGGCCGACTTCCGCTACCGCATCTTCAACGCCGACGGCGGCGAAGTCGAGCACTGCGGCAATGGCGCACGCTGTTTCGTGCGCTTCGTGCACGAACAAGGCCTGTCGCGCCGCAACCCCTTGCGCGCCGAAATCCGCACCGGCCTGATCACCCTGGACAACACCCCCGAGGCCGGGGTCTCGGTCGAAATGGGCCAGACCCGCTTCGGCCCCGACGACGTCGGCTTCGACACCACGGGCCTGCAATCGCAGGCCTGCGGCGAAGACACCCTGTGGGTGCTGCCCCTGCCCGGGCAAGCCGACGCCCTGCTGTCCCTGGTGGCCATCTCCAACCCCCATGCCGTCCAGCTGGTGGATGACGTGGACCGCCACCCGGTGGAACAGGCGGGCCCGCTGATCGAGTCGCATCCGCGCTTCAGGCAGCGCGTCAACGCGGGATTCATGCAAGTGGTCGACCGGCACACCATACGTTTGCGCGTCTACGAGCGCGGCGCCGGGGAAACCCTGGCTTGCGGCACGGGCGCCTGCGCCGCCGCCGTCGCCGGCATACGGCGCGGCCTGCTCGACAGCCCCGTGCGGGTGCATACGCGCGGCGGGCCGCTGACGGTAGCCTGGGACGGCCGGGCGCTGCGCATGAGCGGCCCCGCCACCACCGTCTATTCCGGCCAGGTCGACATCGACCGGCTCGTTCAACAGTTTCCTTCCAAGGACCTTACGCCACCATGACCGCAGAGAGCCTCTCCGCCGACACGATCGCGCGCTATCTTCAAGAGCATCCTTCCTTCTTCCAGGATCATGCCGAGCTCTTCGCCAACCTGCGTGTCCCCCATCCCAATGAAACCCGCGCCATATCGCTGGGCGAGCGCCAGATCCTCACCCTGCGCGCCCGGGTCAAGGACCTGGAATGGAAGCTCTCCGGCCTGGCGCACAACGCCAGCGGCAACGAGCGCACCAGCAAGACGCTCACCAGCTGGTGCTGCCGCATGCTGGCCGAAGACGATGCCGCCGCCCTGCCGCGCCACATCGTCGACAGCCTGCGCGAGCTCTTCGACCTGCCCGGCGTCGCCCTGCGCGTATGGGACCTGCCCGGGCTGGGCGCCGGCAGCCCGCACCTCCGGGACGTCACCCCGTCCGTGCGCGACTACGCGCGCGAATTGCCCCGGCCCTATTGCGGCCCCTACAAAGACCAGGAAGCGGCGGGCTGGCTGGGCGAACGGCCGGCGTCGCTGGCCGTCATCCCCCTGGCGCCGGCCAAGGGCGCGCCGCCCATCGGGCTGCTGGTCCTGGGCTCGAACGACCCCGAACGGTTCGCCCCCGACATGGGCACCGCCTTCCTGGAGATCATCGGCGAACTGGCCGGCGCCGGCCTGTCGCGCCTGCAGGGCCGCGCCGCCGGCGGCGACTGCGCATAGGGCCCGCCGCCATGCATGCGCTGCCGCCGCCCATGGAGCAATGGCTGGCCCATCTCCAGGCCCATCGGCGCTATTCCCCGCATACCCTGGCGGGGTACCGCCAGGACCTCCACCACCTGGCGCAGTGCCATCCCGGGCTGGCGCTGGAACGCTACGCCGAAAGCCACATACGCCAGGCCATCGCGCGGCTCCACGGCCAGGGGCTGCAGCCCCGCAGCCTGGCCCGGGCGCTGGCGGCATGGCGCGGGTTCTTCCAATGGTGGGCGCCGGCCGCCGGCCTGGACGCCAATCCGGCGGCCGGCATCCGCGCGCCCAAAGCGCCGCGCAGCCTGCCCAAGGCACTCTCCGTGGACCAGGCGCAGGCGCTGCTGGACCGCCCCGGCCTGCCCCCGCCCTCCACGCCGACAGACTGCCGCGACCAGGCGATGTTCGAAGTGCTCTATTCCAGCGGATTGCGGCTGGCCGAACTCATCAGCCTGGATTGGCGATACACGCGCCAGGACGGCTACGAGTCCGTCAGCTGGCTGCAACTGGATGAAAAAGAAGCCGTGGTGCGCGGCAAAGGCGGCAAGTCGCGCGCCGTGCCGCTGGGCGGCAAGGCGATCGAAGCGCTGCAACGCTGGCTGCCCTTGCGCACCGGCTTGCTGCACGCCGACGCCGGCCCCGGCGACGGCGCCGCCCTGTTCCTGGGCGCGCGCGGCAAGCGCATATCGCCGCGCGTCGTGCAGCTGCAGCTGGAACGCCTGGCCGCCAGGATCGGGCTGCCGGTGCATGCGCACCCGCACGCGCTGCGCCACAGCTTCGCCAGCCACATGCTGCAATCCGCCCAGGACCTGCGCGCCGTCCAGGAAATGCTGGGCCACGCCAACATTTCCACGACCCAGATCTACACCCGCCTGGACTTCCAGCACCTGGCCAAGGTCTATGACCAGGCCCACCCCAGGGCCGGCCGGCGCCGCGGCTGAACCGCCGGGCGCGGTGGTCGATCAACAAGCCGCGCGGAAACCGAACAACGGGCGCGGCGGCCCGCCCAACCCGCGCTAGCCGCCTCCCGGCTTGATGACATCCGACTTCAAGACATAAATGAGCTGCCCGGCATTCCAGGTGAACATGCCCAGATAGCTGGACGCCGGCTGGTCCGCCTTCGCCAGCGCGTCGGAATAAAGCGTGCCGCCCACCTTGGCGCCGGTTTCCCTGGCGATCTGCTCAACCAGCTTGGGGCTGGCCGCATTCTCGATGAACACCCCCGCGATGGACTCCCGCCTGACCCGGTCTATCAGCGCCGCCACCTCGCGCGCCGAAGGCTCCGCCTGATTCGATATGCCCGTCACCGCCAGGAACTGAATGCCGTAGGCGTCGGCGAAATAGCCGAAGGCGTCATGAGAACTGATCACCTTGCGCTTATGCTTCGGCACATCGGACAGCGCAAGCTTGATCTCGGCGTCCAGCTTCTTCATTTTTTCGATGTACAGTCTCGCGCGGTTCTTGTAATACGCCCGGCGGGCCGGGTCCGCCGCGCCCAGGCCGTCGGCGATGTTGGCGGCATAGATCATGCCGTTGCTCAGGCTTTGCCAGGCATGCGGATCGACGTCTCCGTGCGCATGGCCGTGCCCGGGCGCTTCATCGTGATCCTCGTCATCGTGGTCCTCATCATGATCGTGCTCCGCATGGCCGGCGTGCTCCCGCGGGTCCTCGGCGCTCAGATGCCTGACCGGGACGCCCTTGCTCGCCAGCACCTGCAAGCCCTTGAAGCCGGCCGATTCGACCAGGCGCGGCAGCCATGGCTCGAAGTCCAGCCCGTTCAGCACCAGCACCTGCGCCTTGGCCAGCGCCTGCACGTTCTTGGGCGAGGGCTCGAACGTATGCGCATCGGCGTCGGGCCCGACGATGGTCGTCAGGGAAACGTGCTCGCCCCCGATCTCGCGCACCATGTCGCCCAGGATGGAAAAACTGGCCACGACCTTCAGCGGCGGCCCCGCCAGGCCCGCCGGCTGCGCGAGCGCGGATGCGGGCGCCAGCCCGGCGACGAAACCCGCCGCGATCGACGTGAGCGCGAGGCGGCGCAAAGGCCGGAAATCATGGAAAGCGCTGATGCGGGACATTATGAGTGCTCCAGGACCCGGGACAGGCGCCGCCGCCGCGCGCGAGCCTGCCGCGCCGCCTGCAACAACCCGCCGTGAGGCCCGATAAGTACCGAGACGAAATACAGGCATCCTGCCGAAAGAATGATGGCGGGTGAAGCCGGCACATTGGCGTAATACGAAAAAAGCAGGCCGGCGTAGGACGCCGCCGTGCCCAGCGCCGCGGCCAGCACCATCTGGCGCCCCGCCGTGCCCGTCCAGAATCTGGCGGCCGTGGCCGGCAGCATCATGATGCCCACCACCATCAGCGTGCCCAGCACCTGGAAGCCGGCCACCATCGTGGCCACCAGCAGCAGCAGGAACACCAGATGCACCAGCGAGGCGGAGCCGCCCTGGGCGCGCAGGAAAAGAGGATCCAGGCATTCCAGCACCAGTGGCCGGAAGATCAATGCGAGCGTCAGCAAGGCGATGCTCGCGACGGACGTCACCAGCAGCAGAGCCGCGTCGTCCAGCCCCAGCACCGTGCCGAACAGCACATGGATCAGGTCCATGTTGGAGCCGCGCAGCGACACCAGCAGCACGCCCAGGCCCAGCGAAACCAGGTAGAAGGCGGCGAAGCTGGCGTCCTCGCGCTGCGGCGTGAGCCGCGACACCGCCCCGGCCAGGGCGGCGACGAGCAGGCCGGTGATCATGCCGCCTATCGTCATGGCGCTCAGTGAAAGCCCCGCCGTCAGGAAACCGACCGCTACGCCCGGCAGAATGGCGTGGGCCATGGCGTCGCCCATCAGGCTCATGCGGCGAAGCACCAGGAACACGCCCAGAGGCCCGGCCGCGAAAGCCAATGCGAAGGACCCCGCCAGCGCCCGCCGCATGAATGCGTAGTCCAGGAAGGGCCCGACGAGCAGGTCGAATATCCAGCTCACAGAAAGTCTCCCGCGCACAGGTGGCGCGCCAGGTGCAGGTTCTCCGGCGTCAGGACGTCATCCGTCCGGCCCCAGGCGACCAGCTGGCCCGCCAGCAACAGGCACTGCGGAAAATGCCGGCGCACCAGATCCAGGTCGTGCAGGACCGCGACCACCGTGCGGCCCTCGTCATGCCAACGATGCAGCAAGGCCATCAAGTCCTCCGTGGTCGCCATGTCGACCGCGGCAAAGGGTTCGTCCAGCAGCAAGGTGTCGGCGTCATGCAGCATCAGGCGCGCGAACAGGGCGCGCTGCAGCTGCCCGCCCGACAAGGTGCCGATGATGCGGTGTCCGAAATCCGCGAGCCCGACGGCCTCCAGCGCCGACCGCACGCGCTCGTGCTCCTGGGCGCTGAAGCGCTTCCAGGCCCCCACGCGGCGCCAGGCGCCCATGGCCACGAGATCGTAGGTGGAGATTGGAAAACTGCGGTCGAGCTCGCCCAGCTGCGGCAGACAGGCGATATGCGAATCGGCCCGGCCCGACGTGCGGATCCGGCCGCGCAACGGGCTCACCAGGCCGGTGATGCCCTTGAGCAGCGTGGACTTCCCGGCGCCGTTGGGCCCCACGATGGCGGTCAGCGAACCGCGCTCGAAAGCGCCGCTGACGTCGCGCACGGCCACGCGGTCGCGCCACCCCAAGGAGATCTGGTCCAGCTCGATGACGGCCACGTCCCGCCCTACCATCCCATCGCCCATCCCGTGAGCGTCCACAACAGCGCGACCGCCGCCAGCACGCATGCCATGCGCCGCGTACTGGAAGCCAGGAGGGCCGAACCGCGATACCGTCGGGAGGAAGTGGGAGGCAAAGAAAGCATGATTGCGTTAGGATCGAAGAAAAGCACGACTGCGCATGGACGCCGGCAAGCAGTGCCATGCGCCAATGCGTTATGTTATAACATAACTTGAACGTTTTCCCGATCCCATACCATGCCTGCCAACCGTTCGACACAGCAAACCGCCCTGGCGGCCCAGCTGCGCACCGCCGAATCGCTGTGCATGCAGCGTGGCAAACGCCTTACCCCCATCCGCCGCAAGGTGCTGGAGATCCTGCTCCAGCAGCGCCGCAGCGTGAAGGCCTACGAACTGCTCGACCTCATCCGGGCGGTTCAGCCGGGCGCCGCGCCGCCCACGGTGTACCGCGCGCTCGACTTCCTGGTCGATGAAGGCCTGGTCCACCGGCTGGACGCCATCAACGCCTGGACCGCCTGCATGGACGCCGCCGGCGAGCCGCACGACCTGCTGGTGGTCTGCACGCAATGCGGCGCCGTGGCCGAACTGAGCGACCCGACCCTCAGCCGGCAGCTCGCCCATAAAGTCGCCCACGCCGGCTTCAAGCTGTCCGGCCACGAGACCGAATTGCGCGCGATCTGCGCCGATTGCCGGGCCCATTAACACTTTAGAAACATATGTTTGCGCTAAAACGCTTGCTGTGATGTAATCGCACGTTGAGTTTTTTTTTGCGCAGCGATTGCGCAGCGAGGCATGCAATGAAAGGCGCTGACGACCTGAATAAAATGGTACCCGTCACCATACTTACCGGTTTTCTGGGCGCGGGTAAAACGACCTTGCTCAAGCGTATTCTGACCGAATACCATGGGCGCCGAATTGCCGTCATCGAAAACGAGTTTGGGCCCGAAGGCATAGACAACGACCTTCTCGTGCAAGACAGCGAAGAAGAAATCGTCGAACTCAGCAACGGCTGCGTGTGCTGCACGGTGCGCGGCGACCTCATGCGCACCCTGAACGACCTGCGCACGCGCCGGCAGGCGGGCGACCTGAACTTCGAGCGGGTCATCATCGAGACCACCGGCATGGCCAACCCCGGCCCGGTCTGCCAGACCTTCTTCATGGACGACGAAATCGCCGACTACTACCGGCTCGACGCCGTCATCACGGTGGTCGATGCCAAGCACGGCATGGGCACGCTGGACAAGCAGGAAGAAGCGCAGAAGCAGGTGGGCTTCGCCGACAAGATCCTCATTTCCAAGAAAGACCTGGTCACCGAAGAAGAATACCAGGCCTTGCGATCGCGCCTGGTGCGCATCAATCCGCGCGCTTCGATCATGCCGGTGCATTTCGGCGAAGCCGATATCAAGCAGCTGCTGGACATCAGCGGCTTCAACCTGAACACCATTCTTGATATCGACCCCGAATTCCTGGCCGAAGAGCATCCCGACGCCGCTCACGATCATCATCACGGCCACGACCACGGCCATGAATGCGATGAGCACTGCGGCCACCATCACCACGACCATCATCACGCCCACCACGACGACCAGATCGGCGCTTTCGTCTTCCGTTCCAACAAGGCTTTCGACCCCGAGCGCCTGGAAGAATTCCTGGGCGGCATCGTCCAGGTGTACGGCCCCGATCTCATGCGTTACAAGGGCATCTTGTACTTGAAAGGAATCAACCGCCGCATGCTCTTCCAGGGCGTGCACATGATGATGGGCGCGGAACCCGGCAAGCCCTGGCTATCGGGTGAAAAGCCTAGTACCAAAATGGTGTTCATTGGCCGTAAACTTCCCCAGGAGATCTTCACCCGGGGGCTAGAACAATGCTTGGTCTGATCGCGAACCTCGCCGCCCGCCGCTGACGCGGACGGTACGGATTCCAGCACCAACACCACAAAAAGAGGACACATCATGGCAAGCAAATCCGCAGCCGTTAAGAACCAGGGTCAGTTGCTGACCGAAAAGGAACTGTTGGCAATGCCAGAGGCTGACTACATGAACCAGGCCCAGCTGGCGTTTTTCCGCAATCGCCTGAAGGAACTGGAACAGGAAATCCTCAACAACGCCGACGCCACGACCGAAAACCTGCGCGAAACCCAATTCGTGCCCGATCCGGCCGACCGCGCCACCATCGAAGAAGAGCACGCGCTGGAATTGCGCACCCGCGACCGCGAGCGCAAGCTGCTGAAGAAAGTCCAGCAAGCCATCTCGCGCATCGACTCCGGCGAATACGGCTGGTGCGAAGAAACCGGCGAACCCATCGGCATCGCGCGCCTGCTGGCGCGCCCCACGGCCACCCTGTCCCTGGAGGCCCAGGAACGCCGCGAAATGCGCCAGAAGCTCTACGGCGACTGACCGCCCCCCGGCCATGGCCTTTCCTAACCGGGGCCAGATCCTCTTGCGGGGTCTGGCCCCTTTTGCTTTTTGGGCAAGCATCCAGCGGGCCGGCCGCGTACGGGGCCAGGGCCCCGAAACCCCATCTTGAATCCGCTGATTCCATCCCCATATGGAATCTTCAAAGGAAGAATCCATGGAACAATTTCACGCCACCACCATTATTTGCGTACGCCGGGGCAATGAAGTCGCCCTGGGCGGCGACGGCCAGGTCACCCTGGGCAACATCGTCATCAAAGGCACCGCAAGAAAGATCCGGCGGCTGTACCAGGACAAGATCCTGGCGGGCTTCGCCGGCGCCACCGCCGACGCCTTCACCCTGCAGGAGCGCTTCGAGGCCAAGCTCGAGAAGCACCAGGGCAACCTCATGCGCGCCGCGGTCGAGCTCACCAAGGACTGGCGCACCGATCGCGTGCTGCGCCGCCTCGAAGCCATGCTGATCGTGGCCGACAAGGACCACACCCTGGTGCTGACCGGCAACGGCGACGTCCTCGAACCCGAGCACGGGCTGGCCGCCATCGGCTCGGGCGGCGCCTATGCCCAGTCGGCCGCGCTGGCCTTGCTGCAGAACACCGATCTGGCCCCGGCGGACATCGTGAAGAAGTCGCTGGAAATCGCCGGCGACCTGTGCATCTACACCAACCAGAACCACATCGTCGAAACGCTGTAAACACAGCCCCAAGCCGCGCCGGCCGTGCGGCACACCCGGATACCACCATGTCTGCTACCAATATGACACCCGGAGAAATCGTCTCCGAACTCGACAAGAACATCGTCGGCCAGAACCGCGCCAAGCGGTCGGTCGCCGTCGCCCTGCGCAATCGCTGGCGCCGCCAGCAAGTGCCCGAGCCGCTGCGCAACGAGATCGTCCCGAAGAACATACTCATGATCGGGCCCACCGGCGTGGGCAAGACCGAGATCGCGCGCCGGCTGGCCAAGCTGGCCAACGCGCCCTTCATCAAGATCGAGGCCACCAAGTTCACCGAAGTCGGCTACGTGGGCCGCGACGTCGACACCATCATCCGCGACCTGGTCGAAATCTCCGTCAAGCAAACGCGCGACCTCGAAATGCGCCGCGTCCGCACGCAGGCCGAAGACGCCGCCGAGGACCGCATCCTCGACGTGCTGATTTCCCCGCCCCGCAACATGCACGGCGAACCCCAGCGCGAAGAGAACACCGCCCGCCAGACCTTCCGCAAGCGCCTGCGCGAAGGCAAGCTGGACGACATGCAGATCGAGATCGAGGTCGCCCAGATGGCGCCGCAGATGGAAATCATGGCTCCTCCGGGCATGGAGGAAATGACCGAACAGCTCAAGGGCATGTTCGCGGGCCTGGGCCGCGACAAGAAGAAGGTCAAGAAGATGTCGGTCAAGGAAGCCTTCAAGCTCCTCACCGAAGAAGAAGCCGCGCGCCGCGTCAATGAAGAAGACTTGCGCACGACGGCGGTCGCCAATGCCGAGCAGAACGGCATTGTCTTTCTCGACGAGATCGACAAGATCGCCACCCGGCAGGAACATGCGGGCGGCGACGTGTCCCGCCAGGGCGTCCAGCGCGATCTGCTGCCGCTGGTCGAAGGCACCACGGTCAACACGAAATACGGGGTGGTGCGCACCGACCATATTCTGTTCATCGCCTCCGGCGCTTTCCATCTGTCGCGGCCGTCGGACCTGATCCCGGAACTGCAGGGCCGTTTCCCGATACGGGTCGAGCTCGATTCGCTGACGGCGCAGGATTTCGTCCGCATTCTGCGCGAGACGGATTCGTCGCTGACCAAGCAATACAGCGCGCTGCTGGGCACGGAGGACGTCACGCTGAATTTCACCGACGAGGGCATACAGCGGCTGGCGGAACTGGCTTATGAGGTGAATGAGCGCACCGAGAACATCGGCGCGCGGCGGCTGTATACCGTGATGGAGAAGCTGCTGGAGGACTTGTCGTTCGACGCGACCGCGAGCAGCGGCCGGACGGTGACGATCGATGCGGCTTATGTCAACGACAAGCTGCAGGAGGCCGCCAGCAGCCAGGATCTGGCGCGCTATGTTTTGTAGGGTGCCGCCCGTCAGGCCGGCGAACGCGCCTCCGCCGGCCGAACACCGCCCCGGCTATTTCGAAATCGCCGTCACCACGTAACGCCCGCCGTCACGCCTGGCCTTGAAAGACACCTTGTCGCCCGGCTTGATGTCCGCCAGCAGCGCCGGATCCACGTGATAGACCAAGGTCATGGCCGGGAGGTCCAGCGCCGCGATGGCGCCGTGCTTGATCGTGATCTTGCCCGCCTGCGCGTCCACGCGGCGCACCTCGCCCGTCGCGCTGGCCTCCTGGGCCAGCGCCTGAACCGAATAGAACGAGCATGCCGCCAGCGCGGCCGCGGCCGCCGGCAGCAACACCCTGCTTCGCTTACCCATACGCTAAACTCCTGAAAGATACGTTTAAAGCATAACGCCAATCGAAGGAACACGTTTGAACGACGCAGCCTCCCCATACCAACTGCGGCCCGCGCGCATCGAAGACATTCCCCATATCCACCGGCTCATGCTCGACATGGCGGAGTTCGAGAACCTGACCGGCATTTTCAAGGCCACGCCCGACAGCCTGCGCCGGAGCCTGTTCGGCGAACAGCCCGCCGTCAACTGCCTGGTCGGCGCAAGCGCCGCCGATCCCGGCACACCCGTCGCCTACATCATGTGGTTCCATAACTACTCCAGCTTCCTCGACAAGCGCGGCCTTTATCTGGAAGACCTCTATGTCGATCCCGAACACCGCGGCAAAGGCCTGGGCGGGCTCGCCCTCCGGCATCTCGCCCGGCTCGCGGTGGAGCTCGATTGCGGGCGGTTCGAATGGTCGGTGCTCGACTGGAACAAGAACGCCATCGACTTCTACGAACACCTGGGCGCGCAGATATTGCCCGACTGGCGCATCGTGCGCGTCACCGGGGACGCCCTGAAAAAACTCGCCAACTAAACAGCCGAGGACACTCCAATGGCCACCAGACTTTCCGTCATCACCACTCGCGGCGGCGACCAGGGCACGACCGGCCTGGGCGACGGCACGCGCGTCGCCAAGAACACGCCCCGCATCGACGCCCTGGGCGACGTGGACGAACTGAACAGCGTCATCGGCCTGTGGCGCTGCGAAGACCTGCCCGAGGCCATCGACGCCTTGCTCGGCCGGATACAGAACGACTTGTTCGACCTGGGCGCGGAATTATGCATACCGGGCCATGTGGCGCTGAAGGAAGAGCACGTGCTGTTCCTGGAAGAGGCGCTGGCCCGCCACAATGCGGACCTGGGCAAGCTGCGCGAATTCATTCTTCCCGGCGGCACCCGCGCCGCGGCCATGGCGCACCTGGCGCGCACCGTATGCCGGCGCGCGGAGCGCACGGTGGTCGGCCTGGAAGCGAACCGGCCCGTCGTCCAGTACCTGAACCGCTTGTCCGACCTGTGCTTCGTCCTGGCCCGCGCGCTAAACAAGCATGCGGGCCGAGGCGACGTCTTGTGGCAAAGGGACTGAGCGGCCCTCTTCCGCACGCGGCCGGGCTAGGCCCGGCGCATGGCGCGCCGGCCGCTCAGCGTTCGTCGTGCGTATGGATCTGCAGCGCTTCCAGGAACCGCGACACCATGTTGTAGGTCGCGATGGTGGCCGTCAATTCGACCATCTCGCGCGCTGAAAAATACTGCTTCGCGCCGTCGAAGACCGCGTCCGGCACCTGCACGTGGCGCGTCATGGCGTCGGTGTAGGCAAGCACCGCGCGTTCTTTGTCGCTGAACAGCGCCGAGCCTTCCCACCCGCCCAATGCATCCAGCTGCGCCTGGCTCATGCCTTCCTTCAGGGCGATGGGCGCGTGCTGGTCGGCTTCGTACGGCGCGCCATTGAGTATGGCGATGCGCATGATGACCATTTCGCGGATGTCGCCCGCCAGCGAGCTGTGCTGGCGTATGCCCGTCAGGTGATTGAGCCAGCCGCGCGCCACGGGCGGGCTTTGCAGCAGCATTTGGTACAGGTGCAGGACGCTGCCGCGCTCCGCGACGATTTGGTCGACCAGTGGGCTGACTTCGGGATGGGTCAGGTCGGCATAAGGCAAACGGGCCATGTGGGGATCCTACTATCAGGGTTCAGGCGGGCAGAATCTGCTGGACCGTGTCGACGAAACGCGCCACGATTTCGCTGATGTCCTGCGCGGTGCAGATGAAAGGCGGCGCGAGCAATACGTGGTCGCCCAGCACGCCGTCGATCGTACCGCCCATGGGGTACATCATCAAGCCGTTCTGCATGGCCTGCTTCTTGAGCCGGGCATGGGTCTTGAGCGCGGGATCGAGCGGCGACTTGGCGGCTTTGTCGCCTACGAATTCCACGCCCACGAACAGGCCGCGCCCGCGGACGTCGCCCACGTTGGGGTGCGCGGCCAGCGCGCTGCGCAACTCGCCGCGCAGCTGCTCGCCGCGCGTCAGCACGTTGGCGAGCAGGCCGTCTTGTTCGATGACGCGCTGGACCGCCAGTGCGGCGGCGCACGCCGTGGCATGGCCCATATAGGTGTGCCCGTGCTGGAAGAAGCCGCTGCCCGCCACGATGGCATCGTAGATGCGGCTGCTTGCGATCATCGCCCCAATCGGCTGATAGCCGGCGCCCAGGCCTTTGGCGATGGTTATGATGTCGGGCACGATGCCGTCTTCGGCGCAGGCGAACAGATGGCCGGTGCGGCCCATGCCGGACATGACCTCGTCCAGGATCAGCAAAACGCCATGCTGGTCGCAGACCCGGCGTATGCGCTGCAGATAGGTCTTGACCGGCGCCAGCGCCCCCGCGGTGGCGCCGACCACGGTTTCCGCCACGAACGCCACGACGTTCTCGGGCCCGAGTTCGCGGATCTTCTGGTCCAGTTCCTGGGCCAGGCGCTCGGCGTATTGCTCTTCGGTTTCGCTGGGAAGCTGGTCGCGGTAGGCGTAGCAGGGCGACACATGATGCGCGGGCACCAGAATGGGCAGGAAGGGCTCGCGGCGCCACGCGTTGCCGCCGATGGCGAGCGCGCCCAGCGTATTGCCATGGTAGCTTTGCCGGCGCGCGATGAAATGGCGGCGCTGGGGCTGGCCGGCTTCGACGAAATACTGGCGGGCGAGCTTGAGCGCGGCTTCGACCGCTTCGGACCCGCCGGATACGAAATAGACGTGGTCCAGGTCGCCGGGCGCGCGCTCCGCCAGGAAATCCGCCAGGTCTTCGCAGACCTGGGTGGTGAAGAAGGAGGAATGCGCGTACGCGACCTGGTCCAGCTGGTTCTTGATGGCCTGTATGACGGCCGGATGCCCATGCCCCAGGCAGGAAACGGCCGCCCCGCCGGATGCGTCGATATAGCCTTTGCCGCTCTGGTCGAACAGCCGGATGCCTTCGCCGCGCACGGCGAATTCCAGCTGCTGTTTGGGGTTGCGATGAAAAACGTGTGACATGGCGCCTTAGCCCTAGATTTCAACAAATGTTGTATTAATCATATATCATGCAACAAATAAATCAATATAATCATGCTTGAGGCGACTCGCGCGTTCAAAACTGTTGCGGTTTTAGAACGCACCCTGCAACCCCAGCCACCGGACCATACCTTCCAGTGACCGACACCCATTCCCCCGCGTCCGCGCCCTCCAGCCTGGACGCCCTGAGCGCACGCATCCAGCGCGGCTTCGCCGCCATGACGCCCCAGTTCCAGGTGGGCGCCAAGTATCTGCTGGATTTCCCCGACGAGATCCCGGTCTCGTCCATGCGCAAGGTGGCGGCCCGGGCCGGCGTGCAGCCCGCCACCCTGGTCCGGCTGGCGCAATCGCTGGGGTATCGCGGCTGGGAGGACTTGAAGCAGGTCTTCGTGTGCTCGCTCCAGCGCCCGCCGCGCCGTTACGCGGACCAGGCGCGGGAGCTCATACGCGGCAAGAATCCGCGCAGCGCGCTGGAGCGCGCCGTCATGGCGCAAACCGACAACATCCGGCAACTGGGGGCCGACAACGCCGACCGCATTCCCGAAGCCGTGAAACTGCTGACGCGCGCAAAGCGCGTCTATGTCGCCGGCTTTCGCGCGTCGTTCGCGCCCGCCTTCAGCTTCCAGTACCTGTACCGCCTGTTCCGCCCCTCGGTCGCCATGCTGCGCGGCGACGCCGGCACCCTGGAAATGGAATTGCGCGCCCTCACCGCCTCGGATGCCGTGGTGATCATCGGTTTCGAACCCTATTCGCAGGAAACCGTTCGCGTGGCCGACGCCGCCCGCCATGCGGGGTGCCGCGTCATCGCCATTTGCGACAGCGTCCTGGCCCCGCTCGCGCGCGTCGCCGACAGCACCCTGCTGTTCTCGACCAAGACACCGTCTTTTTTTCCATCCAGCGCCGCGGCGACCGCGCTGGTCGAACTGCTGATCGAACAGCTGCTGGCCAAGGCCGGCAGCCAGGCCGTCAGCGGCATCGAGCATGCCGAGGAACAGCTGCACCGGACCGGCGCATACGTCAGCGGCAAATGAACGGCGGCTGCCGCTGGAAGCGGCGGCCTTTCAGCCGCACGCCAGGACTTGCCGACGCCGGAAGGCGGGCGGCATCGGCCTAGCCGGCCGCCCCCGCCGCCCTGCTGCGCCGCAGGAACAGCCCCAGCAGCGCAAACCCGATGATCGCGGCCGGAACCAGCGACCCCACGTTCAGCCAGTACCAGCCCTGCGTCGTGACCAGGGCGCCGGAGCTGAACGATGAGACGGCCATGACCATGAACACCGCGAAATTGATGGCGCCCTGCGCCTTGTCGCGCTCCTGCGGCGTATGGGCCTGGGTGGCCAGCGTGGTGGCGCCCGTGAACAGGAAGTTCCAGCCCACGCCCAGCAGGAAGAGCGCAATGAGGAATTGCTCGAAACTGCTGCCCGACAGCGCGACGGCGATGCACGCGATGTTGATGAGCAGCCCCGCCGCCATCACTTCCAGGACGCCGAAACGCTTGATGAGCGAGCCCGTGAAAAAACCGGGCGCGAACATGCCGATCACGTGCCACTGCAGCACGGTCGCGGTATTGCCGAATTCGAAGCCGTAGACTTCCATGGCCAGGGGGGTGGCCGCCATCAGCAGATTCATGATGCCGTATCCCAGCGAAGCGCCCAGCGCCGCCACGATGAACACCGGCTGGCGCGCGATCTCCGACAAGGGCCTGCCGCTGTCCTGCGGCGCGCTCTTGCGCGCGTCGTCGGGGAAGCGGATGAACTGCATGATCAGCAAAGCCAGCAGCCCGACCACGGCCAGGGCCAGGTACGCTCCCATGAAGGGATGCGACGCCGCGTCTTTGGCGTATTTCGCCAGATTCGGCCCGATGATGGCGCCGATCAGCCCGCCCGCCAGGACCCATGAAATCGCTTTCTCGCGGTGTCCCGCTTCGACGAGCTCGGTCGCCGCGAAGCGGTAGAGCTGGCCGTTGGCGCTGTAGTACCCCGCGATCAGGGTGGACAGGGTCAGCAGCCAGAAATTCTGTATCCACACCGAAGCCGCGCACAGCAGGGCCGAGCCGATGGCCGTGAGCAGCCCCAGCTGGAACGATTTCTTCCGCCCATACCGGCTCTGGGTATGCGCGACGATCCCGGTGGACAGGGCGCCGCCCACCACATACCCCATGACCGGCAGCGTGGCCATCCACGGCACCGGCGTAAGGCCCATGCCCACCAGCCCATTGATGGCGATGAAAGTGACGTTGTTGGTAAGGAACAGACCTTGGCAGATGATGAGGAGGATGAGGTTCTTGTTGAAGAATCGTTGCGATGGGGAGGGCATGGTGTCAGCAATGGGCGTCGGCGGCCGCCGATGGGGATCCGGAGGCCGGATCCGGGGTTTTGGCTCAAATTTCAGTAATAAGCATATAGCAAGAAGAAATATAACTCCACTTGCCGATGCCGTGTGGATTTTTGGCAAGCCAGAAACGCCGGCTGATCAGCATGCCCGCGCCGTCATCGGTTCAATCCCCCATCACAGCACGGATCGCACAAATTCCGACACCTTCCCGCACAGCCCCGTCAAATCCCTCTGCAAGACCGAGAAGTTCGCGCTCTTCTCATAGGACTCCTCGTCCATGTACAAACTGCGATTCACCTCGATCTGCAGGCTATGGCGGTTTTCCTCCGGGCGCCCGATCCGCGCAATCAACGCCACGCCCTTGAACGGATCATTGCGCGCCACCGTATAGCCGCAGTCCACCAGATAGTCCTCGATGATGCCGATCAAAGTCGGATCGCAAGTCGTGCCGTCCCGGTCCCCCAGCACAAAATCCGCCAGCGGCTTGTCCGTATCGATCTCGAGCACCTCGTAGGAATTGGCCGGCATCGAATGCAGGTTCAAATGCCAGACCACCCCGAAACGCTCATGCGCGGCATCGATCTGCTTTTGCAGAGCATCGTGGTACGGACGGTGATAGCTTCCGATGCGGTTCTCGACCTCGCCCACCCAAAGCTTGCGGTCATAGATGGGCTGGTTGCGCGCGCGGCTCCAGATCAAGCCGTGCCCCAGCCGCGATTTCTCGGTCGGATTGAGCTCCGTCGTCCAGGGTTCCGCCAGAATGTTCGGATCGATGTCGTCCTCTTCGCGGTTCGGATCGATATAGGTGCGCGGGAAATTGGCCGCCAGCAGCGTGCCGCCCACGGACGGAATCGCCTGCCACAATTCCTCGACAAAGGTGTCCTCGCCCGAACGCAGCACCGAGATCGGTATGGCGTACTGAAAATCGGCGGGGTAGATCACGCCGCTGTGCGGCGAATCGCAGACCAGCGGGATGGCGCTGGCCTTGGGCAGGGACAGGACATAGGGTTCGAATTCCGTGTCGGCGAATTTCATGGCGTCTCCAATAAGTGAACTGCTCGGTGCCCAGCGCATGGGTGTCCAGGGTCATGGCGGCATTTCCGCCGCGGATCGCGCCGGCTGCCGCATGGCCCTACATATCATCCAGATGGCAGGCGCTCAGGTGGCGCTTGCCCGCGTCCATGCCCGCCGCGGCCGTCCCGGAAGCAGCAGCCGGCGCGGCCTTCACCGGCTTTAGCACGGGGCGTTCCCGGGTGCAGCGCTCCATCACGAAAGGACAGCGCGGGTGGAACGGACAGCCCGAGGGCGGATTCAGCGGGGACGGAAGCTCGCCCTTGATCGTGTCGAACTGGCGCCGGTCGGTGCGCAGCACGGGCAATTCCTTGATCAGCGCCTGCGTATAGGGGTGGCGCGCGCGGCTGAAGATGGTGTCGGTGTCGGCGATCTCGACGATGCGGCCCAAGTACATGATGGCCACGCGGTCCGATAGGTGGCTGACCACGCCCAGGTTGTGGCTGATGAAGAAATAAGTCAGCGAATATTCCTTGCGCAGCTGCATGAACAGATTCAGCACCTGCGCCTGGATGGAGACGTCGAGCGCGGCCACGGCCTCGTCGCAGACGATGACCGAAGGCTTGACGGCCAGCGCGCGCGCCACGCCGATGCGCTGGCGCTGCCCGCCCGAGAACTGGTGCGGGTAGCGATAGCGGTAGGAGGGATCGAGCCCCACCTTGTGCATGAGCTGCGACACGTAGGCTTCTTTTTCGCCGCGCCGGATCATGCCGTGCACCACCGGGCCTTCGCCGATGATGTCGATCACGCGCATGCGGGGATTGAGCGAGGAATACGGATCCTGGAAGATCATCTGCACGCCGAGCTCGTATTCGCGCCGCGCCGCGCCGCCCAGCGAAGCCACCGGCTTGCCCTTGTAGCGGATCTCGCCGGCGGTGGGCGGCAGAATGCCGGTGAGCATGCGGCCCAGGGTGGACTTGCCGCAGCCCGACTCCCCCACGATGCCGATGACTTCGCCGGCGATGACGTCCAGGTCGACGCCGGCGACGGCATGCACCGCGCGCGGCTTGACCCCGCCTTTCAGCGCGCCGCCGAGGCGCGACAAGAGATCCACGGGCTGGGTATAGACGCGCTGCACGTTGCGCAAGCCCAGTATCACTGCCGGTTCGCTCATGCCTGCACCCCCTGGTGCCAGCAGCTGGCCCAGTGGCCGGGGCCGACCTCTGCGAAGGGCGGCGCCCGCAGGCACTGGCTGTCGGCGCGATAGCAGCGGGCCTGGAAGGGACAGCCTTCCGGCAGATTCAGCAAGGACGGCGTCGAACCGGGAATCTGGAAGAGCTCCTTGCCGCGCGTGTGTATGGAGGGGATCGAGGAGATCAGGCCATGCGTATAAGGGTGGCGGGCGCCGCCGACGATCTCGGGCGTCGGCGCGGTTTCGACGATGCGCCCCGCATACATGACCGCCAGGCGGTCGGCCAGGCCCGAGACGATGGCCAGGTCGTGGGTGATCCAGATCAGCGCCGTGCCCAGCTCGCGGCACAGCTTCTGGACCTCGAACAGGATCTGCCCCTGTATGGTGACGTCCAGCGCCGTCGTGGGCTCGTCGGCGATGATCAGCTTGGGGGAGTTCAGCAACGCGATGGCGATGGCGATGCGCTGCCGCATCCCGCCCGACAAATGGTGCGGATACACCAGCAGCCGTTCCTCGGGCGAGGGGATGCCCACCTTGACCAGCACGTCGATGGAACGCGCGCGCGCCGCCTTGCGCGAGACCTTGTCGTGCGCGAGCACGGCTTCGATCATCTGCGTATCCACCCGCAGGGTGGGGTTGAGCGTCATCATCGGGTCCTGGAAGATCATGGCCATGTCCCTCCCGCGCAGCTGGCGATACTGTTCGGGCGACAGTGACAGCAGGTCCCGGCCGTCGAACATCAGGCGGTCGGCCCGCAGCCTTCCCGGCGCGTCGACCAGGCCCATGAGCGAGAAACCGGTGATGCTCTTGCCGGAGCCCGATTCGCCGACCAGGCCCAGGATCTCGCCCTCGCGCAGCTGCAGCGACACGCCGTCGACCGCCTTGACGATGCCGTCGCGCGTGTGGAACCAGGTCCGCAGGCCCTGGACGTCGAGCAGCAGCTTGGCTTCCTGCGCATCGTGGCGGGGCGTCCGGGCCGGGGCGAGGGTCGCGGTTTCAGTCATGGCGGGCCCTAGATCTCGTTGCGCGGATTGAGGATGTCGCGCAGGTGATCGCCCACCAGGTTGATGGCGATGACGATCAGCGCAAGGGCGATGCCGGGGAAGAAGGAGATCCAGTAGTTGCCCGACAGCATGAATTCGAAGCCGTTGGAAATGAGCATGCCCAGGGAGGGTTCGGTGACGGGCACGCCCACCCCCAGGAAAGACAGCGTGGCTTCGAGCGCGATGGCGTGCGCCAGGTCTATGGTGGCGATGACCATGAGCGGCGGAATACAGTTGGGGAAGACATGCCGCCACAGGATGCGATGCCAGGACAGCGACATGCAGCGCGCCGCCTCGACGTATTCCTTGTTGCGCTCGACGATGGCGGCGCCGCGCGCCGCGCGGGCGAAATAGGCCCACTGCACCGCGATCAGCGCGTAAATGACCTTGTCCACCCCCTTGCCCAGCACGGCCAGCAGGATGAGCGCCAGCAGGATGGAGGGGAACGACAGCTGGATGTCGACGATGCGCATCAGCAGGGCGTCGATGCGCCCGCCGAAGTATGCGGCGATCAGCCCAGCCGCCGCGCCGATGAGGAACGCCACGATGACCGACACGAAGCCCACGAACAGGCTGGTGCGCAGGCCGTACAGAATGGCCGACAGGACGTCGCGCGCCTGGCCGTCGGTGCCCAGCCAGTAGGTGAGCGTGCCGTCGAAATTCTTGGCGCCCGGCGGCATTTTGGAATCCATGATGTCCAGCGACCCGATGTCGTACGGGTTCTGCGGGGAAATCCAGGGCGCCAGGATCGCCAGCAAGATGAACGCGATCAGCATGACCAGGCCCAGCACGGCCACCTTGCTGGACAAGAACTGGGCGACGAAGACGCGCAGCAGGCTTTCATGCCGGGGCACCGCGGGCGCGGCGTCGGGCATGGCGGGCGTCAGCGATTTTTGCAGTTCCATCAGGCGGCTCCCAGGCGCACGCGCGGATCGAGTATGGTGTAGGCGATGTCGACCACCAGGTTGAGCATGGCCAGGAACACCACGGTCAGCATCAAATAGGCCACCACCACGGGCCGGTCCAGGGTGATGATGGAGTCGATCAGCAGCTTGCCCATGCCCGGCCAGGAAAACACCGTTTCCGTCACCACGGCGAAGGCGAACACCTGGCCGTATTCCAGCCCGCCTATGGTCACGATGGGGATCATGATGTTCTTCAGCAGGTGCACGCCCAGCACCCGCTTTTCGCGCAGGCCCTTGGCCCGGGCGAACTTGATGTAGTCCTGCGGCAGGCATTCGCGGGTTGCGGCGCGGGTCACCCGTATGATGAGCGCGCACTTGGCCACGGCGATGGTGCTGGCCGGCAGGATCAGGCTTTTCAGGCCCTCCCAGTTGAATATGCTGAGTTGTATGGGGCCGAAGGTTTCCACCGGGCCGCGCCCGCCCGCGGGCATCCAGCCCAGCATGACGGCGAACAGCATGATCAGCATCAGCCCGACCCAGAAATTGGGCAGCGAGAACCCCAGGACCGAGCCCGACATGATGCCGCGCGCGGCCAGGCTGCGCGGCCGCAGCCCCGCGTAGATGCCCAGCGGCACGCCGATCAGGACGGACAGCAGCATGGCCAGCGTGGCCAGTTCGAGCGTCGCCGGCATGCGCTCCAGGATCAGGCGCATGGCGGACTCGCCGTTCAGGAAGCTGTTGCCGAAATCCAGGTGGACGGCCTTGGACATGAAAATGGCGTACTGCTTCCACAGCGGCAGATTGAGCCCCAGCGTTTCGCGTATGGCCTCGCGCTCCAGGTCGCTTGCCTCGGGGCTGGCCAGCATCAGCACCGGGTCGCCGATGACGTACAAACCGGCGAACACCAGCGCTGACATGATCAGCACGACGACCAGGGTTTGCAGCAGGCGACGGACGATGGTCGATAGCACCGCGCGACCGCCCCGCTACTTGGCCAGGGTCATGTACTGGGCGAGCGTCATCTGGTCGGCGCGGCCGCCGTAGCGGATGTCCTTCTTCATGGCCCACACCGAGAGCTCGAACTGCAGCGGCAGCAGCGCGTAGTCGTCCATGGCCATGTCGCCCGCCTTCTGCAGCAATTCGGCCCGCTTGGCGTCATCGAGGGTCTTGGAGGCTTCGAGCACGAGGTTGTCGACGTCCGGATTGGAGTATTTGCTCCAGTTGGTGGTGCCGATGCCGCGCGCCGGATCCTTGGTGACGATGAGCGAGGTCATGGGATTGAGCATTTCGCCCGAGCTCGCGGCCCAGCCCGCCAGGTAGGCGCTGAAGGCGAAGGCGTTGCGCTGCTTGAAGAACACCGGCGGCGCCATGGTTTCGACCGCGGTCTTGACGCCGATGCGCGCCCACATGGAAGCCACGACCTGCGCGATGCGCTTGTCGTTCGTGTAGCGGCCGTCGGGCGAGCCCAGCGACAGGGTGAAGCCGTTGGGATAGCCGGCCTCGGCCAGCAGCTTCTTGGCCTTCTCGGCGTCGGCCGGCGCAACCTTGGAGTATTTTTCGGACGTGCCGAAGGCCGGATAGGCCAGCACGTTGGCGGCGGGCAGGCCCACGCCGTCCATCACGCGGTCGACGATGGCCTTGCGGTCGATGGCGAGCGACAAGGCCTCGCGCACGCGCCGGTCGGTCAGCGGATTCTTGCCGTCGGTGCCCTGCATGCCGGCGGGCGGCTCCTTGCCCTGGTTCAGGGCGATGTAGATGACCCGCACGGAAGGCGTTTCCTGGATGTACAGGTTCTTGTCCTTCTTGAGCTTGGGCAGGTCGTCGGTTGGAGGGTCTTCGATGACGTCGACGTCGCCGGCCAGCAGGGCGGCGACGCGGGCCGCGGAATTGGTGATGGGCCGATACGTGACCTTGTCCCACACGGGCTTCTCGCCCCAGTAGTGCTCGTTGCGGTCGAGCACGATTTCGGCGCCGCGCTTCCAGGATACGAACTTGTAGGGGCCGGTGCCGACCAGGCCGTCGCCGCGGTTGAGCTCGACCGTGGTCTTGCCTTCAGGGGCCGGGCCGGACGCCGCCTTCTTGGACATGATGGGCACCATGGACAGATTGGCCAGCAGGACCGGCGACGGGCCCTTGGTGGTGATCTTGACGGTGTGCGGATCGGGGGCCTCGACCTTGTCGACCGTGCTGAGGTAGAGCGCGTAGGACGAGGGGCTGTTGGGCACCTTGGGCACGCGATCGTAGGTGAACAGGACGTCGTCGGCCGTGAAGGGCGAGCCGTCCGAGAACTTGACGTCCTTGCGCAGCTTGAAGACCCAGACGTTGCCGTCGGCGGTCCAGGATTCCGCCAGCGAGGGGATGGGCTTGGCATTGCCGTCGGTGCGCACCAAGGGATCGAAAATGGTCTCCGACATTTGCGTGTTGGGGGTCAGCGAATGGAACTGCGGATCCATGGAACTGGGTTCGGAGCGCAGCGCGATGGTGAGGTCGCGGGCCTGGACGAGGCCGGATCCGGCCAGGAAACCAACCGCCAGCGCGGACAGGAGAACGGTTTTGCGAATCAACTTCATGGTCATGCTGCCCCTTTTTAGGATTGAGTTAAACGGGTGACGCATTAACGCTGCCGTGGCACAAAAGAAATCGCTCCATGCCTTTTGGACATGGAGCGAGTGTAGCCAGCTAAGTCGATTTCAAAGATCGGTATTTTCCCGATGCAAGGTTACTACCTATCTCACCGCGCTGAGCATGTATTCCACAGCCGCCTTCAGGGTCGCATCGTCGGCCGTCGTGGCGCCCCGCGGAGGCATGGCGCCCTTGCCCTTGATGGCCACTTCCATCATGGCGTCCATGCCCCGGGCGATCAGCGGATCCCATGCCGCCTTGTCGCCCAGCTTGGGCGCGTTGGCCACGCCGGTGGTGTGGCAGGCCACGCAAGCCGACTTGTACAGCTTCTCGCCGCTGGCGTGCGCGGTCGTCTTGGCGGCCGGCTTCGCGTCCTTGGCCGCGTCCTTCGCGGGTGTCGCCGCGGCCACCTTCTTGGGAGCCGCCGCGGCCTTGGCGGGCGCCAGCATGTGCTTGGTCTTGGCCGCGTTTTCTTCCGAGAGCTTCACGTTCTCGGGCGTGATCGGACCGGCCGCCTTGATCTGCTTCATCAGGTTGTCGTTCCATTTGCCCTCGACCACGAAGTGGCCGGCGGCGCCCAGTTCGAAAGCCTCGATCAGGTTGTGGTTGACGTAGGCGTACACACCCGGCTGCTTGAAGGTGTACAGCGCCGCGCCGGCCGACCCGCCGCGGATGAACCAGGTTTCAAGGTCTTTCTCGGGCGGGTTGTTGAACTTGCCCGTTTCCCAGACCCAGTCGCCGTGGCCGCCGATCAGGTGGGGACGGGTGTCGCGGTTGGCCTGCGAGTGGATCATCAGCACGGTCTCGCCGACCTTGGCCTTCAGTGCGCCCGCGCCGGTCAGCGCGCCGACCTTGCCGTTGAACACGACGTGCGTGGGCGTCAGCTTGCGCATGACCTCCACCGTGTCGGCGTAGCTTTCCGCCAGCGATGCGTAGTCCTTGTACTTGCCGTCTTCGTCCTTGGGAATGTACAGGTCGAACTCGCCGATGGTGTAGGCGATGTCGTACTTCAGTTCGTTGCCCTTCGGATCCTTCAGGCCGTCGCGCGGCAGCACCATCATGGTGCCGCTCATGCCCGACACCACGTGCCAGGGCACCATGCCTTCGGGCGCGCAGTGGTAGACGAACACGCCGGCGCGGTCGGCCTTGAAGCGCAGCGTGGCCTGTTCGCCGGGATGCACGTCGGTCAGCTTGGCGCCGCCCAGCGCGCCGGTCGCCGAGTGGAAATCGACGTTGTGCGGCATGGCGTTGGTCGACGGATTGACCAGGGTGATTTCAAGGTAGTCGCCTTCATGCACCACGATGGTGGGGCCGGGCATGGAGCCATTGAACGTCATGGCCTGCATCGTCGTGCCCTTGTCGTCGATGACGATTTTCTTTTCTTCGATCGTCATGGTGACTTCGACGATCTTGGGGCCCGAGCTTGCCTTTTGCTCATGCGGATGGACCATGGGCGGCGGGACCAGATCGACCTTGACGCGATCCAGCTTGTCCGCGGTGTCGGCCATCACGGGAACGCCCGCCATCAGCGCGGTCATCACCACGGCAAAGAGGGTAGGACGGAACGCTTTCATTTGCAACTCCCTTCTTTCTATTTACGTTGTCAATTTCAACACCCTCATTTGACTCCTCGGGAGGCTCCGCTTCTTTGCTGCAGAACAAACTTCTGGACACATTTTTCCGGGTTTACCCCTATTCTTGATGCAGGTTGGATCAGGGTCCGCCAAGGGGGCCCAGGGAGGAGCGGCGGACGCCCCGCATGGCTGTTGTTGCCTTTGCATACCGGCCGCCGGAAACCGGGGTGTTAGAATCGAAAGTCCTGGTTCCTAGCGTGGATATCCCAATGAGCTCTCTTCTCAACCGCTCGCTCATCAAGAATCTCGATCTGTTCCGGTCCTTGTCCGAAGCCGAACTCGATCAGGCACTGAAAAGCGCGCAGTCCATCCTGCTCCAGGAAGGAAGCACGGTGTTCACGCAGGGCGAGGCAGCCGACCGTTTCTTCGTGCTGCTGCACGGGCACCTGAAGGTCGTCCAGGTCACGCCCGACGGCGAACAGGTCACCGTGCGCTACGTCAGCCCCGGCGAGGTCTTCGGCATCGCGCGGGCCATGCGGCGCAGCCACTACCCGGCCACGACGCTGGCGGTCCAGGAAAGCATCGTGCTGGCCTGGCCCTCTTCCGAATGGGACCAGTTCATCGCCGGCAACCCCCAGTTCGCCTTCAACGCCCTGCAGACCGTCGGCCAGCGCCTCCAGGACGCCCATTCGCGCATACGCGAGCTGTCCACCGAAGAAGTCGAACAGCGCGTCGCGCGCGCCATCCTGCGCCTGGTGGACCAATCCGGCGCCAAGACCAGCGAAGGGATAGAAATCAGCTTTCCCATCACCCGGCAAGACATCGCCGAAATGACCGGCACCACGCTGCATACCGTCAGCCGCCTCCTCAGCCAATGGAAAGACCGCGGCCTGGTCAACAGCGGCCGCAAGCGCATCACCGTCCGCTCTCTGGACGAACTGATCCGCCTTGCCGAAGGCCCGCAAATCCAGACCGACCAGGGCGACCCGGTACGAGGCGTCACCCCTTCCTGAAGCACTAGCCGATACCCAGTTTTTCACGCAGGGAGCCCGATCCGCCGCGCGGCTTGGCGCCGGAGTCGTCCCGCACGAGCCTGAAGCCCAGGTTGCTGGGGGGAACCCCCACCGAGCACGCGCCGCTTTTCGGATCGCGTATGAAGTCGGTGATGTAGCTGCGATGCGGGCCGGCCACCACGCGCACGCCGCAGTTCTCCGACCCGGCCGCGGCGCCGGAACCCGCGACCAGGTCCAGGTTCACCCGCACGCTGCAGGTGTCCGTCCAGTCCCAGACGTTGCCGGCCATGTCCTGCAAACCGTTGTCGTTCTGCCCGAAGCCGCCGAAAGGCCGCAGCGTGCCGTCCACCGTGGTTTTCCGCTGCGTTTCCAGGGCGTACTCGGCCAGCCAGCGCTGGGCCGGATCGCTGGAATCGAATTCTTCGAGTATGACGTCTTCCTTGTAGGCCGCGCCGGCCGCATACACCCATTCCGCGTAAGTCGGCAGGCGATAATGGTGGCCGGTTTCCCGCGACAGCCACTGCGCGTAGTCCGTGGCGTCGCGCCAGCTGATGCCCACCGCCGGCAGGTCCGGGTCAGCGTCATCGCGGTGGTCGCGGTCCAGGGGCTTGCATGCCTTGGCCGCCACGCAGGCGGCGTACTCGGCCTGGCTGACCTGGCGCTTCATCATCCGCAGGCCGCCGGGCAAGGCTTCCGTGGCCTGGGCGGGCGTGACGGGAAAGCCGTTGCGCAGGAATTCCCCGGGAGGATAATACTTGACCGCGCCGGGCGGCAGCGACACGAGTTCCGTGGCGTCCGAATCGGCGGTTTGTTCAGAGGGCTTGGGCCCTTCCTGCACGCAGCCGGCTACGAATGCCGCCGCGAGGGCGATGGCGGTGAGTCTGGATAATGTCTTGACTGCTGGGGCACGCATGGTTCTGCACCTGGTTCGTCGGCTGGCTTCCAGCCCTACAGGCACATTGAAGCACCCATGGCGCGCGCCGTCTTTGTGCTGGGACAAAGACGGCCATCTATATATAGGGATATCGCGAGCCGCGGCGCCCTGGCGCCGTGCGCGGCCTAGGCTACGCCGGCGGAATGCGCCTGCTGGTCGGCGTGGTAGGACGAACGGACCATCGCGCCCACGGCCGCATGGGTGAAGCCCATGGCATAGGCTTCGCGTTCCAGCATGGCGAAGGTGTCCGGGTGCACATAGCGCAAGACCGGCAAATGGTGTTCGGACGGCTGCAGGTACTGGCCGATGGTGAGCATGTCTATGTTGTGCGCGCGCATGTCGCGCATGACTTCCAGGACTTCCTCGTCGGTTTCGCCCAGCCCCACCATGATGCCGGATTTGGTCGGCACATTGGGCTGCAGCGCCTTGAACTCGGCCAGCAGCTTCAGCGAATGCATGTAGTCGGCCCCGGGACGGGCCTGCTTGTAAAGGCGCGGCACGGTTTCCAGGTTATGGTTCATGACGTCGGGCGGGCATTCGTTGAAGATGTCCAGCGCGCGCTGCAGCCGGCCGCGGAAGTCGGGCACCAGCACTTCGATGCGGGTGGACGGCGACTTGGCGCGGACCTCGCGGATGCAATCCGCGAAATGGCCGGCGCCGCCGTCGCGGAGATCGTCGCGGTCGACCGAGGTGATGACCACATAGGACAGCTTCATGAGCGCGATGCTGCGCGCCAGGTTGGCCGGCTCGCTGGCGTCCAGCGGGTCGGGGCGGCCGTGGCCGACATCACAGAAGGGACAGCGCCGGGTGCACTTGTCGCCCATGATCATGAAGGTGGCCGTGCCTTTGCCGAAGCATTCGCCGATATTCGGGCAGGAGGCTTCCTCACAGACGGTGAAGAGATTGTTTTCGCGCAGTATGCGCTTGATGTCGTGGAAGCGCGAGCCCGGCGCGGCGGCCTTGACCCGTATCCACTCGGGCTTCTTCAAGCGTTCAGCCTGGACGACCTTGATGGGGATGCGCGAAGTCTTGTCCCCGGACTTCTGCTTCTGCGTGGGGTCGTAGGGCGCGGGGCGCACGGTGGGTTTACGGACTTCGGGCTGGTCAACGGGTGTGGTCATACAGGTCCCTGCCACGAAACGGCATCGCTTCGCGCTGTAAGCGGCGGCATGCTTCATACCACCGGCTATGGATGGAGGAAAACGGTATTTTACCGCGCGGTCCGGCGCTTCGCCTAATTCCCCTACAGGGGACGCTTGTTGCATTGCCGCACAGCAACCGAGCCGTCAGCGCCCCTTCCACACGGGATGCCGCTTCTGCATGAACGCGTCTATCCCCTCGGCCACGTCCTCGGCCATCATGTTCTGCGCCATCACCCCCGCCGCATAATCGTAGGCGTCCGCCAGCTGCATCCCCCGCTGCCGCTGGAACATGCTCTTGCCGGTGCGCACGGCCAAGGGGCTTTTCGCGCAAATCGCCGACACCAGCTCCGCCACCTTAGCGTCCAGCTCGTCGAGCGGCACCACGTGGTTCACCAGGCCGTTGTCGCGCGCGTCCTGCGCGCTGATGAACTCGCCCGTCACCAGCATTTCGAAAGCCTTCTTGGCCGCCACATTGCGCGTCAGCGCGACCGCGGGCGTGGAGCAGAACAGGCCGACATTGATGCCCGACACCGCGAACCTGGCCGCATCGGCCGCCACGGCCAGATCGCAGCTGGCCACCAGCTGGCAGCCCGCCGCCGTGGCCATGCCGTGCACCCGCGCGATCACCGGCACCGGCAGGCTGACGATGCTTTGCATGACCTGGCCGCATTGCTGGAACAGCTGCCGGTAATAGCCGTGGTCCGGCTTGGAGCGCATCTGCTTCAAGTCGTGCCCCGCGCAAAACGCGCGCCCATTGGCGGCCAGGACCACGCAGCGCGCGTCCTCGTCCCGCGCGATTCCGGCCAGCGCATCCTGCAGCGCGTCCAGCAATTCCTCGGACAGCGCATTGAACTGATCGGGACGATCGAGCGTCAGCGTGACCACGCCGCCGCTGCGCTCGGCCAGCAGCACATCACCCGCATTTGCCATGCATGCCTCCTTTCTAACATTGACCGGCCTGGCCGAGCCGGGCCGCCAGCCGCCGCGCCAGCGACTCGCCGGTTTCGGTTACGGTAGCGCCAATCCCGCGGGACCGCAAATCCACCGTCTTCAACCCTTCGTAGCCGCAGGGATTGATGCCCAGGAAAGGGGCCAGATCCATGTCGACGTTGAGCGCCAGGCCATGATAGGCGCAGCCGTTGCGCACCTTGATGCCCAGGGCGGCGATCTTGGCCAGTTCGCCGCCGGCCGAACCGCCCAGCGGCACGTAGACGCCGGGCGCCCCGGGCTTGCGGCAGGCGCCCCGCACGCCCATGCCCGCCAGCAGATCGATCAGCACGTCTTCCAGCAAGGCCACGTATTCCTTGACGAACAGCTTCATGCGCCGGAGATCGACCAGGCAATAGGCCACCACCTGGCCGGGGCCGTGATAGGTGACCTGACCGCCGCGGTCGCAGCGGACGATTTCGATGTCGCCGTGGTTCAGCACGTGCTCGGGCTTGCCCGCCTGCCCCAGGGTATAGACCGGCGCATGCTCGGCCAGCCAGATTTCATCGGGCGTATGTTCATCGCGCGACTCGGTGAAGTCGCGCATCGCCTGCCACGCCTGCAGGTAGGGCGTGGGCCGGGGCAGCCATTTGTACGGGATCATGGGCGCGTCAGAGGACCACGGACACCATGTGGTGGCCGTGCAGCGCGCGGTACAGGGCGTCCAGCTGCTCGCGCGAGGTGGCGCGGACGATGAAAGTCAGCCCGATGTAGTTGCCGCTTTTGCTGGGCCGCATTTCCACGGTGGACGGATCGAAGCCCGGATCGAACTGCAGCACGATCTCGGTGAGCGCCTGGGCGAAGTCCGGGTGCGACTTCCCCATGACCTTGATGGGGAAGTCGCTGGGGTACTCGATGAGCGATTGCTCGGGTGGAATTTCCCGCATGGCAGTCAAAGTGCGGCGATGGCCCGGTCGTAGCCTTCGCGCAGCTTGGCGTACACGGGGCCGGGCTTGCCCGACCCCACGGGCTTGCCGTTGTAGGTGGTGATGGGCAGCAGTTCCTTTGTGGCCGAAGACAGCATGAGCTCGTCGGCCTGGTCGACTTCCTGCTGCGAAATCGGGCGGGCGTTGAACGGGATGCCCGCGGCCTCGGCCAGCTCTTCGAGCAGGCCGTAGCGGATGCCTTCCAGGATCAGGTTGCTGCGGGGCGGCGCCAGCAGCACGCCGTCTTTCACCATCCAGATATTGCAGGACGACCCTTCCGACATGTAGCCGTCGCGGAACTGGATGACTTCGTCGACCCCGTTGTCGACCGCGTGCTGCTTGGCCAGCACGTTGCCCAGCAGGGACACCGACTTGATCTCGCAGCGCAGCCAGCGCATGTCGGTCATGCTGACCACCGACATGCCTTGTTCGCGGACCTGCGCGCCGGGCCGGACGAACGGCGAGACCATGCAGAAGATCGTGGGCGCGACGCCCTTGGGGAAGGCGTGGTCGCGCTTGGCCACGCCGCGCGTGACCTGGATGTAGACCATGCAGTCGCCCAGCCCCGAGCGGCCGATGAGGTCATGGACGATGCGCTCCCAGTCGGCGCGCTTCAAGTCCACCTTGATATCGATGGCGGCCAGGCTGCGTTCGAGGCGGGCCAGGTGGCCGTTCATGCGGAACGGCTTGCCCTCGTAGGCGGGAACGACGTCATAGATGCCGTCGCCAAAGATAAAGCCACGATCCAGCACGGAAATCTTGGCATCGCCCAAACGAACGTAGTCTCCGTTCAGGTAGACGATACTGTCGTTATCGACATCAGGAATCATTATTGCACCCGGTGAAATAGTAGGGAGACGGCGCCGGCGCCGTCATTCGAACAGCATGAGGATCTTGTCGTAGATGCGGCCGAAGAAGCCCGCCTCGGGGACGTCCTGCAGCACGTACAGGGGTTCTTCGCGCAGCACCTTGCCGTCCAGCGACAGGGACAATGTGCCGACGCGGTCGCCTTTCTTCAGCGGCGCCACCAGGGGCTGCGCGTACTGCGCGACCGGCTTCACCTGCGCCGACTGCCCGCGCGGCACCGTCACCCAGGTGGCGCCCCGGGAGCCCAGCCCGACCGAATCGATCTGGCCTTCCCAGACCCTGGCCGTGACCGCCGGCTTGGTGTCGTCGAACAATTTGACGGTATCGAAATTCTGGAAGCTCCAGTTCAGCAGCTTCAGGCTGTTTTCGCTGCGCGCGGAATCGCTGGTGGAACCGACCACCACCGACAGCACGCGGCGGCCGTCGCGCACCGCCGTGGCGACCAGGCAATACCCCGCCGACTGCGTGTGGCCGGTTTTCAGGCCGTCGACCGTCGGGTCCGTCCAGAGCAGGCGGTTGCGGTTATTCTGCTTGATCTTGTTGTAGGTGTATTCCTTCTGGCTGTAGTAGTGCAGGTATTGCGGGAAACGCGTGATCAGGTTTTGCGCCAGGACGGCCAGGTCGCGCACCGTGGTCAGGTGGGTGGGGTCCGGCAGGCCGGGGGAATTGGTGAAATGGGTATCCTTCAGGCCCTGGCGCGCGGCCTCGTCGTTCATGAGGCTGACGAAGGCGTTCTCGCTGCCGGCCACGGCCTCGGCCAGCGCCACGGTGGCGTCGTTGCCCGACTGCACGATCACGCCCTGCAGGAGCTCGTCGATCGTGACCTGGCTGTTGGGCTTGATGAACATGCGCGAGCCTTCGGTCTTCCAGGCCTTTTCGGACACCGTCACGGACTGCTCGAGCGTCAGGCGCTTGTTCTCCAGCGCGTCGAACACCAGGTAGGCGGCCATGAGCTTGGTGAGCGACGCCGGCTCGACGCGCTCGTCGGGGTTGACCGAAGCGATGATCTGGCCGCTGTTCACGTCCATGGTCAGCCAGGCCTTGGCCGTGAGACTGGGCGCGGGCACCGTGGCCAGCGCGCCCACCTGCACCCGGCCGTCGGCGGCGGGCGCCGCGGCGGCGGCTTCGGGAGCGGGCGCGGCGGCCTGCTGCGACCAGGCCGGCGCGGGCGACAAGGCCGCGGCCAGGGCCAGCGCGGCGGCAAAACGGGGGATCCGGGAAAAATGCAAGGAGGAAGGTCTGTATGTCATCGGCATATCGTAAAGGAATTTTTCCGGGCCGTCACACCGCCGCCAGGCGCAGCTGCAGCAGCTGCTTGAGTGCGATCAGCTTGCCATGGAAGAAGTGGCTGGCGTCGGGAACGACCACCATGGGGAGGCCGTGGGCGCGCGCGAATTCCATGGATTCGGAAAGCGGCACGACCTCGTCGGCCTCGCCGTGAACCAGAAAGGTATCGGCCGGCACCTCCACCGTGCGAAAGCGGAAGCGCTCGACCGCGGAGCCGAACAATAATAAGGCATCCGGCACTTTTTGCGATTGCTCGGCCAGCACGGAATACAGCTGCGCCGCCACCGACGTGCCGAAGGAAAAGCCGGCCAGCACCCACTTGCCTTGCGACAGTTCGGGATACGCCTGGCCGAATTGCCGCAGCAGAAGTTCCATGTCGGAGGTTTCGCCGACGGCGGCGTCGAACTCGCCCGCCGAAGCGCCCACGCCGCGGAAGTTCGGGCGCAGCGCGGCCAGCCCGTGCTGGACGCAGGCGCGCGCGATCGTCGTGACGATTTTGTTGTCGCGCGCACCGCCATGCAGCGGATGGGGATGCAGGACCAGCGCCCAGCCGCGCGGCGCCGACATGGGCAGATCGAGCGCGCAGTCTATGGGGCCGGCGGCGCCCTCGAAGGTTATATTCTGGGTGCGAGCAAGCATATCGGCAGATTAAGATATAAACGAAGCGTGCCTATTTTACGCCACGCATTCCGACACAACACGCAACAGTCATGAACACCCAAGCCCCTTCCTTTTTGCCCGACCCGGAACCGCTGCAGGCCGAACTCCGTTCCTGCCTGCCGCAGTTCAAGCAGGTGCTGTGGGTCGAACGAACGGATTCGACCAACGCCGACCTGCTGTCCAGGGCGCGCGCGCCGCAAGGCCCGCTCGCCCGTCCCTGGCTGCTGGGGGCCCATTTGCAGAATCGCGGCCGCGGACGAGCCGGCCGAAGCTGGCAGAACCGCCGCGGCGCCAACCTGATGTTCTCCTGCGCGTTCGACCTCTTCCTGCCGGCGCATCAATTGCCGACGCTCTCGCCGCTGGTCGGCCTGGCCGCCTGCGTCGCCATGCGCGGGCTGCTCGACCCCGCCAACCGGCCGCTGCTGACCATGAAATGGCCCAACGACCTGCTGTGGAAGTCCGCCAAGCTCGCCGGCATATTGGTGGAAGCCACCCGCGCCGGCACCTCGCGCCTGGCGCCCGACCACTACGTCGCCATCATCGGCATGGGCGTCAACCTGGACGACGCCCGCTCGCTCAGCCAGTCGCTGAACCGGCAAGTGGCCGACTGGTCGGAGATCACCCGGGAAGACGCCGCGGCGCAAGCCGTTTCCGCCTGCGCCATGGTCGCAGCCCTGGCGCAGGCCTGGTACGACAGCCTGAATCAAGTCACGGCCTACGGCTTTGGCTCCCTGCCCGAACGCTATGCCCAGGTCGATGCGCTGGCCGGTCGACGGATCGACGTCCTGGACGGCGGCCGCCTGCTGCATGCCGGCATCGCCTGCGGCGTCGACACGCAGGGCCGCCTCATCCTGCGCTCGCCCGAAGGGGAAGCCGCCGTGTCGGTGGGCGAAGTGTCCGTGCGGCCGCAATCGGAGGCGCGCTGATGCAAGTGCTGATCGACGCGGGCAATACCCGCATCAAGTTCGGCTGGACGCGGCGCGACACCGGCGAACGCGAAAACCAGGTCCTGGCGCTGGAACACAACAACATCCAGCAGGTGGCGGCCTGGCTGGCCGCGCTGCCGGAACCGCCGCGCGCCGCCATCGGCGTCAACGTGGCGGGCCAGGCGCTGGCGAGGGAACTCGAATACATATTCAGCTTCAGCCAGGGCCTGGCGATAGACTGGGTGGACGGCGCAAGAACGGCGCCGGAAGTCGTCAACCTGTACGACCAGCCCGCGCAGCTGGGGCCGGACCGCTGGGTGGCCATGATCGGCCTGGCCCGACGCCTGCCCGAGGCGCCCGCCATCCTGGCCAGCTTCGGCACCGCCACCACCATCGACACCCTCGCGCCCGCGGATCCCGACGGCGCCGCGCAGACCGGCGGCTATGCTTTCCAGGGCGGCCTGATCCTGCCCGGCTTCGACCTCATGCGCGCATCGCTGGCCAACGGCACGGCCAACCTGCCGCACGCGGAAGGCGGCGCCGTCCCCTTCCCCACCAACACCCACGAGGCCATCGGCAGCGGCATCGCCGCCGCGCAGTCCGGCGCGCTGCTCAGGCAATGGCGTGCGGGCCTGGCGCATTTCGGGCGGGCGCCGCGCATATTCTGCAGCGGCGGCGGCTGGCCCATGGTGGAAGACGAAGCGCGGCGCGCCCTTGCGCAAATGCAGCGCGACCTCGGCCTGCCCGAGCAGGCCATGGAATGGCTGGGCACCCCCGTACTGGACGGGCTGGCGCGGCTGGCGCTGCTGGATCAGGAAGCGCTGGGGCTCTGACCGCTTACCTTGGATTCGGGCGCACCCAGCTGGATGGCGTGCTGGTTGCGTTCGGACAGCATGCGCGGCTCGCGCCCGCGCTCGCTGGGCGGCGGGCCGAAAAAGCCCTGGCCGAAACCCAGGACGGCGACATTGGCCAGCAGAACGACGATGAAGAGGAATCTCATGCGCGCAGTTTACCGCAAGGCGCCCCCGCCCGGCGGCGCCGTGCTGCCCCGGTAGACCACCTCGATGGGGAAGGACTGGAAGGCCTCGAATTCCTTTCCTTCCAGCCGCGCAATGAGCTGTTCCGCCGCCGCATGGCCGATTTCTATGATGGGCGTGCGGACGCTGGTCAAGCCCGGCGTCTGGGTGGCGCCCAGGTCGGTATTGTCGATGCCCGTGATGGACATGTCCTGAGGAATGCGCAGCCCCGCCTTCCGGCAGGCGATCATGCCGCCGACCGCGAAAATGTCGTTCGTGGCCACCACCGCCGTCGGCCGGTCCGGCAGCGAGATCAGCCTGGACATCCCCTGCTCGGCCGTGCCCAGGTGGATGGGCGCGTACTGCACATGGCGCGGATCCAGCGCCAGCCCCGCCTCCGCCAGCGCCGCCCGCATGCCCTGGCCGCGCGCCATGGCCCGGTCGTTGCCTCCCAAGGGCGCGCTCAGCAGCCCGATGCGCCGGTGGCCCAGTTCGATGAGATGGCGCGTGACCTGGTAGGCGGCGGCCTGGTTGTCGAAACCGACGCTGGGATGCCGCCGCAGCGGGTCCACCCCCCAGGTCAGCACATACGGCCGCCCGTAGTCTTCCAGCAGTGAAAACAAGGCCGGGTGGTGATCCAGGCCCACGAACACGAAGGCGTCCATCCCGTGCTGCACCAGCTGCGAAGCCACGCGCAATTCCGCGTCCAGATCGTAATGGTGCTCCGCCAGGACCAGGGCGTAGCCCTGCGCATTGACCCGCTGGTGCACCGCGCTGGTGGTGCGCGCATACAAGGCGTATTCCATCGAAGGCACCACGGCGCCGATCATGCGCGTGCGGTGGCTGCGCAGGGACCGCGCGCCGCCATGGGGCACGTAGCGCAGCTTGTCGGCCGCCGCCCGCACGCGCGCCAGGGTTTCGGGGTCGACCGCATCCGGGTTGTTCATGGCCCGGGATACCGTGGCGGTCGACACGCCCGCCAGCTGCGCGACGTCTTTCGAGCTTGAGCGCGACCGCGGCGTGGCGGCGCGGCGGCTGTGGGGAGAGTCGGGCATCTGGCTAGGCGATATGGAAGCGTGCGTTTAGTAAACGATTACAAATGGCGATGGAGGCGATCATATTACGGGTTTACACCTAATTCAAGGGCATTGTTTAACATAGATCAAGCTGCTATATTACCACAATGTAAACGTTTACATAGACCGGTGGCCGTATTCTAGTCAGGAGACATCATGAATAAAACGCCAGGCTTCATGCAAAAGAACGGTAAAGTCGACCAAGCCTCGCGGCGCAAAGTGCTCAAGCAAGCGGCATCGGCAACCGCGCTGGCCATGGTCGGCCCCGGCTTGCTGCCGCGCGCCCACGCCCAGGGCAACGGCGACCTCGCGCCCTACCAGTCCGCAAAGATCAACTGGCGGCAGGCGGAAGGCAAGCAGATCACCGTGGCGGTCATCCCGGCCAGCTATTTCGAAAACCTGATCTCCCTGGTGCCCCAGTTCGAGCAGTTGACGGGCGTGAAGGTGCGCATGGAAAAAGTGCCGCCCGGGCAGATCCGGCAAAAAGCCATGCTGGACCTGTCTTCCCGCACAGCCACCTACGCCACCCATGCCGCCGACCCCATGTACTACCCGCTGTACGTCGCCAATAAATGGGTCGACCCGCTGGACGGCTACCTGAACGACCCGGCGCTCACCGACCCGGCCTGGTATGACTACAACGACATCCTGCAGGCCTGGCGCGATGCGGATTCGGTCGGCGGCAAGCCCTACGGCATACCGTACGACGGCGAGGTCACCGTGCAGGTCTACCGCAAAGACCTGTACGACGCCAAAGGCCTGAAGCCGGCCGACACGCTGGAAGAACTGCTGTCCAACGCCCAGGCCTTGAACGATCCCGGCAACCGGCTGTATGGCCTGGCCCTGCGCGGTTTCGCCGGTGCCGGGCAGAACATGTACATCTACCCGTCCATCTTCCGCAGCTTCGGCGGCCAGTGGTTCAACGGCGATAAAGTCGTGGTCAATTCGCCGGAAGCCGTCAAGGCGCTGGAATGGTACGTGAACGCGCTCACCAAGTATGCGCCGGCGGCCGTGCGCAACTGGAACTGGCCCGACATCGCCGACGCCTTTTCACAAGGCACGGTGGCCTGCTATATCGATGCGCACTCTTCCGCCGCCGTCATCACCAACCCGCAGAAATCGCGCGTCGTGGGCAAGGTCGCCTATGCGCGCTGGCCCAAGGGGCCGGGCGGCAAGCGCGTCACCTCGATCTGGAACTGGGGCTTCCCCATCAACGCGGCGCTCAAGCCCGACCTCAAGAAAGCGACCTGGCTGTTCATCGCCTGGGCGACCTCGGCCGAAACCCAGGCCCGCACGTCCTGGAAGTCCAGCAGCGCCACGCCGCGCTCCGGCCTGAATCGCGCCTCGCTGTGGAAGGCGCCCGAATTCGCCGAGGCCATGAAAGGCGCGGGCGACAACTTCATTCCCGCCGCGCTCGAATCCCTGGAACACGACACCGATGTGGAATGGCGCCCGCGCGTGCCGCAATGGCCGGCCATCGGCGACACCATGGCCGTCGCCATCCAGGCCGCCCTGGTGGGCGAGCGCAGCGCCAAAGACGCCCTGGACCAGGCGCAAGCCCGCATCGACCAGATCATGAAGGCCTGAGCGCCTCATGGCAGCCACCGCCTCGATGCCCGGCAGCGATTCCAAAGGAGGCCCCCAACGCGCCGCGGCCAGGGGCCGCTCGCTGGCCGACCAGGAACGCCGCTTCGCGCTGGCCCTGCTGGCGCCGGCCCTGCTCTTGCTGTTCTGCGCCACCACCATACCCCTGGTGTACCTGGGCTGGAGCAGCCTGCAGCGGCTCGACCTCGCCATGCCGTACATGTCCGGCTTCGCCGGCCTGGACAACTACCTTCACATGGGCCGGGACCCCCGCTTCTGGAACTCGCTGCTGCTGACCGTCATCTACACGGCCTCCACGGTGTTCATGCAGGTGGCCCTGGGGCTTGCGCTGGCGCTGCTGGTGCTGCAGATACCAAGAGGCCAGGGCCTGCTGCGCATCGCGGCCATCCTGCCCATCGTGCTGGCGCCCGTGGTGGTCGGCCTGTTCTGGCGCACGCTGGTGCTGGCGCCCGACGTCGGGCTGGTCGACCTGGTCACGCGCCAGCTGGGCCTGGGCAGCTACAACTGGCTGGGCGACCCGCAGCTGGCGCTGATCTCCGTCATCGCCATCCACACCTGGCAATGGACGCCTTTTGCCTTCCTGGTGCTGCTGGCCACGCTGTCCACCCTGCCGCCCGACATCTACGAGGCCGCGCGCCTCGATCGCGCCGGGCCGTGGCAGCGCTTCCATTACATCACCCTGCCGCTGATCCGCCCCGCCCTGGTCATGGTGATGATCCTGCGCATGGTGACGGCGCTCTCGGCGTTCGCGGCCATTTTCGCGGCCACCGGCGGCGGCCCCGGCTCGTCGACCGAAATCCTGAATCTGTACGCCTACCGCACGTCGTTCTCCGAACTGAACATCGGCTATGGGTCCTCGCTGGCCGTGGTCCTGCTGGCGCTGACGCTGGCCATCGCCTGGGTCATATTCCGCCTGCGCAGGAGGCCCGAATGAAAGCGGCCAGGAAAATCCTGCTGTGGCTGCTCGCCGCCTGCCTGCTGTCGGTCTGGGTGTTCCCGGTGCTCTGGGGCCTGCTGACGTCTTTCAAGACCGAACGCGACGTGCTGGCCTACCCGCCGCTGCTGATCTTCGAGCCCACTCTCGGCAACTACCGCGACGTCATCTTCGGCTCGTCGTCCATCCTGCCCAACCTGTGGTCCAGCACCCTCATCTCGGTGTCCACCACCGTGCTGACCATGCTGTTCGCGGTGCCCGCCGCCTACGCCATGGCCAGGCTCCGGTACCCCGCCAAGCGCGGCAGCGGGTTCTACGTGCTGGCCACCCAGATGCTGCCGCCGGTGGGGCTGATCATCCCCTACTACCTGGTGCTGCAGAAGATCGGCGGGCTGGACACCTATGGCGGCATCACCGCCATATACCTCACGTTCTCGCTGCCTTTCGCGATCTGGCTGATGGTGTCGTACTTCGAAGACATCCCCTTCGAAATGGAAGAGGCCGCGCTGCTCGACCGGGCCGGGCGCTTCCGCACCCTGTGGTACGTGATCCTGCCGCAGGTGCGCGGCGGCATCGCCGTCACCACGGTCTTCGTCTTCCTGAACGCCTGGAACGAATTCCTGTTCGCCGTGGTGCTTACCGGCAACAACGTCCGGCCCGTCACCGTGGCCATGTTCAATTTCATTTCCGTCGAGCAGACGCAATGGGCCAGGCTGGCGGCCGGGGCCATGCTGGCCATGGCGCCCGTCATCATCGTGGGCCTGCTCGCTCAACGCCACATCGTCAAGGGGCTCACCGTGGGCGCAGTCAAAGGAGGGGGCCGCCGATGAGCCAGTCCGGATCCGTAAAGCTGGAAAACGTCGTCAAGCGCCATGGCAGCTTCACCGCGCTGCAAGGCATCAGCCTGGACATCCGCCCCGGCGAGTTCTTTGCGCTGCTGGGGCCGTCGGGCTCGGGCAAGACCACCACGCTGCGCATCCTGGCCGGCCTGGAATCGGTGAACGAAGGCAGGGTGCTGCTCGACGACGTCGACGTCACCCATGCCCAGCCCGGCGAGCGCGACGTCGCCATGGTGTTCCAGAGCTATGCCTTGTACCCGCACATGACGGTGGCCGAGAACATCGCCTTCCCCCTCAAGATGATGGGCACGCCCGCGGCCGCCATCGAGGACGCGGTGCAGGAAGCCGCGGCCAAGGTCGGCATCGGGCGCCTGCTGTCGCGCCGCCCGGGCCAGCTGTCCGGCGGCCAGCAGCAGCGCTGCGCCCTGGCGCGCGCCATCGTCCGCAAGCCGCGGCTGTTCCTGCTGGACGAGCCCTTGTCCAACCTGGACGCCAAGCTCAGGGTCGACACGCGGGCCGAACTGCGCCGGCTGCAGCGGTCGCTGGGGGTCACCACGGTGTACGTCACCCACGACCAGGAGGAAGCCATGACCGTGGCCGACCGCATCGCCGTGTTCATGGAAGGCAGGATCGTGCAGGTGGGCACGCCCAAGGAAGTCTTCCTGCGCCCGGCCAACGCCGTGGTGGCGGCCTTCATCGGCACGCCGCCCATGAACCTGATGCCCGCGAAACTGGCCGGCGGGCAAGTGCGCGTGCACGGCGCCGGCCTGCCCGCCGGCGGCGCCCATGGCCTGGGCGAGCGCGACGTCACCCTGGGCCTGCGGCCGGGCGACCTGCGCATCGCCGACCAGGGCATCCCCGCAAGAGTGGAGTTCATCGAAGACCTCGGCGACAGCGTGATCGCCATCGTCACGGTGGGCGACCAGCACATGAAAATGCGCCTGGACCAGCACGCCGTGCCCCAGGAGGGGCAGCAGGTCTTCCTGTCCTTCGCCCCCGCCGCCGCCCACCTGTTCGACCGGCAAACGGGCGAGCGGCTACCGTCCGACTGATCCTCCGCCCCATTCCCCGACCCCCCATCCCAAGACAGCCATGAATCAAAACGACACACGCAAGCCCGACATCGTGCTCATCCTGAACGACGACATGGGCTATTCCGACCTGGGCTGCTACGGCGGCGAGATTCAAACCCCCAACCTGGACCGGCTGGCCGCGAACGGGCTGCGCTTCACCCAGTTCTACAACACGGCCCGCTGCAGCCCGTCGCGCGCATCCCTGCTGACCGGCCTGCACCCGCACCAGACCGGGGTCGGCGTGCTGACCTACGACATGGGGCCGGAGGGCTATGCCGGCAACCTGGGCAAGAACTGCGTGACCATCCCCCAGGCGCTGAAAGCCGCACAGTACAAGACCTACATGAGCGGCAAGTGGCACGTGGCCAGCAATCTGACCGAGCCCACCGACACCTGGCCCATGCAGCGCGGCTTCGACGAATTCTTCGGCACCATCATCGGCGCCGGCAGCTTCTACGATCCCAACACCCTGACGCGCGGCAACGAGAACATCGAGCACGAGGCCCGGGACGACAAGGACTTCTTCTACACCGACGCCATCAGCGACCAGGCGGCGGACTACATACGCGAGCACGCCCGCCTGCACCCCGACCAGCCGTTCTTCGAATACGTGGCATACACCGCGCCGCACTGGCCTTTGCACGCGCACGACGAAGACATCGCCAAGTACAAAGGCCGCTTCGACCAGGGCTGGGACGCGCTGCGCGCCGAAAGGCTCAAGCGCCTGATCGGCGCAGGCATCCTCAAGCCGCAATGGGCGCTGTCGGAGCGCGACCCCACCCAGCCGCCCTGGACGGAAGCCCAGGAGAAAGCCTGGCTGCTGCGCTGCATGGAGGTCTACGCCGCCCAGGTCGACCGCATGGACCAGGGCATCGGGCGCATCATCGATGCGCTCGAAGAAACGGGCAGGCTCGACAACACCCTCATCATCTTCCTGTCCGACAACGGCGCCTGCGCCGAGGACATCCCCGAGGGCGTCACGGTGGACGAGCTCGTCAACAAGCTGATGATCGCCAAGGCCCGCACGCGCGCCGGCGACGAGATCCATTTCGGCAACAACCCCGCCATCATGCCCGGGCCGGAGAACACCTACCAAAGCTACGGCGTCGCCTGGGCGAATCTTTCGAACACGCCGTTCCGTCTGTACAAGCACTGGATCCACGAAGGCGGCATATCCACCCCGCTGATCTGCCACTGGCCCCGGGGCATCAAGGAAAAAGGCGGCATACGGCATGCGCCCGGCTACCTGCCCGACATCATGGCCACGCTGCTGGATATCGCCGGCACGCCCTACCCGCAATCATGGGAGGGCAATCCCGTCGCTCCGCTGGAAGGCAGCAGCCTGCGCCCGCTGTTCGACGCGGACGGCCTGGACCGGCCGCCCATGTTCTGGGAGCACGAAGGCAATGCCGCCGTTCGCATCGGCAAGTGGAAGCTGGTGCGCAACTACCCCGGACCCTGGGAGCTGTACGACATGGAGGAGGACCGGACCGAACTGCATGACCTGGCCGGCCGGCATCCCGACCGCGTGCGGGACATGGCCGCGCAATACGAGACCTGGGCCGCCCGTTGCGGCGTCCTGCCGCGCGAGAAGGTCCTGGCCATCATGAAGGCGCAGAGTTCGGCGCCCGCCTTCTGGGAAAAAGAAGGCGAATGACGGCCATGGGCGGAAACGGGGGCAAGACGTGCTGCACCCCTTTGCGGGGAGACTCCGGCGCGGGCGCCCGCATGCAGGCGCCGCCCGGGCCCGCGGCGGCGCCGAAAACCAGGCCGCGCGCCGGCATGGTGTGGATACCCGCGCAGCAATTCCTGATGGGGTCCGGCGACCCGGACGGCTTTCCCGACGACGGCGAAGGCCCGCCGCGGCTCGTCACCGTGGACGGCTTCCACATCGCCGCCACCACCGTCACCAACCGGCAGTTTTCCGATTTCGTGCGCGACACGCGCTACGTCACCGACGCGGAACTGCTGGGCGCGTCATTCGTGTTCCAGGGCCAGCTCGGGGCGGGCGCCAACGCCTGGGCCAGCCCGCGCGGCCTGCCGTGGTGGCGCATCGTCGAAGGCGCGTCATGGCAGCGCCCGGAAGGGCCGGGGTCGCACATCCATGAGCGCCCCGAGCATCCCGTCGTACACATTTCCTGGTTCGACGCCCAGGCCTATTGCGCCTGGTCCGGGCAGCGCCTGCCCACCGAGGCGGAATGGGAGTGCGCCGCGCGCGGCGGCCTGCACGGCAAACGCTATCCCTGGGGCGATGCGCCGCCGCAGGACGGCCGGACCCGCTGCAATATCTGGCAAGGCGCGTTTCCCGACCGGCCCGCGCCCGGCTGGACGCCGGGCCCCTTGTCCGCCCGCTCCTTCGAGCCCAACGCCTACGGCCTGTACAACATGGCCGGCAATGTGTGGGAATGGTGCGCCGACGCCTTCACGCCGCACTATCACCGGCTGACCGCCGCGCACAATCCCGCCTTCCTGCGGGACAGCGGCCGCCGTTCCATGCGCGGCGGCTCCTTCCTGTGCCATGCCTCGTACTGCAACCGGTATCGGGTGGGCGCCCGCAACGGCAACACGCCGGACAGCGCCGCCGCCAATTCGGGCTTCCGCGTGGCCCGATGAAGGCGCGTCAGGGAGCCAGCGTCTCGGCCTGCGCCGGCGCGGCCTCCCCAGTCTCGATCAAAGGCGGCGCGTTCATTTGCATGTGGCGCGAAGCCACCTGCACGGCCGAGGCTTCGTCGCCGCGCTGCAACGCATCGAGCAGGACTTGATGGTCGTCCCATGAGGCCTGGCCCTGTTCGAACGTGAATTGCCCGTGCAGCCGGCAATAGGGCCGCGTGCGCTTGTGCAGATAGACCAGTTGCGACCGCAGGTAGCCGTTGCCGCAACCATCGTAGATGCATTGGTGGAATTCCGTGTCGTACCGGCGGAAGGCGTCGACGTCCCGCCGGGCCAGGGCGTCGCGACCCAGTTCCTGCAGCCGGCGCGCCTTGTCCAGTTGCGGCTTGGTGATGCGCTGCGCCGCCAGGCCGGCGCACATGCCTTCGAAATACGCCAGCGATTCGAACATTTCCCGCAGCTCATCGGGAGAAAGCCGCACCACGTAGATGCCCGCCCTGGGCACGATGCGCACATAGCCTTCCGCGGAAAGCCGGAGCAGGGCCTCGCGCACGGGCGTGCGGGATACGTCGAACATCTTGCACAGCAATGGTTCGTCCAGCGTCGTACCGGGCGGCAGCGCACCGTCGACAATGCGGCTTTCGAGTTCCGCACGCACTCGGTCTGTATGGGTGACGAACATATATCGGGATACAAAAAATTATGCCGGCGGCGCATGGGTCCGCAAGGGCCATCCCGCCGTTGATAGTAGTTTTCATTGATTTTATCGGCCGGTATCCGGGCCACAAGCGCGGATTACGCGGCATAAGCGGCCTTATTAATCGGTTTTACTGTCTACAGTCCGGGGCGCTCCATGAGCCGGGCACGGCGATTGCTGCCCGCGGCCGGAGTATCATTCCAGCAGTTCAATCCCATTTCCGCGAGCCTCATGAAACCAATACGCAAAGCTGTTTTTCCCGTTGCCGGGCTGGGCACCCGCTTTCTTCCCGCCACCAAGGCCATGCCCAAGGAAATGCTCCCCATCGTCGACAAGCCATTGATCCAGTATGCGGTCGAAGAAGCCATCGCGGCGGGCATCACGGATCTCATCTTCATCACCGGCCGCAACAAGCGCGCCATCGAAGACCATTTCGATCGTGTTCCCGAACTGGAAGCCGAACTCTCGGCCAAGCACAAAGACGCATTGCTGGATGCCGTGCGCAACGTCATCCCTTCCCACGTGAACTGCATCTATACCCGCCAGCCCGCGCCGCTGGGCCTGGGGCATGCCGTGCTGTGCGCGGCGCCCATCGTCGGCAACGAGCCCTTTGCCGTCCTCCTGGCCGACGACTTGATCGACGCCGGGACCTCGGTCACCCAGCAGCTGGTCGAAGCGGCCCACCAGCAGAACGGCAGCGTGCTCGCCATCCAGAACATCGCGCGCGAAGACACCAACAAATACGGGATCATCTCGGGCGAATCCGTCAACGGCAACACCATGCGCGTCTCGGGCATCGTGGAAAAGCCGGCGCCCGAGGCGGCCCCCACCACGCTGGCGGTGGTCGGCCGCTACGTTCTGGAGCCGGAAATCTTCGATCACCTGCGCCAGACGAACGCCGGCGTCGGCGGCGAAATCCAGCTGACGGACGGCATCGCCGGCCTGCTCGAAGCCAGGCCGGTGTTCGGGCTGGAATACGAGGGCCTGCGCTACGACTGCGGCAACAAGGAAGGTTTCTTCAAGGCGACGGTCGAGCTCGGGATGAAATATCACGGCCTGATGCTGTAAGGCTCTCGATCTCGTTCAGGCCGCCCAGCACGCGGGCCACCGCTCCTGTGTGCTTCTGCACCCAGTGCGAGCCCGCCTCGCCCATGCGCGCCAGGCGCTGCGGCTCGTCCAGCAGCTGCAGCGCCGTCTGCACGGCGGCGTCGGCGTTCTGGACGCGCAGCGCCGCGCCTTCGTCCATGGCGTCGACCACCGCCTGCTCGAAATTGCGGGTATGCGGCCCCACGATCACCGGCACGCCCACCGCGCAGGCCTCGATCAGATTCTGCCCCCCCAGCGGCTCGAAGCTGCCGGCCACGATGGCCACCTGGCTCATGGCGTAATACCAGGGCATTTCGCCCAGGGTGTCGCCCAGCAGCACCGTGACGCCCTCGCAGGCATGCAGCGCCGTCGAGCTGCAATCGCCCGCCTCGATGAGGTCGGAACGGCGCACGAAGGACAGCCGCGCCTGCTTCAGCAGCTCGGCGGCCGCGTCGAAGCGTTCCGGGTGGCGCGGAATCAGGCAGAACAGCACGCGGTCGGTGATGTCTTTGCCATGGCTTTGCGCGCGCTTGATCTGCCGGTCGATCGCGGCGATGAAGAGCGCGTCCTCGCCCTCCCGGGTGCTGGCGACGGTCACGACCTTGCGGGCCAGGCTCGCCGCGAATTCCTCGCCGCGCTGTATCTTGTCGCTCGGCAAGGAGATGTCGAACTTGAAGTTGCCCGACACGCGCACCGCCACCGCGCCGGCCTGCTCCAGGCGCTGGGCGTCATGCAGGGTCTGCGCATACACTGCATACAAGCCGGCATAGGCCTCGCGCATGACGCTGCCCACGCGCAGGCTTTGCCGCAGGGCGTGGTCGGAAAAGCGCGCGCTGGCCAGGATCATGGGCACGCCGTGGCGGCGCGCCGAGGCCAGCAGATTCGGCCAGACCTCGCGTTCGATCAGGATGCCCGCGCGGGGGCGGTAGTGCGCCATGAAGCGGCTGGTGGCGCCGGGGAAATCATAAGGCAGCCATTGCTGTTCCAGCCGCCCCTGCGCAATGGCGTCGGCGAACGCGCGCGCGCCCTCGGCGCGGCCGGTGACCGTCATGTGGGTGAGCAGCACCGGCACGCCCTGGTCCAGCAAGGCCTGGATCAAGGGCTGGGCCGCACGCGTTTCCCCCAGGCTGACCGCATGCACCCATACCGGCCGGCCGACTTGCGCCGGCTGCGCGTAGCGCCCGAACCGCGGGCCGGCGCACACGCCCCAGTCGCCGCCGGCACGGCGCGCGCGCAGAGCCATCCAGCCCAGCAGGCCGGGGGACAGGAGTCTGACGAGCGCGGTATAGAAAAAACGATTCAAAAAAGGCCTGTGGTGGACGGAATATGAACTATTTTAAGCATGAAATAGAAAAGTCACCTACGGCGGGCGCGGGACGGCGGCGCGGCCTTCAGGCCGGCACGTCGCCGCCCAGCGGCACGGCCTGCGTCGCCAAGGCCTGGTCGACCGCGCTCAGCACGGTTTCCGCCGAAGGCGCGTTGCCGCGTTCGCCCAGGCTGGCCGTATAGGCCGGCCCTTCCAGCGGCGTCCGGACCGGAGTCGACGCCTTGTAGATGCCTATGGTCGGCCGGCCCAGGCCGGCGGACAGATGGGTGAGGCCGCTATCGAGCCCGACCATGATGCGCGCCGCGGCCAGCACCTTGGCCACTTCGGTCAGGCTCATGCGGGGCAGGACTTCGGCATCCGGATGGCCCTGCACCAGCTTCTGGGCGCGGGCGGTCTCCGCGGGGCTGCCCGACAGCAGCTTCAGGCTCAGGCCCTTTTCCCGCAGGCGGCCGAACACCTTGTGCCAGTCTTCCTCGGGCCATAGCTTGTCGTCGCGGCTGGCCGAGGGCATGATCACCGCGTACGGCTGGATCTCGACCCCGTCGGTGATGCGTTCCAGGCCGAAATCCGGCGGGCCTTCGTAGGTGTAGCCGAGCGCGGCCGCGGCCAGCTTGCGCTGGCGCGTGACGGCGGGCTGCCAGAATTCCACCGTATGCTTGACGTCGTAGAACAGCGAAGCCAGGGGCTCGCGCGCGGAGCGCATGTCCAGCCCGTGCCGCAGGCCGTGGGTCTGGCGCACCAGCCAGATGGATTTCATGAGCGCCTGCATGTCGAGCACGATGTCGTACTGGCGTGCATCCAGGTTCCGGCGCAGCGCGGCGCGCGCCGCGCGGGTTTCCGCCGACCACCAGTGCTTGCGCCAGCGCCGGTGGGCCACGGGTATGGTCTCCCTTATCGCCCGGTGCCAGCCTGGAATTTCGGCGAAATTCTCTTCGACGATCCAATCGATTTGCGCGCCTGGCACATGGGCCGCGATGTCGGACATGGCGGGCAGCATATGGACCAGATCCCCGAGCGAGGAAGTGCGGACGATCAGGATTTTCTTGCTCATGGCGCCATTATAAATACATCGCGCCAGGGGTGTATCGGCCGCAAAACCGTAGCTTCAGGCGGGCTTGCGGCCGCGCCATTCGACCAGGGCGATCGTGACGCCGCTGGCGCAGATCACGGCGATGCCCAGCCAGGTGAGCGGATCCGGGAACTGGCCCCAGATCAGCCAGCCCAGTGTCGCCGCGCTGACGATCTGCAGATACAGGAAGGGCGCCAGCATGGACGCGGGCGCGTAGCGATACGCCTGGATCTGCAGCAGATGGCCCAAGGCCCCCCAGAAGCCGGTTGAAAGCAGGATCAGCCACTGCCAGGCATCCAGCGCCGCCAGCATGGGGCGTATGGTGGGCCACACGAAGGGCAGCGCGATCGTGAGCAGCACGCTGCCCACCGCGCCGCTCCATACCAGCGTCGTGAAGGGGTCCTCGGCGGCCAGGCGCCGGGTGGCGATGAACTGGGTGGCGAACAGGCAGGCGGTGAGCAGGCCGAACACCGTGCCCAGCGGGTGCAGCCCGGCGTCCGGGCGGATGATGATCAGCACGCCCAGAAAGCCCACGCCCGCCGCCAGCCAGCGCGACAGGCGCGCGGGTTCCTTGAGCACCCAGGGCGCCACCGCCAGCATGATCAGCGGCGCCAGGAAATTGATGGCCGTGGCCTCGGCCTGGGGCAGATAGCGCAGCGTGGTGAAGAAGGACAGCGTGGCCAGCAGCATGACCCCGCCCCGGGTGATCTGGGCCGCCGGGCGCTTGGTGCGCAGCACCTTGGCCCCGCGGGCCGGCAGCACCAGCCCCAGGACCAGGAACAGATGCACCACATAGCGCACCCAGCAAAGCATGAGCAGGGACACCCCGGCGCCCATCACCCATTTGCCGCTGGCGTCCAGGCCCGACAACGCCCAGGACGACAGCACGAGCACGCCTATGCCCAGGAAGGGCCGCCCGGCACCACTGGTTGACGGTTTCATCAGAGGGCGACGAGATCTTTCTTGTAGCGCGCGGCGCGGTCTATGTAGGTTTGGGTGTTGCGGCGCATGCCGGCGACGTCTTCGTCGGACAGCGTGCGCACCAGCTTGGCCGGCGCCCCCAGGATGAGCGATCTTTCGGGAAACACCTTGCCTTCGGTGACCACGGCGCCGGCCCCGACCAGGCTGTCCTTGCCGATGACGGCGCGGTTCAGCACCACGGCCTGTATGCCGATGAGGGCGCCGTCTTCGACGGTGCAGCCGTGCAGCATGGCCTGGTGGCCGATGGTGACGTTTTCGCCGATGTGCACGGGGCAGCCCGGGTCGTTGTGCAGCACCGCCCCTTCCTGGACGTTGGAGCCTTTGCCGATGACGATGGGTTCGTTGTCGGCGCGGATCACGGCGCCCGGCCACACGCTGGTGTTTTCACACAGCGTGGCCTGCCCGATGATGGTGGCCTCGGCCGCGATGAATGCGGACTCGTGGATGTCGGGGGCCAGATTGCCAAGCTTGTAACAGGTCATGATGAACGCCGTGTCTCGATGTTGAAATGCCCACAGATCGTAGCAGGAAAATCGCCGGTGGAAAACCGGCCGGCATCGCGCGGGGGCGGCTTTCATGGAGGCGCCCGCCGGTTTCTTGCGTGGCATGGCCGGCAGCGCCCCGAGATCGGCGAGATCCCCGCTACAATGCCCGAATGAGCACTTGGTATATTCTCCCGAACGGCAACGTCAAGCATCCAAGCGGCCTGGAGCTCCAGCCCGAACAAGACTGGTTCCCCACCCAGCAAAGCATGGAAGCCATGTGCGCCGCCCCGCGCGCGCGGGGCGCCCCCGACGAACTCATCGTCAAACGCATCATGGACATGGCCGCGGACGCCGAACGCTGGCTGCGGGACAACGTAGGCTGAACCGCCGGACTACTTGCGCGCCACCACCGGCACCAGTTTCTGATCGATGTTCACCGGCGCGCGGCCCCCATCGAAATAGGCATCGGTAACCGTATCGATCGCCGCCGCATCCAGCGTGCCCGCCGCGCCCGCCAGCATCAGGCGGGCCAGCACATACTGCAGCCTGGCCTTGGTCAGTTCCAGCCGCGAACGATAGAGCTGGTCTTGCGCGTCGAGAATATCGACGATGCTGCGCGTACCGGCCTGGTAGCCGCGTTCGACCGCCGTCAATGCCGCCGCGCTGGACTCCACCGCCACCACCAGCGCCGCGATGCGCTCCGCCCCGCTGACCACCGCCTGATACTGGCGCGTGACTTCCACCGCGATGCGCTCGCGCGTGGCCGCCAGTTCTTGTGCCGCGCGGTCGCGATTGTGGCGCGCTTGTTCCACCTGGGCGGAAGTGAGCCCGCCCGAAAAAATCGGCAGCGAGATCTGGACGCCGAAGGAAGTCGTGTTGCTGTCCTGGTCGCGCGTCGAAATGGTTTCGTTTTCGACCAGCCTGCGCGATGCGACGATGTCCAGCGTGGGCAGATGCCCGCCGAACGTGCGGTCGATTTCGCGCTCGGAAATTCGCAGGCCTTCGATGCCGGCGCGGATTTCCGCATTGTTCGACATCGCGGCCGACAGCCAGCCTTCCAGCGTGGCCGGGTCCAGCGGCCGCGTCTTGAAGCCGCTTTGCAAACCGACGATGGCCGACGGGGCGCTGCCCACCATTTCCTGCAGTTCGCGCCGCGCCACCACCAGCGCATCCTGCGCCTGGATCAGGTCGGCCCGCGCCAGGTCGCGCCGGGAACTGGTTTCCCGGACGTCCGTGATCGTGCCTTCGCCGCTGTCGAAACGGCGCCGGGCAGCCAGGATCTGCTTTTCGTTGGCTTCCAGGTAGCTTTGCGACAGCACCACGTTTTCGTAGGACAGCAAAGTCTGGAAATAGCGGTTGATCAGGCGCACCGCCGTATCCTTGGAGCGCGTATCGAACACCGCCAGGCTGTAGTCCGCGCGCGCATTGCTCTGCCGGTATTCGGCGATGCGGCTCCAGTTGAACACCGACTGCGTGGCGCGGATTTCATTCGTCTTGGACATGTAGTCCAGGTCGGTCGTCGTCACGCCCCCGAAAGCCGTGGGGCTGTCGAGCGTGCCCCGGATCTTGTTGCGCCCCAGCGCGGCGCTGACCTGGGGCAGCAGCCCGGCGCGGCCCATGGCGCGATTCGTCTGCCCGGCCTCGCGCTCGCTGATGGCCGCCTGATAGGTGGGATCGTTCTGCAACGCGGCGCGCCAGGCGTCGGACAGGGTCAGCACCGAACCCGGCGCGACGGCGGCGGGCGCGGCGGCGCTTTGCTGGGCCTGGGCGCCGCCCTGCGCGGCCGCCAGGCAGACCGCGCTTGCAAGAGCCAGGATCACCCGCATGATGCTATTGCTCCTTGAAGGATTTATCGAGCCGTTCCAGGAAGGGCTTGAGCAGATAGCTGAGCATAGTACGCTCGCCGGTGCGGATCAACACCGACGCCGGCATGCCCGGGCGGATGGCGTTGCCCGCCAGCATCTCCATGCCCTTGGGCGTGACCTTCACCTGCGCCAGGTAGTACGGCATGTGCGTGGCCTGGTCCACCAGCCGGTCGGCCGACACCGTCAAGACCTTGCCGGGAATGTTCGGCGTCTGGGCATGGTTGAAGGCGGGAAAGGTGATTTCGACGTCGAGGTCGGGGTGGACCTTGTCGATGGCCTGCACCGGCACCTGCGCCTGTACGATGTAAGTGTGGTCCAGCGGCACCACTTCCATGACCTCGGTGCCCGGGCGGATGACGCCGCCGACCGTGTGCACGCTGAGATTCTGCACGTAGCCGTCGATGGGCGCGCGTATCTTGGTTTCGCGCACGGTGTAATCCAGCGAGGCCAGCCGGTCGCCCAGCGCGGACGCTTCCTTCTGGACCTCGGAAAGCTGGGACTGGACTTCCTTTTGGTAGTCCTGGCGGCGCTGCAGGATGCGCAGCTTCAGTTCGGCCACCTGGTTGCGGGTCCGCCCGGCTTCGACCACGTCGTTGGACAGGGCGGCCTGCAGCTGCGCCGCGTCGCGTTCGAGCTCGAACATGCGGTTGCGCGGCAAATAGCCTTCTTTGGCCAGCTCGCGCACGCCCTTCAGTTCGCGCTGGATGAAACTGATCTGGTTCTTGCGATTGGCCTGCACCTGGGCCAAGCCCTTCAATTGCTGCTCGGCGCCGTGCAGGTTTTCCTGCAGGATGGCGATTTCGCCTTCAAGCGCTTCGCGCCGGGTCGTGAACAGCATGTCCTGCGTGCTGGTGGCGCTGATGTAGCGCGGATCGTTCTGGAAGCGCTCGGCCACGGCCGGATCGTACTGGATCTTGGGCAGGCCGTCGCGCTCGGCCAGCAGGCGGGCTTCCGTGGTCTTGGCCAGTATGTATTGCGAGCTGATCACGCCCTGCTCCGCCACGGCGCGCGTGTCGTTCAGGCGGATCAGGATCTGGCCGGCCTTCACCTGGTCGCCTTCGCGCACCAGGATTTCCTCGACCGTGCCGCCTTCCAGGTGCTGCACCGACTTGCGGTTGCCGAAGACCTGCACGGTGGCGTTGGCGGGCACGCCCGCGTCCAGCGGCGCGAACGCCGCCCATGCCGCAAAGCCGCCGAAGCCCAGCAGCAGCACCGCCAGCCCCCAGCGCAGGGGGGCGCCGAAGTTCGTATCGACCTTGCCGCCCGGCATGTCCAGGCTGCTGTCGGAGTCTTTCTTGTTCAACCAATTCATGTTCAAGCCTGGCCTTTAGCGACGATCTGCAAAGGGGTCGGCCCCCCCGGCTGCGCGGCGGCCGACGCGGCCGCCTGAATCTGCTGCTGACGCAGCGCCTTCAGGACCTCTTCGCGCGGGCCATACATGGTGGGCGTGCCTTCGCGCATGACCAGCAGCTTGTCGACCGCGCTGAGCACGTTCATGCGATGCGTGATCAGGATGACCGTGGCGCCCCGCTTCTTCAGATCCAGAATGGTCTGGACCAGCGCGGCCTCGCCGACGTCGTCCAGGTTGGAGTTGGGCTCGTCCAGCACCACCAGGGCGGGATCGCCGTAGATGGCCCGGGCCAGCGCGATGCGCTGCTTCTGGCCCCCCGACAAAGAGGCGCCGTCCATGCCCAGGCGGGTATCGTAGCCCTTGGGCAGGCGCAGAATCATTTCGTGCACGCCGGCGCGCTCGGCCGCCTGGATCACCTTGGCCGGGTCGGGTTCGCCGAACCGCGCGATGTTCTCGGCGATGCTGCCCTCGAACAGCTCGATGTCCTGGGGCAGATAGCCGATGTGCGGGCCGAGTTCGTCCTTGTTCCACAAATAGACGTCGGCGCCGTCCAGCCGCACCTTGCCCGCCTGGGCCGGCCACACGCCCACCAGCAGGCGCGCCAGCGTGGACTTGCCCGAAGCCGACGGCCCGATGATGCCCACGACTTCACCCGCCTTGACCCCGAAGTTCAGCCCCTTCAGGATGGCCGTCTGGCCGCCGGGGGCCGATGCGTACACGTTTTCGAGCAGGAGCTCGCCCTTGGGCGCCGGCAGGCTGAGGGTTTCGCCGCGCGGCGGCGCCGACTGCAGCATTTCATCGAGGCGCGCATAGGCCTGGCGCGTGGACAGCGCCTGCTTCCAGGTCCCGATGGCCAGCTCGACCGGGCCCAGCGCCTTGCCCATGAGGATGGAGCAGACGATCATCATGCCCGCCGTGATCTTGCCTTCGATGACCAGCAGCGCCCCCGCCCCCAGGATCAGCGACTGCAGGGAGATGCGCACGAAACGCGTGATCGTGCTGATGCGCGCGTTGCGGTCGGACGCCAGGGTCTGCAGCGACAGCACCCTGCTGTGCTGGCCGAACCAGCGCGAACGCAGCCCGGGCAGCATGCCCATGGCCTCGATGACCTCGGCGTTGCGCAAATGGTTGTTGGCGAACGCGCCCGCCGCGATGGACGCCTGGTTGGCTTCGGCCAGCGGTTTCTGGGTGGCGATGTTGGTGATGTAGGCCAGCACGAACAAAATGATGGAGCCGCCCAGGGTGATCAGCCCCAGCAAGGGGTGCACCATGAAGGTGACCACTATATATATAGGCGTCCAGGGCGCGTCGAAAAAAGCGAACAGCGCATTGCCCGTCAGGAACTGGCGCAGATTGGTCAAGTCGTGGATGGCCTGCGAGGGGTTGCCGCCCTGGCGGCGCAGGTTGCGCTCGAATGCCGCGGTGAACACACGCTGGTTGAGCATCATGTCGAACCGGTTGCCCACCCGGATCAGCACGGACGAACGGGTGAATTCCAGCAAGCCCGACAGCATGAACAAGCCCACGACCAGCAATGTCAGCATCAACAGCGTGGTCTCGTTACTGCTGGCCAGCACGCGATCGTACACTTGCAGCATGTAGATGGAAGGCGTGAGCGCCAGAATATTGATGACACAACTGAATGCGGCCAGGCTATAGAACGTCTTGCGAAAGCGGTACAGCGCCTCGCCCAGTTCGGTGCGACGGGTTGACTTCATGAATTAACCTGTAAGCATCACACAGCGGCGGGGTGCGCCGCATGTGAAGAGGAAAGACCAAAGAACTGCTGATTTCTTGAAAAAGCTTTTTACTATAGCACGTTAAGAGGATTTCCCAAGGGTTCCGGCCCCTGCGGAGCCGGCCCTTTACATCTCTTAAATTCAGCTTAAACCTCGGCGGCTCCGTCCGGGTCCAGACTCCCGCCGGACCCATTTCAGCTGAAACGGATGGTGCCGCCGTCGTTCAGAAACTCCAGATCGAGTTCGCCGTCCGCCGTCTGCAGGGACGAAGCCTGCGCCGCCGCGTGCTGCTGGGCGAGCTGGCCGAGTTTCTGCAGATGCTGCATGGACAGCAGCTGGCAATACACCATGGGCAGCGCGCCCGCCTTGCGGACTTCGTCCAGCGCCTCGGCGGGAAGCGCGTTCAGCGCGGCCTCGTCGATGCGGAACAGGCCCTGGACCGCCTGCTCGCCCGCCTCGGTCTGTAATTTGATGGGCCATGGCTGGATAAGTTCATGCTTTTGCAGCACCGCGCATATGTTCTGCGTGGCCTGCCGATTGGCCGCCACCTGGCTCAGGAAATTGAGCACGTCGCCCACCGCCTTGGACGGCTGCCCGCTCTCATCGAAGAACGCCTCGCCGCCCGTTTCGGAAACCAGCCCGCTGTCCTCGATCACGCACAACACCTGCCGGCCGTCTTCCGCATTGGCCAGGACGAAGGGATAGCCGCGATAGCCGGCCGGCACGTAGCCGCCCAGCCAGCGGCCGTCGGGCGCCACCAGCAGATTCTTGCCGCTCGCCAGCCCCTGCACCGCCACCGGCACGTAGCGGCCTTCCACCGAAATGAAGCCGATGGGCAAAGTCATGCAGGCCTTCGGCAGTTCCTGCACGACGAGCGCCGCCACCGCGTCGTTGGCGGCGAATGAATACGAGGAATAACGCTGCCAGCGCTTGCCGGCATGCCGGTCCTTGGTCACGGCTTGTAGATTGGCCATACAGCAGTCCTTTGAACGAATGAGGCCCGCCGGCAATGCAAATGCAGCGGCAGGCCCGGAATGGGGCTATTGTAAAGCAGGAGGCGGTTCGTGATGGAACCGGGCGCACCACGCCCGCATGCGGCCTGCGTGATGCAATCCGCGTTACAAAACGACAAAGACCGCCATCCAGATGGACGCCCGCTTTTGGCTGAACCTGCAGACCGAATACGATATGCGGGTCGCTTCGCGCACGATGTTATCGAAGACCAGCCCACGGGTCAGGGTGTTTCACCAGGCCGAATGAAAACAGCGGCTCACGCCGCAACACCGGCCACCGACAGCTCGCCGGCCATTCTCCTGGCCTGCTCCAGGGCCAACCGCGCATTCACGTCCAGGGACATCGTCCAGAAATACGTGCCCACGGCAAGGCTGCCCAGCACACTGATGTTCTCGACGACGCCCCCCTTGGCATCCAGCAGGCAGCCGGTCTCGAAATCCAGGCCGAATCCCCCGTAGGGATCGGCCTGGGCGATGCCGCGCGCGAGCAGCGACTGCACCAGGGGATCCCGCGATGCCTTGACGTCGGTGGACATGCCCGTGGCGTTCACGACGAAATCGACGCGGTGGACCGCCGTGCCGCCTTGCGCGCCGGGCAGGCGGATCTCGAACCCATCGCCGGCGGCGTGGATCTCCAGGCCGCTGTTGCCGGCATGTATCCGCAGGCCGCCTTCGTCCAGATAACGCTTGATCTTGACCGCGTTGACCATGGGAAAAGTGGCGCGGCGCGTCATCCATAGCGCGCGCCAGTCGGCATGGAAACGGCGTCTCTCGGCGTCGGGCATCAGTCTCCATGCATGCTCGATGGCTTCATTGAGCGATATGGCGATGGCCTGCCAACTGCGCGGCAGCGTGGACGACGCCTCGATCTCGCGGCCCAGCGCTTCCTTCGGGCTGCCTCCGTACCCCAGGATGTCGGCCAGATCGAGCGCGTCGCCCGTGGCGGCCAGGCGTTCGCTTAAAAACGCGTACAGGTCTTCCAGCGTCAGCCCGCGCTCCGGGCTCCGGACCAGGGCGGTGATTTCTTGCGCCGTGGGCGGAACGATGGGCGTCGGCGGCGCCATGGTGCTGCGCACGGCGGGCAGCCGGCCGCTGCGGGATACGGCCAGCATGGGCCCGGCATGGCCGGACTCCTTCAGCGCGACGATGGCGTCGATGGCGCTGAGGCTGGAACCGATGATGCCCACGCGGGCATCGCGCCCCACCCGGCGCACCAGGTCGGCAACGGGATAAGGACTATTGAAATACCCCTTGCGCCCTTGCAGCCCGGCGTAGCTGACGGTAGGCAGATTGCCGTTGCACAGGACGGCCCGCCGGGCCTGGAATTCGCCCGCCGAAGTTTCAAGGCGCAAGCGCCCGCCCGCGGGATCCAGGGCCATGCCATCGACACGCGCCCGCAGCCGGTCTATCCGTATCCCCAGTTCGCCGGCCCGTGCGCACAGCTTGCGCCAGACGTCGGCCAGATATTCGCCGAACAGCGGCCGGGGCAGGAAGGCGCCGGCATCCGGCTCGTGGATTCCGTACCGGTCCAGGACTTCCGGCCCCCGGCTGTTGATCCACTCAAGAAAATCGCCGCGGCGCTCGGCGTATGCGGACATCCGGCCTGCGGGGATGTTGAGCAGATTGGTGGGCAGGTCCCGGGCGTAAGGCTCCCCCGGCCCGACTTCGCCCAGCGGTTCGAACACGGCGACCCGCAGCGCGCCGCCGTAATCCGCCCGATCCAGCTCCGCCACGAATTGCGCCAGAAACGATACCGCGGTGGAGCCTCCGCCCACCACGGCCAGGTCTATCGGTTTTTCCATGTGCGCTCCTGTGCGAGACGGGCGGCGGCACCCGCCGCCCGTTCCCATGACGTCCTTACTTCAGGTCGGCGTTCTTCACGACGTCGGCCCAGATGGCGACTTCGGCGGCAAGCGCCTGGTAGGTTTCGTCGAGCGCGGTCGGCACGGCGTCGGCGCCCTGGCCGGCCATGGCTTTCTGGACGGAAGGCTCGGCGGCGGCTTTTTTCATGGCGTCGGACACCAGCTGGCGGATGGGCTCTGGCGTGCCCTTGGGCGCCAGCAGCACATAACGCGTGCTGACGTCGAAATTCTTCACGCCTTCCTCCTGCAGCGTCGGCACGTTCGGCAAGGTCTTGGCGCGGTCCTTGGTCGTGACCGCCAGGAAGCGCAGCTTGCTGTTGCCCACATGGCCCATCAGGGTTGGCATGGTGTCGAACACCATGTCGACCTGGCCGCCGATGAGGTCGGTGAGCGCCGGCCCGCTGCCTTTGTAGGGCACGTGCAGCAGCTTGATGCCGGTCGCCTGCTGGAATTTCTCGGCCGTCATGTGCTGCGACGAGCCATAGCCGGCTGAACCATAGCTGACCTGCCCGCTGTTTTTCTTGGCGTAGGCGATGAGTTCCTGGATGTTCTTCACCGGAAGATCGGCGCGGACCACCACGGCCAGCGGCGTGGACGTCGCCATGGACACGCCCTCGAACGCCTCGGGGAATTTGTATGGCTGCTTCTTGGACGGCAGCAGCGAATTGATGGCCATGCTGCCCAGCGCGCCCAGCAGCAAGGTATAGCCGTCGGCCGGCGCGGCCGCCACGAATTGCGAGCCGATCTCGCCGGCGGCCCCGGCCTTGTTTTCCACCACGATGGGCTTGCCCAGGATCTTGCCCAGGTGTTCCGCATAGACGCGGGCGGAAAAGTCGGTGGCTCCGCCGGGCGGGTAGGGCACGATCATGCGCACCGGCCCGTCGGGCCAGGGCGCGGCGGCCGCGAAGGAGGCGGTGGTCGCCAGCGCAGCGGCGACGAACAGGCGGCAGACTTTCTTGAACATAGCTTATCTCCTATGATTTCCTAAATATTGGGATGTTTATTTTAATATTTGATTTTTTGTAGGCGAATATATAACATACATCCAGTGGAAATTGAGGCAAATTATCTATAAAAAGCGGTAGAATCCCTTATATTTCCCAATAATTAGGATTGAAGTGGACAAAACTTTACTGAAAGGGCTCACTGTGCTGGAAACCATCAGCCGGCTCGACGGCGAGGTCCTCACGCTGGACCAGATCGCCGCGGAAGTCGGCCTGACCCGCAGCAACACCCACCGCACGCTGCAAACGCTGGCGCATGCGGGGTACGTGCGCCGCGATCCCGACACCGGCGCCTACCGCTGCACGCTCAAGATGTTCGAACTGGGCGCGCGCCAGCTCGCCGGCATGGACGCCCGCCGGCTCGCGCCCCCGTTCATGCGCGATCTCGCCCGCGAAACCCGGGAAACCGTCCACCTGTCGGTCCTCGACGGGCTCGACGTGGTCTACGTCGACAAGATCGACAGCGCCCAGCCCCTGCTGGCCTATTCCACCGTGGGGGGGCGGGCTCCCGCCTACGCCGTGGCCACCGGCAAGGCCCTGCTGGCCTTCCAGGCGCCCGACTACATCGAGCACTACGGCAATTCGGTCCGCAAGCACACCGAAAACACCCATATCTCCATTCCTGCGCTCAAGCACGAACTGGCTGACATCGCCCGCATCGGCTATGCCATCAACCGCGGCGAATGGCGCCAGGGCATAGGCGGCATCGCGGCCCCCGTCTTCAATGGGCTCGACAAGGTCGTGGCCGCCCTGGGCATCTCCGGGCCTCTGGAACGGCTCACCAATCAGAAAATGGCGCAATTCGCGCCGCTCGTACAACAAGCCGCACGGGACCTGTCCGCGCACATGGGTTATCGCGGCGGCTATTTCGGCATCGCAACATAAAGGAAATCCAATGAATCAGGAATCAACGCTGAAAGGCATACGTGTCATCGAGGTCTGCAATGTGGCCGCGGGCCCCTTCTGCGGCCTGCTGCTGGCCGACATGGGCGCCGACGTCGTCAAGATCGAACAGCCCGATTGCGGCGACACCCTGCGCAGCTGGGCGCCCATCACCGACGGCTACAGCGAAAACTTCGCCTCCCTCAATCGCAACAAGCGTTCGGTCACCCTGAACCTGAAGAACGACCGCGACCAGCGGCTTGCCGCCGACCTCATCGCCCAGGCCGACGTCCTGATCGAAAACAACCGCCCCGGCGTCATGGACCGCCTGGGCCTGGGCTACGCCGACATGCGCAAGCGCAACCCCGCCCTGATCTATTGTTCGATCTCGGCCTACGGCCAAAGCGGCCCGCGCAGCCAGGAAGGCGGGTTCGACCTGACCCTGCAAGCCATGAGCGGGCTCATGAGCGTCACCGGCGAGCCGGACGGCGCCCCCGTCAAATGCGGGGTTCCGGTCTGCGACTTCACGGCCGGCCTGTATGCCGCCTTTTCCATCGCCGCCGCCTTGCGCGGCGTGGCGCAAAGCGGCGAAGGCACGCACATAGACGTCTCAATGCTGGGCGCCACCCTGGGCATCGCGGCCTTGCAGACCTCCCAATACTTCGGCACGGGCGTCGACCCGGTCAAGCTGGGTTCGGCCCACCCGCGCAATGCGCCCTACCAGGTGTTCCGCTGCAAGGACGGCTACTTCGGCATGGCGGCCGGCAATAATTCCCTGTGGAAATCGGTGTGCGCCGTGGTCGAACGCGCGGACTTGTTCCAGGACGCCCGCTTCCTGAACCCAACGGACCGCGCCGTCAACCAGGACGCCTTGCGCGAGATCCTGGAAGCCATCTTCCAGACCGCCGACGCCGACGCCTGGCTCGAGCGTTTCCGCGCCGCCGGCGTGCCTTGCGCCCCCATCAACAACTATTCAGACGTGCTGGCGGACCCCCAGGTCGAACACATGCAGTGGGTGCGCGACCTGGAACTCCCCAACGGCGTGCGCACCCGCACTTTCGTTTCCCCCATCCGCTTCGATGCCCGCACGGCGGACGTCCGCCTGCGCCCGCCCGCGTTGGGCGAGCACAACGAAGAAGTCTTCGACGGGCTCTTGAAGCCCCAGACGGTGGAGTAAGCCCCATGCCGGACCTGCTCACCATAGACCGCCTGCCGGGCGGCTGGACATTCACCCTGAACCGGCCCGAAAAGCGCAACGCGCTGTCGAGCGAACTGGTCGAAGCCCTGATCGAAGGGGTCGAATCCGCCCATGCTGCCGGCGTTCCGCTCCTGGTCTTCCGCGGCGCGGGCAAGAACCTCAGCGCGGGTTTCGACTTCACCGGCTACGAGGAACAAAGCGAAGGAGACCTGGTGCTGCGCATGGTGCGCATCGAAACGCTCCTGCAGCGGGTAGCCGGCTCGCCCGCGCTGACCGTCGGCCTGGCGCATGGCAAGAATTTCGGCGCGGGCGTGGACCTGTTCGCCGCGTGCAAGCTGCGCTACTGCACGCCCGACGCCGGCTTCCGCATGCCCGGGCTGAAATTCGGCCTCGTGCTCGGCACCCGACGCTTCCGCAACATCGTCGGCCCCGCCCATGCGCTGTCCATCCTGGGCAGCGCCCGCGCCTTCCAGGCCGACGAGGCCTTGCGCATCGGCTTCGCCACGCTAACCGCCCCCGAAAGCGAATGGCCCGGCCTGCTGCAAGAAGCGGAACAAACCGCCGCCGCGCTGTCCGCCGACACGCGGGCCGGCCTGTACGCCGCGCTGGACTTGAACGACGCCGCGGCCGATATGGCGGCGCTCGTGCGCTCCGCATCCAAGCCCGGCTTCAAGGGCCGCATACAGCAATACCTGGCGGGATGATCCCGCCGCTCAGGAGAACGACATGTCATCTGGATTCAACAACCCCGACAAGCAGGTGTCCATACAGGAACTGGCCGCGCTGATCCCCGACGGCGCCTCGGTGGCCCTGGGGGGCAGCTTCCTGCATCGCGGCCCCTTCGCGCTCGTGCGCGAGCTCGTCCGGCAGAAGAAAGCCAACCTCGAAATCGTGAAGCAGTCCCCCGGCTACGACATCGACCTGCTGTGCCGCGCCGGCGTCGCCACCCGCGCGCGCACCGGCATCGTCGCCATGGAAGGAAACTTCGGCCTGGCGCCCAACTACCGCAAGGCCATCGAAACCGGGGCGCTCGAACTGGAAGAGCACGCCTGCGCCACGCTGACCGCCGGCCTGCGCGCCGCCGCTTTCGGCACGCCCTTCCAGCCCTGCGCCGGGGTGGAAGGCAGCCATCTCATCGACATCAACGGCTGGAAGAAGCTGGACGACCCCTACGGCAAAGGCGACCCCGTCTGGGTGATCCCCGCCATCCAGCCCGACGTCGCGGTCATCCACGCCAACGAGGTCGACGCCAAGGGCAATGTGCGCGTGCTGGGAACCTCGCATTGGGACCGCATCATGAGCCGCTCGGCCAAGCGCGTCCTGGTCGTGGCCGAACGCCTGGTGGACAGCGAAGTCTTCGAGCGCCAGCCCGAGGTCACGCTCATCCCCTACTTCCTGGTGCAGGCCTATGCCGTGGTGCCGAACGGCGCATGGCCGGGGTCGTGCTGGCCGGATTATGAAATCGACTACCCCGCCGTGGAACGGTACCTGGAACCCGGTCCCGACGCCTTGCAGGCCCACCTGGACGCCGCCCCCGAAGCCTTGCCGGAGCATGCCCAATGAATACGAACTGGTCCCCTTTCTCTTATATCGTCACCAATCTGGCCCGCTTCATCCGGCCCAACGAAATCACCTTCAGCGGCGTGAATTCCACCATGCCCATGCTGGCCTGCCTGATGGCCAAACAGGCCTACGACTGGGATTTCATCTACATCAACGTGGCCGGCGGCGTGGACCCGCGTCCGTCCAAGATTCCCGTCTCCAGCTCCGACCCGGTGCTCGCCGAACATTCCGCATCCATATTCGCCAACGAAGACTTCTACGACCTCTGCTGCCGGGGCCGCATGGACCTCACCTTCCTGGGCGCCGCCCAGATCGACGGCGAAGGCAATGCCAACAACTCCTGCATCGGCGACTGGCACCAGCCCAAGGTGCGCCTGCCGGGCGGCGGCGGCGGCGCCGTCATGCTGCCCACGGCGCGGCGCGCCTGCACCTGGCGCACCGAACACTCTCCGCGCACCTTCGTCGAGAAACTGCATTTCCGCACTTCCTGGGGCGGCTTCCACGGCGTGGCCACCCCCATCGCCGTCTTCGTGAAAAAGAACGGCCGCCTGGCCCTGCAGTCCTGGCATCCCGAATCCAGCCTGGAAGAAGTCAAGGCGCGCACCGGCTTCGAATTCGACAGCGAAGGGGCCCGCCCGACCGAACCGCCCACGCAGCGCGAAATCGACGCACTGGCCGCCCTGGACCCGGACGGCGCCTTCGAACACGACGCCGCCGTGACCCTGCGATAGGAGGCCCCATGCACCACGCCAGCCTGCCGGCCGCCTATCCATCGCTGTGGCGGTCGGAATCCTGGGCATCGCGCCCGGCCCTGAGCGACGCCGCCGGCGCCGCCACCCTGTCGTACGGCGCCCTGTACGAACGGGTCAGCGCCCTGGCGGGCCGCTTGCGCCAGGCCGGTGTCCAGCCGCGGCAACTGGTGGCCCTGGCCATGGAACGCTCGCCCGATGCCGTGGTCGCCATCCTGGCCGTCATGGCGGCGGGCGCCTGCCCGTGCCCGCTGGAACCCCGGCTGACCCAGGAGGAAATCCGCGACCGCCTGCGTTCCGTCGGCGCCGGAATCGTGCTGGCCGACGCCGTCAACCTGCCCAGCCTGGACCTGGCCGACGGCACGCGGCGATTGCGCATCGATGCGCTGCCCGACGCCCCGCCCTGCTGGGCCGACGGCATTCGGCCCGAAGACCCCGGCCTGCTGCTGTTCACGTCCGGCAGCACCGGGCGGCCCAAGGGCGTGCTGCTCAGCCACAAGGGCCTGCTCAACAATGCCCGGGGCGTCGTTCCGCTGACCGGCCTGGCGCCGGCCGACAAGCTGCTGCACGTCATGCCGCTGTACCACACCAACGGCCTCAACAACCAGATTTTCAGCCCCTTCCTGGCGGGCGCCCACGTCGTGCTGGCCGGCCGCTTCCGCGCGCCGGACATGCCCAGGCTGCTGGACACGCACCGTCCCACCATCATCACCGGCGTGCCCACGATGTATTCCCGCATGCTCGACCTGGACTTCACGGCCGCAAGCCTTGCCGCCCTGCGCTTCGCGCGCTGCGGCTCCGCCCCCATCACCCGCGAGCTGCACGCCCGGATAGAAGCGGTGCTCAAATGCCCGCTGGTCGTGTCCTATGGCTTGTCCGAAGCCACCTGCACCTCGACCATCAACCCGCCCTCGAAGCGCAAGATCGGCTCCATCGGCAAGGCGCTGCCCCACCAGCGCGTCTACCTCCGGGCCGCCGACGGCGGCATCATCGACCAGCCGGACGTGGACGGCGAAATATGCATCGAAGGCGACAGCCTGATGCTGGGCTACCTGGGCGTGAAGGAAGACGGCGTGCTGGAGCCTGCCGAACCCGTCCTGCGCAGCGGCGACCTGGGACGCGTGGACGAAGAGGGCTACTTCTACATCACCGGCCGGCTGAAAGACGTGATCATACGCGGCGGAGAAAACATATCCCCCGCCCTCATCGAGCAAGCCATCAGCGCCTGCCCCGACGTAAGCAGCTGCTGCGTGGTGGGCCGGCCCGACGCCGACCTGGGCGAAGTCCCCGTCGCCTTCGTCGTGCCCGCCGACCCCGCCCGCCAGGACAAGGCCCGCATCCAGGCCGCCGTCAGCGAGCGCCTGTCGCGCATCTACCAATTGGAAGACGTCTACTTCGTGGACAGCCTGCCCGAAAATTCCGTCGGCAAGATCGACCGCAAGGCCCTGGCCCGTTCGTTGGCGCAGGAGGCGTGAAATGAACACCGAACGACTGTTGAACACCGTGGCCGGCCTGACCCGCTTGACGCAGGACCGCGCCCCCGGCGATGACTCCATACTGGACCAGGCCCGCGACCTGATGCGCGACCTGGTCGCCCGCGACGACTGGCTGCCCGACGCCTTCGCCCGGCCCCACCCCGAGTTCTACAGGCAGTACCTGCTGTACGGCGACCCGCTGGACCGCTTCTCATTGGTCAGCTTCGTTTGGGGACCGGGCCAGAAAACCCCCATCCACGACCACACCGTATGGGGCGTCATCGCCATGCTGCGAGGCGCCGAACTGGAACAGCATTACCGCCGCGGCAGCGGCGGCCTGGCGCCCGCCGGCCCCGAAACCCGCCTGAACCCCGGCGAAGTCGCCTGTGTATCCCCCAAGATCGGCGACATCCATCGCGTCAGCAACGCCTATGCGGACCGGGTCTCCATCAGCATCCACCTATACGGCGGCAACATAGGAAGGATCCGCCGCTCGGTGTACGACCCGCAAAGCGGCGCGGCGAAGGAGTTCGTCTCGGGGTATTCGAATGGGGTGGCGGCCAATTTGTGGGCGGGGTGAGTGGCCGCTGCGGCTTTTCCCTACACGACCTGGCTCACCAGCTCGGCAACCTCTGCCGGCTTGATCTCGGGAATATAGTGGTCGCTGTCCGCTAGAACAACGTACCGAAGATGACGCATGAAGCGGTGAAGGGGCTGGATGGGCTTTCCTGATTGCGTCCGGGCGTGCGCCGCTCTCGGGCATGCCCGCATGGCGAAGTGAGTGGCGGCGGTCCCGCGACGTCGCTTCTCATTGTGAATCGGCAACGACACGGTTCCTCAGGACGCCTATACTGGAAATTTCCACCTCGACGTCATCGCCGGCGACCAACCACCGCGGCGGCGTCCGGCCAAGACCGACGCCGGCAGGCGTTCCCGTCGCAATGATATCGCCCACATCGAGCGGCATGATGCTGGAAACATAGCTGATTAATTCCGGGATGTCGAAGATCATCGATCGGGTGGTATCGTGCTGCATCACCACGCCGGAAACAGTTGTCTTGAGTTCAAATTCCGGATCGTCCGGAAACTCGTCAGCCGTCACAATCCAAGGGCCTATTGCGCCGGTGCAATAGAAATTCTTGCCGGCGGTCACGGATTGACGCTGGTAATCCCTGATGCTGCCGTCGTTAAAGCAGGTGTAGCCGGCGATAAGGTCTGCCGCGTCCTTGCGTTCGACCTTCCGACCCGCTTTGCCTATCACCACGGCAAGCTCGCCTTCGAAGTCGTACTCACGTGATACCTGGGGCATGATTAATGGCGCATCATGCGCAACCACAGATTCGGCCACCCTGATGAAAATGCTTGGATGGCGTAGATTGGCTTCCCTGCCCGCCTCTGCTACATGCTCGCCATAGTTCAAGCCGACGCAAATCAGCTTGCAAGCAGGATGAATAGGCTTTTCGATGCGTATCTGATCCAACGGCAAGGTAGCGGTGGCTCGCCGAATGCTGTGCAGTAACTCGGGCACCAATCCTTCTGCAAAGAGTTCCCGTATATTGCGAACCTTTCCGCCAAAGAGGCTCCTTCCGTCGATGATTTTGCCATCGACGAGCACACCCCAGCTTGTCTCTGCCGCCTGGCTATATGCGACCAATTTCATTAAACGAGTACCTCGATAAGATAGGGGGACTTGGCGGCGAATGCCCTTTTCAACTCCACCGTCAAAGAAGCTTCGTCTTGCACCGAAGCGGATGGCACGCCTTGAGCCTGAGCCAGCTTTGCCCAGTCCAGCTTCGGTGCCTTTAAGCTCAAGAGTTCCTCGGTGATGCTGCCGATCGCTGTTGCGCCAACATTCATGCACTCGCCGCGGAGGATCGCGTAATCGCGATTTGCAAAAATAATGATGACGACAGGCAAAGACTCCCGAGCAATGCTCCATAGAGCTTGCAGCGTATACATGCCGCTGCCGTCTCCTTCGAGCACCACCACTTGTCGATCTGGGGCCGCAACGCCGGCTCCAAGTGCCGCGGGCAATCCGAACCCGATCGCCCCGCCCATGATGGCCAGCCAGTCATGTGGATTGGCGTGTGCCATTTGAACGGCGAAGTCTCTTCCAGACGAAATAGATTCGTCTATCACGATCGCTTGTTCTGGCAGCAATCGCGCCACCGTCGCAGCGACCACCGCTGGTCCCCATTTTGTGCTCGCCGTCTTGACGGAAACACGGGGCGCTTTGGATTCCGGCAACTTCGTCTTCATGTGAGCCGCCCGACCTCGCAGCTGCTCCAGCACTTCCGCCAACGCCAACTCGACTTCTTCGTGCGGCTTGGCCAGGCAATGGCGCCGTTTCTTCGGATCAAAGATATAGCTGGGCTTGTTCGGATAGGCGAAGAAAGCAGCCGGATCCAGAGCGCCCGCCAGCACCAAGGCCTCATACGGTTTGAGCGCGTTGACCGCGGCGTCCACCGCGTAGGGAATCCTGGGAAAATTGGGCCGCCCTTTACCCTGGGGCAGGCGCGCGTTGTAGAACTCAAAATAAACGCCGCACCCGGTCAGCCGCGATACCTCCAGTGCCGCGCGCTGCGCCGCTTCTGAGGTGCCGGCATGGCCGAGCAATATGCACGCCTTCTCGCCGAGCCTCATCAGAATCGCGACGGCCTCATCTATGGATTCAGATGAAACATGGTGCTCTTGAACCGGGGCCACCTTACGCTGCGTCACAATGCCGCAACCCCAGGCGGTGTCCGCCGGAAGAACCATGGTGGATATGGCTCCCAGCCTTCCTACCCGAGCTGCCTCGATAGCTTGCAACGCTGCCTCTGAAACCGCGCCGGCGTGCTCAACGCAAACCACCTTATCTGAGCAAATCTTGGCGAGGCCTGCCGTATCGGACTTCAGGGGCGTCTCTAGCTTTGCATGGCCAGTCGCGTGGTCGCCGACGATATTGATAATGCCGGATCGCGCTTTACGCGCATTGTGCAAATTGGCGAAACCGTTGCCAATGCCCGGCCCCAAGTGCAGCAAGGTAGCAGCTGGTTTACCTGCAATGCGGTAATAGCCGTCTGCGGCGCCCGTTGCCACGCCCTCGAATAGGGCGAGCACCGGTTTGAGCTTCGGCACGCTTTCCAACGCCGCCACAAAATGCATTTCCGATGTGCCCGGGTTAGCAAAGCATACCTCTATACCATTATCACTGAGTGTATGCACCAGTGATTCCGCGCCGTTCATGGCCGCCCCCCCCAAGTCTTGCTCACACATCAATTGACGGTAACGCCCGCCGTTTCGATAACTTTCTTCCATTGCTTCGATTCAGACTCGATCAAGCGCCCGAAATCGCTGGAGCTGCCGCCACCGTCCACCCAACCGGACGCTGCAAGCTTTTCACGAAGAGGATGCTTGGACGCGTCGAGCGCTTCATTGATGGCCGTGTTCAGGCGCTGCAGCACCTCGGGCGGCGTGCCTTTAGGCGCTGATACGCCGAGCCAGAGGCTCGCGTCCACATCGAACCCAGCTTCAGTCAGGCTGGGAACGTCGGGAAGAAGCTCACTACGCTTGGCGGTAGTCACCGCCAAGGGAACGGCCCTGTTTGAATCAATGAATGGTTTTGCCGTACTCGCCGTATCCACCATGTACGAGATTCGTCCGGCGGCTAAATCCTGAAGGCCGGGCGCGCTGCCCTTGTATCCCACATGCGTCATCTTGGCGCCGGCTTTTTGCAAGATCAGCTCCATGACCAGTTGGTGAGTCGTGCCTATGCCGGGGGATCCGTAAATCAGATCACCGGGCGCTTTCTTTGCCTTGCCGGCCAAATCCTGTATTGATTTATCCCCGTTCTCGGCATTGCTCAAAACGACCATGCTGATCTGCCCAATTCGCGCGACGGGCTCCAGCGCGGCGATCGGATCGGGATCCACCGGGACGAGATGCGGGGTGATAACGTGCGTCCCCGAAGAATGGAACAGCAAAGTGTGGCCGTCTGGTTCGCTGCGCGCGACCGCTTGCACCGCAATCATGCCCGACGCTCCTGGGCGATTCTCGACCACGACCGGCTTTCCGAGGATTTCGGACAGCGTGATGGCCGCCAGCCTGGCATTCACGTCGGCTGAACCGCCAGGCGCAAACCCGACCACCATGCGTATCGGCTTCTCGGGATAGCTCGCAACAGCCGTGGAACAAGCGGCGGCGCCCAGCACCAACGCGGCCATCAAAGATACGAATTTCATTGCCGTCTCCTTAAACGGTCGCAGGCTCTTCGAGCGCAGCATTCCACCGCAATTCGCGGCGCTTGTTCATCGAGTCGAAAGGCATGGCGCGGTGCAGCGTGCAGCTATCATCCCAACACACCGTGTCGAACGGACGCCACCGATGCGAAATGACAAAACGATCTTGCGTGCAAAACTCCGTGAGTTCTTCAAGCAGCTCTTTACTGACGGCTTCATCCAGTCCGACAATATGCGACGCATGAGAACCGATGTAGAGCGAGCGCCTTCCACTTCTTTTATGAACGCGCACAAGCGGGTGAGTGACCGCGGGAAATCTGGCTCTTTGCTCGTCCGTGAAATTGAAGAAGCCAACCTTCGCCCGCGATGTGAAAACGCTGTGCTCGGCTTCAAGATTAATCAGCATTTCCTTCCTGGCGTCTGGCAGCGCGTCCCATGCGGCACGCATGTCCGCATATTGAGTGTCAGGCGGATCCGCCGGCAACGACCGGGCTGACAACACGGTAACCCTCGCCGTATTCTTTACAAAGCTGAGGTCAGAGTGCCACAGCAAATTGGCATTACTGTACATTCGACGATCGGCGTCTTTCTTCAGCAGCCCTTTATTCTCGTTGTCGATATTGGATACGTCCTGGAAATAACCATTTTTCAAACGCCTGTGACTTACATCCGGCTCGAAGAAAAGGCTTCCGAACATTCTCGAAAAAGCCAGTTGCTGCTCATCCTCCAGTACTTGGTGGGGAAAGCATAGAAACGCGTATTTGGTCAGCGCGTCTTCGATCTGGCTGTGCAACTCCGGTGAGACACCCTTGCTGATATCGACATCCTCGATAAAAGCGCCGAAGTCCTCCCGCATCGGGTAGATTTTCATGCTCATTCATATCTCCTTGAATAATTGTCTGTGACCGCGCGCTCAGATAAATAACCGCGGCCTAAAGCACCCAGCGACGTCGCCCCAATAAACGACATCGTCCGAAGAATTTCATTTCGAATTATCTGCAAGGCGTGCCGCGCGCCGGCCTCGCCATTGACAGCCGCACCCCACAACGGCATACGACCCAACATGACGCCGTCAGCACCGAGCGCGATTGCCTTAACGACGTCGCTGCCGCGTGTAAAACCGCTGTCCACCAAAAGCGTCGCATCCTTGCCAACGGCGGCTCGAATGACAGGCAACTGAGTCAATGGTGATACGGCACTGTCTAGGTTGCGCCCACCATGATTTGAGACGACGATGGCGTCTATTCCCATGCCAATCGCTTGGGCGGCGTCGTCTGGGTCGAGTATGCCCTTGACCACGAGCTTCCCCGGCCACTCCTGCCGGAGGCGTTCCAGGTCCTCCCAGGTGACTGTCGACCTGCCCGCCGTGGCCGCGGGCGCTTTCGGCTTCGAAATGAGCGAATTACGCAAATGCTCAGGATAATTTTCGTGCCGAGGCAATCCGCTGCTCAGTAGATAGCGCAGCACAACACTGCACGTCCAGGTCGGATGAAGCGCACTATCCATGATATTCCGAAGGTTTGGACGCAAAGGAATGGAAAACCCATTGCGAACGTTGTATTCCCTATTCGGTGTAACGACGGTGTCCACCGTGACCATCAGCCCTGTAAAGCCGGCCTTTCTTGCCCGCTCGACCAGGCGAAACGATTCTTCCTTGTCCGGCCAGATATAAAGCTGAAACCAGGCACAGCCATCGGTCCTCTCGATGATCTCTTCCATGGGCGTCAGCGATGCCGTGGATATCACAAAAGGCACGTTTTCCTTCGAGGCGGCCGACGCCAATGCCAGTTCGCCCTTATGCCACGCCAAACCCGCCGAGCCGGTCGGCGCCACCACGACAGGGGCGTCGCATTTCTCGCCCAGCAGCGTGGCCGCGCAGCTGACCAAACTCACGTCCCGCAATACGCGGGGTACAAGCTTCAATTCTGACAGCACGCTCTTGTTATGAGACAAGGCGTGCTCGTCCTCCGTGCCACGATCGATAAATTCGAATAAGCCCCGCGGTAGCCGTGCGCGGGCAGCCATCCTGAGGTCCGCGTAATTAAGAAGAGATTTTTCGTTGCGCGCAATCATATTTCTCTGGATGGCTCAAGCCTGGCGTGTTGTTACAGAGCGGCCAGTGTAGTGCAGCCATCACAAAAGAAAAAGTTAAATCTTTCTTGCCCAATATCAAAGTTATCCTTATAGTTATTGCGCAGGAGGATCGAATGAAACCGTCGCTCGTCAACATCGAAACTGCGCTGTGGGTCTCCCGCCTGGGCTCATTCAGTGCGGTCGCCAGGAAATTGCACACAACACAGCCCGCTATCTCGTTGCGCATCAAAGAGCTGGAATCCAGCTTGGGCATACAGCTATTTGAGCGACAAGGCCGAAAGATGGAAACAACGCTAGTGGGCCGAGCGTTCATCAGCCGCATCCATCCCCTGCTTGATTCGCTGAATGACTTGCTCGAAGTGACCCAGCAACCGTCCTCTCTGAAAGGTATCGTGCGCATCGGCACGGGCGATCCACCCCTCAGCTGGCTTGGCCCGCTGATTGCCCGAATTCAAGATGAACACCCGGACGTCACGTTCGAGTTCCAAATGGGCATCGCCCCTCGCCTGCTTGGCGAACTAGACGCCGGAAAGCTCGATTGCCTAATCGTATCGGGCCGCATCGAAAATCAACAGGTAACCAGCGTCCCGCTGGGGGAAAGCACCACGCGTTGGCTGATGGGGCATGATCGCTGGCAGCGTTACGGAGAGCCCGGCCAGGCGCCCACGCTGAAAGCGCTATTGAATTGCGGTCCGATATGGCTGGTTCCCAGAAGCTCCCATTACCACGCAGGCCAGACCGCAATTCTTAGAAAGCATGGCGCCTCACTGACCAGGCTGAATACCTGCGACAACGTGCGGGCAATTGTTGATCTCGTCGCCAACAACGGCGGCCTGGGCTTCATTCCGCAGAACCTGGCAAGCGGCTTGATTGCTTCGGGGCAATTGGTCGAAGTGTCGGACAAGCTGCCTTCGCTGGTGTCGGAGTATTCGCTAATTTACGCTAGAGGGAAGCGGCCGCTGCTTGTCGAGAAGGTATGCGAGATAATTGTTGCGAATAGTGGATTTGATAGGGCGAGAAATCTGCCTCGCTAGGTCTAAGCGAGTAAATAGCCGGGTATTCGAAAAGGGGTGGCGGCTGATTTGTGGCCGGGGTGAAGGGGCCGATGCAGCAAAGGGCAGCCCTTCACCCCGCGTCTACGCTCCTCCTTGCGCTATGCAGAAGGGTGCACAAGTATTTGCATTCTATAAAAAGGGTGGATAGCCGAATTGCGCTGGGTCGGCGGTTCATAGCTCAGACAGAGTCGCCCAGAAACGTAAAATTACCCTGAAGCGTCATCATTTCTACCATTTTCAACGCTTGCTCCGCGGTTAGAGTCACCAATCCAGCGGAAGGGTCATCACCATCTTCGTATTCCAGATCGTCTAGCTTGGTATTGACGGCAACCTCTTCCAAGTTATTCCAAGTCTCGTCGAGCGCCTTCAGGAATCCCGCCTTTTCGAATCGGCTCAAAGCGTTGGCAAAGACCAGTTCCCCGCCGTCGCCATTATCGAAACGTACGACGAGTTCGTACTCCTTCTCGGCGCCGGTGAAGAGCTTCGCCGCCCCTCCCACATTATCGATTACGTTGCCTGACCAGTCCCTAGTGCCCTCAAGAACGAATTCGGTAGGGACCCTGTAAACTTGTTCGGCTTGCCCAAAAAGAATAGTCGCCGAACCGATAAATGCTTCCATCGTCATCTGAAACGCTACGATGTCGAAAGTCTTATCAGCGCCGTCACTAGTAGGCTCTACACCGTTATGCCCACCCGGCAAAATACTGTCGTACCGGACGACCGGCCCAAAATTGAAGTTGAAGACGACGTCTTTGCCCTGATTGGCGCCGCCGGCGATGATCGTGTCTTGTCCCCCCAACTGGATATCTTGATACGCCGTTCCCAGAATCAGGATATTGGTCCCCATCCCGCCATCTATGCAGTCGTGGCCATAACTTGCGGGCAGGTATTGCTGACCAGCGAGCGGCGTGCCATCGCCCCTTATGATGTCGTTTCCTGACAGGCCCAGAATGGTCTGCGACCCCGAGGCGCCTGTCAGGACGTCATTTCCGGCCGCTCCAAGCAGAACGTTCGTGCCATGCAGCTCCAACAAGCCTGTGTTTGCGCCGTTGTTTATCGCAACGACCACGCCGCCGGAATATTCATTGCCGAAGATATCGATGTCGCCAATCGTTTTGCCAGGCGTCAGTCCGATGTCTTCCGACTGATTTCCTGCGAATTTATTACCCGAAACCGTCAGCTCGGCCGGCCCGTCCACGCCGATTCCAACCGTGCTATTCGATAACGTGCTGTCCGTGACGGTCAGCTGATTTCCAGGGTTGGCATAGATTCCAGTCACCCAGCCCTGGATAGTCACGCCATCCACGGAGATATTGCCGTGGCCGCCTTCCACCTCGATGCCTCGGAGCTGCCCGGTTCGATCGCCTGCATGAAAAATCGTCACACCTTCGATGGTGACGTCGGCGTTGCTCTGCACGTAAATCGCCTTGTGCGCGGAACCCGCAATAAGTGGCACGTCCATGCCGCCCTCAATGCGCCCGCTACCTGAAAGATGGAAACCATCCGCGCTGCTTCGTATTACGAAACCGCCCAACACCTTGGCGTCTGGAGACAAGACGACATGCAGCCCAGGTATGGCGACATTGATGTTTTCATCAAAGTTTCCCGAACCAACGTAGAGAACATCGCCGTTCTGCGCATCGTTCACCGCATTCTGAATGGTTCCGAATTTGGATACGATCCCCGCCGAACTCATGAGATAAACACTAGCTTCATCGCCAAAGTCGCTTCGCTCTATGCCATGAGCGGCGTCCCACACCTGCGTGGCGAGCTGGCTGGCCGTGCTTGTCTCTTTGCCATCATGTACGGGCCTGCCGCCAAACATAAATGCGGCATCATCAGCGTCGAGCCCCGGGTCGGTCATTTCACCCCTACTGACCCGCCCTTGGATGACCGAGCTATTCAGATTACCCAATAAATTGTCGTGCAGGGATTGCTTCCTTGCATGGTAGTCCGGTTCACCTGCCATCTTGGTTTGCACGACGTCCAGAATCGGAAGGTTGCCGCTTCGCAGATATTCAGCATAAATGGCACCCAATTCAAGGATCGCATCATTTACCTGAATTTTGTCTTCCGGAGGAAGAGCCAAAGCGGCATAGTATCCCTCATCGCCCGTCACCCAGAACAGCTTGAATTTATCAGCAATATCATTGCTGGTGACCAATACGCTATCCCATACGGCCGCAGGCCCATTCATATCGTCCACGTACACTTGCGCGATATTTGCGCTTTCTAATTTCTGATTTCCATCGCCAAGTGGTGTGAAGTTCGTTTCGACGCGCAGCTTTCCACCATTGACCAAATCAATTCGAGACAAACTGCTGACCACATCTTCCGCTGCCTGAAGTACCGTATTTGCTTCGACAACGATGTTATGGATGCTCCCCATATTGGGCTTCAACGACGCGGTCACCGAACCTCGAACGAATGTCGCAACACCGCCATCATCCACCGTCATGATGATGTCGCCAGTCGCCGTCCCCGAAAAAGTCAGCGTCCCATCGCCGCCGAGCGTCACCGTGAACGTCGGGCTGGGGCTTCCGCCACCGCCCCCGGGCGTGGGCGTTGGCGGCGTGAAGGTGGGCGGCAATTCCGTACCCGGCGGCACGATCACGCTTGGCGGGATCACCAGCTGTATGCCGGCCGGCGGGACGAAATCGACGGGAATCGGCGTATCTGGCGGGGGCGTCCACCCGGCCGGGGGCTGGAAGGTGGGCAGGAACGGGGCGACCTCGCCCACGCGCAGCAGGGCGCCTGCGATGTCCCCGGAGGACAATGCCTGCTGGAAGGTGCCGTCATTGGCGAACATGCCCAGGTTCACCCCGTTGCCCAGGTCGCGCGCTTCGCCGGCGCCGTAGACCATCAGGTGCTCCATTGCGCTCATGAAGCCGTTCTGCACCGCGGCGGCCACGTCGGGGTTCGCTTCCAGGTAGGCGCCCAGGTCGATGGAGGGATTGAATGGGCGCGGCTCGCTTTGGCCGTAGGACAGGAAGTGCTGAACCGCCGTCATGGTGCCGGCCTGCACCGCGGCGGCCACATCGGGGTTCTGCAATAGGTAGAAAGCTTCGTCGAACAGCGCGGAAGGCGTCCGGTCTTCGCCCGCACCGTATTGGATGAAGTGGTCGTAGGCGGTGGTTTCCCCGCGCTCGACCGCCGCCGCGACGTCCGGATTCTGGGCCAGGTACAAATCCACGTCGAACAGCGGCCCCATGGAGCGCCCTTCGGCCTTTCCATATTGTTCGAAGTGCTGGAAGGCATCCACCAGCCCCTGGGCGACCGCCGCAGCTACGTCGGGGTTGTGGTCCAAATACCATTTAAGACTGAAAACCTTGAGTTCAGTTGCCATGACAGTCTCCTGTGTCGTGCTGCACCGAAACTGGGTTCATATGTGTTTAATTGTAATAATAGTTACATATGAGGATGGCTTATTTTACTCGTGTTTTCTGGGAAAGTGATGTGGTATAAAAAATTTATTCTGATAAATCAATGATTTGCATTATTTGGTTGAATTTTTCATAATGCTTCTAAAAATTGTCACTTGTGAAAATTTTCCAATATTCATGTTGGAATTAACTTATTGTTGCCAGGGTGGCTGATCTCGCATAGGCGCGCCGGGCTCATCAGCCTACGAGCTGCATATCTGCTTACGGATTGGAGAGCAAGTGCGGAAGCACCGCCGCAGGTAAACGAGCGGCGCAGGCTAGGACGATTCGTAAAGCGGGATGGAATGGCGGGACCAGGGCTAAGGCACCATGCGTGGCGCCTGCCTTATGGCCGCCCAAGATGGCACGTTATGGCGTTGGCGTCCATAACGCAATACTATTTTCATCCACCAGTACGCCGATGATTCCCAAGATGGCAGCGGTAGCATCAACTGGATCAGATCCAGGGACAATCTCTATCTGCGCTCCAGGACTTGGCGTGTAGGAGAACTTGCTGGATAGCGCTCCCGCGTTAATTGTGTTCCCGCTGCCCAACCAATCTATCAAGTCTGGAGTATTTTCCAACTCTGGGCTTCTATTTGCATTGACGGTATCGATCGCCTTCAGCATGAAATTGTATTCGTCGACTGTGACAACATTGCTCAGGATCAGCATTTCATCCGATCCGGTGCCGTCCATGTCTAAACGGAAGGTGAAATGCACATAAGACCCGCCCGTTTTTGCATCTCCTTCCGAGATAGTCAGTGAAATTACCTTGCCGATAAGTTGGGCCTTGTCACTAATACGCCAAGCAGTCAAATCCAGAACATCATTCTTCACAGGCCCCGTGGCATATCCCCAGGTCGACGCCAGCGCCATGTTCTGAATTTCGAGCGAAACACCGCCTTCCAATTGCGGCAGCAATACATATTGATCCGATTGGCGCTCCCCTGGTGTACCTGGAATAACTTGTTTATTTCCGGTCGAAGGGTCTAATTTCGCCAAGTTGATAGTCAAGTGCCCGGTAACAATGTACATAGAAAAATCAATGTTCACCTCTTCGTCGCGCCTGTCTCCGTTACCCTGCAATTCCGACACATCGAGTTCGAATGAGCCCTCCCCGTCCACAGTGATCCATGTCAAGCTTGAATTCAGGCTTCCCAATCTCCCAGTTCCGAAGCTTCCGATCGAGTTTTCGCCGTCGGCGGTTATTGCCAAGGTCGTGATGGCATCCACGTCGTTGCCGCTTGCATCCTTGGTGGTAATGGACAGATGATCTAAATGGGAATTTCCCATATACAAAAACTGGGGATCCCAGCAACCGCAAGCGCTAGGATCCATGCCTATGAATTCAACAGAGAATCCGTGATGGTCAATTTCACTCGCCAAGAGCACCACGGGGTTGCGTATACCCTTAACGGTCAAATCTGCGGTCGAGTTGTTGTTGGCAACCAATACCACCCCTGATGAATTACGCAGATCCAACCCAATGTCACCCGGATCAGGGTCAGTTCCTGCCCGGCTGGCTGTCAAAGAAAGGTTTGGCACATTCAATAGGTAAGGGGCGTACTTGGAAGCGATCGACTGATCCAATTTCGCGTACAGTTCGTCGTCCTCACTGCCCCCATGGATGGTGAGATGATCCGTTAACGCAGCGGAGCCTGCCGCGAAAAAGTGATTGAATACAGAGCCCCCATTGACGGTTTGCCATTGGCTATCCGACAAGTCCGCAAGCTTGATATAGTTTTCCGCATTGGGCAGCTGATAATGAGGTACCTCCGGCTGGAGGGGATACGGATGTTCACATGTCCCCCACCCCTGCGGATCAGGATCAGGCCCCGGCTTAGGATCCGGCGGACCATAATCCGGCAGATACGGCGCCACTTCCGCGACCCGCAGCAGCGCATCGACAATCTTCCCTTCCGCAAGCAATCGCAGGAACACCGGATCGCCGTCCATCATGCCGAAGTCTATTCCATTGCCCAGGCCACGTTTCTCGCGTATGCCGTAAAGCATCAGGTGCTCCATGGCGGACATCTGGCCGTCCTCTACCGCGCGCTGCACGTCGGGGTTGGCGTCCATGTAGGCGGCCAGGTTGATGATGGGCGTCACGATGCGGCCTTCGTATTGGCCGTATTCCACGAAATGCTGGATGGGGGTGAAGTGCCCGGCCCGCACGGCATCCGCCACGTCCGGGTTGTGGCGCAGGTAGTAGGCGGCGTCGAACAGGGCGATCGGGGCCCTGCCCTCGTAGATGCCGTAAGTGAGAAAATGCTCGTAGGCCGTGGTTTCGCCGCGCGCGACCGCGGCGGCGACGTCGGGGTTGCCGTGAAGATAAAACTGCACGTCGAACAATGGCCCGGGCGAACGGCCTTCTTTGAGGCCGTAATGCAAGAAGTGCTCCAGCGGTTCGATCAGCCCCTGGCTGACGGCTTCCGTGACGTCGGGGTTATGTAGCAGATACCACTCTGTATAGAACAAGGGGGCGGTGACAACCATTCCATCTCCAGCATTACTTTATGTATCATAATTCTACATATGTAACTGACGCCAAGCAATGAGGCCGGCCAACAAAGCCGGCGGAGCATGTGGAGACGCCCGGCCGGCGGGCTCGCCGGCCGATCGGGCGGGCAGCTGGGCCGCGGTCAGTGCAGCAGCACGCCCAGCGTGGTGGTTTGCGGCGCGGGGCTTTCCAGCCAGGGAAGATCCAGCGGCAAATGCCACTGGGCGTCCTGCGCCTTCTTGATCAACAGCTCGATCAGCTGGTGCACGTGGTCGGGCGACAAAGGCATGGCGAACACCGGCTCGTGGGCGCTGGCCTGGGTCATGGCCTTCGGCATGGGCAGGCCCTTGAAGGCCAGGATCAACTGCTTGTCGTCCAGCTTGATGATCAATTCCGTGGCCAGATAAATCGCCGCCTGCGGCGCCGCATCGGCCGCCGCGTCCGCGGCGCCTTCGGCTTCCCCGGCCTGCGGGCCCGCCGCCCCTTCCGCCGCCTTGTCGGTGTCCCGCTTGGCTTGCATGGCTTTCTGATGCGCCATCTGCAGCACCTCTTGCCAATATTCCGCCGGCGTCTGGTCCAGGCCGGTCAGTTCGGGCAGCTTGGTCAACAGCTGGTGCAGGACGATCATGGTCATGCGCCGCGTCAGCAGCATGTGCACCGCCCCATGCCTGGGCCTTTCGGCGTTGACGATCAAACGGTCTTCATACGCGCTGAACACGATGTTGATGTCCGTGCTCAACGGGTAGGTGACGTCGGTGGTTTCTGCCGTGGTGGTCATGGTTGCATGCCTCTGAAATAGTGCCTGGGCGCCGCCCCGGAAACGGGCGCGGACACGCATACGATAACATTGCTTGGGCGCCGCCCCCGCCACCACAAGAGCCGCAACAAGGGCGGCCGACGGCAAAAATAACACTATATGATTATAGTATTACCATACACCCGACCGCCGCGCCCAAATCGGCCCATAGTCCAGTGACAACATAGAAAATCCAGCCACCATCTTCTCAATCCAATACTTTGTAGTATAATCGCATAAACTGCCCATCCAGCAGACAAGCAGAGACGTGACCATGAACCTACTGAAGCCACAAGGCAATTCCACCTCACGCGCTGAACCGAATCTTACGGACCGCATCACCGAAGTCCTGGCCAACGAAATCACCAGCGGCAACTACAAGCTGGGCGAAGTCCTGCCCCCCGAGCAAACCATCGCCGATCGCCTCGGCGTATCCCGCACCGTCCTGCGCGAAGCCGTGTCCCGCCTGAAGGCCGACGGCCTGGTGTCCAGCAAGCAAGGGCGCGGCCTGGCCGTCCAGGCGGTGGCGCGCCCCTCCGTGCTGCGCATGCACGCGGCCGACGAAGACAATCTCGATGAAATCCTCGCCATCGTCGAACTGCGCCGCGGCTTCGAGATCGAAGCGGCCTCCCTGGCCGCCGCCCGCCACAACGACGACGACTTGCAGGCCATGCGCAAAGCGCTGGACGACATGGCCCGGGCGATAGAATCCGACGACATCGCCGCCGGCATCGAGGCCGACCTGCGCTTCCACCGCGCCATCGCCGAAGCCACCCGCAACGAACACTACGTCGAATTCTTCCACTTCCTCAGCCGCCTGCTGCGAGACAACCTGAGAGTCTCGCGCACCCGCTCGGCCAAGGCCAAGCGGGGCACCGATGCGCAACGCGAACACGAAATCATCTACCAGGCCATACAGCGCGGCGACCCCGAGCTGGCCCGCCAGTGCGCGCGCAATCACATAGAAAACACGGAATCGCGGCTGCGCAGCAGCAGCCATTTCACCAGCGGCGCATTGAAGTAAACCGGCAAACGCAATGTCTACGACCCCTGAAACGCTCGCGGCACAGCAATCGGCGCCCGGCACCGTCATCATCGGCGCGGGCCATGCCGGCGTCGAATGCGCATTCGCGCTGCGCACCGCCGGCTACACGCTGCCCATCACCCTGCTGGGCGCCGAAGCGTGCGAGCCCTATCAGCGCCCGCCGCTGTCCAAGGGGTTTCTGTCGGGCGCCATGGCCGCCGAACGCCTCGCCCTGCGCTCGCCCCAGGTATACGAAAAACACGGCATCCAGGTCCACGCCGGCGACCCGGCCGCGCAGCTCGATTGCGCGTCCAGCGTCGTCACCACGGCCTCGGGCCGCCGCATCGGCTTCCAGCATTGCGTCATCGCCACCGGCGCGCATGCGCGCACCCTGCCGGTGCTGCATGGGCCCGACGTCTACGTGCTGCGCAACCTGGCCGACGCGCGCGCCTTGCAGGCCCGGTTGGCCGACGCATGCCGGCTGCTGGTGGTCGGCGGCGGCTATCTCGGCCTGGAAGCCGCCGCCACCGCCGCCAAGCTGGGCGCGCAAGTCGTCGTGCTGGAATCTTCGCCCGCCCTGATGTCCGGCAAGGTCTCGGCGCATGCGTCCACGGAATTCGACGCCATGCACGGCCAGGCGGGCATATGCCTGCGCCGCAACGCAACCCGGGTGGACTGGGCGGCCAGGCCGGGCGGCGGCTGGACCGCGCTGCTGCCGGACGGCACCTCATACGACGCCGACGCGGTGCTGGTGTCCATCGGCGCGGAACCCGACACCGGCCTGGCCGAAAGCGCGGGCATCGCCTGCGACGGCGGCATCCTGGTCGACGCACAGTTCCGCAGTTCGGCGCCCGCGGTCTTCGCCATCGGCGATTGCGCCCGCGCCTATCGGCACGAACTCGGCGCCCGCGCGCGCGTCGAAAGCGTGCAGAACGCGCTCGACAGCGCACGCGCGGCGGCCGCCGCCATCGCCATGCAAGCCCCGCCCGCCGGGCGCCCGCCCACGTTCTGGTCCGAGCAGCACGGCCGGCGCCTGCAGATCGCCGGCATCGTCAACCCCGCCATCGCGGTGCAAGACGTCGTCACCCGCAGCGCAAACGGCTGGCTGGTCGAGCGCTATCAGCAGGGCCTGCTCGCCGCGGTGGAAGCGCTGGACAGCCCGGTGGAATTCATCAAATCCATGAAGCGCATCGGGTCGCCCCCACAACCCTAGCGCCTCGCCGCAATCAGGAGACAGCCAATGCCAACCGTTAGATTCCTACTGCCCGACGGCGCCGAACGAGCCCTGGAGGTGCCGGTGGGCGTCTCCCTGATGGAAGCCGCCCGCCAGGACGGCATAGAAGGCATCGTCGCCGAATGCGGCGGCGGCGCCATCTGCGGCACCTGTCATGTCCATATCCAGAAAGAATGCTTCGACCTCCTGGAACCCGCGGGCATGGCCGAAGCCGCCTTGCTGCAGATCGTCCCCGACGCATCGGAAACCAGCCGCCTGTCCTGTCAGGTCATCATGACCGATGAACTGGCCGACATGTGCGTGCGCGTTCCGGCTGAACAATTAACCGTTTGATGAAAGGATCGCACCATGTCGGACAACAAAACACTGAACCTGATGGACCTCGTTCCCGGCATGCGCGTGTCTTTGTCGGACGGCGCCGTGGCGGAAGTGGTCGAGAACCCGCAGGACGGCTCTTGGATCATCTGCCGCTATCTCAGCCACCCCGCCATGCCGAACCTGGTCGAAGCGGGCGAACAGCCCGTCTTCGCAACGGATATTGAAGGAATAGTGCAATAAGGCACGTTCTGTTTTTTTGAATCAGGAGCCCCCCATGCCGCAACCCCGAGTCATCATCACCGCCCCCGTGCCCGCCGACCTGCGCGAGCAGCTCGCCGCCCAATGCGAGATCATCGACGTTCCCACCGGCGCCGGCCTGGCCGACGCGCTGCCCAAGGAACAGCTGGACAGCATCGAAGGCGTGGTCTGCACCGTGCGCAGCAAGTTCGACACGGCGGTGTTCGATGCGCTCCCGCGCCTGCGCGTCGTGTCCAACTTCGCGGTGGGATACGACAACATCAACATTCCGGAAGCCACCAAGCGCAATGTGCTGGTGTGCAATACCCCGAAAGTGCTCGACGGCGCCGTGGCCGACCTGACTTTCGGCCTGCTGATCTGCCTGGCCCGCGACCTGGTCCGGGGCGATGCCCACGTGCGCAGCGGCGCCTGGGCCGAAAAGGGCGCGCCCGCGCTGACGCAAGACATACGCGGCAAGACGCTGGGCCTGCTCGGCATGGGCCGCATCGGGCGGGTGGTGGCGGAAACCGCCAAGGCCTTCAACATGAAGGTCATCTACCACAACCGCAACCGCGACGCCGAAGCCGAATCCCTGGGCTTTGCGGAATACCGCGATCGCGACGCCCTGTTCGCCGAGTCGGACTTCCTCAGCATCCACGTCCCGCTCACCCCCGAAACCAGGCACTCCGTCGGCGCCAAGGAATTCGCGGCGATGAAACCCACCGCCTACCTGATCAACACTTCCCGCGGGCCCGTCGTCGACGAGGCGGCGCTGATCGACGCGCTCAAGGCCGGCCGCATCGCCGGCGCGGGCCTGGACGTCATGGAACAAGAGCCCCTGCCCGCGTCCAGCCCGCTCTGCGCCCTGCCCAATGTGGTGCTGCAGGCCCACGTGGGCAGCGCCACGGTGGAAACACGCCGCGCCATGATCGATCTCGCCGTGCGCAACCTGCTGGACGCCCTGTCCGGCACGCGCCCGCAGGCCATGGTCAACCCGGAAGTCTGGGCGGGGGCATCGGAGACGACGAATGCCTGAAGAGAAGCAGCGCGGCCTGTACCGTGGCTTGACGCACTACGGCGACATCGAGTTTTCGCGGTACCTGCGCCGGTCGTTCGCGCGTTCCATGGGGTATTCGGGCGACGAGCTCAACCGTCCCGTCATCGGGATCGCGGACGCGGGCAGCGGCTTCAATAATTGCCACCGGCACTTCCCCGAGCTCATCGAAGCCGTGAAACGGGGCGTGACGGCGGCGGGGGCGCTGCCCATCGTCTTCCCCACCATTTCGCTGGGCGAGCCCTTCCTGCATCCCACCAGCATGATGTTCCGCAACCTCATGTCCATGGACGTCGAGGAAATGGTGCGCGCCCAGCCCATGGACGCGGTCGTGCTGGTGGGCGGCTGCGACAAGACCGTCCCCGCCCAGCTCATGGGGGCGTTCTCGGCCGGCAGGCCCGCCATTCAGCTGGTGGGCGGCCCCATGATGACGGGCCGCTACGAAGGCGAGCGCCTGGGCGCCTGCACCGACTGCCGCCGGCACTGGTCCAACTTCCGGGGCGGCGACCTCTCCGTGGACCAGATCGAGGAAATCGAAGGGCAGCTGGCCACCACCGCCGGCACCTGCGCCGTGATGGGAACCGCCAGCACCATGGCCTGCATCGTCGAAGCCCTGGGCATGATGCTGCCCAAGTCGGCCACCATACCGGCGGTCCACGCGGACCGCCTGCGCGCCGCCGAGGCCACCGGCCGGCAAGCCGTCTGGCTGGCCGGCCAGGGCCTGACGCCCGACCGGATCGTGTCGGAAAAGTCGATCGAAAACGCCCTGCGCGTGCTGCTGGCCATAGGCGGCTCCACGAACGCGCTCATCCACCTGACGGCCATGGCCGGCAGGCTGGGCATCGCCGTCGGCCCCAGGCAACTGAACGAGCTGTCGGAAACCACGCCCGTGCTGGTCAATCTGAAGCCCACCGGCACGCACTACATGGAAGACCTGCACGCCGCGGGCGGCCTGCCCGCCGTCATGCGCCAGATCAAGGACTTATTGCATCTGGACTGCCCCACCGTCACCGGCAGGACGCTGGGCGAAGAGCTGGAGCGCGGCAAACCCTGGTTCGACAAGAACGTCGTGCGCGAACGTTCGGACCCGGTGCGGGACAAGGGCGGCCTGCTGGCGCTCTTCGGGTCGCTGGCACCCAACGGCGCGCTCATCAAATGCGCCGCCGCCGATGAGCGCCTGTTCGAGCACGAAGGGCGCGCGGTGGTCTTCGACACGCTCGAAGACATGGCCGAACGGCTCGACTCGCCCGACCTCGACGTCCATCCCGACGACGTCCTGGTATTGCGCAACGCCGGGCCCGTCGCGGCCGCCATGCCCGAGTCCGGCTACATCCCCATCCCGGCCAAGCTCGCCCGCCAGGGGGTGCGCGACATGCTGCGCATCTCCGACGCCCGCATGAGCGGTACCGCCTACGGCACCGTGGTCCTGCACATTTCCCCCGAAGCCGGCCTGGGCGGGCCCCTGGCGCTGGTGCGCAACGGCGACCGCATCCGCCTGTCGGTCTCGGCCCAGCGGCTGGACCTGCTGGTCGACGAAGACGAACTGGCGCGGCGCCGCGCCGAATTCGACAGCCGGGCCCGGCAGCCCTTGCGGGGATACGCATGGCTGTATCACAAGCACGTGCTGCAGGCCGAGCACGGCTGCGATTTCGACTTCCTACGGCAGGCCGGCGTGGGCGGTGAACAGGCGCCCCCCGGGGCCTGACTCGACCCGGCACAAGAACACTTTCAAACAGGCAGGAGACATGCACGCGAATTTCATCAATGGCGAGTGGGTTGAAGGCACGACCGCGCGCGTCAATCTAAACCCCTCGGACCTGAGCGACCGGGTCGGCGAATACAGCCAGGCCGACGCCGCGCAAACGGCGCTGGCGATCGAATCCGCCAGGGCGGCGGCCCACGCCTGGGCGCGCAGCACGGCGCAGCAGCGCGCCGACCTGCTGGATCGCGTGGGCGCCGAGATCCTGGCCCGCAAGGAAGAACTGGGCCGCTTGCTGGCGCGCGAGGAAGGCAAGACGCTGGCCGACGGCATCGGCGAAGTGAACCGCGCCGGGGCGATCTTCAAGTTCTTCGCGGGCGAGGCGCTGCGGATACCCGGCGAAAAACTGCCGCCGGCGCGGCCCGGCATCGACGCGGAAATCACCCGCGAGCCGGTGGGCGTGGTGGGGATCATTTCCCCCTGGAATTTCCCCATCGCCATTCCCGCCTGGAAGATCGCGCCGGCGCTGGCCTACGGCAACACCGTGGTCTTCAAGCCCGCCGACCTGGTGCCCGGCAGCGCCTGGGAGCTGGCCGGCATCATCAGCCGCGCCGGGTTCGCGCCGGGCGTTTTCAATCTCGTGATGGGGCGCGGCTCGGTCGTGGGCCAGGCCATGCTGGATCATCGGCACATCGACGCCGTCTCTTTCACCGGCTCGGTGGCCACCGGGCGCAAGGTGGCCGAAGCCGCCGTGAAGCGCATGGCCAAGGTCCAGATGGAGATGGGCGGCAAAAACCCGCTGGTCGTCCTGGACGACGCCGACCTGCAAACCGCCGTCGACTGCGCGATCCAGGGCGCTTTCTTCCAGACCGGCCAGCGCTGCACCGCATCCAGCCGGCTGATCGTGCAAAAAGGCATCTATCCCAGGTTCCTGGAAGCCATGAAGGCGCGCATGCAGGCGCTGACGGTCGACCACGCCTTGAAGCCGGGCGTGGACATCGGCCCCGTCGTCGACGATGCGCAACTGAGCCAGAACGAGCGCTATATCGCCATCGGCCGCGACGAAGGCGCCACCTTGGCAATCGGCGGCGAGCGCCTGCTGCGCGAAACCGACGGCTACTACTTCAGCCCGGCGCTGTTCACCGACTGCCACAACGGCATGCGCATCTGCCGCGAGGAAATCTTCGGGCCCGTCGCCGCCATGATCGCGGTGGACGGCTACGAAGAAGCGCTGGCCCTGGCGAACGACACCGACTTCGGGCTTTCGGCCGGCATTTGCACGAGCTCCCTGAAGCACGCAAGCCACTTCAAGCGCAATGCGGAAGCCGGCATGGTCATGGTCAATTGCGCCACCGCGGGCGTTGACTATCACGTTCCCTTCGGGGGGCGCAAAGCATCCAGCTACGGTGCCCGGGAACAAGGCCGCTACGCCGCCGAGTTCTACACCACCGTGAAAACGTCATATACCGCCGCATAAAACATTTTGGACGGAGCCATGAACGACAATCACACAGAGACAAGCCAGCCCGAAGCCGCCTATGTCCGCGCAAGCATGGACTTGTGGTGGGAGATCCAGAACTTCCTGTTCGAAGAAGCCGAGCTGCTGGACACCCGCCGCTTTTCCGAATGGCTGGAGCTGCTGCACCCGGACATCCAGTACCGGATGCCGCTGGCGCGCAACATCCGGCGCGACCACATCAAGACGCAGGAATACACCCGGCCCGGTGAGGCGGCCTGGTTCGACGAAGGCTACCAGACGCTCAGCCAGCGGGTCGCGCAGATCAACACCGGCATCCACTGGGCCGAAGAGCCCGCGTCGCGCATTTCGCACCTGGTCGGCAACGTGCAGGTGTGGGCGCCCGCGGAAGCCGCCGGCGCGCCCGATGAAGTCAAGGTGCGCTCCCGCTTCCTGGTCTACCAGAACCGCCTGCAAACGGAAACCTCGCTGTTCGTCGGCAAGCGGGACGACATCCTGCGACGCCACGAAGGGCGCTGGAAGATCGCCGAGCGCACGCTTTACCTGGACCAGAATGTTCTGCTCGCCAAAGCCCTGACGACCTTCTTCTGACTCGCCGTCCGCGCCACGGCACGACCCATTACGACTCTAATGACACGGGGGATGCATGCTACCCATCAATGAACTGGTACAGGCCGACCAAGGCCTGGTAAAAAGAGCGGTTTTTTCCGACGAGGCGATTTTCCAAGAGGAGATCAAGCAGATTTTCTCGCGGGCATGGCTATTCGTGGGGCACGAAAGCCTGGTGCCCAATCCGGACGACTATTTCGTTTCCCAGATGGGCACCGATTCGGTGATCCTGACGCGCAACCGCCAGGGCCAGATCCAGGTGCTGCTGAACAGCTGTTCGCACCGGGGCATGAAGCTGTGCCGCTACGACCACGGCAACAATCGCACCTTCACCTGTCCCTATCACGGCTGGAGCTTCTCGACCGACGGCCAGCTGGTGGAGCGGCCGGGCGAACTCGTCGGCGTCCCGGGCTTCACCACCCATTACATGGGCGAGCTGGACAAGAAGAGCTGGGGCCTGAAGAGCGTGGCCCAGATCCACAACTACAAGGGCACCATCTGGGCCACCTGGGATCCCGACGCGCCGCCGTTCGAAGAATACCTGGGCGACATGCGCCTGTATCTGGATTCCGCCCTGGACCACCGGGACGGCCGGCCGGGCGGCTCCGAGGTGATCGGCGGGGTGCAGAAATGGCGCGTCAAGTGCAACTGGAAGATGCCCGCCGAGAACTTCATCGGCGACCTCTATCACGACATCAGCCATCGATCCGTGGACATCGTGGGGATAGGCCCCAGCGGCGGACGCGGGCGGCGCGACGCCATGAAGGGCCGCGTGGCGATCGCCTTCAAGGACCTGGGCCACGGCCTGCTGGGGAACCTGCCGCACTTCGAAGAACCGGACTACAGCCCCATGTACGCCGCCTACCCCGAAATCGAGCGCTATTACCGCGAGGTCCATGAAAAGCGCGTGCAGAATCTGGGCAGCCAGCTGCGCGTGAAGCACCGCGTGGGCACGATTTTCCCCAATATGTCCTTCCATGGCTGGCAGCCGCGCACCATCACGGTGTTCCACCCCGTCAGCGCGACGGAAATGGAAATGTGGCGCATGTATCTGGTCGACAGCGATGCGCCGGAAGACGTCAAGGAAGCGGCCCGCCACTATTTCCTGCGCTACTCCGGCCCCGGCGGCATGACCGAATCGGACGACATGGAGAACTGGACCGGCGCGACCGAATCCAGCAAGGGCGCCGTGGCGCAAGAGCTCTACTTCAATTACCAGATGGGCATCGGCCATACCAGGCCCGTGCCGGAACTGCGCGGCGCCGTCGTCAGCCACGAGTTCACGGAAGAAAACGCAAGAGCCTACTACCGCAGGTGGGGCCAGTTCATGGAAGGCAGGAACTGGAGCGAACTGATGCCCCGCTACGACTGATCACCCCCGCGGCCGGAGCCCAAACTACAACAGCCTGGCCCGCGGACCACATTCACCAAACCACTTGAGCACACTCCTGGAGAAGACAAACATGGACCGTCGCACTGTACTGAAACTGATGGGCGCTTCCGGCCTGGCCTGGCATGGCGCCGGGCTGGCGCAGCAGAAATTCCCGTCCCGCCCCATCACCATGATGGTGGGCTCCACCACCGGCAGCGCCACCGACCTGGCCGCCAGGTTCTCGGCGCAAATCCTGCAAGACAAATACAAGCAGAGCGTGGTGGTCGAGAACAAGCCGGGCGCCGGCGGCATCATATGCATGCTGGCGGTGGCGGCCGCCGCGCCCGACGGCTATACGCTGCAGACCGGCGGCCTGGGCCACAACGTGATTCCCCCCGTTACCCGCACGGGCATCCCCGTCGACCTGACCAAAGCCCTCATCCCCATCGCGCAGCCGGCCGAATTCCTGAACGTCCTGGTCGTGCGCTCCGACCACCCCGCCCGCAACCTGCAGGAATTCATCGACTATCAGAAGAAGAAATCGCAAGGCGGGAAATCGATCCTGTACGGCAGCAACGGCGTCGGCAGCTCGTCCCACCTGGCCAGCGAGCTGTTCGGCATCCGCACGGACCTCAAGGTGGAACACGTGCCCTACAAAGGCGCCAGCGAAGCGCTCATCGGCACGGCCAACGGCGACCTGGACCTGCTGTTCATGAACATGCCGCCCACGCTGCCGATGATCCAGTCCGGCCGCTTGCGCGCGCTGGCCGTCACCAGCTCCTACCGGGCGCGCCAGCTGCCCGACGTGCCCACCATGCAGGAACAGGGCATGACGGACTTCGACGTCACCAGCTGGCTGGGCGTCTATGGGCCGGCGGGCATGCCTCAAAAGCTCATCAATGAACTCTCCGACATCCTGGTCGAAGGCTTCAACACCGAACACTACCGGGAAAAGTTCATCGGCGCAGGCTTCGAACCCAAGACCCGCAACGCGCAAGAGTTCGCGGCGTTCAGCCAGTCGGAAATCGCCCGCTGGAGCGAAGTGGCGAAGAAGGCGGGCATCAGCATTCCTTACGGGGGGTAGGCGAGTCGGCCCGACCTTCCAGGATGGCCCGCGAGCCGCGGATGCAGGCTGGCGGGCCATCCTCCCCTGGATAGATGCAGCTTCACCGCCAGATGGAAGGCTGACAGCGCCGCGTCGTCAGTCCCTTTGGTGGACCATGCCGCCCAAAGCTGGGGCTGCACGGGGCTGTCTTCGATCAGCACATAGGCGACGCCGGTGATGCGCGCGCCTGCGCAGCGAAGGCGTGTGCTGACCCTGAACGCCGGCCGCCCCCGCCCTACGCCGCGATCTGCAGCGCCCGCAGCAAGGGCAGCTGCTTTTGCGCGAAGGCGGTCGCCTGCGCGGAGAGCTCGGCCATGTTGTCTTCGGCCGTATCCAGGGCGACGCCTTCCTTGACGATCTTCTGGCCTTGCGCGGCCAGAATCTGCCAGACGTATTGCGCCCATTCGGCGGGCTGTTTCCTGCCCTGCGCCAGCGCCAGCAGGAAAAGCTGCTGGAAGCGGCCGACCATCACCCCGCCGCCTGTTACCGGGCTGGCCAGGTAGCTGATGTCGCCCATGCTGCGGGCCTTGAGCATCAAGTGCGCATTCAGCTTGTCGGTGTGCTTCCTGGCTTTGCTTATTTGACTGTCTTCCGCGGCGGCCACCGCCAGGGTTCCGGCCCCGACCAGCACCATGGCAGCCTGCACGATCTGCGCGAAGGTGACGCCTTTTCCGGACAACGCTTGTTCGAGCTGGCCCAGAGTGCGCGCCTTGTGGTCGGCCAGGGCGTCCAGCAGGGGCGCATAGACGCCTTCGTTGAGCGTGGCCTCGCCCAGCGCGCCGTTGACTTTCATGGAGACGTCCGCCCGCGGCGTGACCAGCATCACCTTCTGCTGCCGCAGCGCCTGGGCCTGTTCGAACGGGGTGACCCGCCGGGCGCCCTTCACCCAGTAATCGCGCCGGAACTGCTGATTCACCATGAAGTCGCGCACGCTTTCGCGGAACATGGGGTCGGGGATCTCTTTCAGGAAAGCCTGCTGCTCCGCCGACAGATTGACCGCGTCGATGTGATCCAGGTAATGGGCGGAGCACGCATACTGCAGCTTGGCGGGCTCCAGCCATTCGGCCATGGTGGCGAAGTGCATGGGGTGCCAGTCGCGGTTGAAGTATTCGTGCGCCAGGTAATGGCGGTTCTGTTCCTTCAGCTTCTTGATGCGCTCGCCCACCAATGGGTTCGCCCGCGAAAACAGCGGGTTGGTGGCCAGCAGCCCTTCGGCGAACTCGATGGCGCCGTCGATGCGGCTGACGATGCCGCGCCCTTCGGCGCCCAGCACTTCCGCGTGCTCGGCCATCAGGTGGCGCATGGGCGCGAACGCCGCCCAGCCCGGCAACGTGTTGTAGCTGATATAAAGCACGCCGCCCACCTTCAGCTTGCGGCGGATGAAATCCACGATGACGGCGCGGTTCTCGTCGCTGATCCAGCTCCAGATGCCATGCAGCCCGATGTAGTCGAAGTCGGGCAGGTCGGCCCGCCTGGCGAAGTCGGCGAAGGCGTCGTCATGCAGCGCCGCGGCCGAGCCCGACACGGCGGACAGTTCCTGCGCGAACCCCGCCTGGGCGGGGTTGAAGTCCGTGCCATGCCATTTCACCACAGAGGCCGAGGCATGGATGTTGGCGCTGAGCCCTTGCCCGAATCCCAGTTCGCAGGCGTGCCCCACCTCGGGCATGGACAGCCCCGAGTTCAAGAACGCCAAGCCCACCCGCAAGGGATTCAGTTCCGTGTAATACCCGTAGGTATAGCCGATGTCGGCCACATAGCCCGCGCTCCAGTTGCTCATTGTTGTCTTTTTCCCCGTATCGAATCCGTCCGCTACTCTAACGGTTGGGTTCGGGGCTAGTCAATGGCAAGCGGCGCCGGGCCTTGTGCCGGGAAGTCAGGCGCCGCCCGCGCCCCGGCCTTCCGCCTGGAAATACAAGTGCGCGCCGCATGCGTCGGCCGGGTCCACGGCCAAGCTGCGGTCATCCACCTTTCTGTAGCGGATGCCGTTGGCTGCGAACAATGCCTCGCTGCGGCCGATGTCTTTCACCAGCAGGGTGGCGGACGCCAGATACGCATCGCCCAGGCGCTCCTGCGCATCCCCGCGCCGCTCGGCTTCGCTGGGCGAAATCAGCTCGATGTCCGCGCCTTCGCCAAAGTTCAGAAGGATGCGGTCGGCGCCGCGGCGCACGTTGTCGGCGCCCAGCAGCTTCACATAGGCGGTTTCGGCTTGGTCGAAGTCGGACACCACGCCCACCAGGCGGCCGAAACCGACCACGCCGTTGGGATGATCCGTCCAGCCCGGCTGGCGAAGCGTATCGAAAGTCAGGTGTTCGCAAAGATTGGCGTGGGTGAGCCCGGGGTAAAGGCTATGGTCCAGCATCACCGTGCGGAAATACAGGTCCAGGGTCTTGTCTTCCAGGACCAGCTTCCGGTTCAGATCCCTGGGAGGCTCTATGCCCAGCCCCGCCGCCAGGCCGGCCTGGTAGCTTTCGTCGGCATTCCCGGCATTGAACGCCACGCTGTACAAGCCTTCGCCTTTTTCCAGGAACGTGTCCACGCCCGCCAGGAACTTGCCGGGGTCGCCGATGCCGCGGATTTCAAGGTAATCATGAGGAAACATGATGCACAGGTTTTCCGTTCCCCATTCCTGGTGCTTGCCGCTGGGCGGCACCACGAAGCCCAGTTTTTGATATTGCGCGCGTGTTTGTTGCAGGTCGCGCACGGCGACGACGGGGTGGTCTACTCTTCCTACTTTGGCGGTCATGGGTCTGTCCTGGATCCTGCTGCGTGAATGGTGATTCGTCCATACGATTGGATCCGATTTAGGATAATATGTCAATCCGTCCCTTCCATCTCGAAAAAACCCGCACATGGCATCCAATCAATTGCTGGCCGGAGAACGGCCCGAATTCCCCGACAGCCTCTGGGCGTCGATCACCCCGCCGCTTCCGCCCCTGCCTTCCCTGGAAGGCGCGCAAGAGTTCGACGTAGCCATCGTGGGCGGCGGCTTCACCGGCCTGATGGCGGCGCTGACGCTGCGCGCCGCAGGCCGGCGCGTCGCGGTGCTGGACGCGGTCGAACCCGGCTGGGGCGCCTCGGGCCGCAACAATGGCCAAGTCATCCCCGGATTCAAATGGGACCCCGACGTGCTGCGTGCGCGCTATGGCCCGGAAGCCGGGCGCCGGCTGGCGCTTTGGGGCGCTGCGGCGCCGGACCTGGTTTTCGAGACCATCGCGGCTCACGGCATCGAGTGCTCACCGGTGCGTAACGGCTGGATTCAGCCCGCCTACACGGATGTTGCGGCCGAGCGCATCGAAGAGCGCTGCCGGCTCTGGGCGGAGCTGGGCGCGCCGGTGGCGATGCTGCCCAGGGATGAGATCGCCTCCCTGCTCGGTACGCCGATTTTTCAGGCGGCCTGGATCGACCGGCGCGGCGGCTGCATCAACCCATTGGCCTATGCGCGAGGCCTGGCGCGCGCGGCGCAGTCGCAAGGGGTCGGTCTTTACGCCCGCACGCCCGTCGAGTCGATGCGGAAAGAAGACGGTCGGTGGGTGCTGGCCTGCGCCAATGGCGCAACGGCCGCGGCGCCCCAGGTCATCGTTGCGACCGCCGCCTACGCGAACGACATCGTGGGCGGCCTGAGGACGTCCATGGTGCCGGTGCGCACGGCGCAGGTCGCCACCGCGCCGCTCCCGCAACCATACCTGGACGCCATCCTGCCCCAGCGCCACTGCGCCTCGGACACGCGGCGGCTGCTCACCTCGTTCCGCATTTCACCCGACCATCGGCTGGTGATGGGCGGCGCCGGCGCCACGGCGGGCCTGAGCCATGATTTCATCGTCCGGAAGCTGCACAAGGCCGCGGCCCGCATGTTCGGCCACCTGGGCCCGCTGGCCTGGGAATACGCCTGGAGCGGCTATTTCGCCGTGACCAAGGACCACATGCCGCACATTCACGAAACCGGCGGCGATCTCATCTGCGCCCTGGGCTGCAACGGGCGCGGCATCGCGGTTTCCACCGCCATGGGCAAGCTGCTGGGCGAACGCCTGCTGGGCCTGCCCACGGAAGACATGCCGCTGCGTCCCACGCCGATCCGGCCCTTCGCCTTCCATGCGTTCCGCCATCTCGGGGTGGCCGTGGCCACACAGTACAACGGCCTGCTGGATTACGTGGACAAGGCCCGTTCGCGCTGACCCGCCATGGGGCCGCTCCGGCCGCGATGCCGGCGCAAGCGCGCCTTCATGCCTTGCCGGCGGACTTGCGCCGGAAATAAGCCTGGACCTCGCGCTGGGTATGCTCGATGTGCCGCCGCAGCAGCGCCACGGCCTCGTCGACGTCTCCGCGCTCACAGGCGTCCAGGATCTTCACGTGGTCGCGATGCGAGCGTTCGTGGCCCGCCACCGCGCTGACGCGCTGGCGCATGATCTTGCCCATCTGGTCCTGCACCGACTTGATCAGCGCGACCAGGCGGGGCCGATTCGCGGGCGCATACAGGCATTCGTGAAAGCGCGCGTTCAGTTCGCTCCAGCCTTCTTCGGTGATGGCGGCGTGGTAGGCGTCCAGCAGCGCCCGCGCGTGGGCGATGTCCGACGCCGCCATGTTGGGCACCGCGAGCTCCAGGGCCCGGCATTCGATCGCGATGCGCATGTCGAGCATTTCCACGTAATCCGCCACCGTCAACACCGTGACCGTGGCGCCCGCATTGGGCGTGAAGGACACCAGCCCTTCCGACTGCAGCCGCATGAGCGCTTCGCGCACCGGTATCTTGCTGACCCCGAGTTCGGCGGCGATGTCGTCCTGCCGTATCGGCGAGCCTTCCGCCAGCGCGCCGTCCAGGATCCGCTTGCGCAGTTCCAGGTATACCCGATCCGTCGCCGTGGTCTTCTTAGTGGCAGCATTCATCATAAAACAGCCCAATCCCTGACGAGCCGGCATGCCGGCAACACGACCGTACTATACCCTCCGGGAAGCGCGCACAGCTGTATCAGCGTAAACACCAACTTATTACGTCCAATAAAATCGTATACTATTTCTCAAAATAATATCTGATACCACGCGATACGCCGGCATCGAATCCTGCAGTCGCGTGCCGCGTGGTTCCCCATCAACCTTCGCCAGTGAGCCCCCATCCAGCAATGAGCAGCAGCGCCCCCCTTTTCGACAGCGCCATCGGGCCCGTCCTGAAAGCGCAAAATGAACCCGTCCTGGGCTATGCCCCAGGTTCGCCCGAACGCGCGGCCCTGCAGCGCGAACTCGAATCCCAGAGCCAAAGCGCAGCAAGCATCCCGCTCGTCATCGGCGGTGATCACATCGACACCCGCGCGCGGGTCGACCTCGCCGCGCCGCACGACCATGGACACAAGCTGGCAACGGTCAGCCAAGCGGAAGGCAAGGACATCGAGCTCGCCATCGAAGCGGCCATGAAAGCCCGCCAAGAATGGTCGCGCTGGTCTCTGCAGGACCGCTCTGCGGTGTTTCTGAAGGCGGCGGACCTGCTGGCCGACAAATACCGGCAGCGCCTGAACGCCGCGACCATGCTGGGCCAGAGCAAAACCGCGCAGCAGGCGGAAATCGACTCGGCTTGCGAACTCATCGATTTCCTGCGCTTCAATGTCCAGTTCGCGCAGGAAATCGCGGCCCAGCAGCCCAATTCGTCGAGGGGCATGCGCAACCTGACCGACTACCGTCCGCTCGAAGGCTTCGTGTATGCGGTCACGCCGTTCAACTTCACGGCGATCGGCGGCAATCTTGCGACGGCGCCGGCGCTGATGGGCAACACCGTCATCTGGAAGCCCGCCGCCACCGCGGCGCTCAGCAACTATCTGTTCCTGCGGCTGCTCGAAGAAGCCGGGCTGCCGCAAGGCGTCATCAATTTCGTGCCCGGGAACTCGTCGGAGATCAGCGCGCGCGTCTTCGGCCACCCCGACTTCGCCGGCCTGCACTTCACCGGCTCCACCACCGTTTTCGACGAGCTATGGCTCAAGGCCGCCCAGAACCTGAAGTCATACAAAAGCTATCCCCGCCTGGTGGGAGAAACCGGCGGCAAGGATTTCGTTCTCGCGCACGCTTCGGCGGACGTCGAAGCGCTGGCCGTGGCGCTGCTGCGGGGCGCCTTCGAATACCAGGGCCAGAAGTGCAGCGCCGCGTCGCGCGCCTACATTCCCGCATCGCTCTGGCCGGCATTGCGGCAGCGCCTGCTGGAAGACGTGGCCGGCATCAAGATGGGCAACGTGCTCGACCTGTCCAACTTCATGGGCGCCGTCATCGACGACAAGGCGTTCCGCCGCATTGCGCGCTACATCGACCTGGCGCGGCAGGGCGCAGGCGCCAGGATCCTGGCCGGCGGCCAGTCCGACGCAAGCGCGGGCTACTTCGTCCCGCCCACCGTCGTGCAAGTGGAAGACCCCGGCCACGCGCTGATGCAAGAGGAAATCTTCGGCCCGGTGCTCTCGGTCTACGTCTACGAAGACGCCCGCTGGGCGGACGTCCTTCGGCTCGTCGACACCACCAGCCCCTACGCCCTGACCGGCGCGGTCTTTGCGCGGGACCGCCAGGCCGTCCAGGAAGCGAACGGCGCCTTGCGCCATGCCGCGGGCAATTTCTACATCAATGACAAGCCGACGGGCGCCGTCGTCGGCCAGCAGCCTTTCGGGGGCGCGCGCCGCAGCGGCACCAACGACAAGGCCGGCTCCGCCTTGAACCTGCTGCGCTGGGTATCGCCGCGCACCGTCAAGGAAGCCTTCCTGCCCGCCACGCACTACCGCTATCCCCACATGGAATAAGGAGGAAACACCATGAACCGTTCAAACGGAAAAAGAGCCTTACTGAAGTTCGGCGCCGCGCTTGGCCTGGCGCTGCCTTTCGCCATCCAGCCTTCCTGGGCCGACACCGACGCGGCCAAAGGCCCCACGCGCATCATCGTGGCGTTTTCCGCCGGCGGCTATACCGACGTCATCGGCCGCGTACTGGCCGAGCAGCTGTCCAAAGACTTGGGCCGCAGCTTCATCGTCGAAAACAAGGCCGGCGCCAACGGCGTCATCGGCACGGTCAGCGTGGCGCGCGCACGAAACGACGGCTCCACGCTGCTGCTTGCCGCGCCCGGGCACGTCACCAACCCCTTGCTGCTCAAGGACGCCCCCTACGATTCCCTGAAGGACTTCAGCCCCATCATCAAGGTGGCGACGCTTCCCAATGTGCTGGTGGTGCCCGTCAACTCGCCCTATAAGTCTTTGCAGGACATCATCCAGGCCGCGAAGGCCCAGCCGGGCGCGCTCACCTACGGCTCCGGCGGCATCGGCTCCAGCAACCACCTGGCCATGGAGCACCTCGCCAAAATGAGCCGGATCTCGCTTCGGCACGTGCCGTACAAGGGCAGCAGCCTGGCCGAAACCGACGTGGCCGGCGGCCATGTCGAAATGATGTTCTCCGGCGCCGGGTCGGCCGTCACCAAAGTGCAGTCGGGCACGCTGCGGGCGCTGGCGGTAAGCGCCAAGGCGCCGCTCGCCTCCCTGCCCGGCGTGCCCACCGTCGATGGCGCCGGCGTGCCGGGCTATGAGTTCAGCTCATGGCTGGGGCTTTTCGCGCCGGCCGGAACGCCCCGGGACGTCGCGGAAAAGCTCAATCAGGCCGTGAACCAGGCCATGCGGAATCCCTCCGTCAGCGAACGCCTGAACTCATTGGGAGTCGACCAGTTCAAGCCGAATTCCATACAGGACTTCACGGCCTTCCTGAAAGAGGAAATCGAGACCCAGCGCACACTGGTCGCCGGCATGGACAACATCAAGCAATGACGAACGGGCTGCGCAGCGGCATGGCGGCCGGGCGTTCCGCAGCGGCCCTCAGCGCTTCAAAGCCTCTATCTGTATCAGGATGCGGACTTCGTCGGGAATGCCGGGCAGCCCGAACGTCATGCCGAAATCGCTGCGCTTGAGCATGGTTTCGAAGTCGCCCCCGCAAGCTTCCTTTTTCGCGCGCGGGTTGTCATAGCAGTTGAAACGCAAGGCGTTCAGCGTAACCGGCTGCGTCTTGCCCAGCAGCGTCAGCATGCCCGAGACCGACTTGACCCGCCCGTCTTCAAATATGAAGCCGTCGCCCACGAACCGGGCCGTCGGATACACCGGGACATTGAGGAAATCCGCATTGCGCAGGTGGTCGTTGTAGGACTCTATGCCCGTGTTGACCGAGCCCGGGCGCACCACGACGTCGACCTTGCCTTTCCGCCCGGCCTTGTCCAGCGTCACCGTGCCCTCGACCGTATCGAAACGCCCTCGGTTGGTGGAGGTGCCGGAATGCAGGACTTCGAAGTGAACGAAGGCGTGCGTGGGCTCGACGTCGTAGATGGCTTCCTGTGCATGGGCCAGGCCGGAAGCCGCCAGGATGGCGGCGGCGAACAGTGCTTTTTTCATGAATGAGTTCCCTATGGTAAGCGGCTGTATTGACAGCGCGAAGCAACGAAACGCGGCGGGCGCAAAACGCCGATGCAGCGTCTGACGGCTTCGAGTCTAGCCACTCGCGGACAACCCGCCATGCCTGTTTCGCGGGATGCGTGATTTAGGTCAAAGGACGGCGCAACGAGGTGATTTCAACGTATTTCATTGCGGTTTTTCGGTCAAGAAGCAGTGAGCCGGCGCCCACCGCCGCGGCCGTGAACATTACTCGTCCGGCTCGAAAGCTCCCGTCTCCACCATCAGCCTTTGATACTCCCTGGCCCTTTGCAACGCGCCGGCGCCCATACGCGAAGTCCACGCCGAAGCCAGCCACTGTACGGCCGCCATGGCGCCCACCATGGAATCGAAGAAAGCGTCCGACTCTTTGCCGACCAGCAATCGCCTGTCCGTCACCCGCGCCAAGGCGCTGAGCGGCGCATCGACGATTCCCAGCGTCCAGGCGCCCGCCTTCGATGCCCGCCGCGTCGCGCTGACGGTTTCCCGACTGCATGGACTGAAGGACGCGGAAATCACGATATCGTCCTTGCCGAGGCCCAGCAGGTCCAGGCCGAAGGCCCCGCCCCGGTCATCCGCCAGGATCGCGCCCGGGCAGGTGATTCGAAGCAGGTAGTGCAGCCAGGTGACAACCGGCGTACAGGACCTCCGGCCGATCAGCGCGATCCGCTGCGCCCCTACCATGCGCTCGACGGTCTCATCGATGACTTCAGCGTTCTCGGGTGTGTAGCAGCGCTGCACATTCTTCAATTCCGTGCGCAGCATTGCCTGGGGCGATGCCAGGTAATTGAAGGTGGTCAAGCGTTCGGCGAACATCGACTCGCCCGCACCGTCGCGCAACACCTGCGCAAATCCCTCCCGCAGGCCCTTCCATCCGTCGTAGCCCAGTTCTTGCGCCAGGCGGATGAACGAGGCGCTGGAATGCCCCGACAAGGTGGAAAGCTCGTTCAAAGGGCGGGTGGCCACTTCGGCGGGATTGGCGAGAATCCAGCTGGCCGTTCGCCGCAAAGTGCGGGAAAGGTTTTCATATCGACGGCGCAGCTGTTCCTGCACCGATAACGGTTTCATCTTCATAGCCTTTCACTTTGCCACGGCTCGCATGCGCAACCCGCTGATTTAGAAATGGATTTTTTACTCCAAAACTTCTTTGTTTGGAGTATTCAATTTACCATTCCTGGAATTCTTCATAACGACATGCGCCTGGAGGGACGAGCCGCGATGATTTCACTTGTAGGATATACGGACAGGTTTTCAGCCCGCCCCGGGGAAAAGATCGGCGTCAAGGTTTCCAGCGCCTTGCCCGCGCCCTATCACGCGGATCTCGTGCGCATTCACAGCGCCGACCCCAACCCCGAAGGCCCCGGAGTCGTCCTCGAAGAACTGCCTTCGTCCTTCGCGGGCGCCTATGCATCCGTCAAGCAGGAAATCCGCGCCGGCTCCTGTGGCATCGCTTCCACGGCCGGCTTGCGGCTTGAGGGCCAATGGACGGTTTGCGTGAGGGTACAGCCGTGGCTCCTGAATGACGGCGAGCAAGTGGCGCTCAGCATTCAGGCGGACCAGGCCCTGTCCGTCGCCGTGCGCCGCAACGGCATTTGTGTGCGGATCGGCGCCGCGCGCTGCGAGCTTTCCGCAGTGCTGCACGAAAGGCATTGGTACGAGCTGCGCCTCGTCGGCGATGGAGACCGCCTTGTGGTCATGCAGACCCCGATCCTGCCGGACGGAGCCGCCTTGCCTGCCTGCACCGCGTCGATGCCATTGCCCCGGCCCATTGGCCACGTAACGAGAGTGGTGTTCGCCGCGGAACCAGGCAACCCGGAAAACGGCTTCCATAACTATTTCAATGGCCGCATCGAGCATCCTTTTTTCCTTCAAGGCGCGCACACCGATCGCGCAATCCTGATGCCCCATGCCTATCGCCATCCCGAATTGCTGGCGTGGTGGGACTTCAGCCGGGACATCGGCTCCTTGGCCATCTCCGACCGGGGCCCCTTCAAGTTCCATGGCAGCCTGCTCAATCTTCCCACCCGGGCCGTCCGCGGCCCCTTCTGGACGGGAGCCGGCATGGACTGGAAGCAGCGCCCGGACGACTATGCTGCCGTCCATTTTCACGAAGACGATTTGTACGATTGCGGCTGGACGACGGACTTCGAATTCGTGGTGCCCGGCGACATGCGCAGCGGCGTATACGGCATACGCCTGAGGGAGCGCCCGAACGATGCCTCGGGCGCAGAGGACATCATCCCGGTTTTCATTGTGCCCGGCCGGGGCCGGCCCCAGGCCCGGGTCGCGCTCGTCATCCCCACCTATACCTATCAAATCTACGCCAACTACGACAGAAAAAATTACGACGAAGCGTTCAAGGCCCGCATGGCGCAATGGGGAACATACCCCCACCACCCGGCGGAAAACAAACAGTTCGGGCTGTCCTGCTACAACCTCCATGCGGACGGAAGCGGGGTGACGTTCTCGACCGCCCGGCGGCCCATTCTGACCATGCGCCCGGCCTATATCGCCTATACCGACCAGCGGGGCTCGGGCCTGCGCCATTTTGCGGCGGACATGCATATCGTCGCCTGGCTGGAAGCGAAAGGCATCGAGTTCGACATCCTGACCGACCATGAACTCGAAAAAGAAGGCGCAAGGGCCTTGCTGCCCTATCAGGCGGTCTTGACCGGCACGCATCCCGAATACCAATCCATGGCGACGCTGAACGCCTTCCGCGACTATGTGAACGGCGGCGGACGCCTGGCCTACCTGGGCGGCAACGGCTTCTATTGGCGCATCGCCGCGAGCGAAACCGTCCCCGGCACCTTGGAAGTTCGCCGCGCGGAAACCGGCGTCCGCTCATGGATCGCACAGCCGGGCGAGTACTACCACGCCCTCGATGGGGGCTACGGCGGGCTTTGGCGCAACAACGGACGCGCGCCCCAGCAACTGGTGGGGGTCGGCTTCAGCGCGCAAGGCAAGTTCGAAGGCTCCTACTACAAGCGGCTGGAGGCATCTTATGAGCAGCGATTCGCCTGGATGTTCGCGGGAATATCCGACGAGCGCATCGGAGACTTCGGCTATTCGGGAGGCGGCGCGGCGGGCTTCGAGCTCGACCGAGCCGATTTTCTGTTGGGCACGCCCCCTCAGGCCACCGTATTGTGCCGCTCCGAGGGCCATTCTTCGACCTTTGGCGCCACGCTGGAAGAATTGATCGCTCCACCAGCCTACAAAGAAGGCGACAAGGCGGCGTCTCTCGTCCGCGCGGAAATCGTGTACTTCGAAAACGACCAGGGAGGTGCGGTCTTCTCCGTGGGATCGATCACTTTCTGCGGCAGCCTGCCGTGGAACGGCTTCGACAACTCCATTTCCAGGCTTCTGGAAAACGTGGTCCATCATTTTTGCCGCAACGGCGACCAAGCTCCCTCTTGAACCAGCAATAGAGTCAAACCATGTACGACGCAAGCACTTATCCGAAATCAAACGCGCTATATGCCGAAGCGAAACAGTATCTCCCCGGCGGCAATACGCGCACGACCGTATTCGAAAAACCTTTTCCGCTGTATGCCTCGCATGGCAAAGGGTGCCATGTATGGGACGTGGACGGCAACAGGCGCATCGACTGCATCAACAACTATACGTCGCTGATCCATGGGCATGCGCATCCCGGCATCCACCAGGCGGTCCTGAAGCAGATGGAACGGGGCACTTGCTTTGGCATGCCGACCGAGTCCGAAATCTCATTGGCGCGGGAACTGGTCCGGCGCCTGGATTCCGTGGATACCGTGCGCTTCACGAATTCGGGCACGGAAGCGGTGATGATGGCCATCAAGGCGGCTCGCGCCTACACCGGCCGCCCCAAGATCGCCAAGGTGGAAGGCGCCTACCACGGCAGCTATGACCCGGCGGAAATCAGCCTGGATCCCGGTCCCCAGCAGTGGGGAGGAAACACGCCCAACCCCGTGCCTTATGCGAAGGGAACGCCGGCGAGCGTGATCGAAGACGTCATCGTGCTGCCCTTCAACGATGCCGACAAGGCGAAAGAGCTGATTTCCCTGCACGGCCGCGACCTCGCCGCGATTCTGATCGACCCACTGCCGAACCGTGCCGGGCTGATCCCGGCGTCGGACGCCTTCCTGGGCGCCATACGCGAAACCGCGGACGCGGTCGGAGCGCTCGTCATCTTCGATGAAGTGATCTCGTTCCGGCTGAGCCACGGCGGCGCGCAGGCGCTGTTTTCGATCTCGCCCGATCTGACGACGCTCGGGAAGGTCATCGGCGGCGGCTTCCCCGTCGGCGCGGTCGGCGGAAGGCGCGATGTCATGGCCGTGTTCGACCCATCCTCGGGCAAGCCCGCCTTGCCCCACGGCGGAACGTTTTCCGCCAATCCGGTGACGATGCAAGCGGGATGCGCCGCCCTCGAATACCTGGACGAGCAAGCGTTCTCGCATTTGGATCGAATCGGCGGCGAAGTCAGGTACGCGGCCAACGAAGCACTGAAACGGCATGGCGTTCCCGGCGTCGTCGTGGGAATGGGCTCTTTGCTCAAGATCCATTTCACCGACCGCGCTCCCGCCAACTATCGCGCGGTCTACCCCACCCTCGCCGAAACCTCGAAGCTGCGGATCTTCAATCGGACATTGATCGGAAACGGCATCTTGCCGTCAGGCTATGGCTTGATGGCGCTTTCCACGGCCATGGCCGCGGACGACATCCATCAGATCAACGCCGCAATCGACCTTGCGATCCGCGCCGTCAAGAACCAGGAGCCCCTCCATGCATGATGCGCTGAACAAAGAGATAAGCCGGCTGTCCACCGCAGCGCAGGACCTGTTCGATGCGATCGCCGAGGTTTCCCGGGACGGACCCGGCATCACCCGGCCCGCTTACTGCGAGCAGGAAACGAAAGCGGGCGAGCTCATCAAGCGCTTCGCCGAATCCGAAGGACTGGAATGCGGCATCGATGGAGGCGGGAACTTCCAATACGACTTGCCGGGCAAAGACCCGCATGGCATGACCGTCATGGCCTCCCACCTCGACTCGGTTCCGCTCGGCGGCAACTACGATGGCCTGGCGGGCGTCGTTGCGGGCACACTGGTCCAGGCGGCCTGCAAGCGCGCCGGCGTGATTCCCCCGCGCCGCCTGAGGACCCTCGGGCTTCGCGGCGAAGAAAGCCCGTGGTTCGGAACCGCATACCTGGGAAGCAAGCTGGCGCTGGGCCAGCTCACCGACAAGGACCTCAACGAACTGACGCATATCAGCACCAAGCGGTCCCTGGCCGCCCATCTGCAAGCGCTCGGCGTCCCGGCCGACGCGGCGTCCATACATGGCAAGCGGCTGCGCCACGAGGACGTTCACTCCTATCTGGAACTGCACATCGAACAAGGGCCGGTGCTCGAAGACCTTGGCATACCGATCGGCCTGGCGACGGCGATCCGGGGCAACATCCGCCATCCGTTTGCCAAGTGCCACGGCGTCTACGGCCATTCGTCGACCAGTCCGAGGCATTTGCGCAGCGATGCCGTGATCGCGACTTCCCAGCTCGTCTGCGCCGCGGACGAGCTCTGGAAAAGCATTCTGGACGAGGGGAACAACGATGACCTCATCATCAACTTCGGCATATTTTCCACGGACCCGGCGCAGCACGCCATGACCAAGGTTCCGGGGGATGTCCGCTTCAGCTTCAATATCGCAGGCACGAACAATGACGTCGCCCGCGATCTGTATCGCCGGATTCTCGCCGAAGCGGACCGCATACAGAAAGAATTCCGGGTACGTTTCGATTTCGGCCCGAAAGTCGGCACCGAGGCCATCCATCTGGATCCGGCCCTGCTCGACACGGCGGACGCCGCGGCGGGCGCCCTCGGCCTGAAAACCCTCAGGATGCCCACGGTCGGCCATGACGCCGCCATGTTCGCCCGGCTGGGCGTTCCGACCGGGATGATCCTGGTCAGAAACCAGAACGGCAGCCACAACGTGGACGAGGCCATGCGCATCGAAGACTTCATCGATGCCACCAAGGTCCTTGCGCTCTGCGCGCTGAGCGCCACACCGCGACACTGATCGCAGTCCCTTCAAAACTTATCCATCCATCAGGAGACAATCATCATGACCTTCCTTTCAAGAAAAATCTCGACGTGCTGGAAATTGCTGCTTGCGGGAGCCCTTGCATGGGGATGCGCCGGCCCGGCTCAAGCCGCATACCCCGACAAGCCCGTTCGCCTCGTGGTGGGGTTCTCGCCGGGAGGCACCACCGACATCGCGGCACGGGTGATCGCCGCCGAACTCGGCAATATCCTGAAGCAGTCGTTCGTCGTGGAGAACAAGCCCGGCGCCGGCAGCAACCTGGCGGCCGAGCATGTCGTCCGGTCGAACCCGGACGGCTATACCTTGTTCGTCATTGCCGTGACTTCGGCCATCAACCAGACGCTATACAAAAACCTGAACTTCGACATCGTCAAAGACTTTGCGCCGGTGGGCTTGCTCATACGCTCGCCCAACGTGCTCGTGGTCAATCCATCCCTGCCCGTGCACAACGTGAAGGAACTGGTCGACTACGCCAAGAAGAATCCGGGCAAACTCGCCTTCGCATCTGCCGGAACCGGCGGTTCGACCCACATGGCGGGCGAGCTGTTCAAGCTGCAGGCCGGCATCGACATGCTGCACGTTCCTTACCGCGGCAGCGCGCCGGCCATGACCGACCTGATAGGCGGACAAGTCCAGCTGAGCTTCGACAACATGCCCTCGGCCTGGCAGCATGTCCAGACGGGCAAGCTGCGGGCGCTCGCGGTCACGACCAAAGAGCGCTCGGCCAGCGCGCCCGACCTGCCCTCCATGGCCGAATCGGGGTTCCCCGAATTCGACGTCTCGGCATGGTTCGGATTGGTGGCGCCCGCGGGAACGCCAAAGGACGTCATTGAAAAGCTGAACGCCGCCGTGAACCAGGCACTGGCGATGCCGTCCGTACGGGAACGCTTCGATGCCATGGGAGCCGTCGCCGCCCCCACCACGCCCGAGCAGTTTGGCCAGTACATCAAATCCGAAGTGGAGATCTGGGGCGAAGTGGTGAAGGCCTCCGGCGCCACCGCGAACTGATTCCACAGCAGGAGGCTAAATGGCCCAGGACATTCCAAGGCCGCCGCAGCGGCCCATATCGCCCACCTCTCCCGAGGAGTTTCCGGAATGGGCGCTGCGAACGGCCCGCGGCCTGGGCTTGAGCAAAGCCGCGGATGAATACCCGGAGCAACTCATCCGCGCCGCCGCCATGGCCAGGGCCGGCGTGGAAGCCCTGGAAGAAGACATGCCCGGCATCGCCTTGCTTCCGCGGCCCGCCTGGAGCCTGACCAAATGAACGACGCCGACCTCAGCCAGCTCGGCCTGCACGAGGCGTCCGAGCTCATTCGCAGCCAGGATCTGTCGCCCGTCCGGTATGCGCAGGCGCTATTGAACCGGATCGCCCGGGAAGACGGGCGCCTGCATGCGTTCATCGGCGTCACCGAGGACATCGCCCTGGACGGCGCCCTCGCCGCGGAGAAGGAAATCAAAGCAGGCAGATGGCGCGGCCCCTTGCACGGCGTGCCTTACGCCCTCAAGGACATCATCGATTACGCGGGCGTACGCACTACCGCGCAATCCGCCTTGTTGGCAGACCACATCGCCGCCGAAGATGCGTGGGTGGTGAAAAAACTAAAAAGCCAAGGGGCCATTCTGCTGGGAAAACTGGGCACGGACGAATTCGCCTGCGGCGGGCATCCGGTGGATTGCCCCTGGCCGGCCCCCCGCAATCCCTGGAACCCGGAATACATCACCGCGGGATCCTCCAGCGGCAGCGCGGTCGCGGTTGCCGCGCGCATGGTCCCCATGTCGCTCGGCACGGACACCAACGGGTCGATACGGAACCCGGCCGCCCGCTGCGGCCTGGTGGGCATGAAGCCGACATATGGCCGCGTCAGCCGCAACGGGGTCGTTCCTTTGGCGCCGACGATGGATCATGTCGGCCCGATGACGCGCACGGTGCAAGACAACGCCTTGGCGCTGCAGGCCATCATGGGCAGCGACCCCGCGGATCCCGCAACCTGGAATCGCCCGGACGCCGACATCACGCACTACGCATCCGGCCTGAAAGGCCTGCGCATCGCGGTCGCGCGCAATGTGTACATGGAAGACCCGGCCGCCGATCCCGAACACATTGCCGGGATCGAAGAGCTGGCGCGCGTGCTGGCCGAGGGAGGCGCCACGCTGCATGAAGTACGGATACCCACGCTGCGTAAATACAATCAGCTTTCCCGGCTGCTGCTCAGCATGGAAGCCTACGCCATCCATGAGCCCTGGCTGCGTTCCGACCCGGGGTGTTATGGAACGCGATGCCGGGAACGCCTGCTTCAAGGCGCGTTCCTGACCGCGGCCGACCATGCCCGCGCCAATGAACTGCGCAGGCGCTATTGCGCGGAGCTTTCAGGCCTTCTGTCGAATGCGGACCTGCTGGTGACCGCTACCGGCTATGATGCCACGCCCAAGGTGAGCGATGCGGAAGCGTTCCTGAAAACCTACGAGCGCCAGGTGCGGATGCCTTTCAACATGACCGGCCATCCCGCCCTGGTGGTTCCGACGGGTTTTTCCAGCACGACCGGCATGCCTCTTTCAGCGCAGATCGTGGGCCGCCACTTCGAGGAAGCCACCCTCTATCGCGCGGCAAGCTTCTATGAGCGGCTCCGGCCCTGGCATCGGAAGTGTCCGCCCTTGCAATCCGCCTAGCGCCGGCGACCCCATCAAACCGAAGACCCCTGCTCGATCCTGTACTGTATTTCACTGGTATCCAGCAGGATGGTCCGATATTCCACGGGCACATCCTGATATGTATATGCGATGCGCTCGATTCTAAGTAGCGGAGCCTGGGGCCGGACGCCGAGTTCGCGCGCCACGGCGGGCGTGGCGCTGCTTACACCAACATTGGCTTCGACCCGGATCACGTTGATGTTGTACATCGTGTGGTAGAGCGAATACAGCGACACATCGTCCGGCTGGAATTCCTTGGCGTCCAGGCCCGGAAACAGGGCGACGGGCACGCACGGATTGCTGCGCCCCACTGCGCGCCCGTTGATTTTGAATAGCATGTGTATGCTGAAAACATCCCGGTCGCTGTACCGATACAGCTGCAGCGCGTCGATGGTTTTTTCCGTCGCGGCTTCCCTCGAAATGGACAGCAATTGACGAACGGGATAGTGGCGCTTTCCGGAGGCATCCACCAAATGAAAGAAGCGGTACAGGTTGCGCGACACTTTCTCCGTGGCGACGAATGTGCCTTTGCCCTGCTTGCGCACCAGAATGTTGGCGTCGACCAGCTCGCCCACCGCTGCCCGAATGGTGGACTTGCTGACGCCGTACATGTCAGCCAGGTCGGATTCGACCGGAAGCTTGTCGCCCGCCTGCCATTTCCCTTCGGAAAGGGCCTGAATGATTTTTTCTTTGACTTCTTTGTATAACAGCATATTCCGCATATCTTGAAGGCGGCGGGCGACATGGGCCAAGGGAAGCCTGCTTATTGGGCCGCCAAGTTCTCTTCCTTGATGAACTTCTGCCATTTATCGGTTTGCGACTGAATCAGCTCGGCCAGCTCTTTGGGCGTGCTTCCTTCAGCCTCGATGCCCAATTCCAGCAGCTTCTTCTTCACTTCCGGCGTTTCCATGATCTTGATGACTTCTTTGTTCAGCTTGTCGACAATGGTTTTCGGCGTGCCCGCGGGAGCGAAAAGAGCGATCCAGGAACCCGATTCATAATCCGGCAAATCAGCCGCCTGCGCCACCGTCGGGACATCGGGAAGCAGCACGGACCGATTTTTTCCGGTTACCGCCAGGGCCTTGAGCTTGCCGGAATCGACGTGCGCGATGGAGGAGGTTTTGATGGATTCCATCATCAGCGACACGCGCCCGCCCAATATATCATTTGTCGCCTGCCCCGTGCCCTTGTAGGGAATCTGCAGCATCTGCGCGCCCGACTTGCGCAGCAGCATTTCCATGGCCAAGTGGGAAATCGAGCCATTGCCCAGCGACGCAAAGGTGAACTTCTTCGGATCTTTTTTCGCTTCGGCGATCAGCTCCTTCAGCGTGTCGGCCTCCACAGAAGGGTGCGCCAGCAGCACGTGCGCGGTATGCGCCATCAAGGTGATGGGCGCAAAGCTTTCCGCCGGCAACGGCTTGTCCTGGAAAATGGGCGCGGTGATGAAGGCGCCGCTGGTTCCCACGAGCAGCGTATAGCCGTCCGCTGCGGCTCTGGCCACTGCGGCCAGGCCTATGCCCCCTCCGGCGCCCGGGCGGTTTTCGACGACGATAGGCTGACCGATCGCACGTTCGAGTTCGTGCGCAACGACGCGCGTCATGATGTCCGAGGTATTGCCGGGCGGAAACGGCACCAGCATCGTGACCGGCTTGTCGGGATAGGGTGCTGCCGCGGCGGCGGCGCCTGTGCCGGCCAAGCCCATCAACACCGCGGAAGCGAATACGGAAAACTTGGATTTGAAGCTCACATCGATCTCCTGTTTCGGGCGTTGCGCCGCCCGTTGTCATGGTCAGGCCTGGCCGGCCTGCTTGCGCTGCAGCGTGTGATAGCCCAGCGCCTCGCGAGCCGCTCGCAGGGAGCTGCCGGATTCGGTCGCCTGGATGATGTCCTGCTCGGCCTGGCGCGTCTCGACTGCGCGCTCCAGCACTTCCAGGGCTCTGCTGAAGGGGATCACGACGACGCCGTCCCGGTCGCCCACCAGGAGGTCGCCAGGGTTGACGCGAACGTCTCCCAGGGAAACCGCGCCTCCGACCTCCTCCACCTGGACGCGATCCTTGCCCGTGCGCATGAACGTGCCCCGGCTGAAGATCGGATAGCCGCAATCCATTGCTTCGTGCGAATCGCGGCACACGCCGTGGATCACGGTTCCCCTGAGGTTCTTGCGTTTCGCGATCTGGCTGAGGATGCCTCCCCATACCGTGCAATCGGTTCGCCCTTCATTGTCCAGGACGATGATTTCCGTTTCTTCCACATCGTCGATGAAGTCGCCCACCGTGCCGGCGTTCAAAGGGTCCACGGGGGCGAAGCGAACCGTAAAGGCCCGCCCCATGATCTTGTGATCGCCCGTCACGCATCCCAGGCCATGTGCCGGGCCCGGGAGCCCGAAGAAATCCAGCGCGTCCGAAATCTCGGCGGTGGACAGTTCTTTGTATCTTGGGTCTTGCCAATTGGTCATGCGTCTCTCCACTTGATTGATTCGTTAAAGAAATTTATATAGGCGTGCCGGGTTGTCGCTGAATATCTTTTTTCTCAGCTCTTGTTCCGGCACCCAACGCAGCATCGCGCCGATCAGATCCCCGACCCGCGGCAGGTCCTCATCCGCGGTCAGGACGAAAGGCCAGTCGCTCGCCCAGACCATGTGCCCGGGCGCATGGCGGACCAGCGTCCGAGTCAGGTTTTCGAGATCGGCATAAAGCGGCGGGCCCGATAAAGATGTGTTGTAGATTCCGGACAGCTTCACCCACACCCTTCCGGTATCCAGCAAGCGAAGCAAGGCCGCCAGGCCCGGATGGCTGACGTCCACGGGCTCCATGAACTTTCCGCTATGTTCGATCACGACGTCGCAGGGCAGCTCCCGTATCATGTCCTCGCGTTCATGCAGCCTGCGGCCATCCATCTGCAGTTGAATGTGCCACCCCAGGTCGGCCGCCGACTTGGCCAGGCGGGGAATGTCTTCCCAGGCGACGACGGCCCGGTCCGTCATGCGGCAGCGTATGCCCTGCACGCCTGCCGCGCGGAATCGACGCAAGGTTTCCAGGGAAGCGCCGCCATCCACAACGACGACGCCTCGCGCCGTGCCGCCGAACTCTCGCAGGGATTCCAGAACGCAAGAGTTGTCCGTGCCATAGTAGGTCGCCTGAACGACCACTGCGCGCTGCAGGCCGTACCGCGCCTGAAGGCGGCGATAATCCTCGACGCGCGCCTCCCGGTTCAGCGGCAGCGCTCCTTGCGCAAAAAGAAACCGCCGGTCGATGATATGCATATGGCAATCGCAGCTGCCGGCCGGCAGCTGCCACTTCCCGACTCCGTCCGCCATCCTGATCCTCCGCGTCACGCTTATTGGCCCTTGCCTTTCTTGCTCTGTTCAATGATGCCGCGGTACTTTTCGACCTCTTGGCCGATGAAGGCCGTGAATTCCTCGACGCTGTCGCTTCGGACCTCTGCGCCTTGGCTCAGCAGGCGTTCCTTTACGTCTTTGGAAGCGAGAGCCGCCGCAACGTCGCGGTTGATCTTCTCGACGATAGGGCCGGGCGTGCCGCGGGGGGCGAACAGCCCGAACCATGCCGAGATGTCCACCGCCACGCCCAGCTCGGTCAGAGTCGGTGTGTTGGGCAGCAGAGGCGAGCGGTTTCTGGTGGTGACCGCCAGCGGCAGCAGGCGTTTTGCCTGAAAATGCGCCAAAGCCGGAGGCATGCCTGAGATGGCGCTATCTATCTGCCCGCCAAGCAGGTCGACGATCGCGGCATTGCCGCCTTTGTACGGAATGTGTATGAGCGATATGCCTGCCGCCTTATTCAAGAGCGCACCGGCCAAGTCGCCGGAACTGTTTTCTCCCGAGGTTCCATAGCTCACCTTGCCGGGATTCTGTTTCGCGTATTCGATAAACGACGAGATGGTTTTATGAGGGCTGGACGCATTCACCACCAGGATCAGCGGGCTGTCGGCCGCCATGATGATGGGCTGCAAGTCGCGGACCGGCTCGAAGTTTTTTTGCGGTGAAATCACGCTATTGATCGCGATTTCAGGGGTGTACGCCATGAGCAAGGTATAGCCGTCCGGGCTCGAGTTGCCGACTTGGCTTGCGCCGATGGAGCCGTTCGCCCCCGGCCGGTTGTCCACGATCACGGGGACTCCCCAGGCGACGGTAAGCTTTTCGGCGACTGCGCGGGCGATGAGGTCCGCGCCGCCTCCCGGCCCGTAGGCCACGACGATACGTACGGCCCTTTCCGGATAACCGCCGGCGGCCGCGCCGGATGGCTGGGCATGCGACAGCGGTGCCAAGGCGAGTCCGGCGAGCAATAGCGCCGCGAGCGCCGAATGTTTTGTCATGGTTTCCAGCCATTTGGTGATCATTGTCGTCTCCTTGTCGTCATGCCGGCCGGGAGCCACGTCCGCCGGCCAGTGCTTGCCATCCGGGCCCAGCGATACATGGACCGCTGCGCCGGGCATGCGCCGCCTATATCCCGTCGATGAGTCCGGGCCCCGGTTTCGCCGCACCTCGTTCCACCGCCTTCACCAGTTCATGCAGCTTCGCATTCAGTGGCGTGGGAATGCCGATTTCGGCGCCTTTTCTCGCAATCAGTCCATTGATGTAGTCGGACTCCGTCCTGCGGCCCCGCTCGATGTCCTGCGCCATGGAGGGCCGTTGATCCGCGCGCCGACGTTGCGCGACGCCCACCAGCTTGGATACCGCGTGCTCCAGGCCTTCTTTGTCGCCTTCTCCCGCTCGTGCCAGGAGCTCGGGGTCCATGCCCTGCATGGGCACCAGCGCATAGCCGAGCGCCTGGCCCACGCGTATGGCTTCGCTCGCCAGTCGGATGGAAACCCAGCGCGGCGACTCGTTTAGATCGCGCTCATTGCCGTTCAATGCGGTAATGGCGGACAAACCGTTGCGCATGGCATTGATGACGAGCTTGGACCAGCGCTCCCCCCACAGATTGGTGGTCACTTCGGAATAGTCGGCATGCTGAAGGAGGGCCGCAATCGCCTTGGCGCGCGCCGTGACCCGCCCATGGCATTCGCCGATGCGAAACACCGTGTGATCCTTCGAGCCCAGCGCAATGGTCCGCTTGATGTGGCCCGGCTTGTAAAGCTCCACCGCGATGATGCTCGCAATGCATCCCAACACGCGTCCCCAGCCGACGATGCCCGCTATTTCCTCTTCCATCGTCGAGTTCTGCAACGATACGACGCAGCCGTTCGGCGCCAGGTAGGGAGCGATCAGCTCCGTGGCCCAACGGGTGTCATAGCACTTCGTCGCAATGATGGCGACGTCGATCGGTTCCTCCTTGGCCAGGGATTGCGCATCGCAGACATGCAGCGCACGCACCGGCACGACGTGGCTTTCTTCCGGCGTGACGCCCTGCAGGCTCAAGCCGTGCTTTTTCATGCACTCCACGTGCTCGGGCCATTGGTCGATCAGGGTGACGTCCACCCCGGCCCTGGCCATGTGGCCGCCCACGTATCCGCCGACGCCGCCCGCTCCCACCACCGCTACTTTCATCCTTGCTCCTCCGTCTCGGTCTATTCGGTTGCCATTCAAACGAATGCTTCGCCGACATATGGCTCGAACCGCATGTAGGCCTCCGCGTAGCGGATCGCCTTGTTGCCGGAAACGCGCTGCGCCAGATAGCCGCGGTACTGCGCACGCCCTGTGTAGTTCTCAACCAAGTAGGCTTGCGAATCGACCAGGCTCATGGCTTTGAGCTTTACATCCATCACGTCGGTGATATCGATGAAGGTGTCGGGTTTGAAATTGCAGAATTCCGGCTGGTCGGGCTCGAACATGCACACCTTTACTCGACCGATTTTTTTCGTTTCCGGGCTTACGCCCGGCACGGCGGCGCAGCGCAAGGCCCAAAAGAAAGCGCGGGCCGCTTCGGGATGATCGAAATTCAGCGGATCCTCGGTGTGGTGCGTCAATGCCACCGTCGGGTTGAAGTCACGGATTTCGTCGACCAGCTTCAGGTAGTGCAGCTTGTCCAGAACCATGGGGTGATCATCGAAATCCAGATACCGGATCTCGGCGCCCAGCAGCGCCGCGGCTTCGTCCGCCTCCGCGCGCCGAATCTCCTTCACTTCTTCGACTCGTATGCCGGGCCGGCTCGCCCAGACCTCCGCCGACTCGCCGCGCTCGCCGAACGTGAGATCGATGATCCTCACCTTTGCGCCGGCACTTGCGTATTTCGCGATCGTCCCGGCGCACCGCCATACGAAATCCACGGCATGCGCGCTCACCACCAGCAGACGCTGGTTCGACAAATCAACCATTTTTCACCGCTCCTTTTGCTTAGCACTTATGAATACCGCCGGCCTTGGATTCAGGCATCCAAAGAACCTAATGATTGTTATGATTACAATGATTGGTATCAATTTACCGGATTGAAGGCGCGTCGTCAAGCATCGAATGACGAAAGCCCGATTCCAGGGGGTCCGCCCTGCCGCGGGCGCTCTGATATGATGTCTTGCGCCCCACAACCCGACACACGGCGCTTTTGACCAAAGAAAATACCGATATGTCTACGGACGGCCTCAAACCCGTAAAGCGCCGGGCCTCCCTGGCTGACGACGTGGCCGACGCGCTGCGGGAGCGCCTGCTGCGCGGCGACTTCAAGGCGGGTGATCGCCTGCCCACGGGTTCGGAGCTTTCCGCCGCCTTCAGCGTCAGCCTTGCCGTGATCCGCGAAGCGATGTCGCGCCTGAAGCACGACGGCCTGGTGGAAACCATCCAAGGCGCGGGGGTGTTTGCCACCGGCACGGGCGGCTCCAAGACCTTCAGGCTCGACGCCGACGGCGGCGGCCAGGAAGCGCTCAAGCACATCTTCGAGCTGCGCCTGGCCTTCGAGGAAGGGGCGGCTTACCTGGCGGCATCCAGGCGCACGCCCAGAACGCTGCGCGGCCTGCGCAAGGCCTTCGAACTCATGCATGCCGACGACCCGGGCGCCGGCGCGGCGGCCGACAAGGAATTCCACCGCCTGATCGCCGGGGCCACCGGCAACCCCCTGTTCCTGGAATTCTTCGACTTCCTGGCCGCGCGCATCGACAGCACCATCTTCATCGCCCGCGCGCATTCCGCCGAAGCGGGCGTCAGCGCCGAAGCGCTGGAAGAGCATCGAGAAATATTGCGGGCCATCGAAGCCCGCGACGGCGCGGCCGCCAAAGCCGCCATGTTCAGGCACTTAAACAACGCGGCGGCGCGGCTGCGCTTGTAGGAAGCCAAGGCCAGGGGCTCGTCCAGCCGTGGCCGCCAAGTCTTCTGAAAACCTGATAACATGACAGGAAGCCAGGTTCCTTTCCGGCCCAACACCCTTATCTTCCATCCTCATTCACCCCATGACATCCGATTTTCTGAAACAACTGCGCGACACGCTGGGCACCGACATCGTTGAAACGGACGCGGACGGCATCGCGCCGTGGCTGACAGACTGGCGCGGGGTTTACAAAGGCAACGCGCAAGCCGTGGTCCGGCCCCGCACGACCGGGCAGGTCGCCGCGTGCCTGCGGCTTTGCAATCAATACGGCGTGCCGGTCGTGCCCCGTGGGGGCAACACCGGGCTGTGCGGCGGAGCCACGCCGGACGCCTCCGCCGCCAACGTCATCCTGTCGCTGGATCGCCTGAATCAGGTCCGCTCCCTCGACACGGTCGCCAATACGATGGTGGCCGATGCGGGCTGCATACTGGGCAACCTGCGCCGCGCGGCAAGCGAGGCCGACCGCCTGTTGCCGCTGAGCCTGGCGGCGGAAGACTCCTCACAGATAGGCGGTAATATCGCCACGAACGCCGGCGGCGTGAACGTGTTGCGCTATGGCATGGCGCGGGAGCTGGTGCTGGGCATCGAAGCCGTGCTGCCCAGCGGCGAAATCTATGACGGCCTGCAGACCCTGCGCAAAGACAATACCGGCTACGACCTCAAGCAGCTTTTCATCGGCTCCGAAGGCACACTGGGCATCATCACCGGCGTGGCCTTGCGCCTGCAGGCGCCCACGCGCGTGCGCGCCGTGGTGCTGGCGGCGGTCGATTCGCCGGACCAGGCGCTCCAGCTGCTGCGCCTGGTCTTCGGCGCCTGCGGGCCGCGCCTGCAAGCCTTCGAATTCTTCACCGATCAATGCCTCGATCTGGTCCTGAGCCAGGTCGACGGGCTGCATGCCCCCTTCCCCACGCGTCATCCGGCCTACGTGCTGGTCGAGCTGGCCGACACCGCCGGCGAAGAAGCCTTGCAGGCAATGCTGGAAGAAGTCATTGGCCAGGCCCTGGAACAGGAGTTATGCATGGACGCCGCCTTGTCCGCGACGCTGGCCCAGCTGCACAGCCTGTGGCGCCTGCGCGAAGAGATCTCGGAAGCCCAGAAAGCGGACGGCCCGCATCTGAAACACGATATCTCCCTGCCCATCGAGCGCATCCCGGAATTCATGCAGTCCGCCGAAGCGCGCCTGCGCACCGTCGCCGGCGACGCCCGGCTGTACATTTTCGGCCATTTCGGCGATGGCAATCTGCACTACAACGTATCGCGCCCGCTGGGCGCGGACCGCGGCTGGGCGCATGAGTGGGAAGAACGCATCGCGGATCTCGTCTTCGAGGAAGTGGCTCGATACGGCGGCAGCATCAGCGCCGAACACGGCATAGGCCAGCTGAAGCGGCGCGCCTTCCACCAGCACAAAGACCCCATGCAGATACGCTTGATGCGGGACATCAAGCGGCTGTTCGATCCGAACGGCATCATGAACCCCGGCAAGCTGCTGTAAGCGCGCCGAGTGGCGAGCGGCCGGACCCCGCGCGAGGTCCGGCCGCTCCTATCTATTTGTCCCATAAAGGTTTTTCATTTGTCCCATTGACCGGTCAAATAGCGCGTCGCTACCATCTGTGGCATGAACACTCACAGACCGCTGAACGCCGCCATACCGGTGCCCAAGCATCATCAGGTGTATTTGCTCTTGCTGGAAAAGCTGAAGAATGGCGCATTCGCCAACGGCTTTCCGAACGAGTTTTCCCTGATGGCGCAATATCAAGTGGCGCGCGTCACCATCCGCAAGGCCATGGCCCGCCTGGCCGATGAAGGATTGATCGAACGCAGCCCCAGGCGGGGCACCCGGCCCACCGCGAATTCGGCGTCATTGGCCGACATCAAGCTGGCCGGCCTGCTGGGCAGCCTGTTCCAGGCCAATCTGAAGCTGGCCATCCGAGTGCTGTATTGCGAACAGATCCCGGCCAGCAACGTGGTACGGGCGGCGCTCGGCCTGCCGGAAGGCTCGGACGTCATGAAGTCGGTGCGCCTGCGCAGCGCTTCGTCCGGGCCGGTCTCGCACGTCACCAGCTTCACGCCGCTGGAATTCTCCAAAGCCATCAAGGCCGACAAGCCCGAACCTCTGCTGGTGCTGCTCAAGGAAGCCGGCGTGGAAGTGGGGCGAGCCAAGCAAAGAATCTCCGCCCAGCTCGCGGACGCGCTGGTGGCCCCCTTGCTGGACGTGGAGGTGGGCTCGGCCTTGCTTGCCGTGTCGCGGATCTTCTTCAACAAACAAGACCGGCCGGTGCAGTTCGAATTCGGCCTGTACAGGCCGGACCGCTACCAGTACGAAATGGAGTTGTCCGAACACGGCGACCTGGACGCCAAGGTCTGGATCAGCCAGGCCTCCACCTGAACCTGAAGTCCGGCGTCGACCCACCGCCGCCCCCCAACCCTCTCAGAGCCCCTTGCATGACCATGTATATCGTCGACTTCCGCTGCCGGCCGCCCACTCCGCAATTCAACAGCTATTTCCAGAAGGACTTTGTCGCCAGCGTCCAGGAACGCAGCGGAGCGCGCCCGTCGCCCGCCTTCATGAACGATTCGGTGGACGATTTCATCAAAGAGATGGACGCGGCGGAGATCTCGGTGGGCGTGGCCATGGGCCGCAACAGCCCCGCCATGGACATGGGCACGCTCAAGTTTCCGGCCGGCATCCTGCCCAATGACCATCTGGTCGATCTGCAGAACCGGTACGCGGGCCGCATCGTCGGCTTTGCCGGCATAGACGTGTCGAATCGCATTCACAACGCATGCGAGGAAATCGACGAGTACGTCGGCAGGCGCGGCTTGAAAGGCATCTTCATCGAGCCCTGCCGGGCCTTCCCGGGCCATCCCGACGATGAACGGATCACGCCCGTCTATGAGCGCTGCCTGGATCTGGGCTGCCCGGTCGCCGTCATGTCCGGGCCGCTCGCCGGGCCCGACATCAGCTTCGCCGACCCCACTCCCATCGACCGGCTGGCCACCCGTTTTCCCGAGCTGAAGATCATCGTCGTCCATGGCGCATGGCCCGAAGTCGTCAAAGCCACGGCGGTGGCGATGAAACACCGGAATGTGTATTTGTCGCCGGACTCCATGCAGTTCCGTCCAGGCACCGCGCCCTACATCGAAGCGGCCAATCTTTTCATGAGCGACCAATATCTTTTCGGCACGGCCTACCCCCTGCGCAATCTGAAAGCCACCGTGGACGACTTCAAGCAACTGCCCTTCAACCCCGACGCCATGGAAAAGGCATTGGGACTCAACGCCAAGAACCTCTTGAACCTCTGAGCCGGATACTGGAGCCCCTATGACACGCGTCATCGATTTTCGCCTGCGGCCGCCGCTGCACACCTATCTGCAAACCGCCATCTGGGAAAAGAGCGGCTATACCAAATTCAACCGGCTGCAGGGCGTCGAGCCCGCTCCGTCGGTGCTCGCCTGCTCCCCCGATCTGATGTTCGAGGAAATGCAAGCCGCGGGCATCGAGATCGGGGTCATGAACGGCCGGCAGTGCAACGATTTCCGCGGCGAAGTCACCAACGCCGACCTCGCCAGGATATGCGGCGATTTTCCCGGCCGCTTCTATGCCCTGGCCGGTGCGAATCCGTTCCGCGGGAAAAGCAATGTGCGGGAAGCCGAAACCTTCATTCGCGAATACGGCTTCAAAGGCATCGCCTTCGACCCCGGCGGCTACGATGAGCCCATGTTCTGCGACGACCCGCGCCTGTTCGATCACTATGAGCTTTGCCTCAAGCACGACTATCCCGCCGTGCTGACTCTGGGCCCCATGGGCGGCGGCGGCGTCCATTTCGGAAACGCGCTGCAAGTCGACCGGCTGGCGGCGCGGTTTCCCGAGCTCAAGATCGTGGTGTCCCATGCCTGCTGGCCTTATGCGATCGAGTTGTGCGGGGTCGCCGCAAGGCGGCCCAACGTATACCTGATGCCCGACATGTACCACGTCGGCTTGCCCGGCGAAGAACATTACACAAAAGCCATTGAAACCGTCGCGAAAAACCGCTTCGTGTTTGCATCCGCCTACCCGAGCCGGCCCCTGGGCCTGGCCGTGGAAGGCTACAAAGCGCTGCCGATCAGCCCCGAGAGCCTGAATGACGTTCTCTGGAACACCGCCGCCAGGCTTCTGAAGCTGGAAGACGGCGACGAGCGATAGCAAGAACCCCGGATCACCGGCAAAGGAGGAGACATGAAACACCATCGCCATACCCATACATTGCTGCTCGCGCCGCTCATGCTCTGCATGGCGCTGCTTGCGCCCTCCGCCATGGCGCAGGCGCTGCCCGGCGGCCCCATCACCATCGTCGTTCCCTTCCCGCCGGGCGGCGTCACCGATGTGGTGGCGCGCAGCGTGGCAAACGAGCTCGGCCAGCTGTGGAAACAACCGGTGGTCGTTGACAACCGCCCGGGAGCCGGCGGCAACATCGGCGCAGCGGCGGTGGCTCGTTCCGCGGGAGACGGCCGCACGCTGCTGTTCGCGGGCACGTCCATCGTCATCAACGCCGTCATGCAGGACAAAGTCCCCTACACCCTGATGGGCGATCTGCAGCCCATCACACAGGTGGCCGATCTGCCCTTCCTGATCGTGGTCAACGATTCCGTGCCCGCGAAAACGCTGCCGGAGCTCGTGCAGTACGCAAAACAGCATCCCGGCGCACTCAACTTCGGGTCCGGCGGAAACGGCACCAGCCCCCATGTCGCCGGAGAGCTCTTCAAGCAGAAGACCCATACGGACATCGTCCACATTCCGTTCAAAGGCGCCGCCGCGGCAACGACCGACCTGCTGGCGGGGCGCATCCAGCTGATGATCGACTCCGCGCAAGGCCTCATTCCATACGTGCAGAAAGGAGACCTTCGAGCGCTCGCCACGCCGCGCGCCGAACGCATTCCGTCGCTGCCCGACGTTCCCACCGTGAAGGAAAGCAGCTCCCTGGACATCGACGTCAGTTCCTGGCTGTCGCTCTGGGCGCCGGGGGGAACGCCTGGCGAACTCATGGACCGCATCAGCCGTGACGTTGCCACGGTGCTGGCGAAAGACAGCGTCCGGGAATCGCTGCTGCAAAAAACCGTGCTGCCGGTCGGCAGCGGCAGGGCCGACTTCACGGCTTTCGTGAAGTCGGAATTGACCAAGTGGCGCCAAGTCATCGACCAGGCTCAGGCCAAGGCCCAATGAAGGACGCCGGGATCCGGCCCAATCAGGAGACAGACATGAAGATTCTACGCAGCGTGGCCTATGCGCTTTTGAGCACCCTCGCCCTGACGGGCGCGAGCGCCGCGGCGGACGCCTATCCGGACAAGCCCATCAAGCTCATCGTGCCCTTCGGCGCGGGCGGCACCACCGACCTGTTCGGACGGCTGATCGGCAAGGCGCTCGGGGATGAGCTCAAAGTCGCGGTGGTCGTGGAGAACCGCGCGGGCGCCGGGGGGAACATCGGCTCCGCGCAAGTCGCCCGCGCGCCCGCCGATGGCTACACGCTGCTGCTGGGCGGCGCGGGCCATCTGGTCATCTCCCCCAGCCTCGACCCCTCGTTTCCCTTCGATCCGTACAAGGATCTTGCGCCCGTGATGATGGTGGGCACGGCCATGAACGTGCTCGTCGTCCATCCGTCCGTGCCCGCCAAATCGGTCCCGGAGCTCATAACGTATGCGCGCGGCAAGCCCGGTGAAGTGAACTTCGCCTCCGGCGGCAAAGGCGGGGTCATCCACCTAGCGGGCGAAATGTTCGCCCGGCAGGCCAAGGTGCAGCTGGCCCACATTCCCTACAAGGGAAGCGCCGCCGCCTATACCGACCTGGTCGCCGGCCGCGTTCAAATCATGTTCGACAATCTGCCCAGCGCCCTGCCCTATATCCGCTCCGGCCAGGTCAAGGCGATCGCGGTCACGGGCGCCGCCCGCAGCCCGCAGCTTCCCGATGTTCCCACGGTGTCGGAGCAGGGGCTCAAAGACTATGAGGCCAGTTCCTGGTGGGGCGTCTTCGCGCCCGCGGGCACGCCGGCGCCCATCATCGCCAAGCTCAATGGCGCGCTGACCCGGGGCCTGGCGAAATACAAGCAGGACATCGAGCGCCTGGGCGCCGAACCCAGCCAGGGCACGCCGGAGGATTTTGCCGCCACCATGCGGAAAGACGGCGCGAAATGGGCGGAAATCATCAAGAGCGCGGGGATCACGCTGCAGTAAGGAGGGGGCAAGAGGCCGGGCCTCGCAGGCCGTCCGGCCTCCTAAAACTGATACCCCTGCTTGAACCGCTTCAGGAAGGCCTGCAGCCGGGGGGACCGCGGGTCATCGAAGATTTGCTCCGGCGGCCCCTGCTCGACGATCTCCCCGTCCGCCATGAACACCACCCGATGCGCAAAGGCCTTGGCGAATGCCATTTCATGCGTGACGATGATCATCGTCATGCCGTCCTGCACAAGCTGCCGCATCACGTCCAGCACCTCGCCCACCAGCTCGGGATCCAGCGCCGAGGTCACTTCGTCGAACAGTATGGCCTTGGGCTGCATGGCCAGCGCCCGCGCGATGGCCACCCGCTGCTGCTGCCCGCCCGACAGCAGCCTGGGCATGGCGCCGGCCTTGCTCGCCAGGCCGACGCGATCGAGCAGGGCGGCCGCCCTTTCCTCGGCCTCGCGGCGCGGCACCGACAGCGCCCGCACCGGCCCGAGCGCCACGTTCTTCAGCACGCTCATGTGGGGAAACAGATTGAAGCTCTGGAAGACCATGCCCACCTGGGCGCGCATCGCCGCGATCTCCGTTTCGGAGCGGCGCACGCGGCGCCCGCTCGCATCGAGCCTGTATCCCATGGCCTCATTGCCTATGGTGATCTCGCCCTGCTGGAATTCCTCCAGGAAGTTCACGCAGCGCAACAGCGTGGATTTCCCCGAGCCGCTGGGCCCGATGATGACCACGGCCTCGCCGTGCCGCACCTCGGTGCTGATGTCCTTGAGCACCTGGTGCTGTCCGAACCACTTGGATACCTTGCTTATCGAAATCGCCGCGTCGCCGCTCGAGCGGGCATCAATTGACATAGTTCAACCGCCTTTCCAGATACTTTCCCAAACGGGACAGCGCATAACAAATAAGAAAATAGACCAGGGCCACGAAGCCGAAGATCTCGAACGGCGCCAACGTGCGTTCGACGATCTGCCGCCCGACGTAGGTCAGGTCCACCAGCCCGATGATCGCCACCAGGGATGTTCCCTTGACCACCCCGATGCATGTGTTGACGTAGGCGGGACCCGCCACCCGCATGGCCTGACGGGCGACGATGTCCGTGAAGATCCGCTTGCCGGTGAGCCCTATCGCCTTGCCGGCCTCCCATTGCGCGACCGGGACGGACAGCACCGCGGCGCGGAAGACTTCGGTCATGAAGGCCCCGAAATAGGCGGCGATGACCACGATGCCGCCCGTCGTCGGGTCGATTTCCATGCCGGCGTAAGGCGCCGCGTAATACATGGTGAACAGCAGCACCAGCAAAGGCACGCCGCGCATGATGTACAGGTAGATTTCGACCACGATGCGCAACAAGAGCCCGCCATACAGCTGGCATAACGCGAAGGCCAGGCCAAGCGCCGTGGACAGCACGATGGCCGCGGCCGACAGGTAGAGCGTCGTCACCGTGCCCATGCCGAGCAATGGCAGGCTGTTGATCAGCAGTTCCATCATGCGATCCTTATGCGACGCTCGAGCAGGCGCATCGCGCCCCCGAAGACGGCGGTTATGATCAAATAGAACGCGGCCAGCGTGAAGAAGATCTCGAACACGGCGGCGGTGCGGTCGGCAAGCATGCGCGCATGGAAAGTCAGCTCGGCCACGGATATCGTCGCCACCAAGGAAGTGTCCTTGATGATGAGTATTCCCTGGTTGGAAAGCGGCGGGATCACCTTGCGCAAGGCCTGGGGCAGGACGACGATGCGGAACGCCCGAAGCGGCGTCAGCCCCAGCGCCAGGCCTCCCTCCGTCTGTTGGCCCGGTATGGATTGGATTCCGCCCCGGTAGATTTCGGCGATGTACGCCCCGTTTTGCAATACCATGGCGATCAGGCCCGTCGCGAAACCGGATAGCGGATATCCCAGCGTGCCGGAACCGAAGAAGATGAAGAACATCTGCACCAGAACGGGGGTATTGCGCACGACTTCGATGTACGCGCCGGTCAGGCGCGACAAGAGCCGCGAACGGGAAAGCAGGCCCATCACCAACGGTACGCCCCACAAGGCGGACAGGCTGATGGCCAGAGCGGCCAGCGCCAGGGTGGTGAACAGGCCTTCGGAAAGCGTCGCCAGGATGCGCTGGAAGAACGCCGGATCCAGTGACATGGTTTCTCCTCGGTGGTATGCTGATATATTTCCGAAAAATGGAAGTTTTTTTCTTATAAAGTGGATTTTGAATCTTGGCCGCCTGAACGGTCAATGAGTACTAACGCTAATTGGGCAATGAATAGAACCGTCTCCAAAACAACCGCTGAACAACCTCTGGACCGCGCCATCGCGATCCTCACCGCGTTGACCGACGCGGCGCGCCCCTTGTCCGTCACCGACCTGGCCGCTTTGTGCGACCTGCCGGTGACCACGGTGCACCGCATGGCCGCCCAGCTGGAAAAGCGCAATCTGGTCAAGCGCGCCATGGGGTCCAAGAAACTCATCGTCGGCGCCGGGCTGGTCCGGCTGGGCGTGGCGGCCACCGAAGCCGCGATGCGGACGGACCGCCCGCACCAGATCCTGGTCGCGCTGGCCAACGAGATCGGCGAGTCCTGCCAGATCGGCGTGCGCGCCGACGACAACGTGGTCTACATCGACACCGCGCGCACCACGCCCTCCCCCGGCCTGCATTTCGAGCAGGGCCGCCGTTCGCCCATACACTGCACCTCCATCGGCAAGCTGTATCTGGCGGAATTGAGCCCGCCGGCGTTCGAGGCCTGGCTCGCCGATGCCAACTTCGCGCAGCTGGCGCCCGGCACCATCATGTCCAAAGACAGATTCAGGGCCACCATCGAAGAAGTCCGGCAACAAGGCTGGGCCGCCAACAATGAAGAATTCCTGCCCGGGCTCGTCGGCTGCGCGGTCCCGATCAGGCTGGCCTCGGGCAAGCTGATGGCGGGCCTGGGCCTGTACGTGCCCACCGCCAGGATGCCTTTCGAGCGCATCAAGGACTTCCTGCCGGCCCTGCGGACGGCGGCGCAAAAAATCGCAGCCGCCTCCGAAGAGGCGCAGGCCGGCGACTGAAACCCGCTATGCCGGCCTGAACACGACGATCTTGCGATCGGGCCCATGCTCGGAGAATTCCGCCCTGACCTTGCTGCCCACCAGAGAGGTCCCGTCGGTCGGCGCGCCCCGCAGCTGGCCATAGAATATGACCCCCTCGGCCAGCTCCACCGCCGCGAAAACATAAGGAAGCTCCCCGTTGAACCCGTCGTGGTGCGCCCGGTGTATCGTGGTGTGGGAGATCACCTTGCCGTCGCCCGCCGCGTCCGTCCATTCCAGTTCCGACCCATGGCAAAACGGACAACACACCCGGGGATAGAAGATCACCCTTCCGCAAGACTCGTTCAAGCAGCGCTGCAGACGGATGCGGCCTTCGTTCACCCCGGTCCAGAAGGGTTCGCTGACCTCATTGACGCGCGGCTGCGGCTTGGCTGTGATTTGATGCCCTGACATTTTCATTCCACCCTTTCAAGAATAGCCGCGCTGGACGACAGGCCGCGCCCGTAGGCCACCATGCCGTAGCCCGACACCACGCCCCGCTTGCACTTGACTTGGCGGCCTTCCGCCTTGCCCAGCAGCTGTGTGACCCCTTCCACCAGGCCGATCATGCCGCCGGATGCGCCGGCCTGCCCCGCGGACAACTGGCCGCCGCCCGTATTCACGGGAAATTCTCCATCGACGGTGATGTCCGTTTCACGCAGGAACCGGGCGGTTCGCCCCTTGGGGGAAATCCCCAGGCCTTCGAGCTGCACGAAGGACATGACGGGGTAGTCGTCGTACACCTGCGCGAAATGAAGGTCGGACGGGCCGCAGCCGGCTCGCTCGTAAAGCCGGTCGGCGAACCCTTCCCAGCCGCCGGGCAGGCCGTATACGTCATGGGCGAGATAGTTGTGGATTTCCTCGGATGCCAGGATGCGCAGGCTGGGCCCTTCGAGCCCGGCGGCGATTTTCTCGGACGCCAGCACGATGGCGTCCCCCCCCACGCAGGGCATGACGCAGTCGTACAGCCGCAAGGGGTCGGCGATCTGCCGCGCATTCAAGTAGGCGTCCATCGTCAGCGCCTCTTTGAACAAGGCGTTCGGGTTGCGCAGCGCATTGGCGCGCAGCGCAATGCAGAACCGGCCGAAGTCTTCGCGCGTCGCGCCATGGCGCTCCATGTACAGACGCGTATGCAGGGCGAACATGCCGTTGGCGCCGCCGAAGCCCTGCGGCGACATGAAATCGCGCACCGACGTATTGAAATGATCCAGCGTGGCGTTGTGCGAGGTCACGTCGAAGGCGTCGGCGGCGGCCACGACCGCCACGTCGCACGCGCCGTCGCGGATGGCGCGGGCGGCATGGGCCATGCCGATGATGCCCGAAGCGCCACCATAGACCCCTTGGAACATGAAGCGCGGCTGTATGCCCAGGTGCTCGGCCACGATCGCCACGTTGTCGGGCGGAAGCATGAAGGAAGTGACCGCCAGGCCGTCGACGCTGCCCCATTCCAGCCCCGCGTCCCGCAGCGCCGCCGTGCCCGCCTGGTACAGCAGCCGGTGCACGCCATGCGGCGATCGCTTCGCATAAGCGGTTTGCCCGGCGCCGACGATGCGCACCCCATCGAAAAGCTTGCTCATTCAGATGACTCCCTTCGATTGCAGTTCGGAAAGCTTCTGCTCCGTCATGCCCAGTTCCCCGATATAGATTTCCCGGTTGTCGGCGCCCAGCCGCCGGCCCGCGTGCCGCACTTCGCCGGGCGTCGCGGCGAACTTGGGCACGACGCTCTGCATGCGCACCGATCCGAAATCGTCGTCCTGGGCCTGGACGATGTTTTCCCTGGCCCGATAGTGCGGGTCGGCAAAGATGTCGCGGATGTCGATGACCGGTCCGGCGACGACGTCCGCGCGCTCGAACAGGCTCATCACGTCCTGGCTGTCGCGCTGCGCGAACCATGCGGCCAGCAAGGCATCCAGCGCCTGGTCGTGTTCGCAGCGGGAAGCGTTGTCGACGAACCTGGGGTCGTCGATCAGCTCCGGCATGCCGATCGCGTGGGCGAGGCGTTCATAGGTCCGCTGCGAGCTGGCGGAAATGCCTATCCACACCCCGTCGCGCGTCTGATACGTATTGCGCGGCGAGTCCTCCGCCAGGCGGTTGCCCTGCCGTTGCTTGACGATGCCGAGCTGATCGAAGCCGATCACCTGCGCCTCGACCAGGCGGAACAAGGGCTCGTAGAGGCTGACGTCCACTTCCTGGCCCTTGCCGCCGTTGTGGTCGCGGTTGTAAATGGCGAACATCGCCGACATCGCCGCGAAGGTGGACGCCACGGAATCGGCCATGGGAAAGCCCGGCAATGTCGGCGGCTTGTCGGGAAAGCCGGTGAAGGACGGGATGCCGGAAAAAGCCTCCGCGATCGTGCCGTATCCCCCGCGCTGCGAGTAGGGGCCCGTCTGGCCGAAGCCCGAGACGCGCACCAGCACCAGGCGGGGGTTGATCTTCGACAGCTCCGCATAGCCCAGCCCCCAGCGCTCGAAGGTGCCGGGCTTGTAGTTCTCGATGACGATGTCCGCGGACCGCACCAATTCGCGGAAGATCTCCTGCCCGTCGGGGTCCGACAGCTTGAGCGTCAGCAGCCGCTTGTTGCGCCCGATCACCTTCCACCACAGGGAGCGCCCCTCTTTCATGGGCGCCCACTGGCGTATGGAATCGCCTATGCCGGGCATTTCGATCTTGATGACGTCGGCCCCGAAGTCCGCCAACTGCGTGGCGGCGAGCGGACCCGCGATCATCGATCCGGCGTCGATGACGCGCATGCCGCTCAGCGGCCCGGCCCTGCGCTGCGTGCCCGGGCTCTCCTCGCCTTGTCGTGATTGATTCATTCAGCTTTGCCTCTTACCTGATGTTCGTATTCGCCCGACCCAAACCGCGCGCGGTCATTTGGCCGCCATGCTGTAGAAGCGCTGGGGAGGCGGATTGCGCCCGAACCATTTGCGATAGATTTCCGTGTACTCGTTGTAGCGCGAGCCCGCGGTCATTTCCTGCACCATGGTGTCCATCCAGAGCCACAGCTGGAAATCCCCCTGCTTCATGAAGATGGCGTTGCCCGAGGTCACCGCCAGCGCCTCCGGCAGGACTTTCAGTTCCTGGTTGTTCGCCGCATACCAGTTCAGGACCGGCGTATCCATCTGCATGGCCTGGGCCTGGCCCGACTTCAATGCCAGGAACTGGCTGCTGGGCGTATCGAAAGTCAGCACTTTGATGTCGGGCAGGAATCGCTTCTGCCGGTCCATCATTTGCGGGTTGCTCAGATTGGCCAGGGTGTATTTGCTGCTGTTCAGCTCGGCCAGGGTGTTGACGTTCGCGTCCTTGCGCACGGCCACCGACATGCCCGAATCGATGTAGGGACGCGTGAATGCGACGCGTATCGCGCGGTCCGGGTAGACGGTGGTCGACGCCACGCCGATGTCGGCCCGGCCCGATGCCACCGCCGGCCAGCGCCCTTCGCTGGTGACGGACACGAATTCGACTTTGTTCTCGTCGCCGAGCAGGGACTTGGCGATCAGCCTGGAAATGTCGATGTCGAAGCCCACCAGCTTGCCCTTTTCGTCCGTATAGCCGAATGGGGGCGCGGTGCTGAACGTGGCGACGATCAGCTTGTCGCGCTTCAGGATGGTGTCCAGGCGCGAATCCGTCTGGGCCTGCGCCGACGCGGCGGCCGGAGCGAGCGCGGCCGCGCCGCAAGCGGCGAGCAGGGAAAACGCCCCGCATAGCTTTTTCAATGCAAGCTTCATGTTGTCTCCTCTTTGAGGTAATTGATTTCCGAAAAACGGTAATATTTTTCTTATTAATCGGATTTTGAATCACGCGCGCACATGCCGCAATAAGGGTAATCCTGTATGCGGGAACAGAGTTTGCTGCCCGGGGTCTCGTTTCAACCTACCCCAAGGAGATCTCCGATGGCATTGAAGTTCTTTGATAGCCAGTGGTATCTAGCCAACAATCCCGACGTGGCTGCCGCCGTGGCGGCGGGCGATACAACGCCCGAGCAGCACTTCGAGATGTACGGCGTCAACGAAGGGCGCTCACCCAGCGCCCTGTTCGACGCCGATTTCTATCTGGCCCATAACTCCGACGTGGCGGACGCCGTCGCCGCCGGCACGCAGACGGCCTATGGACATTTCGTACAATTCGGCCATGCCGAGGGCCGTGCGGCCAGCCCTTATTTCAACGTGGACTACTACCTGGAACAGAATCCCGACGTGGCCGAGGCGGTGGAAAGCGGCGCCCTATCGGCGTATGAGCATTTCCAAATGTACGGCGCGGCGGAAGACCGCTCGCCGCTCGCCTTCTTCGACGCGGAACAATACCTGGCCGCCAATCCCGACGTGGGGCTGGCGGTGGAGGCCGGCGCCACGACCGCCACGGAACACTTCCAGCGCTACGGCATCCACGAGGGCCGCAATCCCAACATGGTCATCGTGCTGGGCGCCTACCTGGCCGAGAATTCGGACGTGGCCGCGGCGGTGGATGAAGGCGCCACCACCGCGCTGGAGCACCTGCTCACCTACGGCCTGGCCGAGGGCCGCAACCTGGGCAACGGCCTGGACCTCGCCCTGTTCTCGGAAGACCCCGTCTTCCAGGAAGCCATCGAAGCCGGGCACACCGACGCGGCCCTGGCGCGGGTCGGCCAGGTCGCCCCCTTCCTGCCTGAATTCACGCCCCCGGAAGGCTTCGAACTGCCGTCCAACTGGGAAATCCCGCAGGACTATGTGCATCCCGACGGCGCGCTGCTGACCGTTCCGGAAGGATGGACGCCGGATGAGCCCGTTCGCCTGCCGGATTCCTTCGAACAGCCTTTCTCGCTGGTCGACACCGGCGGCGTCATCACCTTCGCAGGCTCCGCCGAAGGCGACATCACGCTGATCAACGAAGACGGCGGCGCCGCGTTCGCGCGCGGCGGCTTCATCGCCGCCGACACCTTGCCGCTGGACGGATCGGCCACCGTCACCCTGGCCGACGGCCAGCACCTGGTCGGCTCGTTCAGCGACCTTGAACAACTGAGCGTCGTGGGCGCGGGCACGGTGACCGCCCAGGGCACCGAGGAAAGCGACGACATCGATCTGTCCGGCGCGACCCTGGCCGGCCTGACCATAGAGGCCATGGGCGGCGACGACACCATTGCGATCGCCGATGGGCAGACCGCCCTCGGGGGCGACGGCGCCGATACCTTCGTGATCGCCGCCACGGCCGGCACGCCGAGCGTCATCACCGTGGGCGACTACGATGCCGAATCCGGGGACGTCATCGACCTGCGCGGCGTGGCGGGGCTGAACCTTGCCGCCATGGAGGTGCGCGGCGCGGAACATGACGGCACCCAGTGGATATGGGAGGACTACACCGGCGACAGCGTCGGAATCTGGTTCACCGATTCCGCGGCCAACGTCGAGGTCACCGGCGCCCGCTCGGACACCATGACCTTCCTGATCCCCGATACCAGCCTGGTCGAAGGAGGGCCCGTCTATCAAACGGCCAGAATCAACATCAGCGACGGCGGCGTCATACGCGCCGGCGACGGCGGTGAGGCGCTGGTCGGCGGCAACGGCAGCCAGGCCCTGATCGGCGGCGCGGGCTCCGACGCCCTGATCGGCGGCGCCGGCGCCGATTTCTTCGTGTTGAACGACGTGTCCACGTCCAATCTCGGCGCCATCGACCTGATCGCGGACTTCGACGTCGGCAGCGACTTCATCGTCGGGAACTCGACGGTGGCGCCCGCAAGCGTGGTGACCGGCAGCGTCGACACCATGGACGCCGCCAGCCTGGCGGCGGTCCTGACCGCGGAATCGTTCGCCGCGAACGGCGCCGCGGCGATCAGCTCCGCCGGCCGGACCTATCTGGTCCTGAACGACGGCACCGCCGGTTTCAACGCGACGGGCGACGCCGTGGTGGACATCACGTCCGCGGGGCCGGACCTGAGCGCGCTGAAGATCATCGGCCTGCCGGATATCGATACGGCATCGATAGGGTTGTAGCCGCCCCGAAGGGCGGGGGCCGGGCGTCCTACGGGGCTCGGCCCCTGGTTCTCCGCGCTGCGCGCCTCATCGCCGCAGCGATTCGGAGCCGGCGGAAAGCGGCGCGTAGCGCAGGTCGTATTCGTCACGGGCGTCCAGCTTCTTGCCGGGAAACGCGCCCGCCGACTGCAGCAGGTCTATGGTTTTCTGCTGCGTACCGATCACCTCTTCGCTCAGTCCCGGGAATACGGTGTCTCCGTGGCTTGCAACGACTTTTTGCGCGTCGTCGGGCTTCAGCCGCTGGTTCTGCACCAGATACGACCGCAGCCATTCGTCCCGGTTGGCGTTCCTCCATTGGTGTGCCCGATACCAGTGGATGATGAAGTCCCGAATGGCCGCGGCCTGCGCCGGATCCTCCAGCGCTGAGCGCGAGGCATAGGCATAGAGATAGCCGGGATTGATCCCCGGCGTCCACGGAAGCTCGATCGCTCCCTTGGCGGCGGCGGTCGACAGATAGCGCGCGCGGTCGGGCTGCTTGAGCACGGCCGCGTCGATCTGATTGGCGCGAAGGGCGTCCGCAAACTCCGACACGCCAAGCTTGACCGGCACGATGTCGCCCGGGCCCAGTCCCGCCTGCTGCAGGGTGCGCAGGACGACGGCGTGCTGCGCGGTACCGTCGTTGACGGCCACACGCTTCCCCTTGAGATCCTGCACGGTCTTGATGCCGGAGCCGGGAGAAGTGGCGATGAGCAGCGAAGGACCGGTGCTGGCCACGACGCCGACGATGCGCAAGTCCACACCCGCATAGTGCGCCAGAATCGGCGGAACATCGCCCACGATGCCCACCTGGGCGGAGCCCGACCGGATGGCCTCCATGCGCAAGGGCCCGCTGCTGAAGCTGGCGTACGACACGTCGGCCGCCAGCTTCTCCTGTTGGCCGGACAGTTTCAGCAGCAGCTCCGTGCCCCGGGCGTCGTCCGCAATGACCAGCTTCGTGCCCGGCGGAACCTCTACGGGAAGATCGGCCGTGGCGGCGGCATGCGCGCTCAACGGCGCCGCCAGGAGGATTCCAAAGCCGACGAGCAGCGCCTTGATGAAGAAAAGATTCGATGTGGCCATTCGGCCTCCTTTCAATGAGTAGTGGTGATCGGATCGGCGGCCGCGGCAACGCGTACGCCCAGCAGCGCGAGAATTTCCCGGCGCATGGCTTCGAAGCCGCTGCTGCCCCGGCCTTGCGAAAGCTTGAGAGGGTTGCGCCGGTCATAGCGGATGCGGCCCGCATCCAGGACGATGATCCGGTTGGCAAGCACCAGCGCCTCGTCCACGTCGTGCGTGACGAACAGCACGGCGGGCCGATGCCGTGCATGGACCTCGAGCAACAGCGATTGCATGCGCATGCGCGTCAATGCGTCCAGGGCGCTGAAGGGCTCATCCGCCAGGATCAGCGCCGGATTGCGCATCAGGGCGCGAGCCAGGGCGACGCGCTGCTGCTCCCCGCCCGACAGCACCTTCGGCCATGCGGACTCCTTGCCGGACAGCCCGACTCCGGCCAACGCCCGGCGCGCTCGGCCGGCGTCCATGTCATCGGGCGTGCCCAGCCTCACGTTGTCCAGCACGGTCATCCACGGCAATATGCGCGAGTCCTGGAACAGCACCGAGCTCTGTCCTGAAACGCTCAGGGCGCCGCCGCCGGAAGCCGCGGCATCCAGGCGCGCCACCGCCCGCAGGAGCGTGCTCTTGCCGCATCCGCTACGGCCCAGCAAGGCGACGAATTCCCCCGCGTGGATGTCCAGATCGACCGCGTCGAGCACGGTCTGTTCTCCGAACCGCCGTGTCAGATTGCGCACCGAAACGGCAATCGGCGCATCGGCCGCCGCTAAGCCACTGTTTGACGCCATCCCAGCACCCTCTTGTGTACCGTGCGTATCAACGCGTCCGTGCCGAATCCCAGCACCCCGTAAAGCACCAATCCCGCGATCACGATTTCTATCTGGCCGTAGATGCGGGCCTGGGAGATCATGTAGCCGATTCCGCTCGTGGCGTTGATGGTTTCCACCACGACGAGGGCCGTCCACGCATGGGTCGCCGCCAGCCGCAAGCCCGTGAAGAAACCCGGCAGGCATGAGGGAAAGACGATGTAGCGCAGGAACTGGCGGCGGTTCAGATCGACCGTCTGTGCCAGCTCCACGTACCGCAGGTCGATATCGCGCAGCGCGGCATGGGTGTTGATGTAGACGGGCACGAAGACGCCCAGCGCGATCACCGTGATCTTCATCGCTTCGCCGATGCCCATCCACATGATGAACAGCGGAATCAACGCCAGGTTGGGCAGCGCCCGCTTTATCTGCACCAGGCCGTCGAACAGCGCGTCGCCCAGGCGTGTCAGGCCCGCCGCCAGCGCCAGCAGCAGCCCCGCGGCGACCCCGGCGGCCAGTCCCTGCCCCGCGCGCGCCAAGGACGCGCCAATGTTGTCCGCCAGGTAGCCGTCCGCCCATAACTCCTTGAACGTCGCCGCGACCGTGTCCGGCCTGGGGAGCGTTTCGGGGGACAGCCAGCCCGACAACGTGGCGATGAACCACAGCAGGATCACGAGGGCCGGACCCAGCAGGCGCTGGGATGCCGACGTCGACTTGGGAATCAGCGGCCTGGCCGCGCCGCGGCGCATTGCGTGGACGGCATGGCCGGACCCGGCGGGAAACGGCGCGCGGCCCAGTTCCGGCAAATACGAGGTCTGTACTGACACGGACTTCTCCTTCTATCGGTTGGTTCAAACGAGCGCGGCGTCCGCCACCGCCAATGGCCGGAGCACACGCGGCGGCAAGGACAAGCCCAGATGGTCGCGCAGCGTCGTGCCGGTGTATTCCGTGCGGAACAGGCCGCGCTTCTGAAGCTCCGGCACGACATGGTCTACGAAGGCTTCCAGCGAGGTCGGCAAGGCGGGGGGAATCAGGTTGAAACCGTCGGCGGCGCCGTTCCTGAACCAATGCTCGATCGTGTCGGCGATCTGCTTCGGCGTGCCGGCGACCACGCGATGGCCGCGGCCGGCGCTCAGGCGGCGCAGCAGCTGGCGCAAGGTGATGGTCTCGGTGTCCGCAATATGGCGCAGCAGCTCCACGCGGCTTTTCATCACGACCTCTTTCCCGCCGTCGTCCGGCAGCTTGAACACGGAGTCCAGGTCATCCAGCGTCAAGGACAAGCCGGTCGTCTGATTGAGCTGGGCCAGGCCGTAAGTCGGCAAGGTCAGATCCTCGAACTCATTCCGCAGCGCATGCGCCTGCTCTTCCGTCCCGCCGATGAAGAAGGAAAGGCCCGGCAGGATCAGGACGTGCTCCGGATCGCGGCCGAATGCCCGGACGCGCGATTTCACGTCCTGGTAGAAGGCCTTGGCGTTTTCATAGTCCGGCTGAGCCGTGAAGACGGCGTCCGCGTACCGCGCCGACAGGTTTTTCCCCGGCTCCGAGGAACCCGCTTCGAACAGCACGGGACGGCCCTGGGGGGAACGCGGCACTTCCAGCGGGCCGCGTACGGAAAAGTGCCGGCCCTCATGATCGATTGTGCGGATCCGATCCGGATCCACCAGCCGGCCTCCTTCCTTGTCGCCGATGAAGGCGCCCTCGTCCCAGCTGTCCCAGAGCTTCAGGACCACCTCCAGGAACTCCTCGGCCCGCTGGTAGCGCTGGCCGGCGTCGGGATGATGCGGATAGCCGAAGTTGGCGGCGGCATTGGCGTTCGCCGTGGTCACGATATTCCATGCCGCCCGGCCGCGGCTCACGTGATCCAGCGTCGCATAGCGCCTGGCCAGGTTGTAAGGCTCGTTGTAAGTGGTGGACGCCGTGGCGACGAGCCCGATGCGCTCGGTCGCGGTGGCCAGCGCGGCCAGCAGCGTCAATGGATCCAGGGTGTCGAACAGCCGGTCCTGCGAGCGGCTTTTCAGCACTGGATGGTCGGCGAAGAAAACGGCGTCCAGCAATCCGCGCTCGGCGGTGCGGGCGAGGTGGATGTAGTGGCCGATGTCCGTGTACCCCGACAGGTCGGTTTCCGGCCGGCGCCATGCCGCTTCGTGCTGCCCAACGTTACGCAGGAACGCGTTCAAATGAAGCTGTCGTGGCAAATCGCTCATCATGCTCTCCGTAGTTTGAATGACTCTTGAGGTGAATCAATTCTAGGAGCGGCATGCGTTCACGCGAACGATTTCATGCTTATTAGATTATGGGACGCCAAGCTTATAAGCTCATGACCGTCCAGGGCCTTTACCCTCTCGACAGCAAGGAACGCGCGCGCTCGATCACCGGCCGGTCTATCATCCGGCCATCGAGCGCCACCGCGCCGAGCCCGCGGACATCGGCGTCCTCGGCCGCCGCAACGACGGCGCGCGCCCATTCCAGCTCCGCGGCGGACGGGCTGAACCCTCGGTTGGCGTGAGGAACCTGGGCGGGGTGGATGCAGACCGTGCCGGTGAATCCGATCGCGCGGGCACGGGCGACCAGCGCCGCGTATGACGCCATGTCGTGGATCTCGGCCACGCTGCCGGGCAAGCCCCAGCAGGCCAGGCCGAAGGCATGCGCGCAATTGGCCACCGCATGCGCGGCCCAATCCAGCGACTCGGGCGTCGGCGCGATCGACATTTCCGTCGCATAGTCTTCCGCGCCGAACCCCAGGGCCGCCACGCTGCCGTGCGCCGTGGCAATGGACTCCAGGCGCAGCACGCCCAACGGCGTTTCGATCAAGGCGATGATGGGCGGGGCCGCCCCACCGGGGCCGGACTCGTGCAGCCAGCCCGCCACGGCTTGGACCTGCGCCGCCGACTCGACTTTCGGCAGCATGACGCCGGCGAGCCGCGATACCGGCAGCGCCGCGATGTCCGCGCGCAGCAGGCCGGGATCCGCATTGACGCGCACCAGCACGGGCGCGCGATCGGCCAGGCATCCGACCGCCTCGGCCACCTTGTCCCGGGCCGCTTGCTTGCGGTCCGGCGGAATCGCATCTTCGAGGTCGAGCACCAGCGCATCGGCCCCGCGCTGCGCCGCCTTGGCGAACAGATGCGTGGAAAGGACGGGCACGAACAGTACCGAACGCAGATCACGCAACGTCATCGGATGGCTCCTCGCGCCCGCATGGCCTGGATCTCTGCTTCATCCACGCCCGCTTCCCGCAACAGCTCGCCGGTATGCTGCCCCAGGCCGGGAGCCGGGCGGCGGATCGCGCCCGGCGTGCGGCTGAGGCGGGGCGTGACGTTGTGCATGACCACGGCGCCGTCATCCGAATCCAGCGCGATATAGCATTGGCGCCGAACCACGTGCTGATCGGCCAGAAGCTGCGGCGCGTCATAAACAGGCCCCAGCGTCACGCCTTTCCGCCGGAACAACGCCAGGCACTCGTCCAGGCTCATTTCCTTGACGGCGCCGGCGATCATGCCGTCCAGCTCGGCGTCGTTCTCCAGCCTGGCCTCGTTGGTGGAAAAACGGGGGTCGTCGGCCAGTTCCGGCCGCCCTATCGCCTCCATCACCCGCCGCGCCATGACGTCCGTGGAGCCGGACAACGCGACCCAGCGCCCGTCCTTGCACCGGTAGGCATTCCTCGGCGACGCGATCTTGCGGGCGGGATCCTTCTTTTCGCCGGTCGCGGCATAGACCGAGACATCCGTACCCATGACGGCCAGCATGGGTTCGAGCAGAGACAGATCGACGACCTGCCCCGCGCCGCCGTTGACTTCGACTTCGCGCAGCGCGGCAAGCGTGGCGAATGCGCCGGTCAGGCCGGCAATCATGTCCGCCAGCGCCATGTTGGGCAGCTGCGGCACGCCTTCCGGCGCCATGTGCTTGTGCGCATAGCCGCTGAACCCTTCCACCAGGCTGCCAAAGCCGGGCAGGTTCTTGTAGGGACCGGTTTGCCCCCAGCCGGAGATGCGCACGATGACGAGCCGGGGATTCAGCATATGCAGGTCTTCCGGGCTGAACCCCATGGCCTCCAGGGTGCCGGGGCGAAAGCTCTCGATCAGGACATGCGCGGACTCCAGCAGCGTCCGCAGTGCGCTCCGGGCGCCCGCATCGCGCAGCTCGATCGCCAGGCTGCGCTTGTTGCGCGCATAGGTCCGCCACCAGGCATCGAGCCCGCCGCCATGCTCGAGCGCTTCCTTCCAATGGCGCAGCGTGTCGCCCGCCTTCGGCGATTCGACCTTGATGACGTCCGCGCCGAAGTCCGCAAGCTGCAGCGACAGCATGTTGCCGGCGACCAGCCGCGACATGTCCAGGACGCGGACCTTGTCCAGCACCCCTTTCGAGGCGGGATCGGGAAGCACCGCGGCCAAGGCCGCGGAGGGTGGACCCAGGCCGTCCATCATTTCGCATTCAAGCCCAGATCGGCCACCAGCCCCTGCCAGAAAGGCGCCTGCTGGTTCAACCGGGCCAGGAATTCATCGTTGGTCATGTGCAGCACCGTGGATTCGGTCGCCGCGAACTGCTCCTGCAGCTTCGGGTTGCGCAGCGCCTCTTCCACCGCCAGCTTGATTTTCCGGATGGCTTCGGGCGGTACGCCCTTCGGGGCGAACAGGCCGCCCAGCACGCCGATCGGAGGGCCTTCCAGCCCGGCCTCCGCAAGCGTGGGAACATCGGGCAGGGAAGCTTCGCGCTTGTCGCCCGTGACCGCCAGGGCGCGCAGCTTTCCGGACTTGATGTGACGCATGGACGCCGTCAGCGAATCCGTGGCGAAGAGCACCTGGCCGCTCATCAGGTCGGTCAGGGCCGCGCCGCTGCCTTGGTAGGGGACATGGGTGGCTTCCAGGCCGGCGCGGCGCAGGAAGCTTTCCGTGCCCAGATGCGTCATCGTGCCCATGCCGGCGGAGGCATAGGCGGACGGTTTGGCGCATATCGCATCGATGAGCTCCTTGATGTCCTTGGGCGCTTCCGGCGTATTCGCGACGAGCACCGCGAAAGGCGCCCAGAGAATCGGCGCCACGGGCGTGAAATCGTCCAGCGAGTAGTGGGCCGCCGAGTTCATGACGGGAACCACGAGCAATTGTGCCGTGGACGTGAACAGGATGGTGTAGCCGTCCGCCGGAGCGCGTTTCACCGACTGATGGGCGATGATGCCGCCCGCGCCCGGGCGGTTTTCCGCGATGATGGTTTGCCCCAATGAGGGAGCCATGAAGTTGGCCAGCATGCGGCCCACGACATCGCTGCCCGAACCGGGCGCCTGCGGAATGACGAGGGTGACGGGCTTGGCGGGGAAATCGCCGGCGGCCGCCTGGGCTAGCATCGGGCCGCACAGCGCCATGGAAGAAAGTGCCGCCAACAGGCGGCGTCGGGAAATCGGCTGCACCATGGTCTCCTTCTTTTCCGGGATGGAAATCAGTTATGTTTATGTCTGAATGAAGTATATACCATTATGTGCTACAGCAAACATTGCCATGACAAATAAAAGACAATCGACCGCCCTGAAGAAATCTGCCAAGTTCGCGACGGACGACCAGCTGGCAAGCCACGCGCCGGAAAACTTGATCACCTACCGCGTGTTCGTGGCCGCCCAGGCCATGTCGCGCCTGGTGGACGCATCCGTACGCGCTTCCATGGACCTGACGAGCCGCCAGTGGCGTGTACTGGTCGTCCTGAACCGGCTCGGCACCGCCGCCTCCGGCGACGTGGCTCGCCTCGCCAGTTTCGATCACAGCCAGGTCAGCCGCATCGCCCTCGAGCTGACCAAGCTGGGACTGGTCCGGCAAGGCAGCGACGGCAAAGACCGCCGCAAACAGCTGCTTTCCCTGACGGAAAAAGGAATCGAATACTTGCGCATCGGCCTGCCCGCCTCGCTGGAGCGCGAGCAGCGGCTGCGCGCACGGCTCAGCGCAAGCGAATATGAGGTGTTCTGCCGCGCGCTCAGCGCGCTGACCGATGAAGCCGCGGTCTTGCTGGGTGAAATCGATAGCGCCCCATCACGCAGCCTGATCCAATCCTGAACTCTGGAGCGATGACACATGAAGCGGCGTACGTGCGCAGTGGTGGGCGCCGAAACCTACAAATCCCCCAGCGAAGCGTTGATGCTTTTAGCGGTGGCAATCAGTTTTGGCGCCAGGCTGCGCTGCACGTCCTCCAGCTTCCAGCGCGGCGACGGCACCGCAATATTCACGGCACCCACCGGTTTTCTTTGGCGATCAAGCAAAGGAGCCGCAATGGAAATATCGCCAACAAAGGCCTCTTGATCATTCAAGGCGTAGCCCGCTTGCCGAGCCGCCGCCAGGGCGGCCATGAGCCCGGGCAGATCCGTGACCGTCGTGGCGGTCATCGCCTTGCGGTCAGCCCGCTCCAGGGCGGCACGGGCAACCGCCGAATCCATGCAAGACAGTATGGCTCTGCCCGCCGCAGTGCAGAATGCAGGCAAGCGTGAACCGACATGCAGGTCCACGCTCACTGCGTGATGGCTGGGAAACCGTGCGATATATACGATCTCGTCTTCCTCCAGCCTCATCAGATTGACCGTCTCGCCGGTATCCCGATTCAAGGCCTCGAGATAAGGATGCGCCTTCTCGCGCAGCCGGTCCAGCGCAAGCACAGTGTGGCTGAAGCTGAGCATCCGGCTCGACAAGGTATAAGCCCGGGTATCAGGATGCTGGCGCAGATACCCGAGCGCCTTCAGGGTGTGCACCATGCGTTGCACCACACTGCGATTGAGCTTCGACGCTGCCACGATCTCGGTGAACCCCAGCGGCCGCCCCGCTTTCTGGAGGACTTCAAGTATTTGAAAACATTTGGCCAGAGAATGAACGAACAATCTGCTGGCAGCATCATCGGGGGTATCACCAAGCTCTTTTGTCATGCGATTTCAAGGCTCTTCTTCAACGAGCACACCATACAAGTTTGGACGGCGGTCGCGCCACCAGGGAAACTTCTTTCTGGCGGCCGCCACATCGTTCAGATCGACCGTCGCCACCAGCAGTTCGGGGTCTTGCGTTCCAGCTTCCGCCAACATCGTTCCGCGCGGATCCACAATCATACTTCGGCCCAGATGGGTACGCGGACCCTCCGTTCCCACACGATTGCAGGCAAGCACGAACACACCGTTTTCATAAGCGCGCGCCCGCAATGGGACCTCCCATATAGAGGCACGGTGAACCGGGTCGGAGTATGTCGAGAAGCTGATTGGCATGACGATGATTTCCGCGCCCTTCATCGCCAGCACGCGCGATGCTTCGGGGTAAAGCCTATCGTTGCATATCTGCACCCCTATTCTGGTGCCCGCCACCGTGTAAACCGGCAGTTGCTCGCCAGGCGTAAAGTAGAACTTCTCATAGCTGCCGGTACCGCCCTGGGAGGCATTGGGAAAGTAAGCGGGCATGTGAGTCTTGCGGTACACGCCCTGAACCACCCCGTGCTCGTCGATGACCTGGGCCGAGTTGTAATAGCCCGCATGCGTGCGTTCGGCGACGGGGAGCACCAGCGCAATGCCCAGTTCTTTTGCCTTGGACCGCAGCCCGGCCAGCACGGGATCGTCCATGAACATGAAGTAGCGATCGAAGTCTTCTTCCAGGCGATTGGCGAAAAACGGCCCGAGGAACAACTCGCAAAATGAGAGGAGCTGCACACCCTTCCGGCCGGCTTCGTCCAGCAAACGATGGGCGAGCTCTTCAACTTGCTGTTCACCGCAGACCGACACGGCGCCGGTCTGCGCCGCCGCGATGGTAAGTGGCCTTGACATAGTCACCCCCAAATCCTTTCGAACGCCCGAATGAAGTTGCCGCCCGCTATGCCCTGAATTTCCTCCGCGCTAAACCCGCCCTTTTCCAAGGCTTCGATGATGTGGCCGAAGCGGCTGGGCGTAGGCGTTTCGGACGGATATCGGGAGGCCGAGGCATTGCCAAACGCCTGCGCATACTTGCCGCCGGTCTCGGGATACGCCCCTTTGGACAGCTCGAGAATGGAGCGCACGTTCTGCTCGTCTTGGACGGCGGAAAAGTCGGTTCCTATTCCAATGTGCTCTACACCCACTACGTCGGCAATGTGCTGGACGTGCCGTACGAAGTTGGCCAGTGTGGGCGGATTCTTCGGATTGCCGTCCCAGTTCATGAACCCATGTATCGAGGCGCCGATGACCCCGCCCGTTGCGGCAATGGCGCGCAGGACCTCATCGGATTTATTGCGCACCTGGTCATCCACCGCTTTGGCGTTGGCGTGTGTCGCAAGTACCGGCTTGGATGACAGGCTGGCCGCATCAAGGGAAGTCCGCTCCCCGCAATGAGACAGGTCGATTGCGATTCCCACGTCATTCAGTTCGGCCACGAGCGCCCGGCCGAAGCGCGTCAGGCCTCCATTCCGTTCTTCAATGCACCCGTCTCCGGCCAAGTTGGCTTCGTTATAGGTGAGTTGTATCACTCTCATGCCCAACGCATGGAAAGCAGCGGCCCGATCGACCTCCCCGTCGAAAGGCAAAGAATTCTGCCAGCCCATGATCAAGCCGGCCCGGCCTTCCTGCTTTGCCCGCTCGATGTCGCCGGCGGTTTTGACCAGCCGCCATTTTGAATCGGGCGCCGACAGCCGTTTGTGCCAACGCCCCAGTTCAGTGATTGTCTTGCCCAAATCCCAGTGCATGTGAGTGACGGTGATATTCGCCGCCGTTACTCCGCCTTCCAGCAAGGGGGTCGGATTTCCATCACAAAAGTAAACCAAGCCATCGACGATCAAAAGCTGCTGCGACGTCTGCATGTTCATTGCGCCACTCCCACGGTAGATGATCAAAGTAATATTGCTATGCAATACTTAGTATTGCATATAAAGATCGTAATGGATACAGTGTGCCTACGCAAGAAGTTACTCGTGGACGCAGTACAACTCTCTCTTCAAAGGAACTGTGATGGTACGTCGATGCATTCTTCTGCTCAGCTCGCTTGTCATGGGTCTGTCCCTGCAGCCCGCTCATTCCCAGGGCTCCTGGCCTCTTGAACCGATAAAGCTCGTCGTCGCCTACCCGCCGGGCGGCAGTACCGACACGGCGGCACGCATACTGGCGCAACGCCTCAGCCAGAACCTGAACCAGCAAGTCGTTGTGGACAACCGGGCGGGGGCCGGCGGCACCATCGGTGCCGCGTCGGTTGCGCGGGCCAAGCCGGACGGCTATACGATCTTGCTAGCCGCCTCGCCCGAAGTCGCGATAGCGCCGGTGGTAATGGAAAAAATGAACTACGACCCCAAGGTGGATCTGGAAGCGATATCCATGGTCGGCCAAGTTCCGTTCGTGCTCGTCGTGAATCCGGCGCTGCCGGTCAAAACCCTGCAAGAGCTCATTGAGTATGGGAAGAAGAATCCCACGAAATTGAATTACTCTTCTTTCGGCACGAATACATCCAATCACCTGATCGGCGAACAATTCAAGATTCTTACGGGGATAAAGGCCACACATGTTCCCTATAAGGGCAGCGGTCCCTCGATCACCGATCTCATGGGCGGGCAAGTTCAATACACTTTCGATACAGCCACGGCCGTCATGGGGCACGTAGAAGCAGGCAAGCTTCGGGCGATTGCCGTCGCGACTCCCGAGCGGCTCGCCAATGCGCCGACCATCCCCACAATGTCGGAAGCCGGCCTTCCAGGCTTCGTAGGCGGAACCTGGTTCGGCCTGCTGGCGCCGGCCAACACACCGCCGGACGTCATTCAGCGTCTGAATAAGGAGACACGTGCCGCGCTGGCGTCCAAAGACATCCAGACAAAATTCGCGGAACTCAATATCCTTCCTGCAGGGGATTCTCCGGCCGAGTTCCGCGCATTCATCGATGCCGAAATCGCCAAATGGAAGAAACTGACGGCACAGCTGGATCTAACCTCGAAATAAGGAATGTAAACATGCAGCAGCGAGGCACATGCGCTGTGGTGGGCGCCGGCATCATCGGGGTATGCATCGCATATGAATTAACCAAGCGGGGCGTCGACACCATGCTCATCGACAAAGACGAGCCCGGCCGGGGGTCCAGCTATGGCAACTCTGGGGCAATCAGCCCCGCCTCGGTCGCTCCCCTGGCCATGCCGGGCGTCCTCGCTTCCGTTCCCAGCATGTTGGGCCATCCGGACAGCCCGCTGTTTCTTCCTTGGCGCTACTTCCCGCGCGCGCTACCCTGGCTGGCGCGCTTCGTATGGGCATCCCGCCCGTCCGCGGTGGAGAAATCCGCTACGCGCCTGGCGGAGATCCATCAACAAGCGGTCAGCCTCCATGAAGCCCTTGCCCACGAGGTCGGCGCCCCCGAGGTCATCCTCAAGCGGGGGCACCTGCACCTATATCCCAATGAACGCGCGCTCAATGGCGACCGCGCATCGTGGCGCTTGCGCGAGCGCCACGGCATCACGTTCACGCGCATCGCACGGCCCGAGATCCTCGACCTCGAACCCCAGGCGCCAGCAGGCTATCAAGTCGGCATCTATCTCGAAAATCAAGCGACATTACGCAATCCATTCCGCTATCTACACGCCATTTTCGCCAAGTTCCTCGACAACGGCGGGCGTTTCGTGCAGGCCAATGTCCAATCGTTAAAGAACGACGCAAATGGCGGCTGGACGCTCGACACTTCCTGCGGTCCGATGAACGCGCAGCATGTCGTGGTCGCCGCCGGCGCCTGGTCCCGCCGCTTGCTGCGCCCGCTGGGCATTCAACTGCCCTTGGAAACACAGCGCGGCTACCACGTGCAATTCCGCGGCGATGCCGCAGCGATCAGCCGAACCGTGGTGCTGACCGATCACAAGGCTTTCTTCACCCCGATGGAAGACGGCCTGCGGGTGGGGGGAACCGTCGAGCTTGCGGGCTTGAAGGCCGAACCCAACCTTCACCGGGCGGATATACTGGCCCGCATCGCCAAGCGTGCCTTCCCGCAACTGGAGGGGCAGCCATACGACACATGGATGGGCCACCGGCCTTGCATGCCCGATTCGGTTCCCGTCATCGGCCCCAGCAAAAAGCGGCCCGGCTTATGGCTGGCCGTGGGGCATGGCCATCTTGGCCTGACGGATTCCGTGGGTACGGCCAAGATCATTGCGGACGGCATGCTGGGGCCATAAGCTCAAGGCGCCGCTCAGCGTGCCAACACGGCTTCAACAGCCCGAGCCATGGCAAGCAAGGCGCCGTCCTCTCCATTCCGGCAGACCAGCTGCAAGCCTATGCCTCTGGCCCCGGCGCAATACGCAGCGGGTATCGGCAAAGACACGCCGCACAGCCCCAGCAGGTTGATGGGCTGGGTATTTCGTAGCGCCCTGGCGTTCCATGCCACCACGGCGTCCACGTCGCCAACGGAGTCGGCGGGCACCGGTAGGGCGGGCGAGGTGGGCATGATGGCCACGTCCACCTCGCTCAGTATGCGCCGCGCCTGTTCCTGCAGCCCGTGCCGTTCTCGCAGCAAGTGCAAGTACAAGTCGGCCGGGTAATCCAGGGCGGCGGACGCCCGGGACCACACCACCGGGTCCAGCAAGCCGCGATTCTTCATGAAGCGTTCGCGGCCGAAAAAGCCCAGGAATTCCGCCGGCACCCCGCGCCCGAAGGTTTCGGCCACGCGCTCCGTGCCCGGGAGATCCATGCTTTTGAAAACGGCGCCCGCCCGCTTCAACGCGTCCAATACTTTGTTGAACGCCGCCTCGACCTCTGGGTCCAGGCCGTCGCAAAAAACCCGCTCCGGCAGGCCGACGCGGGCGCCGTCCAATTGCCATGCCGGCATCGCGGCCCCGCCCAGCGCGGCGGCGATCAGGTCCAGATCGTCCATGTTCCGCGTGAACAGCCCTATGCTGTCCAGGGTGGGCGCCAGCGGAAAGATGCCTTCCAGCGGCCAAAGCGCCGCACTGGCCTTGTAGCCGACGACTTCGCAGAAAGCGGCGGGCTGGCGCACGGAGCCGCCCGTGTCTCCCCCGACCGAGAATGCGCACAGCCCCGCGGCCATCGCCACCGCCGAGCCGCTGCTGGAGCCGCCGGGCATGTGCTTGCGGGACGGGTCGATCGGGTTCCAGGGCGTGGGATGGGTAAGGTTGAACGTGCCCATGGCGAACTCGGTCGTGCGGGTCTTGCCCAGCACGATGCAGCCCATTTGCTTCAGCTTGCGGATGAACGGCCCTTCGCCGCCAACCAGCCCCGTCAGATCGGCACGGCTGCCGGCCGCCGTCGGCATGCCTTCGACACTGAACAGATCCTTGACGCCCATGGGCACCCCCATCAAGGGGCCCAGATCCACGCCTTGGCGCAGCAGCGCATCCACCCGCCTTGCGGCTTGCAGCGCTTGCTCGTGGGCAACGTGCGCATATGCCGACAGCTTGGGGTTCGACGCGCCGATCTTCTGCAGGAACCCGGCCGTGACCGCTTCGGCGGTGATCTTGCCGCTTCTGAGATCCGCCCCCAGCCGGCCTATGCTCGGAGGGAGATCGTCTGTTTGCTCGTTTGCCATGTCATCCCCGCTGCGCGTCCATCGACGCATCGAGGCGGCCATGCCGCAGGCCCGGCATGGCCGCAAGAAGATCGCGGGTGTATTGATGGGCCGGATTCGAAAAAATCCTCGCCCCCGGCCCGCTTTCCACCACTTCCCCATAGCGCATGACGAGGATCGTATCGCTCACTTGCGACGCAACCCGCAGGTCGTGCGTGACGAAAACCATGGCCAGGCCCATCTGGTCCCGAAGCTCGGTCAACAGCTTCAGGATCTGCGCCTGGACGGAGACGTCCAGGGCCGAGACGGGCTCGTCGGCGATCAGGACCTCGGGATCCAGGGCCAGCGCGCGCGCAAGCCCGACGCGCTGGCGCTGCCCGCCAGAAAACTCGTGCGGATACCGGCCCGCGGCCTGGGCGCCAAGGCCCACGATGTCCAGCAGCTCGCGCGCCTTGGCATGCGCCGCCGCGCGCGGGGTGCCGTGGATGATGGGGCCTTCGGCAATGAGATCGCCGACGGTATGGTGAGGGTTGAGCGACCCGTACGGGTCCTGGAACACCATCTGGATGCGGCGGCTGAAGCGCCTCATTTCGCGCCGCGACAACGCCTGCACGTCGGTGCCGTCGATCTCGACCACGCCTTGGTCGGAAGCGATCAGGCGCGTCAGGCAGCGCACGATCGTGGATTTGCCCGACCCCGATTCCCCCACGATTCCCAGCGTCTCGCCTCGCCGAACGGTGAAGCTCACGTCATTGACCGCCAGGAATCTCGTCGGCTTCTTCAGGAAGCCGTTCGAGCGAAAATAGGCTTTGTGCAGGTGCTTGACGTTCAGGATGACGGGCTTCTGATCCGCCTCCTTGATGCCTTCCCGGTAAGTCAGCTTAGGGATGGCTTTGATCAGCGACTGCGTGTAGGAATGCGTGGGCGCTTCCAGGACCTGGTCCACGGTTCCCGATTCCACCAGGTTCCCAAGCTGCATCACCAGGACCCGGTCCGCGATATCGGCCACCACGCCGAAGTCATGGGTCACGAAGATGATGGCGGTGCCGTATTTTTCTTGTATGTCCTTGAGCAGCCGCAGGATCTCCGCCTGCGTCATGACGTCCAGCGCGGTGGTGGGCTCGTCGGCGATCAGGATGGACGGGTTCATGGCAAGCGCCATGGCGATCATCGCCCGCTGGCGCTGCCCGCCGGACAGCTGATGAGGATAGGAATGGAAAATCCTTTCCGGATCGGGCAGCTTCACCGCGTCCAGCAATTCCTTGACCCGCGGCGCCGCCGCCTTCTGGGTCAAGCCTTGATGGACATGGAACACCTCGCCTATCTGCCGGCCGATTTTCATGACCGGGTTGAGCGCGGTCATGGGTTCCTGGAAGATCATCGCGATTTCTTTGCCGCGTATGCGCCGCAGCTCCGCGTCGTCGGCCGCGACGAGGTCGCGGCCTTTGAACAGGATTTTCCCGGAAGCGATGCGCACATGCGGTTTCGGCAACAGCCCCATGACCGCGCGCGCCGTCATGGACTTCCCCGAACCCGATTCCCCGATGATGCACACGACCTCGTTGGGACGCAGCGTCATGCTCAGGCCGGAAACGGCGTACTTGCGGTCCGTCCCGGCGGGCAGCGCGATGGTCAGGCCCTGGATGTCGAGCAATGCTTCTTCCATGATTCAAAAGTGCCTTAATCGTGGATTGAGCGCGTCGTTCAGCCCTTCGCCCACCAGGTTGATGGCCAGGACCGTCACCAGTATGGCGACCCCTGGAAACGCGCATAGCCACCATGCCGTCCTGAGCACCGGGCGGGCCGCGCCTATCATGAAGCCCCAGCTCATGACGTTGGGGTCGCCCAGGCCCAGGAAAGACAATGCGGACTCGATCAATATCGCATTGGCGACCATCAGGGAACTCATGACGATGATCGACGACAGCGTATTGGGCAGAATGTGGTGGACGATGGTCCGCCAGTTGCTCATGCCCATGACCATGCACGCCTCGACATACTCCTTGCCCCGCGCCGCCAGGAATTCACCGCGCACCAGCCGGGTCATGGGCGGCCAGGACACGATGGCTATCGCAAGCACCACATTCGTTATGGAAGCGCCCAGTATCGCCACCAGCAGGATCGCGAACAGGAAGAAGGGAATCGTTTGAAAGATCTCGGTGATGCGCATGACCCACTGGTCCACGTAGCCGCCGTAGTAGCCGGCCACCGCCCCCAGGACCGTGCCCAGGAAAACCGCGATGGCGGTGGCGAACAGGCCGATGAGCAGCGACGTCCGGGCCCCGTAGACGATGCCGGTGGCGACGTCCCGGCCCAGGATGTCGGTGCCCAGCAGGTGTTCCTGGAACGGCAGCGAAAACGGCGTTCCCACCATGCTGAACGGGTCCTGCGCGTAGAAGAATGGGCCGACCAGCGCAACCAGCGCAACCACCAGCAAGATCACCGCGCCGAAGACGGCCGAGGCATTCCTGCTGAATCGACGAATGAGCGGAGCCATAGTTTCGGGCCTTATAGCTGTGAATCGATGGTCTCAGGCCGTTCTGATGCGCGGGTCGAGAACCGAATACAAAACGTCCACCAGAAGATTCGCGACGACCACCAAAATGGCGCAAATGAAAAATATGCTCAAAAGCAGGTTCAAGTCGCGCGCGAACAGAGCCTGGAAGGCAAGGTAGCCCAGTCCCGGCCAGGCAAAGACGGTTTCCACGACCACCGAGCCGCCCAGCATGGCGCCGATCTGCATGCCCGCCATGGTCACCACCGGCAGGACCGCATTGCGCAGCATGTGCCCGAAAACGATCTGGCGCTCCGTCAAGCCCTTGGCCCGCGCCGTGGTCACGTAATCCAGGCCGGACTGCTCCAGCATGGAGGCGCGCATCAGGCGCGTGTAGAAAGCTAGGTAGAACAGGGACAAGGTGGTTGCCGGCAGAACCAGATGCCTGCCGATGTCCAGCACGCGTTCCCAGCCTTCATAAAAAGCGGATATGTTCTCCATCCCGCTGGTCGGCAGCCAGCCCAGGTGTATGGAGAACAGGACGATCAGCATCAGCCCCGCCCAGAACATGGGCGTCGCGTAGGAAATCAGGGCGCCCAGTGAAATCAGATTGTCTTTCCAGGTGTTCAGCCAGCGCGCGGCCAGGGCGCCCAATAGAACCCCCATGCCGACGGAAATGACGAGCGTCGTGCCCATCAGCAGCAGCGTGGCGCCCAGGCGTTCCGTGATCAAGTCCTTCACGGGCTTGGCCGCGCGGAAGGAATAGCCCAGATTGAGGGTCAGGATGTTCTTCACGTACACGCCGAGCTGAACGGCCAGGGGCTTGTCCATCCCGAATTCCTCGCGCAGCTGCGCAATGTATTCCGGGGTGGACGACCCCGCTTCGCCGGCCAGCACTTCCGCCGCGTCTCCGGGCGCGGAATGCAGCAGGAAGAAGTTCAGGACCACGATGACCAGGATGGTCAGGACGCCCTGGAACAAGCGCCTGAAGATCCTGGGCAAGGAACCGCCTATCAATGCAAGCATATCCGCTCCATGCGCCTGGCCGCGACCGGGGAAGGCGGATCAGGCCTTGTCCAGCCAGGCCTTCCCGAAGGACCCGTACAAGCCCAGAGGCGTCACGATGTCGTCCTTGACCCGCTTGTTCTTCACCGTGACGAACTCGATCTCGTGCACCCAGACGTATGGGGCCGCCTCGACCACCAGCTTCTGGAACCTGTGATAGATTTCGTTGCGCTTCTTGGGGTCGGTTTCGATCGCCGCGCGGTCCAGGAGCTCGTCCGTTTCGGGCGTGCTCCATTGCGAGTCGTTCACGAACACCGCTCCCGGCGTGATGGTCTTGGACGAATAAAACCTGTGGGCGCCGATCACCGGATCGGCAAGCGTCTGCACCCAGTTGCTCGTCAGGTCGAAGTCATAATTCGTGTACACCCGCCGCAGCCACGTGGGCACGTCTTCATAGCGCAGGGTGGCCTTGATGCCTATGCGCCCCAGCACCTGCTGGATATATTCGCCGAAGCGGCGCCACTCGTCGCCATAGGGCGTGATGTCATGGACGATCTCGAAGCGCGTGCCGTCGGCCTTCCTGGGAAAGCCGGCTTCATCGAGCAGCTTGTTGGCCACTTCCACGCCATTGGGCACGTCGTAGTTGTGCACGTCCGGCGTATAAATGCCGTTGGCCGCGAAGTTCGAACTGATGGGGCCGGTGGCTTTCTTGCCGAAGCCGAACCAGATGTGGTCGATCACGAATTGGCGGTCGATCGCATACGAAATCGCCTGCCTGACTTTGACGTTGTCGAACGGCTTGCGCTTGGTGTTGAAGTCCAGCATGGTGATCGGCGCCTGCATTTCGTACCCGCGCGTCGTGGCTTCTATGAAGGGCTTCTCTTTGAGGCGCGCGATGTCGACGTTGGGAATGGCGCTGAAGCCCCCGATATGGGCCTCGCCCGCCTCGATCGCGGCGCTGCGGGACCCGGCGTCGGGGATGAAGCGGAACGCGATCCTGTCCAGGTTCGGCTCGCCCGGCTTCCAGTAGTTCTTGTTTTTTTCCAGCAGCACGAACTCGCCGCGCCGCCATTCCTTGAAAACGAAGGGGCCGGTGCCCACGGGCTTGTTGGCGTATTCGCTGCGCTGTATGTTTTCGCCTTCGAACAAGTGCTTGGGCAGCATCGGGGACTCGTAGCTCGAAAGCCCCATCATCAGATACGGCGCGGCGGTATCGAGCTTGAACACGGCGGTGAGCGGGTCGGGGGTTTCCACCGCGACGACATGGCGGAAGGTGGTGGCCGCGCCCCGCGGGTGGATTTTCTTCAGGACTTCCATCACGCTGAACCGCACGTCTTCGCTGGTGAAGGGCTTGCCGTCGTGGAACTTCACGCCGTCCTGCAGCTTGAACGTGATGGTGAGGCCGTCGTCGGACACCTGCCAGGACTTGGCCAGCCCGGGCTTCGGTTGAAGATCGAAGCCATATTCCAGCAGGCCTTCGTACACCTTGGTGGCCACCTGCCCCACGGGCCCCGACGTGCTTTGATAACCGGCCAGGGTGGGGGGCTCGGGCACCACCAGCATGACCAGGGTGCCGCCCTTGCGGACCTTGCCGCCTTCACCGCTTTGCGCCAGCGCCGACGCGGGGACGCCGACGCCCCACGCCCCCCCGAGAAGTGTGCCGAGCTGTATGAATTTCCGGCGGGTCACGGCGTTGCCGGTTGAATCTTCCTTACAGCCGCCCTCTGTGAACGCATTTACATCGGCCATATCCGTCTCCTGAATATTTCCCGATGCGCCCTGACCTTCTAAAGACGCTCGGAGCTACTTCGAAAGGGGCAAGTCATATATATAATTTAAATCATACATCTAGGCCGAGACATCAGGGTAATCACTCATCGGAATCGTCTGGGCTGTGCGCGGCCTTTGGCGCATCAAGGCAGCACGAGCATATTCCCATGGGTGTCCACCATTTCCGTTACCGCTTGCTTCAAAGCGTGAACAAAGTTTCTTGCCACGATGGGTACCGCCCGCGTGGATGAGAACACGACACAGACCCGGGTTTCGATTGCCGGGCTGAACGGCCGCACGACCAGATCGGTGAAATCGCCTGAAAACAATGGAAACGAATCGACCAGCGCCACGCCGACGCCCCGGCGCACCAGCGTGTAGGCCGTCATGGTGTGGTTGACCGTGAAGTGCACGTTGTGCGCGACGTTGGCGGAATGGAAGGCTTCACGCAGCAGCATGCCGGTGGTGGTTTCGTCGCTGAACGAAATGATGCTCTCGTCGGCCAGTTGGCGCGGCTCTATATAGCGGCGCCGGGCCAGGGGGTGGTCGCGGCGCAGCACGCAGCACACGCGCGACCGGCACAGTTCTATCGTTTCCATATCCAGCGCGCCGGCGGGCGCGTCCAGCACGCCCAAGTCGACGTAGTTGGTGGCGACGTGCTGCACGGCCAGGCGCGTGGGCAAGGACTTGATGTCGAACCGCACCCCGGGGTGCGCGCGATGAAAGTTTTCGATGGCCTTCGCCACCAGCGACATCGACAGCGTGGTGACGGAGGCGATGGAAATCGTGCCCGACAGCCCTTCCCGCGCTTCGTCCGCCAGGTTTTTGATGACCGTGAGCGTACCGAACAAGCGCTCGATTTCGGGCATGAGCCGTTCGGCTTCCGGCGTGATGATCAAGCGGCCGTTCACGCGCGAGAACAATGCCAGGCCCAGCCTTTCTTCCAGCAGCCGGACCGTCTTGGTGACGGCCGGCTGGGATACGTTCAGCATGCGCGCGGCGGCGGACACTGAGCCGGCTTTCGCAACTGCGCGAAACACCGCCAGGTAACGGACGTTGAGCATGCCTGACCCCCTACCCATAACTTTTAGTTTCTTGCACTGCTTGTAAATTGTATTAGTTTTAATGGGCAACTGGGCATACAGTAGCGTCAAACAAGCCGCCGATCCGGCCCATAACACCAGAAGAGACAACGTCATGAGCAGAGAGCAGGTCCTGAAGGAGACCGTGCCGCCGCTGGCCGCACGCATCGAGCAACTGGAGGCCGAACCGCTGCCGGCCAGCATAGGCTTCCTGCTGGACGCGGCCGCCGCGGAATGCCCCGCCGCATTGGCCTGGAATTTCTTCGAGCTGGGCGCAACCATCGATTACGCCACGCTGCAAAAGACGGTCAACCGGCTGGCTTGCGGCATGTACGAGGCCGGCATCCGCAAGGGGCGGCATGTCGGCGTCATGCTGCCGAACATCCCCGCGTTTCCGCTGACATGGCTGGCGCTGGCCCGGCTGGGCGCCGTCATGGTGCCGATAAACATCGCCTACACGCCGCGGGAACTCACCTTCATCATTGAAAACGGAGACGTGGAATGGCTGGTCATCCATGACGGCTGCCTGCCCGCCCTGGATGCGCTGAACCCCTTGCCGGGCCTGCTGCGGGCGGACCGCATCCATACGGTGGGCAGCGAGCGCGATTCGGCCCATCATTGGGAAGCCCTGCTCGACAATGACGGCGACGCCTTCCGCCCGCCGTATGAAGTCGAACTGGATGACCCCATGAACATCCAGTACACCTCGGGCACCACGGGCTTTCCCAAGGGCTGCGTGCTGTCGCATCGGTACTGGCTCATCACCAGCAAATCCAATGCGTTCCGGGACGGCCGCAAATATGCGCGCATCCTGGCGCCCACGCCCTTCTTCTACATGGACCCCCAATGGCTGCTGCTGATGACCTTCTTCCAGCGCGGCACCCTGTTCGTCGCCAACCGGCAAAGCCCCAGCCGGTTCATGGGCTGGGTGCGCGAGCACCGGATCAACTTCTGCCTGCTGCCGTATCTGGTCCACAAGCAGCCCGAAGCGCCCGATGAGAAAGACCATGCCCTGGTCCGCGTCAACGTATACGGGATACCCAAAGACCTGCACGCCGCCCTGGAAGAACGATTCGACCTGATCGCGCGCGAGGCATTCGGCATGACGGAGTGCGGAACCTGCTTGTTCATGCCGATAGAAGCGACCGACATGACGGGCTCGGGCTCCTGCGGCAAGCCCGGCCCCTTCAGGCAGGCGCGCATCGTCGATGAATCCGGCCAGGCCGTCCAGGCGGGCCAGGTGGGAGAACTGCAGGTGCGGGGCCCCGGCATGCTGCAAGGCTATTACAAGAATCCGCAGGCCACGGCCGCCGCCTTCGACGGCGATTGGTTCCGCACCGGCGATTTGTTCCGCCAGGACGAGCGCGGCTATTTCTACATCGTGGGCCGCGTCAAGGACATGATACGGCGCGCGGGGGAAAACATCGCCGCGCGGGAAGTCGAAGCCGTCATCACCGCCCTGCCCCAGGTGGCCGAAGCCGCGGCGGTGCCGGTTCCGGACGAGGTGCGCGGCGAAGAGGTCAAAGTGTATGTCGCGCTGCGCGAGGGATACGGCCCGGAAGACTTGCCCGTGTCCGCGCTGCTGGAACACTGCGCCGCCAAGCTGGCCCGCTTCAAGATACCCCGCTACATCGCCTACCACGGAACGCTGCCCAAGACCCCATCCGGCAAGATCGCCAAAAAACAGCTGACGCAAGGCGTGGCGGACCTGAAGGCCGGCAGCTACGATCGCATACAGGAAAAATGGCTATGACATTCATCGACTACGGCAGCACTCCGCCGACGCTCGGCAAGACGGGGCCGCATTTGGCGAACTACCGGCGCGTCTACAACGCCAGCGAACGGGCCGCCGGCGAAATCAAGCAGGCGCCCGAGCCCCTGGCGGCCTACCTGGACATGTACGAGGCCTGCCAGGCCAGGCACGTGGTCATCAAGGGGCGCGATCTGGAAACCACCTTCGGCTTGCGCATCAGCAATGAAGACGTGGCCGACTTCTGCGCCAAGCACGGCCCCCGCTACATCGGCTTTGCGGGCGTCGATCCCAACAAGGGCATGGCGGCGGTGCGCGAGCTGCACCACGCGGTCGCCGAACTGGGGCTGCGCGGCTTGAACCTGCAATGCTTCGAACACAAGCTGCGCATCAACGACCCGAAGATGTATCCGCTGTACGCCAAGTGCATCGAGCTGGGCGTCCCCGTGAACATTCACGTCGGCACCAATTTTTCCACCGCCACGTCCATGGATTATGGCCGGCCCCAGTATCTGGACGACGTCATGATGCACTTTCCCGAACTGAACGTGTGCGCGTCCCCGCCGGGCTGGCCCTGGGTGCCTGAACTATTGGCGGTGGCATGGCGCCACGCCAACGTGCGCATCGGCCTGGTGGCGGTGCGCCCCAAGTATCTGGCCGTACCGAATTCGGGTTATGAAATGCTGCTCCAGTATGGCAACACCATGCTGCAGGACCAGATGATCTTCGGCTCCGCCTACCCGATGCAGCCCATAGACCGCAGCCTGGCGGAGGTCAAGGCGCTGCCCGTCAAGGAGGAAGTCAAACGCAAATGGCTGCACGACAACGCGGCCAAATTCCTTGGCTTGGGGCCCGTGGACGCAACCACCTAGGCGGCGCCGGCCTCGGGACGGCCGGCCGGGGCAACGCGCTTCGGCGGGCCTGAGAAAGAAGTATGTCGATAAGCGTAAACGCATCACAGGAGACAACCATGTCAAAGTTGCGCCGTATCAATACTCGTCTTGGCATTCTTGCATTTGCCGCCGCCGTCCTTGCCGCTCCGTCGGCCGCGCCGGCCCAGACCCAGCCCGAGAAGCCGCAGAAAATCGTCATGAACGATTCGGGCGGCGCCACCCAGGCCGCCAACCGGAAAACCTTTTACGATGCCTTCGAAAAAAAGTACGGCATCAAAGTGCAGACCACCAGCCCGGTCGACCTGGGCAAGCTGCGCGCCATGGTCCAGGCCGGCAACATTGAATGGACCGTCACCGAGATCGCGGGACCCGACGCCATTCTTGCGGAAAGATCCGGCTTGCTGGAACCGCTGGACCTGTCCGTGATCGATCTGTCGAAATTCCCCGAACACCTCAGGAACCGCAAGTACGTATTCCCGAAAAGCGCCTATTCCACCATCATCGGCTACCGCAGCGATGTATTCAAGGACGGGAAAGGCCCGCAAAACTGGAAGGATTTCTGGGACGTCAAGAAGTTCCCCGGCCCGCGCACCATGCAGAACAGCCCGATCGAGAACCTGGAATTCGCGCTGCTGGCCGACGGCGTCGAGCCCGACAAGCTGTATCCGCTGGACGTGGATCGCGCCTTCAAGAAAATGAATGAAATCAAGCCGCATATCGCCGCCTGGTGGACGACGGGCGCGCAGTCCGCGCAATTGCTCGTCGATCAGGAGGCCGTCATCGGCACCGCCTGGAACGGCCGCTACTACGCGCTGGTGAAAGAAGGCGCGCCCATCGCCATAGTATGGAACCAGGGCGCCATCAAGGAATCGGCTTTCGGCATACCGAAGGGCGCCAAGGACGCCTACTGGGGACAGCGCCTGCTGGCCATCGCGGCCGACGCCAAGCTGCAGGGAGCCTATGCGAACATCATCGGCTACCCCGGGCTGAACCTCGATGCCACGCAGTACACCGATCCCAAGATCGTGCCCTACCTGCCGACCAGTCCGGAGAATCTGCCGAAGCAGTTCTGGGTGAATCTGGAATGGTGGTCCGACAACCGCGCCGCCATCCAGGAACGCTGGGCGCGCTGGCTGCTGGAATGACCCCCCCGGCCCGCCTTGAAGAAGATTCGCCCAGCCACTTGAAAGGAAACGGCCCATGACCGGCAGTCCTCCCCACACGCATGCCGATGCGGACCGCGCCGCCCATGGCGTGCACATCAAAGGCGTGACTCGCCGCTTCGGCCAGGTCGAGGCCCTGGCGGGCATAGACCTGAGCATCCGCGAGGGGGAATTGCTCACCATCCTGGGCCCCAGCGGCTCGGGCAAGACCACGCTCCTGAAGGTCATCGCGGGTTTCGAACAGCCCGACGAGGGCGTGGTCTGCCTGAACGAACTGGACATCACCTACATGCCGCCCGCCAAGCGCGACATCGGCATGGTGTTCCAGAACTACGCGCTGTTCCCGCACATGACCGTCGCGGAAAACATCGCGTTTCCCTTGCGGATGCGCAAAGTGCCGAAGGCGGAATGCGACAGCAAAGTGCGCGAGGCCCTGAAGCTGGTCGACCTGCCGGAATTCGGCGCGCGCCTGCCGAAACAGCTGTCCGGCGGGCAGCAGCAGCGGGTCGCGCTGGCGCGCGCGGTGGTCTTCGGGCCGCGCCTGTTGCTGCTGGACGAACCCTTCGGCGCGCTCGACCGCAAGCTGCGCGAGCAGATGCAGCTCGAAGTGCGCCGGCTGCAGCGCCGCCTGGGCCTGACGGCGCTGTTCGTCACGCACGACCAGGAAGAAGCGCTGGTGCTGTCGGACCGCATCGCGGTCATGAACGAAGGCCGGATCGCCCAGCTGGGCACGCCGCAGGAAATCTACCAGACGCCCGTCGACCGCTTCGTGGCCGGCTTCATCGGCGAATCCAACCTGCTTCATGCCCGCGCCGATGACGCCGGCCAAGCGGCCACGCTGGAAGACGGCACGCGCATCGCCCTGCCGCCCGGCGCCCACACCGGGCGCGACATCGGCATCTTGCTGCGCCCCGAACGCGCCCGCTACATGAAGGAAGGAGACCGCGCCGACACCAGGATCGACGCCACGATCACCGAGATCGTGTACCTGGGCGAGACCACGAAATACCGCCTGCGCACCCGCAGCGGCGTCGAACTGATCGTCCGCTGGCCCCTGGGCGCCGCCGGGCATGCGCTCGCCATGAACGAACCGGTCGCCATCGGCTGGGACCGCAACGACATCCACGTGATTCAATGGACATGACCCCCGCCACCCCGGCCGGGCGCAAGCCGGCCTACAGTGCTCCGCCCCGGCGGCCGCGCCTGTCGCGGCTATGCCGGCGCGGAGCGGGCGCATCGATATGGGCCGCCGTGCCCGCCACGGCATTCATCGCCGTGCTGTTCCTGCTGCCCCTGGCCATTCTGTTCGTGCAGGGCTTTCAAGACGGAACGCTCGACGCCTACCGGAAGGCCCTGACCGACGGGCTATACGTCGGCGTGCTGGCCGACACCTTGCTGGTCGCCGCCTACGTCAGCCTGATCTGCCTGCTGATCGGCTACCCGGTCGCGTATTTCCTGGCCACCGCCGGCGGGTACTGGCCCACCATCGGCCTCATTTTCCTGCTCCTGCCCTTCTGGACCAGCGTCCTGGTGCGCACCTACGGATGGATGGTGATCCTGGGCCGCAACGGCATCGTCAACCGCCTGCTGCTGGACACGGGCGTCATCGCCAGCCCCATCATCATGATCAACAACCTGATGGGCGTGCTCATCGGCATGGTGCACGTCTTGCTGCCCTACATGGTTTTCCCCCTGTACGCCGTCATGCGGCGCGTGGACCCGAACCTGCTGGCGGCGGCGGAAGGCCTGGGCGCTTCCCGCTGGGAAACCTTCCGGCGGGTCTACTTCCCACTGACGCTGCCGGGCGTGCTGGCCGGCGCCACCCTGGTGTACGTGCTGTCGGTCGGGTTCTACATCACCCCCGCCTTGCTGGGCGGCGGCAAAGTCCCCATGACCGCCCTGCTCATCGAGAAACAAGTCAGCCAGTTCCTGGACTGGGGCTTCGCGTCCGCCTTGTCGGTCGTGCTGCTGGCCGCCACGCTGGTGGTGTACCTGATATTGCGCATCGTTCTTCGGGGGAACATGCAATGGAACTGAAGACCGCACGCGCCCGCGGGCGCAAGACCGCCTGGTCGCCCCTGCGCATCGCGCTGTGCGTGTGGGCCTGCCTGGCCTTTCTTTTCCTGATGGCGCCGCTGGCGATCGTCTTTCCCATTTCGTTCAGCTCGTCGGCCTATCTGCAGTTTCCGCCGCCCGGCTGGTCCCTGCGCTGGTACGAAGCCTACATCGATGACTTCACCTGGATGAGCTCCACCTTCCGCAGCCTCAAGATCGCCGCCTGCGCCACCGTGCTGTCGGTGGTGCTGGGCACGCTTTTGTCCTTCAGCCTGGTGCGGGGCCGGTATCCCGGAAAATCGTTAGTGAACCAGATCTCCATCCTGCCGCTGATCATTCCCACCATCATCTACTCCATCGCGGTCTATGGCCTGTTTTCGCAATGGCGGCTCATCGGGCATTGGCAAGCCATCGTCCTGGCCCATACGGTGCACGCCATTCCCTTCGTCGTCATCATCGTCAGCGCCGCGCTGCGCACCTACGACATCAGCTACGAACACGCCGCCATGAACCTCGGGGCGAGCCGCGCCATGGCGATCTGGCGCGTGACGCTGCCGCAGATCCGGCCGTCGCTCATTTCCGCCACCTTCCTGGCCTTCATTTCTTCGTTCGACGAACTGGTCATCGCCATGTTCCTGGGCGGCTCGAACATGACGCTGCCGAAGAAGATGTTCGACAACATCATGAACGAGATCGACCCGACCATCGCCGCGGTGTCCGTCATTCAAATCGCGCTGGTGACGATCATCCTGGTGCTGGTGTCCAAGTTCGGCGCGGGGGCCACGCCCGCGAAGTACAAGCAATGAGGAATGCTAGGGTTTTTTCCAATACAGCCCGAGCTCTTCCTTGCGCCTGAATTTCGCGCTCACCCTGCTCACCGCTTCTTTGCCGATCTCGGCCACCAGGTTCGACAGCAATCCCTCGAATACCGCGAACGTCGGCACGAGCGTCTGGTAGAAGTTGGTGCTCGTGGTGGGCACGATGATCTTGCGCTTCGCCTTGAGCGCCACCGGGGACACCGAGCTGTCCGTAAGGGCCACCACGGGAATGGAATGCTGTGCGCAATACTGCGCAATGCGCACGGAATCGGCCGCATACGGATCGAAGCTGATGATGAACACGAGATCGTCCTTGTTGAAGGAAACCAGATCCTCGCCGAAAGTGGAGAACCGCCCCTCGAAGAGATGGACGTCGTCCAGTATCAGGCTCAGCACGTATCGCAGGTAGAACGCCGCCGGGAATATGCCGCTGGTTCCGACCACGCCGATCTGCCGGGCGGCCAGCAGCAAAGCGGAAATCTGCCTGAGTTCTTCGGCCTGGATGGATTTATGCGTGTCGACCAGGTGATGAACCAGGTTGTCGGTCGTTCGGCTCCAGAAGTCTCCTTCTTCGTTCTTGGCGCCGCTGCCGATGATGTGCTTGGTGTGCACGCCATAGCGGGACGGCCCGGTGAGCGACAAGCCGATCCGGTAGACGTCCCTGAACTGCTGGTAGCCATGGAACCCAAGCAGGTCCACAAAGCGGATCACCGTCGAAGTGCTGACTTGCGCCAGCTCCGAGACTTGCCGGATGGGAAGCAGCGCGATCCGGGAGGGTTCCTTCAGGACGAAGCGGGCAAACTTCTGCATGCCGGGGCTCAGATTGGGATACTCGGCCTCGATGCGCTGCTGGATGTCGGTTACGGTAATGGGTCGCTTTGTTTTTGTCGCCATATTGGATCTTCAAATGATCACCGCCAGGCATCCGCCACGCGGTCGTAGCTGCCCGCGCGTGGATCTTGCTGGTCGGAAATCAACATGTGCTTTGCCACCTTTCCCGAGGCCGTCCGCGGCAGCACGTCGCGGAATTCAAAATACCTGGGAACCTTGAACGCCGCCAGATTGTTCTTGCAATAGTCGATCAGGGGGCCGAGCAGCACGTCGCGGCGCACGCCCCGCTGCGGCACGACGTAAGCCTTCACCTCTTCCCCGCGTATTTCGTCCTTCACGGCCACGACGGCGGCTTCGCATATTTCCGGATAAGCCAATAATACAGATTCCAGTTCGTGCACGGAAATGTTCTCGCCGGCACGCCGGATCATTTCCTTGATCCGGCCGACGATGTAGAAGTAGCCGCGCGCGTCCCGCCGAAACAGGTCGCCGGTGCGAAACCAGTCGCCGTGGAACGATGCGGCCGTCGCATCCGGCTTATTGTAATAGCCCTTCATGATGCCCGGACCGCGCACGAGCAGCTCGCCGATTTCGCCGTCCGGAACGGTATTGCCGTCCGCATCCGCGACTCTTGCCTCCCGGAAGGGCACGGGAATGCCGCAAGATCCCGAGCCCACCATGTCGGTGGCTTCCACGGGCATGAACAAGCCGGTGCCGATCTCGGTCATTCCGAAGGCCTCGCGGGCGCAGACGTCGAAGCGCTCTTCCAGCAGGACGTGGTTGTCCTTGCTGAGGCCATATACATTGACGCGCATCAGTTCATGGTCGCGGTCATGCTTCGACGGGGGCTGCTTGAGCACCACGTCCGGCATCAAGGCAAAATTTATCTTGTAGTCGTGCACCCATGACATGAACCGGCTGGCGCTTTGCCGCTTGGCGACGCATAGACAGGCGCCGCGATACATCGACATCAGCAGCTGCCATTGGGGGTCCATATAAAAAAACGGAGTCGACGCCAGGATGCGCCGATAGGGCAGCCCGTCCCGAAACGCGTTTTGCTTGCCCGAAATCAGCCAATACCCATGCGTCAGCATGCAGCCTTTGGGAAATCCCGTCGTGCCCGAGGTGTATTGGATATTCATCAGATCGTCCGGGCCGACTTCCCAGGCCGGCAGGAAGGCGCCGGACTGTCCGTCCAGCAAGCCTTGCCACGACGCATACGCGCCGCCTGGCGCGCCCACCACAAACACCTTGTCGGCGCCCCGCATGGCCCGGTGTTCTTGTCCGATCTCCTCCCAGGCGGCAAGGCAGTCAGCATGAATGACGAGCCACTGCGCTTCGGAGTCGTCTATGACGTATTTGAGCTCCCGGCCCGTGTATGAGATGTTTATCGGCACCATGACCGCCCCGAGCCGCGCGAGCGCAAGCCATGTGATGGGAAACTCAGGGACATTGGGGAGCATCACACCGACATGCGCGCCTTTCTTGACTCCTTCGGCGGCCAATCCGTTCGCCAGCTTGTTGACCTGCGCCAGCAGGGCTTCATAAGCCAATGGCGGAGAATCGGACTCGAAGAAATGAAGCGCGGCCCGCCCCGCGTGCGTGCGTGCCGCGTCCTCCAGGAGCTCCCCGATGTTGCTTGGTAACGGTTCACTTTCTATCTTCTTCTTGCGCTCAATATACGAGGGACGATCGAGCGACAGTATCTGTGCGCGTGACATGGTTGCAGAAGTTTCCTTGGTGAGAGTGCCCGAATGCGTCAGCCGTTATGCTCGCGCCGCTGAAGTTCCTTCGGCACCACTACCGTGCCCACCGCCCGCGCGATCAAAACCGGCGGATCCAGCACCTCGCCATGAGAAGGCGCCTGCCCGACGCCGTGGGTTCTCGCGACGGCATAGGCTTCGTATTTGCGCTTTCTCGACGTCTTGCCCACGGACAATTGCGTGGCCGTCACCCTCAGATAATCGCCCTCATAGGCCGGCGCCACGAATTCGACCTCATCGAAGGACTTCATGAACCCCGCGTCGCCATCGAACATCATCGACAACTTGCCGCCCGCCATTCCGAATAGCTCCATGATGGTTCCCAGCGATACGACTTGGTTGGCATAGTGGCTGTCGACCCGCAGCTCGATGGTCGACTGAAGCGGGCTTGATTCATTCTGTGTCATGGGATGATTCTCCTGATGGTCCGCTCACGCCACGCTTGGCTTTTCGAGCTCGTTGATGATGTCTTGGTCGATCAGCGACGGGTCCCGCAGTTGCGGAACGCCGTAGCCGCCCCCACCGGGCGTGCGCAGCACCACCCCGTCGCCGGGCTGAAGATAAAGCCGGTCGATCTTGGTCAAAAAGGGCGCCTTGAACGATTTGCCGCCCACATGGAAGCTATGGTCCGCGGAACACCCCGGCTCGCCTCCGAATAAACCGTGCGGCCGGGTCGTCCCGCGGTCCCCGACCAAAGTCAGATAGGCTTCGCCGTCACGCAGCCTGAATGCGACTTCCACGCCGTATCCGCCTCTGTGCTTTCCCGCCCCCGCGGACCGCCCACGAATTCCGTACTGGGTGAAAAGCAGCGGCGTGGCGTGTTCGAGCACTTCTATCGACGTATTGCGGGCCGTCGACACCAAGGTGGAGCCGTTCGTCAGGCCGTCGCAGGTTTCAGAGCCGCCGTAGCCGCCGCCAAAGAAGAACATGTTCACGTATTCGCCCCGGGTGGGGCTCGTGCCCCCGATGCCGATGTTGGTGCCGGTGCAGAACGTGCCCGCCGGGATGCTTTGCGGGGCGATCGGCGCCAAGGCGCCCAGCACCGCGCCGATCAGCCTTTGCGCCGTTTCGGTCGTGGTGGCCGACACCGGCTTGGGCGGCCGCGGGTTGTACATATTGCCTTCGGGAATGATGAAATGGAAAGGCACGAAGCACCCCGAATTCACCGGGATGTCGGGGAATATGTGCTTCATGCCGATGAGAAGCGCGCTGATGGTGCTGCTCAACGGACAATTGAAGGGGCCTCGGCATTCCCGGGAGCTTCTGGATACATCGAAGGTCATCTCGGACCCGTGGATGGTGATTTCCAGGGATATCTTCAAAGGTTCGTCGACCACGCCATCGTTGTCGAAGGAGTCCTCGAACGAGTATTTCCCGTCAGGCAGCTGCTCGATGCAATTGCGCATCAGCTGCTCGGAGCGCAGCTTGAGCTCGTCGACGCACTTGAAGACCGTGTCCTCGGGATAATGGTTGAACAGCCGGTCCAGCCCGGCGCAACCGACGTCGAGCGAATTGATCTGCGCGGCAAGATCGCCGCGCCGGTCGTTGGCCGCGCGCATGTTCAGCAGCATGACGTTCAGCAGGTCCTCGTTCATCGCGCCGCCGCTCATCAGCCTTACCGGAGGCATCCTGAAGCCTTCCTGATAGACGTCCGTCGAAGCCGGCGTGAAGCCGCCGGGCGTCATCCCGCCCACGTCGGGCCAATGCCCGGTATTGCCCACCAGCATGGTCAGCTTGCCATTGCGGAAATAGGGCTTGACCAGCTTCACGTCCATCGTGTGGGTGCCGCCCGAGTAGGGATCGTTGACGATGAAAACGTCGCCGGGCCGCATGGTATGCGGCGGAAACGCCGCGAGAACATTCTGCACCGTATGCTGCATGACGACGATGAAGATCGGCAGCCCGTTGGGCCCCTGCGCGATGACCTCTCCGGTTTCGGGGTGGAACACGCCGCTGGCCAGATCCCACGCATCGGCGATGATGGAGGATATCGCCGACGCGCCCAGCACGGTGTCCATGTCGTCCGCGATCTGTTCCAGGTTGCCGCGCATCACGGCAAGGGTAATGGGATCGACGCTCATCCTGCAGTCCTCTCGACGAATATGCTTGCGCATGCTTGAACCACGCCTCGATAGCCGGGTTCAATGAACGATGTTGAATCCTGCTGCAACAGCAGGGCGGGTCCTGTGATTTCGAAGCCGCAAGGCAGGGCGTGGCGCTCGTAGACCGCCGTCTGCCGGGGCTTGCCGTCGAAGTACACCGAACACGTGTCCGGCTCGGGAGGAGCCCCGGTCGGCAACTGATGAAAGGCGCTCATGTCGCTGACGGCGGGGTCGCCCATCAGGGATGTCCGCAGGTTCACCAGCAGCACGTCGTAGCCTCCCAGCAATTGCGAGTACTGGCGCCGGTACGCCTCTTCGAAAGCGCTCTGCAGGTAGGTTTGCGTGAGCTCCGCATCGGGGTCGAATTCCACGTATATGCTGTGGGTTTGCCCCAAATAGCACATATCGGCCCCCAGCACCGGCGTTATCCTGTCTTTCGCCACACCTTCATGCACCAGCAGTTCCGTGCCTTTGGCGATATGCCCGGCATACACGGCATCCAGCGACCGGACGTCCAGGCTCGGAATGGCTTGATTGAACGCCTGTATGAAGTCGTGCCGCAGCGAGCCGAGCAGGCAGCCCATCGCCGACGTAATGCCCGGGTAGGGCGGAATGACCATTCTTTCGCAACCGGTCTCGCGCATGATGCGATTGGCGTGCAGCGGACCCGCGCCGCCAAAGGCCAGGATGCTGAAGTCGCGCGGGTCCAGGCCCCGTTCGAACAGCTTCTTCCGCACATACGCGCCCATTTGCGCGCCCGTTACCTTCAGGATGGCTTCGGCCGCGTCCTCCACGGACAAGCCGAGCGGGCCGGCGATGGCGCGCTCGATCGCCTGCCTGGCCAGGTCCAGGTGGAATCCAATACCGGTGTTCTTTCCGATGGCGAGGCTTTTGCCGAGCATGCCCAGCACCAGCTTGGCATCCGTCACCGTCGGCAGGGTGCCGCCTTTGCCGAAGCACGCCGGGCCGGGATCGGCGCCAGCGCTTTGCGGGCCGACCTGCAATATGCCCGTGGAGTCGATGCGCGCGATGCTGCCGCCGCCCGACCCGATGGCATGCACGTCTATCATCGGCACGCATAGCGGTATGCCGAAATCCAGGTGCTGCTGATGCGTGCCCGCCGGAACCAGGTCGTTGATGACGCATATGTCCAGGCTGGTGCCGCCCATGTCGCACGAGACGACATTCTTCAGGCCCGCCGCCTTGGCAATGGAAACCGCCGCGGTCACGCCGGCCGCCGGGCCGGACAATATGGTGTTGGCCGCGAATTGCGGCACCATCTGCGCCGACACCAGGCCGCCGTTCGACTGCACGACGAGCAGGTCCTCACGGTAGCCGTCCGCGCCCAGCTTGCCGGTCAGGGAAGAAAGATAGCGTTCGAGCAAAGGCCGCACGTAGCCCGCGATGACGGTGGTGCTCGTGCGTTCGAATTCGCGCATCACCGGCAGCACATCGCTGCTGATGACGATGTAGTCATTGGGCCAGACCTGCTTGGCGAGCTCGCGGGCACGCCGTTCATGCGCGGCATTGACATAGGAATGCATGAAGCTGATGACCAGCACCTCGCATCCCAGATCGCGCAGCTTGCCTGCCTGTTCCACGACTCCTTGCTCATCCAGCTCGACGATGGTCTCGCCGTCGGCGCCGATGCGCTCGTCGACCTCCGCGCGATAACGCCTTTCGATCAGCGGCGTGAATTCGCCGATCAGCCCATACGTTTTCGGCCTGTCGCGGCGCCGCAATTCCAGCACGTCACGGAATCCGCGCGTGGTCAGCAAGCCGCATTTCGCCCCTGTGCGCTCGATCGTCGCATTGGTGGCCACGGTGGTGCCGTGGGTGATCAGGCTGATGTCCTTGGCCGCAAGGCCAAGCGCCTCGATTCCGCTCATCAGGCCAAAAGCCTGGTTGTGGGCGGTCGTGGGGACCTTGGCGGTCCGCAGATCGCCCGTCTCCGTATTCACGTACACGAGGTCCGTGTTGGTCCCTCCGATGTCAACTCCTACGATGTGCGCCAAGTTGTCTCTCCAATCATGTTAAAAGTCGCGAGCTGCATCGCTATTCCTCCCAGTTGCCGATATAGGCCTCGATGACGGATGGATCGGAGGCGACGTCCTCGGGCAGCCCTTCGGCCAGGATTTCCCCGAAGTTCAGCACCGTGACCTTGTGGCTCATCTCCATGACGAAGCGCATATCGTGCTCCACCAGCAGGATCGCCATGCCGTCCGCGGCAAACTGGCGGATCAGGCCGGCGATGTACTGGGTTTCCGTGGGATTCAAGCCGGCGGCGACTTCGTCCAGCAACAGAAGCTTCGGATTCGTGCCCAATGCGCGGGCCACTTCCAGCACCCGGCGGTGGCCGTACGACAGGTTCGCGGCCTTCTCGTCCATCAGTTCATGCAGGCCCACACGCTGCAACAGCTCCACGGCGTGGTCCAGTATGGCTCGCTCTTCCAGGCGCTTGCCGCCAAGCGAGAACATCGACCGCAACGGCCCCAAGCGGCCTCGCAGATGGCAGCCGCACATTACGGTCTCTATCACCGTCATTTCGTCAAACAGCTGCGGGGTCTGGAATGTGCGGGCAATGCCCGCCGCGGCAAGCCTGTGGACCGGCCATCCCGTGATATCGGCCCCTTGGAAAAGAATCCGCCCGGCCGAGACCGGCAAGATTCCGTTGATCAAATTGAATGTTGTGGTCTTGCCCGCGCCATTGGGCCCGATGAGCGCGTGTATCGTGGCGGCGCGTACCTGCATCGATACCTCGCGCACAGCGTGCAGGCCGCCGAAGGACTTGCCCACATTGATGAGTTCCAGCAAGGCTGGAGTGTTGTCCGCCGTCATTGCCGCCGTCCCTCCGCACGCTTGTTCAGCGCCAGCGTCGCCACACCCGCCAAGCCTTTCGGCATCAAGGTCAGCGATACGATGAGAATCAGTCCGAAGATCAACATCTTGTATTCCGCGAATGTCCTCAGGTATTCGGGCACCACGACCAGCAGCGCGGCGCCCATGACGGCTCCGGCCAGGCTTCCCAAGCCCCCCACGGAAATCATGATCAACAGCAGCAGCGACTCGATCCAGGTGAAGTTGTCGGGGTTCACGAAACCGTTGAGCTGCGGAATGAACAAGCCGCCCAGCCCCGCAAAGCCGCACCCGATGACGATGACGCCGACCTTGTAGCCGGAAACGTTGACGCCCAATGACGCGGCGGCGGCCTCGTTCTGCCCTATGGCGGCGAAGGCTCTTCCCGCCCGCCCCTGCACCATGCGCACAGCCAGCGCATAGGCCACGGCGAACACGGCCAGCAGAACCATGAACAGCTGTCGGCGGGTTTCGACCGCCATGCCGAACAGTTCTATTTGAGGAATGCCCGTCAAGCCCGTGTGGCCTCCCGTCAATGAGGACCAATTGGCCAGCGCCTGGTACACGATGACGCCAAATCCGAACGTTGCGATCTTGAAATAGATGCCCGACAAGCGGATGAGCTGCGCCATCAGCAAGCCGAACAGCACCGTCAGCGCGATGCCGGCCGCCGCCGCGGGCAGGAAATGGAAACCCAGCCTGATCTGCAAAAGCACCGTGGCATAGGCGCCGATTCCCATGAAGGCCGCATGGCCGAGCGAGAGCTGGCCCGCCACGCCCACCATGACCTGCAGGCCGATCGCCGCGATGGAATAACAGATGATCACGCAGCCCAGGTACAGGCCGAAATCGCCCGCCAAAGGGGGGATGACGGCCATGGCCAGCATCACTGCGGCATAGGCGAGCCAGTTGCGGCGATCCCGCAGCTGATGCGACAGCCTGTGCGTTTTAATGGTCGATGTCATGGCGCCAGCACTCCCTTTCCAAGAAGGCCCTTGGGACGAATCAAAAGCAGGATGATCATGGTTGCGAAAGCGATGCTGTCTTGAAATTCCGTGCCCAGGAAGGAGCCGCCGATCGCCTCGGCGACGCCAATCACCAGGCCGCCTATCACCGCCCCCTGCACGTTCCCGAAGCCCCCCACCGCGGCGGCGGCGAAAGCCTTGATGCCGATCAGGCCCATATCGAACGACACGAAGTACAGCGGCGCGTAGAACACGCCCGCTACCGTTCCCAGCATGGCGGCGACGATGAACGCGATGGACGATGCGCGCGTCACCGATATGCCCATCAGGCCGGCGGCATTGGGGTCATCTGCCACGGCCCTGAGCGTCAGGCCCGTCCAGGTCTTGGTGAAGAAATAGTGCAGCAGCATCAATATGACCGCCATGCCGCCGGCAATGTAGAAATAGACCACCGGCAAGGTCTCGTCTCCGAACTCCACTATTTCGAAACGCAGCGGCAGGTCGTATACGACCGGGTTCGCGCCCCAGATCAGCCGCGCTCCGTTGCTGAGCACCATGCCGATGCCCAGGGTCAGCAGCACCAGGTAGATCTGGTTCGCGTTCCGCTTGACGGCCGGGCGCAGTATCAGTCTTTCCAGCAGATAGCCGATGACGGCGCCCGTCGCGATCGCGCCCAGCACCAGCAACGGATAAGGCGCCCCGGGCACGAGAAGGAGCAGCGTGTAGCCGGCGAACGCGCCAAGCATCATGATGTCGCCCTGTGCGAAGTTCACCAGAGCCATCGCACGGAAGATCATGCTGAAGCCGATGGCGACCAGTGCATACACACAGCCGACCGCAAGCCCGCTAATAAGAGCAGTAATCACGTCGTATCCACACCGTTGTAAGAGTAAGGACCCGTCTTACTGCACGAGGCGGTCGAGTTCCAGACCGTTTTTCCCGAGCCGCACGAACGGAAGGGGCCGCTCCACGTCGCCGTTCGGCTTGATGGAAATCGTTCCGGCGCCGCCCTGGAAGCCGGACACCTTCAGCAACGCGTCTTTCAATTGCTCGGATGTCGCTTTCTTTACGTCCGGCAACGTGCCCAGCGTGTGCGCCAGAAGCAGCATGGCGTCATATCCCATTGCCTCGTACTGGCTGGGAGCGCGCTTGTAGGCGGCCTTCCATTGTTCGACGAATTGCTTGCCGCGTTCGGTGTCGACCGAGCCCGCGAAGTAGTAGAGCGCGCCGTAGGTGCCGATGGAAGCCGGCCCGGCGATCTGCGAGAACTGCGGAAGGCCGGGCGCCGTGTTGGCGTATATCGACACCTTCATTTTCATCTCGCCCATTTGCTTCACGATGAGCGCGGCATCCGTGTAGAACCCCATGATGGCCACGAAGTCCGGCTTGGCCTGGGCAACGGTGCGCAGAATGGGGCGGAAATCCTTCGCCGCCGGTTCGTATGTGGCGCGCCCGGCTTCGACTCCACCGAGCTCTTTCAGGCCCGCTGCAAAACCGTCGGCGTTCGAAATGCCGTAGTTGTCGTTGCGCGCCAGAATGAACACGCGCTTGGCGCCGTGATCCTGCATCATCCACCGGGCCGCTTTCGCCCCGAAATCATCCGCGCTCTGCGCGATCCGGAAGAACCACTGATTGCCTTGCCGCGTCAGCGAGTTGTCTTGCGCCAGCGGCGATAGCTGCACCACCCCGGCCTTGCGCGTGACTTCGATGATCGCCTGTGTTTCGGCGCTCGTCATGCCCCCGATGATCGCCGTGACCCCGTCGCTGGAAACCATGCGTTCGGCCGCTTGAGCGGCCAAGCCTGGATTGCCGGTGCTGTCGGCCGAGATCAGCCGGATCTCTCCGGCCGCCTTGTCCCGCATTTCTTTCAACTGCGCCAGGGCGAACTCCGCGCCCGCCTTCGCCTCGGTTCCATACACGGCCGCCGCGCCCGACATGGGCCCGATGAGCCCGATCCTTATCTCGGCGCCGGCCGACGACACGAACGCCGCTGCGCATAGCGCCAGCCACTTCACCGCTTGTTTTGTGATGATGCTCATGCTTGTCTCCTGAATATCGTTATCGACTATTGGATGGCGCATCCATCGCGGCGGGCTCAGCCCCCCAGATATGCGCTTCTTACACGCGGATCAACCCGCAATACTTGCGACTCGCCACTGATGGCGATCCGCCCCCGCTCCAGAACGTATGCCCTGTCGGAAATGCGCAGCGCCGCCTCGGCGTTCTGTTCCACCAGGAGCACGGAGACTCCGGCCGCTTTCAATTCCTTGATGACCTTGAACACGACTTGCGCGAACAGCGGCGACAAGCCCATGGACGGCTCGTCCAGCAGCAGCACCTTCGGCTTGGACAGCAGGGCCCTTCCAATGGCCAGCATTTGCTGCTCTCCCCCCGACAGCGATCCGGCGGTTTGCTTGAAACGCTCGCGCAGCCTGGGGAAGCGCTGAACCACCTCTTCGATTTCCTGTTCCATGCGCGCGGCCTTCCGGCGCCAATACAGGCCGAGCTTGAGGTTCTCGATGACGGTCAGGCTCGGAAATATTCCCCGCCCCTCCGGAACCACGGCGATGCCCAGCGACGCGACGTCCTTGACGGCCGTTCCGGTGATGTCGCGCGCATCCAGCCAGACCTTGCCGCTGGTTTGCGGCAGCTGCCTGCATACGGTCTTTATCAACGTGGTCTTTCCGGCGCCGTTCGGGCCGATGATGGCGACCACCTCGGCGCCCCCGACCTCCAGGGACACGCCGTGCAGGACATTCATTGAACCGTAGCCGGACGAAACGTCGGTCAGGCGGAGCCTTGCCTGGCTGTGTGTGGCTGTATTCACGCGTTCACCAGAAAGTTATGTGTCTCGAATAATTCTTGATTGGGCGAATAGTAGTGAATAAAACGAATTACGTCAAACATAGATTTTATGACATTTATTGTTTTATTCATGAGCCAAGAAAAAAGGCCGGACCGCCCAGGATCCGGCCATGACGATTCGTCCATGTTTCAGCACATAGCCTCGGCCGGCGATGCTCAATGCGCGGTGCACGTCCTGCTCGACCAGGAAGATGGCGATGCCTCGGGCGTTGATTTCGGGCAGCTTCTGGAAAACCGTCTCGACCTTCGCCAGCTACGTGCGCGAAGCCCGCCCGCAGGGCTGCCGCCAGGCGCTGCTGCGCTACCCCGGCCGCCCGATCTCGCTAATCGCGTCCAGCTGGGGGTTCAGGCCCCATGCGGGGCCTGATCATCGCTCAGCTCGTGCGGGCGTAATTGATCTCGGTAATCACATTCAGGACGACCTGCCGCTTTTCCTCGCGCACCGCGTGCACCGCCCGCGCCAGCGCCGCGGGCAGTTCCGCGGGGTCCTCCACCCTCAAGCCCAGCCCTCCGCTCGCTTCGACGATGCGCTCGTAATCCGGCGCGGGTTCGAGCGTCGCGAATATCGGTTCGGGCATGCGGGCCGCGGCGCCGTCGGGATACATGGACAAGGTCGCACGATGGACCGCCCCCCAGCGCCGGTTGTTGTAGATCACCGTAATGAACGGCAGGCCTCGCGCAGCGCTGACGAAATGGGTCGGGGTCGGGTTTCCGAACATGTACGAACCATCGCCGACCGCAGCGAACACCACCGAATCGGGCTTGGCCATGCGCACGCCCAGGGCGGTGCCGAGCGCCCAGCCCAAGCCGCCGGCGGGGCTATGGGAGAAGTAGCGGCCCGGCCCGTGTATCCGCAGCTCTTCCAGGCTGAACGTGTATTCGTTGATGAGCACGCTGTCGTCGTCCATCGCATCGGCGATGCAGCGCGATATGTAGCGATTGCTCATCGAATCGCCCAGCGCCGCCGCCTCGTCGGCGGCGCCGCGCTGCCTCGCATGAGCCTGCGCCAGCCACGCTGAAGCGCGGCGGCCCTCCGTGCCCGCCCACAAAGCCTTCAAGATGGATGCCGTGTCGCCCTGCAGCGACAGCTCGGATCGGAATCCGCGTATTGGATAGCGCAGGAACAGGGGGTCCATGCCCAGGTGGATGACTTTCGCCTGCGGCGCCGGCCCGCCGCTCCCGGGCAGCCACGGCACGTCGGCATCGGCCACGAGGATGAGATCCGCCTGGGGTAGCAGGCGCACGGGGTCGAAACCGGCATTTGCTGGCGAGCCGGCGGGCAGGCTGAGATAACGCGGCCGATACTGGACGACGGGAATGCCCCGGTCCTGGGCCAGCGCCGTCATGGCATGGAATCCTTCGCTCGTGCGGCCCGCGTCCGCCGTAATGATGAGCGGCCGCTCGGCATCATTCAGCCATTCGATCGCGGTGGCCATGTCGGCGGCGTTGGGCATGCCGGCGCGCACAGGCGCCTGCATGCCGATGCCGCCGTCGTCCCGCGTACCGGATTGCGCCGACAGCACTTCGCGGGGAAGCACCAGGTAAACCGGCCCCTGCGGAGCCGAGCACGCGACCGCCACCGCCCGGTCGACCACATCCTCCACCTGCGCGGGATCACGCAGCTCGTATTCCCATTTGACCAGTTCGCGCACCATCCCACTCTGGTCGAACATCTCTTGCGCCCAATTGATGTAGTTGTTGCGCGCTCCGAGCTTGCCATACTCGAGGACCGGTGAACGGCCCGCCGTCAACAGCAGGGGAATGTGCTGCCTGGCCGCGTTGAACAAGCCGCACAATGCATTCGCGGTGCCAAGGCTGACATGCACCATGATCAACTGCGGGCGGCCCGTGATCATCGCATAGCCGTAGGCCATGGACATGGCGACGTTCTCGTGCGGAATCAGAACGGGCTCGACACCATGGCCGCCTTTGGCCAGCGCCTCGATCAAGGGCGGAAAGTCAGTGCCGGCGTTGCCGAAGATGTATTCGACTCCATGTGCGTGCAATCGCTTCAGGTAGCGCTGGGCGACTGTGAGCTCCTGCTCATCCGGGACGGCCGCGGTTTGCGGCTCTCGTGATCGCGCCTGGCCGGCATGGTTTCTGCTTGCATTGGGGATGCTGGACATCGTGACATTCCTTCCATGTTTATTTGGCAGCCGGAGCCGAAGGATCCGGAGGTGATTGGACGACGCTGAGCTGCATGTAATCGCGCAAACCCAGCAAAGCGTTCTCATGGCCCATGCCCGATGCCTTCGCTCCCCCGAAAGGAAGATGCGGATCGCTGCCGCCATGCTGGTTGACCCATGCCGTGCCGACCTCGAGCCGCGCCGCGAGGGCTCGCCCTTGCTCGATGTCCACAGTCCAGATAGAGCCGCTCAGGCCAAAGGCCGTATCGTTCGCCTGGTCCAGCGCGTCTTCCACCGACACATAGCGGATCAGCGGCACGACGGGACCGAAAGGCTCTTCTTCGACCAGCCGGCTTCCCTTGCCGAGACCGCTCACGATGGTGGGCGGGATGAAGTATCCCGGCAGGGGCAGCGGCTCGCCGCCGGACAGGAACTCGCCGCCCTGACGGCGCGCATCGTCGATGAGAGCATTGACGATGTCGAACTGCGCCCGATTCTGGACGGGGCCCAGCTGCACGCCCGGCTCCATGCCGCTGCCCACCTTCGTGGCGCGCGCGATCGCGGCAAGCGCGTCTCCCATGGGCGCGTAGATGTCTTCATGCACGTAGATGCGTTTGATCGCCTTGCATATCTGGCCGCTGTTGTTGAACGCCCCCCAGAAAATGTCCTGCGCGGCTTTCGGGATGTCGACGTCGGGCAGCACGATCGCGGCGTCATTGCCCCCCAGTTCCAGCGTCACTCTTTTCAGGCTGGACGAGGCGCTTCTCAGCACTTTCTTGCCGGTCGGCCCGGAACCGGTGAACGAAATCTTGTCTATGCCCGGGTGCTCGCTCATCCATGCGCCCAAGTCGTTGCCTCCGGCCAGGACATTGAGCACTCCCGGCGGCAGGATGCCGCGCGCGAGCTCGCCGAGCTTCAGCGTGGTCAGGGGAGTGTACGGCGACGGCTTGAGCACGACCGTGTTGCCCGTGTAGATGGCGTGGGCGATCTTCCATACCGCGAGCACCACCGGAAAGTTCCAGGGCGTTATCGCCCCCACGACGCCGAGCGGGCGGTAGTGCAGCTCCACCTTGTCGCGACCACCACTGCGCAGCAGTTCACCGCCGATGTCGATGGTGCTCAGAACGTCGATATGGTCGGCGGACCGCAGGAACTCGCTTGTTGCGGCGGCCAGCGGCTTGCCTTGCTCTTGTGTGAGCAAGGGCGCGAGCCGGGTCGCCGAAGCACGCAGGGCAGCGGCGAAGGCCCGCACGTACTCGCCGCGCTCCGCCGCCGGTGTCCGGCGCCACTGGCCGAATGCCCGCCTTGCCGCGGCCACCGCCTGGTCGAGCTGCTCGCGCGTCGCATCGGGACAGCGCGCGAAGCCACGCGCCGTCGCCGGATCGATGACTTCGAAGTCTCCCTCGCTCGAAACGGCCAAGCCGTTGATGGTGTGCGTGAACTCCATGGTGAACGCTCGCATCTGGTCGTTGAACCGGCTTACTTCCGTGCGGACGACTTGATGGCGCCGCCCCACTTCTTGTCCTGCGCAGCCAGGTAGTTCTTGAAGTATTCGACGGTCGAGCCCACCACGCTCAGGCCGGCATTCGCATAGGCCTCCTTCACCTGCGGATCCGCCAGCGCCTCGACCATCTTCGCGTTCAAGACGTTGACAATGGGCTCAGGCGTGCCCGCCGGCGCAAGGAAGCCGAACCACGAGGTGATTTCGTAGTCCTTGACGCCCTGTTCGGCGATCGTCGGCAGGTCCGGCCATTCCGCATTGCGCTCCATTGCCGCCAGGCCTATGGGAATGAGACGGCCGCTTTTGATGTAGGAGCCCGCCACCGACAGCTCGATGGACGCCAGTTCGACATGCGCCCCGAGCAGGTCCGTCAGCATATTGCTGGTGCCCTTGTAGCTGATATGAGTGATTTCTATGCCGGTGCCCCGCTTGAAGAGCTCCCCCGCCAGATAGTGGAGCGATCCCTGGCCGACGTCCCCATACAGTATGGGGGTTTTCCGCTTTTCATAGAGCTTGACCAGATCGGCCACATTCTTGACGCCAAGCTCGGGCGACACCATCAATACATGGGACACATTCGCCGCCAGCGTAATGGGCATCAAGTCGACATTCGGATTGAAAGGCAGAGGCGGATCCAGGTGGGGCCGGATGCTCAGGGAAGTCGATCCGACAAGCAGGGTGTAGCCGTCCGGCTTGGCGTTGACGACCGACTGCGTGCCGATCACGGCCGCAACCCCCGGCCGATTCTCGACCACGACCGGCACTTTGAGCAGCTCGCCCAGCCGCTGCGAAATGGACCTGCCCGTGATGTCGACACTGCCGCCAGGGCTGAAGGGCACCACGAGCTTTACGGGGTGACTCGGAAAACTTTCAATGGGCTGGGAAGCCAAGCCGGAGGTCGCAATAGCCATGCCGCCCATCAATACCAACAGTCTCATCAATCGCGCTGCGAGCATCTTCTTTCCCCTGTCAAATTTGAATCGGAGGAGCTGGACAGCCTGCAATCCGCCAAGGAACGGCCGTCTATGGTCTATGAGGGGCGCCGGATTTTATGGATGTGATGTGATCGACGACGGCGACAGCACAACAAGGACGCCCACATCGAGTATTAACGTTGAATGCCGAACGGCCATCAAATTAAATTTTTGATTGAAAGCATAAAGAAACTTTATGTCTTTCATGGGAAGGGGTGCTCTACTTTACCCCATGACTTCAAGCCTTGGCCTTATAAAAAAACGCAAATTCCAAAGGAGCATTTCCCAAGCAGGGTCCGCTCCCTTCTGCTCAAGCCTTGCGAACGACCACCGCGTCCAATGCCATCGCGCCCAGCCCCGCGGGGCGCGCGACGATGGGGTTGACGTCTATGGACGAGATCGTATCGCGGGCGGCGTAGGCGAGCCGCGACAGCGCGGCCAAGGCTTGAGCCAGCGCGTCGATGTCGGCCGCCGGCTTCCCCCTGGCGCCTTGCAGGATTTCGCTGGCGCGCGTGGAAAGAATCATGGCTTTCGCCTCTTCGGCGTCGAACGGCGCCAGGCGGAAGGTGACGTCCTTGAGGATCTCCACGAAGACGCCGCCCAGGCCGAACATCACGACGGGACCGAACACCGGGTCGCCGTGCACGCCCATGATGCACTCCACGCCGTCCGAAATCATGGGCGCGACGAGCACGCCGTCCACCTTGGCGGCAGGCGCGTGTTTTTTCGCCGCGTCCCGCAAGGCCTGGTAGGCTTGCGCCACCGCGTCGTCTCCCTGCACGTTCAGCCGCACGCCGCCGATATCGCTTTTATGCGGGATGTCGGCCGAGACGATTTTCATGGCTGCGGGCGCACCCAGCGCCTTCGCATGGGCACATGCCTGGGCGGCGGACGTGGCCACGATGCTGGGCACGACGGGAATGCCGGCCCGCGCCAGTATCTGCAAGGATGCGCTTTCACTGAATGCGCCCGCGCCGGGCTCCACGGCGAAGGAATCGGCCTGGGAGCCGTCCGGCCGCGCCGGCAGCGCGACGTGCCGGCCCAGCGTCGCGCCCAGGGTGCGCACGGCGTCGCTGGGGTCGGAGAACACCATGCAGCCCAGCTCTTCCAGCTTGCGCCGCCTTTCGGCGGGCAGCAGCGCGCAAATGGCCAAGGGGATTTCGGGATGCCGGGCCTGCAGGGACCGGGCGAGCTGCTCGATGTGCGGCCATAGGGATTCGGACGAGCCCGCCGCCGCCAGGAAGACGGCAAGCGCGCCATAGGCCCCGGTTTCCAGCATGTCCAGGCAGGTGTCCTGGAAGACGGCGGGGTCCGTGATGGCTTGACCGGTGACGTCCACGGGGTTGGCCGGGCCCGCGAACGGGATGCGCGCCAGCAGGCGCCGGCGCAAGTCCTCCGGAAGCGGCGGCAAGGCCAG